>LNFM01010042.1_pt1 | contig 19660 bp, 9 predicted proteins | sample 596031 | NCBI WGS metagenome assembly LNFM01 (sample SAMN04254537, study PRJNA301005) | activated carbon metagenome | isolation source: dual media filters at the Ann Arbor, Michigan drinking water treatment plant | place: USA: Ann Arbor | reverse complement strand
TCGCCCATGCGGCTCAGGAAGGTGAAGCCACCGTAGGGATCGAGCTCGGCGAGATCGCCGGTTCGGACGTAGCCGTCGGCCGTGAGCGCCGCCTCGGTTGCCGCGTCGTTGCCGTAGTAGCCCACCATCAGCGACGGGCCGGCGCATTCGAGCTCGCCGGGCTCGCCGACGCCCAGCAACCTGCCGTTTTCCGGATCGCGCACACGGACATGGGCAAGGGGCGAGACCACCACGCCGCCGCCGATCTTGCGCCGGCCGACGGCCGAGTCGACCGGCTGGCGGGCATAGAGGGCCTGGACCTCGCTCATGCCGTAGAGCCCGCAGAGCAGTAGCCCGCGCTTCTCCGCCCGCTCGGGCAGGTCGCCCAGCGCGGCATTGAACGAGGCATAGCCGGCCCACTTCACCGACGGCATCGGCTGCTCGCCGGGAATCTCGTCGAGCAGGCGGGCGTAGAGATCGTCGCTGCCGAACAGGGTAGTCGGCTTATGGTGGGCGACCAGCCTCGCCAGCTCGTCGATCTCGTAGGACTCGACCAGCACACAGGGCTTGCCTGCGGCGAGCGTTGCCATGGTCTGGTCGAAACCGAAGACGCCGCAGAGCGGCAGGATCGACAGCGTCACCGTCTCCGGCGCGGCAAAGCCGAAGACGCGGGCCACCTGCTGGGCATGGCCGGCGATCGCTCCCTGACGATGCAGCACGAACTTCGGGGCGCTGGTGGTGCCCGAGGTGGTGAAAATATTGCAGGGCGCGTTGGCCCTCGCGTGGTTTGCGGCAAGCGGCGGGCGCGACAGCAGGCGATCGAAGGGCACGCGCCGCAGCTTCTCGATGGCTCTCGGGATCGACGGCGCCTCGTCCCCGACCGTCACCAGGGCAGTCAGGCCTGCGAGCGCAGCCGGGTCGATGTCGGCCAGGATCGAGAGGAAATCGATGCAGCGGAAGGACGGAGCGCAGGCCAGGACCTTGGCGCCCGAGCGTCCGACGATGTCGGCGACCTCGACGGCCCGGTAGCGCGTGTTGACGGCGACGGCAATGGCGCCGAGCCGGGCGCAGGCAAAATAGACGATGGGATACGCCAGGATGTTGGGCAGCCACAGCGCGACACGATCGCCCGGGCCGATGCCGAGATCGGCCAGGCCCTGCGCCACGCGTCTCGAGCTGTCGACCAGTTCGGCGAAGCTCAGCGAGCGCTCTCCGTGAATGAAGGCGGCTGCCGACGGCGTTCTGTCGGCAATGTCGGCGATCAGGGTCCAGACGTCGGGAGCGGGATGGGCGAGCGGCATGCGGCGCGGAAACTAGCGCAAGTTGCCGCCGGTTCAAGCCGGCCGGGTCACTGCGTGAAACCGAGAACGCGCGGCAGGAACAGCACGAGGCCCGGCATGAAGGCGATCAGGAACAGCGTGACGACGATCGCCGCCAGGAAAGGCAGGAGCGGCTTGACCAGCTTTTCCATCGGCAGGCCGCTGATTGCCATGCCGACAAACAGGCAGAGCCCGACCGGCGGCGTGATGTGGCCGATCGCCGAGGCGATCACGCAGACCATGCCGAAATGGATGGGATGGACGCCGACCGCGGTGGCCACCGGCAGCAGCACCGGGACGGTGACGAGAATGATCTCGGACGGCGTCAGGAACGTACCGAGGACGATGTAGAGCAGGATGACGAGTATGATGAACACCCACCATGCCGGCGACATCGCCGCGATCGCGCTCGCCACCATGAAGGGGAACTTGGAATAGGTGAGAACCCAACCGAAAGCGCCGACGAAGCCGATGATCAGGCCGATCACGCCCGACAGCCGGGCACTGTCGGCAAATATCTTCGGCAGCTCGCGCAGCGCCGGCTCGCGGTAGAAAATCGGAGGCACCACGAGGGCATAGACCACCGCAACTGCGGCGGCCTCGGTCGGGGTGAACAGCCCGAACAGGATGCCGCCCATGATGATGGCGGGAATCAGCAGCGCTGGCAGGGCGTTGCGCAGCGCGAGCCAGAACTGGGGCAGGGTGGGGGGCGGCTCCTTGGGGTAGTTGCGCTTGCGGGCGATGAAGAACACCGGCACCGCCATGCCGATGCTGATCAGGATGCCTGGAATCACGCCGGCGGCGAACATCGCGGCCACCGACTCGTCGGCCATCCAGGCGTAGATCACGGCGATGATCGACGGCGGGATGATGGGGGCGACGACCGCGGTCGATATGGTGAGCGCAGTCGCGAAGTCCTTGTCGTAGCCCTTGCGCACCATCTGCGGCACCAGGAACGTGCCCAGCGCCGATACGTCGGCCACGGCAGAGCCCGAGATGCCGCCGAAGAACATGCTGTCGAGCACGTTGACGTACGCCAAGCCGCCGCGGAAGCGGCCGACAAGGACTGTCGCAAGGTCGATCAGGACGCGGGCCACGCCGCCACGGGCAGCGATGTTGCCGGCCAGGATGAACAGCGGCGCCGACAGCAGCAGGTAGGAGTCGCTCAGCAGGCCGACGAAGCGGGTCGGGATGATGATGGGGTTGAGCGCCGGGTAGAGCATCGCTGCCGTCAGCGCGCCGACGCCCATGGCGATGCTGATCGGCACGCCGATCAGGATGCAGACGACGAAGGCGATCAGGAGAGTTTCCGCCATAGCCTTTTCGCGTCGAAGTAGATGTTGCGCAGCATCGGCGCGATGATCAACGCCGAGCCGACCGGGATGGAGAGGAACACCCAGTCGAGCGTGAGGCCGAGGCCAGCGCTGGTCTGCAGGCCGGCGTTCGGCACGAGCGTGAGGCTCAGGTAGATCAGGTAAGCGAACAGCCAGATTCCCAGGCCGTTGGTGGCGATCGAGATCAGAGACCGTCCAAGGGGGCCGAACCGGTTGAGGAAATAGTCGAGCACGGTGTGCTCGTGCCGCCACATTGCCGCCGCCGCACCGATCATCACGAGCCAGACGAAGAGGAAACGAGGGACCTCCTCGAGGCCGTCGATGCCGACGAGACCGAGGTAACGCAGGACGACCTGCAAGAAGACCGCCGCCGTCATGACGGCGAGGATCAGCCCGCCGAGATAGGCCAACCCGTCATAGAGCCGTGCCCCCGTCGAGGGCGCCCTGGGGGCGTCCTCCGGGTCTTGCTGGGGCGGGCTGGCCACGCTGCCGGCCGATCGCTACTTCACGCTCTGGATGTAGTCGACCATCTTCTTGGCGTCCTTGCCGGCCGGCGTGGCGTAGAAGTCGTTGTAGACGCCTTCGGTGGCCTTGAGGAACGGCGCGGCATCGGGCTTGGTGATGGTCACGCCCTTGGCCTTGACCTGGTTCTGGATGTCCTTGTCCTCGTCGAGGATGAACTTTCGGTTGAAGTCGCGGGCGTGGACCCATGCATCCATCACCGCCTTCTGCCCGGCCGGATCGAGCTTGGACCATGCCGCTTTCGACATGATGAGCGCCACCGCCTGGTGGGTATGGCGGACGTCGGCCACGTACTTCACGATGTCGTAGAACTTGTTGTGGTAGAAGGTGTTGACGCCGCCCTCGGCGAAGTCGATCACCTTGGTCTGCAGCGCCGTCGCCACCTCGGGGAAGGCGATCGGCGTCGAGATCATGCCGAGCGCCTTGAAAGTGGCGACCAGGATCTTGTCCTCCTGCACCCGCACCTTCTTGCCCTTGATGTCGGCGATGCCATTGATCGGATAGTGGCCGTAGATGCCGCGATAGCCGGCGGCGATGAAGCCGACCAGCTTCAGGCCCTTCTTGTCGAGCACGGCGGTGTAGTAGTCGGTCAGGACAGGACTGCCGTCGAGCGCCTTGAAGACGTGATCGTAGTCGCGGAAAATGTAGGGCAGCTGGAACACCGACATCTCGGGCACCGCAGTCGACAGCGGCGCGGTGGTGATCGGCCCGAACGTTACGGCGCCAAGCTGGATCTGCTGCACCACCTCGCGCTCGCCGCCGAGCGCTCCGGAATGATGGTGGACGATCTTGATCTTGCCGCCCGACAGCTCGGCCACCTTGTCGATGAACTGCTGGGTGGCGAGCGAGGTGCCATGCTTGGGCGGGTTGACGTTGCCCATCGTCAGGTCGTCGGCCTGCGCCGCGCGACCCGAAACGAAGGCTGCAGCCATCAGCGAGGCGATCGCCGGTAACAATCTGCTGGATCTCGGTCTAAGCATCGTCTTCCTCCCTGAGCTCGCCGTGCCGGCGATCTTGTCGTCGTTCATGCGATCGTGGGTAACGCCGCGGTCATCCGTCAAGCGCCAAGTGCGCCTGACTGCCCTGCATCGCGGCTTGCCCGTTCCGGAGGCGCCCGGGCTGCGCAGCCCGGCCATCCCGGTGCTACGGTATGCGAATTGCTGGCCGGTCGATCACCAAGGAGTGCCCATGACCATGTTGCGCCGAAGCCTGCTCGCCGTTCCCCTGATCCTCGGAGCAGCGCCAGCGCGCGCCCAATGGACACCGAAGCAGCCTATCAGGATCCTGGTCGGCTATGCACCGGGTGGAACGGCCGACATCGCCGCCCGCATGGCGGCGGAGACCATTCAGAAGCGGCTGGGTTACCCAGTGATCGTCGACAACAAGACCGGCGCCGGCGGTTTCATTGCCCTCAAGGCGGTCGCCCAGGCAGCGCCGGATGGCTACACCGTCGGCATCGGCATCATGGGGCAGCTCGCAGTGGGGCCGGTCGTGCCGGGCTCGCAGATCCCGCTCGACCTCGATCGCGATCTGGTGCCGATCTGCAACCTGGTCGGTGTACCGATGGTGCTGATCGTGCGCATGAACGCGCCGTTCAAGACCCTTCCCGAGCTGATCGCCTACGCCCGGGCCAATCCCGGCAAGGTGAGCTACGCCTCGACCGGGCTCGGCTCGACCAACCAGCTCGCCGCCGAGTTCCTGGCTGCCGAAGCGGGCGGCCTCAAGCTCATCCATGTGCCTTACCGTGGAGGTGCTCCGGCGATTGCCGACGTCGCTGCAGGTCAGGTCGACCTGTTCTTTGGCAACATCTCGGAGGTCATCGGTCAGGCGAAGGGCGGCACCGTGCGCGCCCTTGCGCTGGCCTCGAGCCGGCCCAACCCGATGGCGCCCGATCTGCCGCTGCTCACCCAGGAGATCGCTGCGCTCGACATCAACAACTGGTTCGGGCTGGTCGGGCCTGCCGGCCTGCCCGCCGACATCAGGACCGGCCTGGCGAAGCTCTTCCTCGAGGCGATCGGCGATCCGGCCAATGCCGATGCCCTTGCCCAGCGCGGCATGGTGGCGCTCGGCCAGGACGGCGCGGCCTTCGAGGCGCTGATCAAGAGCGACCGCGAGCGCTGGGCCAAGGTGGTCAAGCAGGGCAATATCCGCGCCGAATGAGCACTGCACCGCTTTCCCTCGGTATCGACATCGGGGGCACCTTCACCGACCTGGTCATCCACGATCCGCGCAGCGGCCGCGCGGTCATCTGGAAGGAGAGCACGACGCCGGACGACCCGGCGCGCGGCGCCATCGCCGGAACGCGCAGGGTCCTGGAGAAAGCTGGCGTCGGCGCCAGCGAGATCGGCCGGGTCGTGCACGCGACGACGCTGTTCACCAACGCCCTGATCGAGCGCAAGGGCGCCCGGACGGGGTTGCTCACCACCGCAGGCTTTCGCGACGTGCTCGAGATCGGGCGCGAGCGCAAGTACGAGCTCTACGATCTCTTCATCGAGATGCCCAAGCCGCTGGTGGCGCGGCCGTGGCGGCGCGAGGCGCGGGAGCGGCTGGCGCCCGACGGCAGCGTCGAGATCGCGCTCGACACCGCGGCGGCGCTCGGCGAGGTCGCCGAGCTGGTCGAGCAGGGGGTCGAGAGCCTCGCCGTCTGCTTCCTGCACGCCTACGCCAACCCGGCGCACGAGCGGGAGATCGGGGCGGCCATCGCCGAGCGCTTCCAGAACCTGTCGATCTCGCTGTCCTCCGACATCGCGCCGGAGATGCGCGAATACCTGCGCGCCAGCACGACGGTGGCCAACGCCTATGTCCGCCCGCTGGCCGAGATCTATCTTGAGCGGCTGGAGCAGGCGCTGCGCGCGGAGGGCATTCCCGGCGGCCTGTTCCTCATGCTGTCGAACGGCGGGCTGACCCACGTCAGCGAGGCCAAGCGCGCGCCGGTGCAGCTTCTCGAGAGCGGTCCGGCGGCCGGCGCCCTGGCCGGCGCCTGGTTCGGCCGCAATGCCGGTCTCGAGCGTGTGCTCGCCTTCGACATGGGCGGTACCACGGCCAAGCTGGCGCTGGTCGACGGCGGCGAGCCGCTGGTCGCCTACGGCTTCGAGGCGGCGCGCGAGAAGCGCTTCCTGCGCGGCTCCGGGCTGCCGATCCAGATCGCCACGGTCGAGCTGATCGAGATCGGGGCCGGCGGCGGCTCGATCGCGCGCAAGTCGGAGCTCGGCACGCTTCATGTCGGGCCCGAGAGCAGTGGCGCGCAGCCCGGGCCTGCCTGCTACGGGCGTGGCGGGACGGAGGCGACCGTCACGGATGCCGATCTCGCGCTGGGCTACCTCGATGCCGACTTTTTTCTGGGCGGCGCCATGCGCATCGATCGCAGCGCCACGGACTTGGCCTTCGACCGCCTCGCAGAGGCACTGGCGGTCGCACCGGCGCGAGCGGCTTTCGGCGTGCACGACGTCGTCAACGAGAACATGGCGGGAGCGGCGCGCGTGGCCATCGCGGAGCGCGGCCGCATTCCCTCCGAGTACGCCTTGCTGGCGACCGGTGGTGCCGGGCCGGTCCACGCCTGGCACGTTGCGCGCAAGCTCGGCGTCAAGCGCGTCGTCTGTCCGCCGGGCGCCGGCGCGGGCAGCACCATCGGCATGCTGATGGCGCCGGCACGGGTCGACCGGGTGGCGAGCTTCAGCATGCCCCTGAGTGGCGCCGACTTCACGGCTGCCCGTCGGGTGTTCGATGGCCTCGAGAAGGAGTCGCTCGACATCCTGCGTCTCACCGGCGCCGAGATCGAGAGCCGCGCCGTGCAGCAGCTCGCCGACATGCGCTATGTCGGGCAGGGCAGCGAGATCACCATCGCCTTGCCGCGCACGCTCGACGAGGCCGGGGTGAAGGCGGCGTTCGAGGCCGCCTACAAGGCGCTGTTCGCCCGCACGCCACCCGGGGCGGCAATCCAGTTCGTGGCCTTGCGGCTGTCGGTCAGCGCGGCGATGCCGGGCAGTGGCGGTGCGCTTGCGTTGCCGCGTCATCCTGCGACCGCCGCGCTCAAGGGCACGCGGCCGGTATTCTTCCCCGATGCCGGCGCGACGCTGCCGACGCGCGTGTGGGATCGCTACGCTCTCGAGCCCGGTACCTCGATCGACGGGCCCGCGGTGTTCGAGGAGGACGAAAGCACCTTCATCGTCGGCCCGGGCGCCACGGCGCGCCTGCTGGCCGACGGTTCCATCCTGGCGGAGGTTGGCTGATGACCCGTACGTTCGATCCGATCGAGCTTGAGCTGTTGTGGCGCCGCCTGATCTCAATGGTCGACGAGGCGGCGGCAGCCATGGTGCGCACCAGCTTCTCGACCCTGGTGCGCGAGAGCTACGACTTTTCCTGCGTCATCACCGACGCGACGGGCCAGTCGCTGGTCCAGGCGAGCGAGAGCATCCCGAGCTTCATCGGCACCCTGCCCGAGACGGTGAAGCACTTCCTGCGCTTCTTCCCGCCGGAGCAGCTTGCGCCGGGCGACGTGCTGATCACCAACGACATCTGGCTCGGCACCGGCCATCTTCCCGATATCACGCTCGCCAAGCCGATCTTCCGCGACGGCCGGCTGGTCGCCTTCAGCGCCACCACCGCGCACGCGCCCGACATCGGCGGCAAGATCAGGAGCCCCGAGCCGCGCGAGGTTTTCGAGGAGGGCCTGCAGATCCCGCCGATGAAGATGATCGCCGCCGGCAAGACCGACGAGACGCTGGTCGCCATCATCCGCAAGAACGTGCGCACGCCCGACCAGACGATGGGCGACCTGTGGGCGCAGGTGGTGGCGCTCGACCTGATGGAAGACCGCCTGCGGGTGTTGATGGAAAGCTACGGGCTGCCCGACCTGACCGACCTGGCGCGCGAGATCCAGGGCCGCTGCGAGACGGCGATGCGCGCGGCGATCCGTGAATTGCCCGACGGCACCTACCACAGCGAGCTCAAGACCGATGGGCTGATGGAGACGCCCATCACCATGAAGCTGGCGCTCACCATCAGGGGCGACGAGATCGAGATGGATTTCGCCGGCACCGACGGCCAGGTCGATCGCGCCATCAATTGTGCGCTCTGCTACACCAACGCCATGGCGATGTACGGGGTCAAGGTGTGTACCAGCCCCAACCTGCCCAACAACGAGGGCGCCTGGCGGCCGATCAGGCTCGAGGCTCCGGAAGGCTCGATCGTCAATCCGCAATTCCCCGCGCCCGGCGGCTCGCGCATGCTGATCGGCCACTACGTGCCGATGCTGGTGTTCGGCTGTCTCGGCCAGATCGTGCCGGAGCGCGTCATGGCCGCCTGCGGATCGCCGATGTGGGGCATGAACCAGTCGGGCGTGCGCGATGATGGCCGGGGAGGGGGCAAGCCCTACGCCAACATGTTCTTCTACAACGGCGGCATGGGGGGCAACACGCGGGGCGATGGCATCACCTGCCTGTCGTGGCCGTCGAATGTCTCGTCGACCTCGATCGAGATCAGCGAGCACATCGCGCCGCTCAGGTTCCATCACAAGCGGCTGCGACCCGATTCGGGCGGCGCCGGTCGCCATCGCGGCGGGCTGGGGCAGGAGATACTGATCGAGAGCCGCAGCGAAACGCCGATCGCCGTCTCCTTTCTCGCCGAACGCACGATCTTCCCCGCCTTCGGCATCGAAGGCGGCAAGGATGGCGCGCCGGGCGAGCTGCGTATCAACGGCGAGAAGACCGATCCCAAGAAGCAGTACGTGCTGCGCAAGGGCGACACGGTCTCGCTCGGCACCCCGGGCGGCGGCGGCCATGGCGATCCGAAGCTGCGCGATCGAATGGCGCTCGCTGCCGACATCTCGCATGGATATGTGACGCAGTCGGCTCATTACGCCGCCGACTAGCCCATCGATCGTCCCGATGTCCTTGCCGCCGACCGTGTGCCTGACCTAGGTAGGATCGACAATTGGGGGAGACCAGACCATTCAGCAACAGGGCGGCGCTGCCGGGGCGTCAGGCAAGAATGCGCAGCACAGCGCCCCTGTTACCGGCTCGAGGGCGTTGAGCCTGGCCGCGCTCGGCGTCGTGTTCGGCGATATCGGAACCAGCCCGCTCTACACCTTCAAGACCGTTCTCGACCTGACCAGCGATCATCCGTCACCGGCCGTCACGCTGGGGGCGCTCTCGCTGATCGTGTGGACGCTGATTCTCGTGACCTCGGTCAAGTACGTCAGCCTCGCCATGAGCATCGACAACCAGGGCGAGGGCGGGATCCTGGCGCTGATGGCGCTTCTCGGGGTCCGCCGGCGGAACCGGTCGGTAATCATCCTCGTCGGCCTGTTCGGCGCCGCGCTGGTCTACGGCGACGGGGCCATAACCCCGGCGATCTCGGTCCTGTCGGCGCTCGAGGGAACCAGCATCATCGCACCCGACCTGCAGCACTACGTGCTGCCTGCAGCCGTGGTGATCCTGCTCGGCCTGTTCGCCGTGCAACGCCAGGGCACGGCACGCATCGGCAGTCTATTCGGTCCGCTCATGGCGGTGTGGTTTGCGACCATCGCCCTGCTCGGGCTGTCGGGAATCGTTCAGCATCCTTCGGTTCTGCTGGCGTTGAATCCAGCCTACGGCGTCGATTTCCTGATGTCGGGCGGCAGCCGGGCATTCCTGCTGCTGGGCGGCGTGTTCCTGTGCGTCACCGGCGCGGAGGCACTCTATGCCGACATGGGGCACTTCGGACGGCGACCGATCCGGCTTGCCTGGACCTCCGTCGTCTTCCCGGCCCTGGTGCTGAACTATGCCGGCCAGGCGGCAATGGTGCTGGCGGGCGCGCCAACCGACGGAAACATCTTCTTCCGTCTTTGCCCGGAGCCGCTGCTGATTCCGCTCGTGGTCCTGGCGACGATTGCCACCATCATCGCCAGCCAGTCGATCATCACCGGCGCCTTCTCGATGACCCGCCAGGCCGTCCAGCTCGGCTGGCTGCCCCGCCTGCGCATCGTGCAGACATCGGCCTCGGGCTACGGCCAGATCTACGTGCCGTCGGTCAACTGGCTGCTGATGCTGGCGACGCTCGGTCTCACCGTCGGGTTCGGCACCTCGAGCCGTCTGGCGGCGGCTTATGGCATTGCCGTGTCGGGCACCATGCTGATCACCACTCTTCTTCTGTTGCTGGCCATGCGGGAGGTGCGTGGCTGGAGCTGGCTCGCAGCCGGGGCTGTCGCGAGTGCACTGGCCCTCGTCGATGCGGCGTTTCTCGGCGCCAATCTCGTCAAGGTGCTCGACGGCGGCTGGGTGCCTCTTGCGCTGGGAACCCTCGTCTATGGCCTGATGGTGATCTGGCGCGCCGGCGCGTCGGCGGTGCAGCGCCAGAGGCGGGCCCAGGAGGTGCGCGACAGCGATGTCCTCGCCCTGCTCACCGCCGGACACATTCCGCGCGTGCCCGGCACGGCCGCGTTCCTCGCTCGATCCGACGTCGCTGCGCCGCCGATCCTGTTGTGGCATCTCAAGAACAACAGGGCGCTGCGCGAGGCCGTCTTTATCATCGATGTCGAGACGGCAGCGATTCCGTACGTGGCCCTGGGCAACCATGTCGAGATTCACGAGGTCGCTCCCCGGGTCTGGCGCGCCCGCGTTCAGTTCGGCTTCATGGAGCGTCCGGATATTCCCGCCCTGCTGTGGCGCGTCCACGCCCTGGGCTATCAGTTCGATCCGGCCGACGTCACCTTCTACATCGCGCACGAGCAGATCGTGGCGCGCGAGGACGGTCGGGGGCTGCCGAGGCCCGTCGAGGTGATCTTCGCCTTCCTGCAGCGCAATTGCGCGCCCCTGACCGACTACTTCCATGTCCCGCGCGACAAGGTCGTGGAGATCGGCCGCGAGATGGCGATCTGACTGGCAGCCAGTCACGACAGGAGCGCCCCCTGCAACGGCCATCTTTGGGAGGAGAATGGCTCGGAGTTGGAGTATCATTGGTCTCACGAAGCCGTGTGGGACGGCTCGGAGCCACATTTGAGACTGCATTGCGGCATAGAACGTCCGCGCCCGATCCGTCCGGCCGCTGTCGGAAGGCCAGGGTGACGCGAGGAGCATCTTAGATGCCGACGAAGCATCTGGACCCCATTTCGGCCGGCGTGCAGATCACCCGGGACAATCTGCAATGGGGTACCACGCTGGGAAAGGCCCACGGCCCCGTCACCTACGGCTTTCGCTCCACCTCCACGACTGGCTCGACGATCGAGCGCACGACGTTCTCCAGGGTCAACGCCGACCAGGAGATGGCGGTCCAGGACGCCCTCCGGCTGTGGTCGAACGTGGCCAATATCACTTTCACTCAGGTCAATCCCGGCGGCTACACCAACAGCGCCACCATCCTGATCGCCAACTACTCGAGTTCCTCCGATGGCGCGGCCGCCTATGCCTACTATCCGTCACCGGGCTCGACCGGCTTCTCCAGCGCGGCCGGCGATGTCTGGATCAATGCCTACTACCAATCCAATCTGAGCCCCAGCCCCGGCAACTACGCCTACCTGACGATCCTGCACGAGATCGGCCATGCGCTCGGCCTCCAGCACCCCGGCGCCTACAATGCCGGCCCGGGTGTGACGATCACCTATGCAAAGAATGCCGAGTATGTGGAGGATTCCCGGCAATACACGGTGATGAGCTATTTCGATGCGTCGGCGACCGGGGCCAACCACGTCTACCTCGGCACGACCATCCGCGCCTCGACGCCGCTGATGCACGACATCGCGGCGATCCAGCGGCTGTATGGCGTCAACCTCGGGCATGCGACAGGCGATACTACCTACGGATTCAACAACAGTGGCGACTACGCCTACCGGATAGCGTCGTCGACCCATCAGGTGGTCTATTGCATCTGGGATGGCGGCGGGAACGACACGCTCGATGTCTCCGGCTACGGCACCAACCAGACGATCGACCTTCGGTCGGCCAGCTTCTCCGATATCGGCGCCCTTACCAGGAACGTCTCGATTGCCGTTGGCGTGGTGATCGAGAATGCGATCGGCGGCTCGGGCCACGACACGATGATTGGCAACGATGTCGCCAATCGCCTGGTCGGGGGAAACGGCGACGATCGTCTGACGGGCGGCTTCGGTAGCGATTACCTGGATGGCGGCGCGGGCTTCGACACGGCGATCTTCCTGGGCCTTCGGGCGGGCTATTCGATCCAGACCATCGGCACCGACATCAAGGTCTTCGGCAGCGAAGGGCTCGACGAGCTCGTCAGCATCGAGGCGCTGCAGTTCACCGACATGACGGTCACGCTGGAGGGGCTTCTGCCGACGTTCGGCATTGCCGGCCTCGCGCCGTCGGGGGAGGAGGGCAACGGCGGAACGACCTTCCTGACATTCGCGGTCATCCTCGACCAGGCCGCGCAGACGACGCAGACGGTCGACTGGGCGGTCAGCGGAGCGGTGGCTCAGGCTGCGACTGCCACCGACTTCGTCGGGGGCGTGGAGCCGGCGGGCGTGCTCACCTTCACGGCGGGCGAGACCAGCAAGACGATCACGGTCAACGTGTCGGGCGATACGATAGTCGAGCTCGACGAAGGCTTCACCGTGGCCCTGTCGAACGCCTCGTCCGGTTCGGTGATCGGCACACCGTCGGCCAACGGCACGATCATGAACGATGACACGTCCCTGGTGTCGATCGGCGCGCTGGCCGCTGACAGGGCCGAGGGAGCTGGAGGCTCCACCTTGTTCACCTTCATGGTGAGCCTCGACCAGCCAGGTGTGACGGCTCAAACGGTCGACTGGGCCGTGACAGGCTCCGGCGCACAGGCGGCCGGCGCCACCGATTTCGGCGGCACCTTCCCGTCCGGCACCGCGAGCTTCGCGGCAGGCGAGATGGGCAGGACGGTCACGGTGGCCGTGACGGGCGATCTGACGGTCGAACCAGACGAGGCATTTGCGGTGAGCCTGTCGGCGCCGTCCTCCGGTCTCTCGATCGGGACGGCGACGGCGCTCGGGACGATCCGCAACGACGACGCCTCGGTCTCGATCGCCGCCTTGGCGGCAGACAAGGTGGAGGCCCAGTCCGGGACGACGCACCTCACCTTCACGGTGACGCGGACCGGCGCAATCTCGGCATCGCACAGCGTCGACTACGCCGTCAGCGGGTCGGGTGCCGCCCCGGCGTCCTTCGGGGACTTTGCCGGCGGCTCGCCGCCGTTTGGAAAGCTGACGTTCGCCGCCGACGAGACGAGCAAGACGATCACGGTGGCCGTGATGGGCGACACGTCGTGTCGGCGCCCTCGACGGGGTTGGCGATCGGTACGGCGACGGCGGTGGGGACCATCCGCAACGACGACGCTGCGGTGTCGATCGAGGAATTGTCGGCCGATCAGGCCGAGGGCCTCGCCGGCGTGATGGCCTTCACCTTCAGGCTTACCCGGTCGGGCGACAGCTCCGTGACGCACAGTGTGGCCTATACGGTCGCAGGATCGGGCTCCAACGCCGCTTCGTCGGCAGACTTTGCGGATGGTGTCTTGCCTTCGGGAACCCTGACTTTTGCGCCCGGCGTGCTTTCCGTGCAGTTCGCCGTCAACGTCCTGGGCGACGCGGCCGTCGAGCCTGACGAGACGTTCGCGGTCGCCCTGTCGGCCCCGAGCACAGGCCTGATCGTCGATAGTGCAAGCGCACTTGGCACCATCCGCAATGACGATGCCTCGGTGTCGATCTCGGCGTTGTCGGCGGGCCTCGCGGAAGGCAGTTCGGGAACCACGCCCTTCAGCTTCGCGCTGACCCTGTCGGGCGACAGATCGATGCCGCGAACCGTGGCCTACGCCGTGGCCGGCTCGGGCGTCGATCCTGCTTCCGGCTCCGATTTCGTGGGTGCCCAACTGCCTTCCGGCAACGTGACCTTCGCGGCGGGCGAGGCCAGCCGAACGCTGGTGGTCAGCGTTTCCGGCGATTCCGACATCGAGCCCGACCAGGCCTTCATCGTGAGCCTGTCCAATCCGTCGGCCGGCCTGTCTATCGGAACGGCGTCAGCCACCGGCATCATCCTCAATGACGACGCCGTCGTCTCGATCGCCGCTGCCGCGGCCGATCGGGCGGAGGGCAACTCCGGGGTGACCGCCTTCACTTTCATGCTGACACGGACCGGCGATAGCACGGCGTCGCAAAGCGTTGCCTACGCCGTGATCGAAGCCGGCACCAATCCCGCTTCCGCTGCCGATTTCCTGGGTGGTGTCCTGCCGTCGGGCGCCCTGACCTTTGCCGTGGGTGAGACCAGCAAGACGATCATAGTGAGCGTCACAGGCGACACCCAGGTCGAAGCCGACGAGACGTTCGCGGTGAGCCTGTCGAACCCGTCGTCGGGGCTCGTCATCGTGACTGCGACGGCGAGCGGGACAATCCGCAACGAGGACGCCTCGGTGTCGGTCGCCGCTCTGTCGGCGAGCCCGCTGGAAGGCAACGCGGACGACGCTGTCGCCACGTTCGCGATCACGCGCACCGGCGACAGCTCGATCGCGCACAGCGTCGCCTATGCGGTAACCGGCTCGGGCGCCAGCCCGGCGACGGCCGGGGACTTCGCCGGTGGCGTCCTGCCGTCCGGAGCGATCAGCTTCGCCGCGGGCGAGACCAGCAAGACCATCGCACTCGCCTTGGCGGGCGACACTCAGGTCGAGCCGGACGAAGCCTTCGCCGTCAGCCTGTCGAGCCCGTCCTCGGGCCTCGTCATCGGGACCGCTACCGCGGCAGGCACGATTCTCAACGATGATGCCTCGGTGTCGATCACCTCTCTGGCCGCCGATGGGAGCGAGGGCAACTCCGGGTCCGCAGGCTTCACGTTTCTGCTGACACTTGTCGGGGATTCGACGGTCTCACGCAGCGTCGCCTACGCCGTTAACGGGTCGGGGGTCAATCCGGCGGGCGCGGGCGACTTCTCCGGCGCGTTCGCGGCGTCCGGTACGGCGACCTTCGCGCCCGGCGAGACCAGCAGGACGATCGTGGTCGACGTCTCCGGTGATGCGCAGGTCGAGGCCGACGAGACCTTTGCGGTTACCCTGTCGAGTCCGTCGTCGGGTCTGGTTGTCGGCGTTGCCAGCGCAACGGGTACGATCCGCAATGACGATGCAGTGGTGTCGATCGCAGCCGAATCCAGCGATTTGCCGGAAGGCAACTCGGGAGCGACGGCGTTCGCGTTCACCCTGACGCGGTCGGGCGACAGCACGGTGTCGCACAGCGTCGCTTATGCGGTGAGCGGGTCGGGAGGCGATCCGGCGTCGGCCGGCGATTTCCTGGGCGGCGTCCTGCCTAGGGGAGTCGTGACGTTCACCGCCGGCGAGACCAGCAAGACGATCGTCGTGAGCGTGTCGGGCGACACGGCGGTCGAGCCGGACCGGACTTTTGCGGTGAGCCTGTCCGCCCCGTCGACGGGCCTCGACATCGCCACGGGCGAGGCAGTGGGGACGATCCGCAACGACGACGCCGCCGTATCGGTTGAAGCGCTGTCGGCCGCGGACGAGGAGGGCCAGACTGGCGCGACAATCTTCACCTTCGTGCTGACCCGGTCGGGCGACAACGGCGTGACGCACAGCGTCGACTACGCGGTGAGCGGCCTCGGAGCCGATCCGGTCTCGGGCGCCGACTTCGCGGACGGCGTGATGCCCATGGGGACCGTGTCGTATTTCGTCGGCGAGATCAGCAGGACGATTGCTGTCCTCGTCGCGGGCGACACCGCGCTGGAACCTGACGAGACGTTTGCGCTCAGCCTGTCGAACCCGTCTGCGGGACTGTCGGTGAAAACAGCCACGGCGGTGAGCACGATCCAAAATGACGACGCCGCGGTATCGATTGCCTCCTTGTCGGCCAGCTCCTCGGAAGGCGATGCAGAGGGGGCGGCGTCTACCTTCGTGCTGACCCGACGCGGCGACGTGTCGGTGTCGCACAGCGTCGCGTATGCGGTGATCGGGGCGGGTGCCGATCCGGCCTCCGCTGACGATTTTGCCGGTGGTGCGTTGCCATCGGGAAGCGTGACCTTCGCTGCCGGGGAGACTGACAGGGTCCTCGCCGTGAATGTGTCGGACGACATGCTCGTCGAGGCCGACGAGACCTTCGCGGTGAGCCTGTCCGCGCCGTCCTCGGGCCTGACCGTCGGCGTGGCGACGGCGATCGGCACCATTCGCAACGACGACGCCTCTGTGTCGATCGCGGCGCTGTCGGCCGACCTGCCCGAGGCGAGCTCAGGCACGACGACTTTCACCTTCGCGCTGACGCTGACCGGCGACAGCACGCGAGCGCGCAGCGTGGCCTATGCGGTCACGGGATCGGGAGAGACGCCGGCGGTGGCGAGCGACTTCATTGGCGGCAGCCTGCCGTCGGAAACGATGACGTTCGCCGCTGGCGAGATCAGCAAGACGATCGTCGTGAACGTGTCGGGTGATGCAGTGGTGGAGGCGGACGAGGCTTTTACGGTAGGCTTGTCCAGCCCATCGCCGGGCCTGGCGATCGGGACTGCGGCGGCAGTCGGAGCGATTCGCAACGACGACGCCTCAGTATCGGTTGCCGCATTGGCGGCGGAGGGACCGGAAGGTGATTCGGCTGGCGAAGAATACCTGTTCGTCCTGACTCTCACGGGTGACAGCTCGCTGGCGCACAGCGTCTCCTATGCAGTGAGTGGGGCAGGCGACGATCCCGCGTCGAACGAGGACTTTGGGGGCGGTACATTGCCGTCGGGGATCACGACCTTCGCTGCCCGCGAGACCAGCAAGACGATCGTGGTCGAGGCGGCAGGAGATCACACGGTCGAGCGCGACGAGGGCTTCGTGATGACCTTGTCGAATGCGTCGGCCGGGCTGGTCATCGGGACGTCGACGGCGACGGGCACGATCGTGAACGACGACAAGTCGGCGATGTCGATCCACCCGCTGTCGGCGGACAAGGCCGAGGGCAATGCCGGCGCGACGTCCTTCAGCTTCGTCGTGAGCCTCGGACAGCCCGGGGTAGCCGCGCAATCGGTCGACTGGTCTGTGACGGCGACGGGTGCAGCGGCGATCGATGCATCGGACTTTGGCGGCACTCTGCCATCCGGAACGGAAACTTTTGCGGCAGGCGAGACCAGCAAGACGATCGTCGTTCGCGTCAGCGATGACATGAGCGTCGAGCCGGACGAGACATTCGCCGTGACCCTGTCGAATCCGTCGTCCGGCCTGACCGTCGCGACGGCGACGGCGACAGGCATGATCCGCAATGACGATGCCTCTGTCGCGATCGCGGCCTTGGCGGCCGACCGGTCCGAGGGCGATTCGGGTACCACCTCCTTCACCTTCGCGCTGACGCGGACCGGCGACATCTCGGTACCGCACAGCGTCGCTTATGCTGTGAGCGGGACGGGTGCCAGCCCCGCTTCGGCCGCCAACTTCATGGACGGCGTGCTGCCGTCCGGCGTCGTGAGCTTCGAGGCGGGCGAGACCAGCGAGACGATCTCGCTCGTCATCGCGAGCGACAGCCTGGTCGAGCCGGACGAGACATTCGCGGTGATCTTGTCGAGCCCCTCGACCGGCCTGGTGGTCGAGATCCCGACGGCGTCGGGCACGATCCGCAACGACGATGCCTCGGTATCGCTCTCGGCGTTGTCGGCGAGCCGGATGGAGGGCCATGCGGGGACGACGTCGGCGATCTTCACGCTGCTGCGCTCCGGCGACACGTCGGTGTCGCACAGCGTGGCCTATGTGGTGAGCGGCTCGGGTGCAAATCCCGCGGGCGCTGCGGACTTCGCCGGTGGCGTCCTGCCTTCGGGAGCGGTGACGTTTGCCGCGGGCGAAACGAGCTGGACGGTCTCCCTGGAGATCGCGGGCGACAGCGAGGTCGAGGTGGACGAGTCCTTCACCGTGACCCTGGCGAGTCCGTCGTCCGGCCTGGCGCTCGCGACAGCATCGGCCTCGGTCACGATCCTGAACGACGATGCGTCGGTGTCGATTGCAGGACTGGCGGCGGACCAGGCAGAAGGCGACACGGGATCGACCGCCTTCACCTTCCAAGTCGCACGGTCGGGCGATGTCTCCGCGTCGCACACCGTTGCCTATTCGGTCAGCGGCGCCGGCGCAAACCCCGCCTTTCCAGGGGACTTCGCCAGCGGTGCGCTGCCGTCGGGCGGCCTCACCTTCAGCCCCGGCGAGACCAGCAAGCTTGTCGTGGTCGACGTCGCGGGTGACCGGACGGTCGAGCCGAACGATGGCTTCGTGGTCAGCCTGTCGGCTCCCTCGGCCGGCCTTTCCATTGCGACAGCGACGGCGGGCGGCACGATCCGCAACGACGACATCGTCGCCCACGATGACGCGTATGTCGGGTTGCGCGGTCAGTCGTTCCACCTCGCCGCCAGCAGCGGCGTGCTGGCGAACGACGAGGGCGCGGCTACGGCGACCGCCATAGTGCTGAGCCAGCCGATGCATGGTGTTGTCGCGCTCGGATCGGATGGCAGCTTCGACTATGCACCGACACCGGGTTTCGCCGGCATCGACAGCTTCGCCTATCGCGCCATGAATGCCCACGGCAGCGATGTCGCGCAGGTTCTGTTCTATCTGACGCCGGTCTCGATCGGCGCATCGGTCACGCTCGATCTGCTTGGGCTGAGCGCCGAGCAGCAGATCGCGGCAACGTACACGGCATTCTTCGGGCGCGGCGCGGATGCGAGGGGCTTTGCCTTCTGGGTCGACCAGTTCCACATCGGTCTGCCGGTCCAGGGGCCCTCGGCATTGTTCACTAACATCGCCAGCGCCTTCGGCGTCAGCACCGAGGCGAGGAACCTCTATCCCTTCCTGGCCGATCCGGTTGGCGCGAGCGACGGCCAGATCGGCGCGTTCATCGACAGCATCTACAACAATCTGTTCAATCGCTCCTCGGATGCGGCGGGGCTGGCCTACTGGACGGGCCAGGTCAGGCAGGCCCTGGAGTCGGGCCAATTCGTGGGGGCCGTGCTGGTCGACATCATGGGCGGCGCTCAGAATTCGGCGGCTGGCCAGGACATCACGACGCTGATGGGCAAGGTCGCGGTGAACCTCGAGTACGTCAGCGAGCAGCAGCGCCTCGGCACACTTTGGACAGCCGCCGACGACGGGGCCGAGGCGGGCGCCCTGGTGCAAGGCGTGACTGCCGATCCACGAACGGTCCTGATCGGGATCGCCCAGGCGCAGCTTCTCGTGCTTGCCGATGCGCAGGGCTAGGGCGCACTCGGCGCGGCTGGGTCTGCCGCCCGAAATGGGGCGGGCGTCGAGGCGCCGAGACCGGCACTGAACCGACGACGATCGCGCGATGGCTCGGACGGCGTTCGCGCTGGATCGTCGGGGATGGCCTTGCGTTGAAAACTCATGGCCTTGCACCAGGCAGGCGCGATAACGTGCGCGCCGCACACAGCAATCTCGAGGGTATCCCGATGAAGCTCGCCCATTCGCCTGCCAGCCCTTACGTCCGCAAGGTCAACGCCTGCGCCATAGCGCGTGGCATCGATGGCCAGATAGAGCGCTGGACTGTTCCCACGACCGACCCGGCGCTGCTGGAGCTCAATCCGCTGTCCA
>LNFM01015516.1_pt1 | contig 19661 bp, 17 predicted proteins | sample 596031 | NCBI WGS metagenome assembly LNFM01 (sample SAMN04254537, study PRJNA301005) | activated carbon metagenome | isolation source: dual media filters at the Ann Arbor, Michigan drinking water treatment plant | place: USA: Ann Arbor | reverse complement strand
GCGTGGTCGCCAAGGACTGGCGCCAGAAGTTTGCGAACAACGCCGCGCCCACCACCTCGACCATGCTGTTCCTGGTGCGCAACGGCAACCCCAAAGGCATCAAGGACTGGGACGACCTGATCAAGCCCGGCGTGCAGGTGATCGTGGTCAACCCCAAGACCGGTGGCAATGGCCGCATGGCCTACCTGGCCGCGTGGGGCTATGTGCGCAGCAAGGGCGGCAGCGACGCGGAAGCCGCCGAGTTCGTGGGCAAGCTCTACAAGAACGTGCCGGTGCTGGCGCGCGGTGGCCGTGACGCCACCGGCGTCTTCCTTCAACGCAACATCGGCGACGTGCTGGTGACTTTCGAGTCCGAAGTTGTCTCCGTCAACAACGAGTTCGGCGCCGGCAAGGTGGACGCCATTCACCCCAGCGCCTCCATCGTCACGGAGAACCCGGTGGCCATCGTCGAGCGCACGGTGAACAAGAAAGGCTCGGCAGCCGAGGCCAAGGCCTACCTCGACTTTCTCTACAGCGCCGAAGGCCAGGAGATCGCCGCCAAACACAACATCCGCCCACGCAACGAAGCGGTGCTGAAGAAGTACGCCGCGGCTTTCAAACCCATCAAGCTGTTCAGCGTGGAGCAGTACTTCGGCTCGCTGAGTGAGGCGCAGAAGGTGCACTTCAACGACGGTGGCCAGTTCGACAAGATCTACACGGTCGGCAAGTAAATGGCATCCGCTTCCTCTGCCGTGCTGGGTGGCGCCGCTGCCCAGTACGGAACACCCCTGCCCCGACGCGCCACGCGCCGCGTGCTGCCAGGCTTCAACATCACGCTGGGCTTCACGGTTTTTTACCTGAGCCTGATCGTGTTGATCCCGCTCTCGGCGCTGATCTTCAAGACCTTCACGCTCACCTGGCCGCAGTTCTGGGAAGCAGTCACCGCACCGCGCGTGCTGGCCTCGTACCGGCTCACCTTCGGCGCATCGTTCATCGCAGCCTGTGTCAACGCGGTCTTTGGGCTGCTGGTGGCCTGGGTGCTGGTGCGCTACAGCTTTCCGGGCAAGAAAATCGTCGACGCGCTGGTGGACCTGCCCTTCGCGCTGCCCACCGCCGTTGCCGGCATTTCGCTCACCGCCATCCTCGCCGGCAACGGCTGGATCGGTCAGTACACCGAACCCCTCGGCCTGCAACTCGCCTTCAATCCCAACGGTGTGGTGATCGCGCTCATCTTCATCGGGCTGCCCTTCGTGGTGCGCACCGTGCAGCCGGTGCTGGAAGACACCGAGAAGGAACTGGAAGAAGCCGCCACCTGCCTGGGCGCCACGCGCTGGCAGACCTTCAGCCGCGTGATATTTCCCAGCATCGCCCCCGCACTGCTCACCGGCTTCGCCATGGCGTTCGCCCGCGCGGTGGGTGAATACGGCTCGGTGATCTTCATCGCCGGCAACATGCCCATGATTTCCGAGATCACGCCCCTCATCATCATCAGCAAGCTGGAGCAGTACGACTACGCGGGCGCCACGGCGGTGGCCACGGTCATGCTTGCCATCTCTTTTGTGCTGCTGCTGCTCATCAACGGTCTGCAAACCTGGCAGCGCAAGCGCTCTGGAGGCAATCTGCAATGAGCGCCATCAACTCCCCACGCACCACGCGCAAGGGCACGACCGAAGCACCCTGGGTGCGCTACACGCTGATCGGCGTGGCGTTGCTCTTCATGTTCCTCTTCCTCGTGCTGCCGCTGGCAGCGGTGTTCACCGAAGCCCTGCGCAAAGGCTGGGACGCCTACTGGGAAGCCCTCACGGACCCCGACGCCTGGTCGGCCATTCGCCTGACCGCGCTCACCGCGCTCGTTGCCGTGCCACTGAACCTGGTGTTCGGCGTGGCTGCGGCTTGGTGCATCGCCAAGTACGAGTTCCGTGGCAAGTCGTTCCTCACCACGCTGATCGATCTGCCGTTTTCGGTGTCGCCAGTGGTGGCGGGCCTGATCTACGTGCTGGTGTTCGGCGCGCAAGGCTGGTTCGGGCCCTGGCTGATGGAGCACGACATCAAGATCATCTTCGCCGTGCCCGGCATCATCCTCGCCACCATCTTCGTCACCTTTCCCTTCATCGCGCGCGAGCTGATTCCGCTGATGCAGGCGCAAGGCAACGACGAGGAGCAGGCCGCGCAGGTGCTGGGTGCCAGCGGGTGGCAGACCTTCTGGTACGTGACCCTGCCCAACATCAAGTGGGGCCTGATCTACGGCGTGATCCTGTGCAACGCGCGGGCCATGGGGGAATTCGGCGCGGTCTCGGTGGTTTCGGGCCACATCCGTGGCCAGACCAACACCATGCCGCTGCACGTGGAAATTCTCTACAACGAGTACCAGTCGGTGGCGGCGTTTGCCGTGGCCTCGCTGCTGGCGCTGCTGGCGCTGGTCACGCTGGTGATCAAGGCGGTGGCGGAGTGGCGCATGGAAGCCGAGATGAAAGCACTCGCGGAGCTGCCACCCGAGCGGCCTTCGGCGCCAGTGCCTTTTCTGGCCCCCTCTCCCTCTGGGAGAGGGCTGGGGTGAGGGCTCTCCGCCCGCCAAGACCGTTTCACGCGTGCCCCTCACCCCAACCCGCTCCCCAAAGGGGCGAGGGAGAAAGAAGATCATCATGAGCATCGAAATCCGCAACATCAACAAGCACTTCGGCACCTTCCAGGCGCTGAACAACGTCAACCTCGACATCCACTCGGGCGAATTGCTCGCGCTGCTGGGTCCGTCGGGTTGCGGCAAGACCACGCTGCTGCGCATCATTGCCGGCCTTGAGACGCCCGACACCGGCAACATCTTCTTCAGCGGCGAAGACACCACCGACGTGCATGTGCGCGAGCGCAATGTGGGCTTCGTGTTTCAGCACTACGCACTGTTCCGCCACATGACCGTGCTGGAAAACGTGGCCTTCGGCCTGCGGGTGAAGCCGCGCGGCGAGCGCCCGAGCGACGCACAGATCAAGGCCAAGGCGCACGACCTGCTCAAGCTGGTGCAGCTTGACTGGCTGGCCGACCGCTACCCATCGCAGCTCTCGGGCGGTCAGCGCCAGCGCATTGCGCTTGCGCGTGCGCTCGCGGTGGAGCCCAAGGTGCTGCTGCTGGATGAGCCCTTCGGCGCTCTCGACGCCAAAGTGCGCAAGGAACTGCGCCGCTGGCTGCGCCGCCTGCACGACGAGCTGCATGTGACCAGCGTGTTCGTCACGCACGATCAGGAAGAAGCCCTCGAAGTGGCCGACCGCGTGGTGCTCATGAACCAGGGCCATGTGGAACAGGTGGGCGCGCCGCAAGAGGTGTGGGACCGCCCGGCCAGTCCGTTTGTGTACGGCTTCCTCGGCGACGTGAACCTGTTTCATGGCCGCGCGCACGAAGGAGAAATGCATCTCGATGGTGTGTCGTTCTCTTCGCCCGAACACGCTGGCGCACAAGACGCGCAGGCCTTTGCCTATGTGCGCCCGCACGAGCTTGACGTGTTGCCTTGGGCACTGGGGCTGAGCGGCATGGTGGTCAAGCTCGACCGAGCGGTGGTGGTGGGCCCGATCGCCCGCCTCGAACTCCTGCCCGTGGCATCACCCACCAACGGCGACCAACCCAGGCTGATCGAAGCCCACCTGTCGGCCGACCGCTTCAAGGAACTCGGCATCAGGGAAGGCGACACGGTGGTGGTGGCGCCACGCAAGGCGCGCGTGTTCCTGCAGCCTCAAGCCGCCTGAGCGAGCCACCGTCCTGATGCGATCCTGACGCGGGGTGTGCTACGTTGCAACGATGACGCCACCGGAAGCAACGCCACCCCCTTTTCATCCCCGCCGCTGGCCAGGCGCCATCGTTTGGGTCCTGGCCGCTCTGGTCATGGCGGTGCTGTACCCGGTGCTCGACCTGGCCAACCTGGCCATACTGCTGGTGCTGGCCTCGGCGCTGGCCGCGCTCTGGCTCACACCGGCCATGTGCCTGGCGAGCTGTGCGCTCGCGGTGCTGATGTTCAACTTCGCCTTGGTGCCGCCGCGCTTCACTTTCAGCGTGGACCTGCACCAGCACGCCTTGCTGCTGGCCACCATGCTCTCGGTGAGCTGGATCGTGGCGCTGCTGATGGCGCGCCAGCGCCGGCTGGCCGAGGCCGAGCGCCTGCTCGCGCAACGCGCACGGCAATTGCAGGACTTCGGTGCGACCCTTCGCGACAGCGAAAACCCCCGCTCACGCGCGCCCGAGCTGCAAGCCACGCTGGCCTCGCTGGTCGGCGCGCCAGTGGCCCTGCTCTTGCGCGAAGGCCCCAAGGCCGAAACGCGCCTGGGCGAGGCCAGCAGCGACGGCTGGGCAGGCCTGGGCATGAGCCTGCACCACAGCCAGGCCATGGGACCCGGCACCGGGCGCCACGAAGACCAGACCGCCTGGTACCTGCCACTGCGCGGGCGCCAGGCGGGTCTGGGCGCAGCGCTGCTGCCGCTGACAAACCAGCCCGAACCCACGCCCGAGCTGCGCGCCCACGCGCAGGCCCTGTGCGACCAGATGGGCCTGGCGCTGGAACGCGCCGACGCCACCCAAGCGGCCACCACGGCGCGCGAGCAGGCGCACGCGCATGCGCTGCGCAACACCTTGCTCGCGGCGATCTCGCACGACTACCGCACGCCGCTGGCCACCATCCTCGGCGCAGCTTCGTCGCTGCACGACCAGGCCGACCGGCTCTCGGCCGAGCAGCGCCAGCGCCTGGCCGCGACCATCATCGACGAGGCTGGCCAGCTCGGCCGCATCACCGACAACACGCTGCAGCTCGCGCGCCTGGACACACCGGGCCTGACCCTGCATCTGGACTGGGAGTCGGCCGAGGAGATGGTGGGCACGGTGCTGCGCCGCGCCCGCCAACGCCAGCCCGAACGGACCGTGAAAGCACGTGTGCGGCCTGGCCTGCCGCTGCTGCGCGTGGACGCGGTGCTGCTGGTGCAGCTGCTGGACAACCTGGTCGACAACGCACTCAAGTACGGCGGCGATACAGCGCCAGTGGAAATTGCAGTGACGCTGGAGACCGGCCAGGTCCGCCTGGCCGTGCTGGACCGGGGTCCCGGTATCCCGCCCGAATGGCGCGAACGCGTGTTCGATGCCTTTCAGCGCGGCGATCCCGGTGACCCGACAAGCCGGCCTGCCGATGCCCCCGCGCGGCGCGGCGCCGGTGTGGGCCTCGCGGTGTGCCGCACCATCGCCCGCGCGCACGGCGGTGAACTCACGCTGCGGATGCGCGCGCGTGGTGGCTGCAGCTTCGAATGCACGCTGCCTGTGACCCCATCGCAGGCCGACGCACCGGAGGCTGCTGCATGAGCCTCAAAGTGCTGCTGGTGGAGGACGACCGCGAGCTGCGCGGCACCCTGCGCGAATCGCTGCAAGTGGAAGGCTACGAGGTGGCCGCAGCCGCCAGCCTGGCCGACGCGCACGCGCAGCTTTCGAACATCGATGTCGACATCGTGCTGCTCGACCTGGGCCTGCCTGATGGCGACGGCGAAACCCTGCTGGCCACCTTGCGGCGAGGTCGCAGCACACCGGTGATCGTGATCTCCGCGCGAGAAACCGAGGACCCCAAGATCCGTTTGCTCGACGCCGGTGCGGACGACTTCCTGGTCAAGCCCTTCAGCCTGGGCGAGTTGCTCGCGCGAATGCGCGTGGCGCTGCGCCACCGCGGCACGCCGCTGCAGGCGGCCATCACCCTGTACACCCACGGCGATTTGCGTATTGACCTGCACGCGCACCGCGTGCGCCTGACCGACGAAGACGTGCACCTCACGCCCACCGAATTCAAACTGCTGGCGCGCCTGGTGCGCAACGCCGGCCAGGTGGTCACACACCGGTACCTGCTGGCCGATGTGTGGGGCGCGGAGTTCACCGAACACACCCACTACCTGCGGCTCTACATGGGCCAGCTGCGTGCCAAGCTGGAGGCCGACCCGGCCGACCCGCAACGGCTGTTGACCGAGCCCGGCGTGGGCTACCGCCTGGTGGAGGGCGAGGACTGACGTGCCGAGGCGGTCCCTTATGCGTTCCTGATGCACCCATCGGTACGCTGTGGCTCCTCTTCACTTCGTTCCCTCGCCCATGACCGCAACCGCCCGTTCCCTCGACACCGATCAGCCCGCTACTCCCTTGCAACGGCAAGGTACCGCCGCCCTCACCCTGGGCGCACTCGGTGTTGTTTACGGCGACATCGGCACCAGCCCGCTCTACACCGTCAAGGAAATCTTCGCGCCCGCCACCGGCGTGGCGCTGAACGCGGGCAACCTGATCGGTGCGGTCTCGGTGATCTTCTGGGCGCTGATGCTGGTGGTCACGCTGAAATACGTGATCCTGATCCTGCGCGCCGACAACCGCGGACGCGGTGCGCTCGCGCCCGGCCTTGCGCCACGCACTGCTGCTGCTGGGCGTGTTCGGCGCCACGCTGTTTTACGGCGACAGCGTGATCACACCCGCGATCTCGGTGCTGGGCGCCATGGAAGGCCTGCAACTCGTCACACCCTTGCTCGCGCCCTATGTCGTCCCGATCACCGTGGTCATCGTGGTGGGCCTGTTCACGGTGCAGCGCTTCGGCACCGGCCTGGTGGGCAAGCTGTTCGGTCCCATCATCGTGCTGTGGTTCGTCACGCTGGGGGCCATCGGCGTGGTGCACATCGTGGAACAGCCCGCCATCCTGTCGGCGCTCAACCCGGTGCACGCCTGGACCTTCCTCCTGGAGCGCGGCTGGTACGTGTTCGCCGCGGTGGGCGCGATCGTGCTCGCGCTCACCGGCGCCGAGGCGCTCTACGCCGACATGGGCCACTTCGGCCGCAAGCCGATCCAGCTCGCGTGGACCGGCCTGGTGCTGCCCGGTCTGGCGCTCAACTACATGGGTCAGGGCGCGCTGCTGATGGCCGACCCCACAGCCATTGAAAACCCGTTCTACCGCCTCTTCCCCGAGGCCTTCGTGCTGCCCGCGCTGGTGTTGGCCACGCTCGCGGCCATCATCGCCTCGCAAGCGGTGATCTCGGGCGCGTATTCCATGACCAAGCAGGCCATCCAGCTCGGGTTTTTGCCGCGCATGGCGATCAAGTACACCTCGGCGCGCGAGGCCGGGCAGATCTACATGCCGGCGGTCAACTGGGTCCTGATGGCGGGCGTGGTGGCCGCCGTGGTGGGCTTTGGCAGCTCGTCGGCGCTCGCCGGTGCCTACGGCATCGCGGTCACGCTCACCATGATGATCACCACCGTGCTGACCTACTTTGTGGTGAGCGAGGGCTGGCGCCTGCCCAAGCCGCTGGCCATCGGTGCCACCGTGTTCTTTCTGGCCATCGATGTGCTGCTGGTCGCCGGCTGTGCGGTGAAGTTCTTCGACGGTGGCTGGTTCCCCCTGGCGCTGGGCCTGGTGCTCTTCGGCCTCATGAGCACCTGGTCGCGAGGACGCGAACGCGTGCTGCAAAGCATCCGCCGCGACGGTCTGGAACTGCAAGCTTTCATCGACAGCCTCGACCCCAAGACCATGCACCGCGCGGAGCGCACCGCGGTGTATCCGGTGGCCGACCCGGGCACAGTGCCGCAGGCACTGCTGCACAACCTCAAGCACAACCAGGTGCTGCACGAGCGCAACGTGGTCCTCACCGTGAAATTCCACGAGGTGCCGTGGGTGCCGATGAACGAGCGGGTGGAGGTGCAGGCGCTCGGACACAGCTTCTGGCGCGTCACGCTGCACTTTGGTTTCATGAACACGCCCGACGTGCCCAAGGCCCTGGCGCTCACCGAGTCGCACGGCCTGCGCATCCCGGTGTTCGAGACCAGCTACTTCCTCAGCCGCGAGACGGTGGTGCCCACGTCCGGCGGTGGCATGTGGCGCTGGCGCGAGCGCCTGTTTGCGGCCATGAGCCACAACGCCGGGGGGGTGGTCGACTTTTTCAGGCTGCCGGGCAACGCCGTGGTGGAGCTGGGCACGCGCGTCCCGATCTGAGCCGCGGACCCGAAGGGTTCACCGATCTTGGCGGGCCGGTGTGTCGGGTTGGGTGCCGTAGAACCGGTGCACATCGCGCTCCCACGCCGGGTCTGCCATGTCGGGCCATTGGTGCTTGTCGAATCCGGGCGCGTTTTGCAGACGTGCCTTGCTCACATGCAACACAAAACAGCGGCAAGCGGTGTCCAGCTCCAGCGCCGCCCAGGGCACCGCAAACAGCTTCTCACCCACACCGAAAAATCCGCCAAACGACAGCACGGCGTAGCCGATGCGACCGGTGCGCACGTCGAGCATGATCTCCCGGATCTCGCCGAGGTCCTCATCGGCATCGTTGAAGACGTCGTTGCCGGTCAGGGTTCCAGCACCCATGAGGCGGGGTCCCGGTCCCTGACGCGGAGTGCGGCCCGGCCTGAGGGGCGCGGCGGCATCCGCCGCTGCGGGTTCGTCGAGTGTTTCTTCGTGCATGGCGTGCCGCTTGTCAATGTCAAGGCTCCATGCTCGCAACCGAAGGACGCACGGTCTGTGCGCCGGCGTACCTTCAGACCTTGATCGCGTTGCGGCTCAAAGAAAACGAGCCGGACGGATCACCCGCATTTTTTTCTGCTGGCTTGGCCTGCAGCACCGCGTCGTTTTTCAGGCGATCGTAAGCGTCGCGGATCACGCCGTGGCATTCGCAGCTGTGGGCTTCCAGCCCCGCGCGGTCGATCACCGACATCTGCCCGCGCCCGTAGCGGATCACGCCCGCCTTTTGCAGTCGCAAGGCGCCACCGGTCACGCCTTCACGGCGGACGCCCAGCATGCTGGCAATGCGCTCCTGTGTGATGTGAAGCTCGTCGTCGTCCTGGCGCTCCAGGTGAACCAGCAGCCAGCGGGCGAGTTGCTGGTCGAGCGAGTGGTGGCGGTTGCAGGCCGAGGTCTGCGACATGTGCTGGAACAATGTTCGCGTGTAGTTCAGCAGGTGGTGCATCACCTGCTCCGAGCGTTTGGCCTGGTGCGCAATCGACTGCGCGCTCATGCGGTAGCCATGACCGCCCCGGCTCACCAACGCCGTGTTCTGCGCCATCACGGTACCGCTGGCGGTCGTGCCGTTGTTGGCGTTGCTGCTGCCCATGAAGGCGTCCACGCCCACCATGCCTTCGTTGCCCACCGCCGCAACTTCCACCGTGGCGCCGTCCAGCATGGTGGACACCAGCGAAACCACGGCGGTGGTTGGAAAGTACACGTGGCGCAGGCTGCTGCCGGCTTCAAACAAGGTGCTGTGCGCGGGCATCTCGACCCACTCCAGGTGGGACTCGATATAGCGCCAGTCGTCAAACGGCAGGGCCGCCAGCAACTGGTTCTGTTCGCGGTGGGAAATGGCTGTTTGTGTCATTGCAGTGCGCCTTGAGTTTGTTCTCAGGACGCAATGTAGGTTGATGCATATGGGTTTTCCATGTCGAAAGACACACGCGGAGAACGCTTTACACAACTTGTCAATCGGTGACGTCCCAATGTGATCTGCCTCACCAACGCCATCAGACCAGGGGCCGCTGCGGTGGGTGGCCGTCGCCATAGAGGTCCGCCAGCCGGGCCAGCGGCTTCACGTCCCGCAGGTACAGGCGCCCCTCCTTGATCTCGTGCAGCCCTCGCTTCTCCAACCGGCGCAAGGTCTTGTTGGTGTGCACCAGCGACAGACCGAGGGCATCGGCGATGTGCTGCTGCGTCAGCGGCCACACCACGCCGCCCTTGCCGTTGTCGTCCTGCAGCGCGGCCGCGCGCTTGAACAACAGGATCAGCATGCTGGCAATGCGCTCCTCGGCGCTGCGCCTGCCCACGGAGAGCAAGGTGTCGTCCACCAGCGACTCTTCGTGCGCGGTCAGCCAGGTCACGTTGAAACCCATGGTGGGTGACCGGCGGTGGATTTCCCACAGCGCGTCGCGCTGGAAGACGCAGAAGCTGGCCGAGGTGAGCGTGTCCACGCCGTGCGCGGCGGCGTCGCCCATCTTCTGCTGCACGCCGATGAAATCGCCCGCGAGCAGGAAGGTGAGGATCTGGCGCCTGCCGTCGCTCAAGGTCTTGTAGCGGAAGGCCCAGCCTTGCAGCAGGGTGTACAGCGGCGAGTCGGTCTGACCTTCGTGGATCAAGGTCTCGCCCGCCTCCACGCGCAAGGAGCGGCGCTTGAGCGACTGCACCAGTTCCAGCTCCTCGGGCGTGTGGTCAACGAACAGCGGCAGGGGTCGCAGGGGGCACTCGGTGCAGGGCATGGCGGTCGGAGGGGCCTTGTCGGGCCATTCGGCAGCGTCTTTGGGCGGGACGTTGGTTGTCATTGTTTTTCTTGTCCATGTAGACCACCAGGTCAACGTGCGGCGCAGGTCGGTGCACGAAACTCAGGTGGCCGCGAGTGTATTTGTAGTGCAGGACACAACAGGCGTCTGTTCGCTTTCGCACGCATGCCTCGGAGGGTTATCTCACGCCGCACTGTTCGAGAACGCACAGACCGACGTGCGGCGGGGGCTTACGGTGCGGCTGTGCATCATCGCATTCCCGGTGGCGCCATCAGGAACCAGAAAGCACCCATGACCACCACCGCCCCCCGAGGCCGCAAACCCCGCCGGGTCGAGCCACGCCGTCCGGTGGCCAACGCCATCACACAGCTGCTGGTCGATCACAACGAGCTGCAGCAGATGTTCACCGCCTTCGAGAACACCCGCTCGGTCAACAACAAGCGTTTCCTGGTGCAGCGCATCTGCACCACGGTGGCGGTGCATGCGCAGGTCAAGGAAGAGATCTTTTACCCGGCCGTGGAATCGGTGCTCCCGCGGGCCACACCGGAACACACGACCATGAAGGCGCTGGTGGCCCGCATCCGGGCGCTGGAGCCGGTGGCGGAGCAGGTGGACGGCCCGATCCAGGTGTTGGCCCAGGAGGTCAACGAGCACGTCTCCGACCTGCACGAGAGCCTGTTTCCGCGCGTCAAGGCGTCCGACATCGACCTGGAAGAACTCGGCCACCGCATGGCCCGACGCAAGGCCGAGCTGATCGCCCTGCACGCCTGACGCGTCGCCCCATGGGGCGCTGCCCTCAATGCGACAGGCGCTGCCCTGCCGCCGTGCGGCTGTCGACAGCCTCGCGCTCTTCGAGGCGCCGAGCCTCCACCCGCTCGAACATCTCCAGCATCCAGGCCATGCGCTGGTTGAAAGGCCGCGTGGACATCCCGCTCGAAAACGCGGCGTCGTCCAGCGTCTTGCACTGGTCCACCAGGTAGGCGATGGCCGCCAGCGGCGGCACCGCAGCGGTCGAACGACCCAACCAACCCGACTGCACCGAAGCACACGCCAGCAGCACCAGCTTGCGCGAGGCCGGCACCACCGCCCGGCGCGCGCACGGGTCCAGGCCGTCCCGGCGCAGTTGCTGGCCGATCTCGGCGTAAATCAGACGCGCCGCCAGGATGGCCGAGCGGCAATCGCGCGGCAACTGCGCGATGCCGGCGGCGGCTTGGTCGTACAGCCGGTCGGCCTCGGCCAGCAGCCGGGCCACCACCGCTTGCAGCGCGGGGCTGCCCACGGGCTGCAGCAACCAGGCGTCGGTGTCGATGCCGGCTTGCGACATCCACTGGCGCGGCAGGTACAGGCGGCCGTTGCGCGCGTCTTCGCCCACGTCGCGCGCGATGTTGGTGAGTTGCATGGCCACGCCCAGTTCGCACGCGCGCGCCAGCGCCTGCGGGCTGCGCACGCCCATGATCCAGCACATCATGGCGCCCACGCTGCCCGCCACGCGAGCGCCGTAGTCGTGCACCTGCTCCAGCGTGTCGTAGCGACGGCCTTGGGCGTCCCAGGCAAAACCATCGAGCAAGGCGTCGAGCAAAGGGCGCGGCAGATCGTGGCGCTGTACCACCACCGAGAGCGCGCGGTCTTCCACGAAATCCTGAGGGTCACCAGCGTAGATGCGGTCCAGCCGTTGCGAGAGGACCCGCATGGCGTCGTCGATGCCCATCGTGCCGCCGTCCACCATGTCGTCGGCCACGCGGCAAAAGGCGTAGAGCGCAATCGACGAGGCACGCACACGGACCGGCAGCAGTCGGCTGGCGGCGAAGAAGGTTTTGGAGCCGGTGCGCATGAGCGCCACGCAGGCGTCCAGATCGACCGCAGCGCGGGGCGCCACCGTCTCAGCGTGCAATGTGTTTGCGAGCATGTTGTTGCTGCCAGGTTGTTGCTGCGGGAACCACCGAATCCAGCGCCTTGGCCGACATCAACACGCCCGGCACACCCGCGCCGGGGTGGGTGCTGGCGCCCACCATGAAGAGGCCGTCCACGTCTTCGCTGCGGTTGTGCGGGCGGAACCAGGCGCTTTGCAGCAGCAGCGGCTCCAGGCCAAACGCCGCGCCCTTGAACGAAAGCAGACGGTCGTGAAAGTCTTGCGGCGTGGTGAGCAGCGAGGCGGTGATGTGTTGCTCGAAGCCCGGCAGCACGGTGCGGTCCAGCACCTCGGCGATGGCCCCGCGAAACGACGCGGCGCGGGTGGCCCAGTCGGTGCCGCTGTCCAGATGAGGCACCGGAGCCAGCGCATAAAACGTGTCGTGTCCGGCCGGTGCCATGGAAGCGTCGCTCGCCGTGGGGCGGTGCAGGTACAGGCTGAAATCGTCACTCAGCTTGTGGCGGCTGAAGATGTCTTTGAGCAGCTCCTTGTAGCGCGGGCCGAGCAGCATCATGTGGTGCGGTACGTCGGTGTACTGCTTGCTGGTGCCGAAGTACCAGACGAAGAGGCTCATGGAGTAACGGCCGTTCTCCACCTTGCGGTCGGTCCAGTGGCGGCGGTGTTTTGCCTCGATCAGGTTGCGGTAGGTCCACGCGGTGTCGGCGTTCGACACCACGATGTCGGCTTCGATGCGTTCGCCGCTGGCCAGCGTCACACCGGTGGCCACGCCCTGGTCCACCTCGATGCGTTGGACCTCGGCGTTGCAACGCAGCACGCCGCCCTGCCCCTCGAGCAGGCTCACCAGGCCTTGCACCAGCTTGCCGGTGCCGCCCACCGCCCAGTGCACGCCGTACTTGCGCTCCAGCGCGTTGATGAGGCTGTAGATGCAGGTGACCGAGAACGGGTTGCCGCCGATCAGCAGGCTCTGCAGGCTCATGGCCATGCGCAGCTTGGGGTGCTTGAGGTGCGCCGCCACCATGGCGTGCAGGCTGCGCCAGCCCCGCATCTTGAAAATGGCCGGGCTGGCCTTGATGAGGTCGCCCACCGTGTCGAAGGCCTTGTCGCCCAGGGCTTCAAATCCCAGGCGGTAGCAGTGGTCGGCCTCGGCCATGAAGCGTTCGTACCCGGCCGCATCGCCCGGGCTGATCCGGCGCACCTCGGCGCGCATCTTGTCGGGGTCACCGCTGTAGTTGAACTCGTCGCCGTCGTCGAAGCGGATGCGGTAGAACGGGTCGAGTGCGCGCAGTTCGATGTCGTCGGACAGCTTGCGCCCGGCCAGCGCCCACAGCTCCTCAAACAGAAAGGGCACGGTGATGATGGTCGGGCCGGCGTCGAACACATGGCCGTTCTGGTGGTGCACGTAAGCACGGCCACCGGGCGCGTCGAGTTTCTCCAGCACGGTGACGCGCCAGCCTTTGGCGGCCAGGCGCACCGCCGAGGCCAAACCACCAAAACCGCTGCCGATGACCACCGCGTGCGGCGCGTCGGGCAAGGGCCTGGCTGTCGCCGGACGGGACGCGGGCGGGATGTCCCACAAATCTTCAGGGGTTCGAAAAGCGTTCATGCTTTTTCCGGTTTGATCACCGGGCTGCGCGACATAGCCCAGCCCCAGAGTTTCTGCATGGGCGTCGGGAACGCCATGATCACGTGTTCCACGATCGCCAGGCCCAACAGGGCCGCCAGCAGCACCCAGCCGGTGGTCACGACCGTGGCTGCGCTGGACACCTGCCACACCATCCACGCCCACACCCCGCAGGACAGGCCCACGGTGAGGTAATAGAACAGCGTGAGCGGGCCGCGTTTGAAATAGCTGGCCAGGTACACGAGGTGCTTGGGCAGGTACTGCTCGCCGGTCTCGGGCACGCCGAGAAACAGGTTCATCTTGGCCGAGAAGCGCATGCACCAGAGCAAGGCAAAGGTGCAGATCGCCACATGACCCGCCTGGCCCTGCTGCATCCACAGCAGCACGCCGAAATTGGCCAGCAGCGCCAGCTCGTGCCAGATCACGGCCTGCACCGACTGCGTGAAACGGGTCCAGCCGCGCGCACCTGTCTGCAAGGGCACGCGGCGCGGGCCGGTGAGCCAGCCGGTGAGAAAGGCCATCTCGTGCCAGCTCCACATCACGATCACGCTGGCAAAGGCCAGGTAGGCGCTGCACACGGTGTGGTCCTGCATGCTGAGCTGGGTGGTCCACAGGCTGCCGAGCAGCAACAGGCTCAGGACACCGAGCGTCCAGGGAAAGGTGGTGGGCGCCCTGCGCACCAGCCACAGGATGGCACCCGTGCCGAACCACCAGCACAGCAGCGCAAACAACGCGGGCGCTGCCAGGGAGCTGGAGAGTTCGGTCATGGCTGGCAGCGGCGCTGGCTTACCAGACCGGTTCCATGCGAATGGTCTGCGGCAGCTCCTGCTTTTTCACCGGCAGCCAGTACAGGCGACCGAACGTGAACGCGGCCTGCACCGCACAGCTGGCCACCTGCAGCTTGCCCACCAGCCCGCCGCGCTGCTTGGCGCGGTCGGCCGCCAGCGAGATCTTGAGCAGACGCTCCAGACCCCGGCTGAAGGCCGGGTTGTCGATGTCCACCTCGACCGGGAACACCTGGCGGCAGATGTCGTTGGTGATGCGGAACACCTCGTGGTCGTAGGTGGTCGACTCCAGCCCCATGGCCTCGTGCAGCAGCGGACGCGTGTGGTCGCGCACGTACATCGTGGCGTACACCGCCAGGATGAAAAAGCGGATCCAGAGCTTGTTGGCACCCTGCAGCAGCTCGGGCTGCGACCGCATGATCAGCGCGAACGACTCGCCATGGCGAAACTCGTCGTTGCACCAGCGTTCGAACCAGCGAAAGATGGGGTGGAAACGTTTGTCGGGGTGGCGCTCCAGCTGGCGGAATATGGTGATGTAGCGCGCGTAGCCGATCTTCTCGCTGAGGTAGGTGGCGTAGAAGATGTACTTGGGCTTGAAATAGGTGTAGGCCTTGTTGCGCTTCAAGCTGCCCAGGTCGATGCCGAGGTTGAAGTCCTTGAGCGACTGGTTGATGAAACCGGCGTGGCGCGATTCATCGCGCGCCATGTAGGTCATCAGCTGTTTGATGTCGGGGTTGCTGACGTTCTTGCGGATCTCGTTGTAGAGGATGCAGCCCGAGAACTCCGAGGTGAGCGAACTGATGAGGAAGTCCAGGAACTCCTGGCGCATCTCGGGCGAGAGTTGCGGCATCAGCGTGCGCTGGAAGTGGTCGTGGTTGTTGTCGCCCTCGTACTCCTTCATCATCACGTCCCAGTCGGCCCGCACGCTGGACACGTCGAGCGCGTCCATGACCTTGAAGTCGGTGGTGTAGAAGCGCGGGGAGAGCATGGTGCTTTTCACGGCTTTGGCGTTGGCGTCTTCGGCGCTGGCCACCGTGTCCATGAGCAGGGCAACGTGGTCGATCTCGGCGCTGGCGGTGGGGGTGTTCATCGTTGTCTCCTGAGGGTGGCTGGGTTCATGAAGCGGGCTTGGCCCACTGCAGCTGAGAGAACACGGCCGAGTTGGTGGGCCCGAACGACTCCAGGCTCAGACGCTGGCCGGTGGCGGTGTCCAGCAGCGTGATGCGGCCATCCACATGACCGGTCAGCTGGAACGGCAAGTCGGGGTTCATGCCGCTGCGCTTGCGCTCGCGGTTGAGGGCCCGCAGGCTGCCGCGCAGAAAACCCTGCTCGCCCTGGAACCGCGCCACCTCCTGTTTCGTGGCCACGTCCAGCACGGCAATGTCGCCGTTGGACTGGCCCACGAACGACAGCTTGCGCTCCCACTGCACGGCTTCATGAGGCTGGGGTGGCGCCACGCCAAACACCTTCATCTGCAGGGTCACACCGGCCAGGACCACCAGCAGGAAAATGCCCAGCGCCCAGATCGGCCAGGGAGTGACGGTGCCCAGGGGCGAAGGTTGGTGCGTGTTCATGGCGTGTTCCCGGTGGTGCGGTCAGGCGGTGGCGGCGGCGATCTCGCGCTCGCGCGGCTGGCGCGCAGGCGCAGGCGCCTGCTCCTGTGTGCCCAGAATGGCCAGGGTGTCGGTGTTCTGAGCGGTCCAGGCTTGCAGGATCAGGGCACCGATCCTTTGTGCATCGGGCACGCAGCGCAGGCTGGGCTGCGGCTGCTTGAGCTGCCAGGGCCGTGCGTGAGGCCAGAGGTTGAGGTAGGCAATGCGGTCATCCCCGGTCAAGGTCAGGGCGATGTCGCCGTGGCCCTTGGCTTGCGGGCGGATGGCCGCGGCAGCGAGCTTGCGCAGCGGGAGGTTGAAGGTGAGCGTGAGCACGATGCCGATGCGCATGAGGATGCGCCGGTCGGTCAGGGTGTAGACGGTGGTGCGTGCCGAAAACCAGGCGGTCAACGCCAGCAGACCCAGGGCTGTGCAGGCGAGCACGGCGCTGGTGAGCAGCGGCATCAGCAGCGAGCCGCCGGGCTCGCCCAGCAGATACAGCCATTGCAGACCGAACATGCCCGCAAAGTAAACGGCCAGCTTGCGCACGTGAAACGCGTGAATGGCGAGGGTGAGAAAGTCGGGGCTGCCCTGCCAGAGCAGGCGCTCGCCCTGCGGCAGCCGCTCGGGCAGTCCGGGCGCGGCCTCGAATTCGTGTTCGTGGTGCGCGTTCACAGCAGCGGCTCCATGCGATCGGGCGTGGCGTAAAGCAGACCGCCGCCGTAGTAGGCCATGATCTTTTCTTCTTCCAGCAGCGTGATCTGATCCGGGTTGCGCGTCTTGGGCACCGCCGCGAACTGCGCAGCCAGGATGGCGTGCACGCTGATCCCGTCCTTGCGGATGCGCGAGAAGTTCACCGGCAGCAACACCGAGCCACCGCTCTTGAGATCCACCTCGATGTAGCGGAACATCATTTCCGCCTTGTCGACCCACATGTCTTTGACCACGCCGGCGATTTCCTTGTCGGCACCAAACACCGGCAAGCCGCGGGGATCGGTGTCCTGACGGGCCACGCCGTGGTCGGCCGCGGCTCGCAAGGGAACGATCTTGGCTTCGCCGTGGTGCGTCATGTCGGGGTGGTCGGCGCGCGCGGCCCAGGCCCCAGGGCCCACACCCGCGAGCATCGGATCGCCCACCGGGTCCAGCGGCGAGCCGGCCCAGCGGTGGGTCGGTGTGGCCGAATACGCGCCGTCGGGACGGTTCACGTCAGGCGACAGGAAGGTGCGACCGTCCTCGAGCTCGTAGGTCTTGGGGGTGACGGTGGGCCAGCCCGGGGTCACCGGCCCGTTTTCCCGGCCGGGGTCCATCGGGTAACCCTCGCGGTGACTCTCTCGCTGGAGGTAGTAGATCAATCCGAAGAAGAAAATCCAGAATGCGTAAAGCACGAGTTGTGCAACGTCGACATACTGGGTGATTGCGCCTGTATCCATGGTGGTTCTCCTTCAATGAGGGCTGGCTCGGTGACTCGCTCGGTGACTCTGGTTCAACCCGGCAACTCGGCCAGGCCAATCGGATGGGGGTTTCGCTCGGCCGCGGGTTTGGAACGGCGCACGAGCGGGCCCAACGCGATGAGCACCGCGAAGAGCAAATAGATTTCGAGGTGGAACACGAAGCTGTAGCCCGTGACCGGGGAGTTGAGTGCTTCGCCCAGCCAGCCGTGCGTGGCCAGGCTGCCCACCACATCGCGGAGGACACCGCCAAACGCCATGGACAAACCACCCGCGGTGGCCTGCACGGCGCCCCAGGCGCCCAGCACCAGACCGGTGAGTTCGCGCTCGGGCAGCTCCATCGCGGTGAGCAACATGCTGACCGAGAACAAGCCGCTGGAGAAACCGATCAGCGCCGCGCCGACCTGGAACAGGTGGGCCGAATTCAAGGGCGCCGAGAAAATCACACAGGCGAAGGCCGGCAAGCCGAGCAAGGCGCCGATGGCGGCCAGGCGGATGGTGTCCAGCCCGCGCGACATGAAGCGCGCCGACAGCACGAAGGCCAGCAAGGCGCCGCCCGCGCTCATGGCGGTGAGCGAACTGGTGAGGCTGACATTGAGGTTCAGCACCTGGCCACCATAGGGCTCCAGGATGATGTCCTGCATGTTGAAGGCGACCGTGCCCAGGCCCACGGTCCACAGAAAACGCTTGATCCTGGGGATGGCCATGAGCCGCGCCCAGCTGCGCGAGAAACCGTGGGCTTCACGCGCACCACGGCGGGCCTGGCGGGGCTCCTGCTTCCACAGCGAGGTGATGTTGAGCACGGCCACCAGCACCGCAGCGCCCTGCACCACCTGCACCAGGCGCGTGGGCGTGAAGTCGATCAGCACAAAACCCAGCAGGGCGCTGCCCACGATCATGCCCACCAGCAGCGTGCTGTAGAGCAAGGCCACCACACGCGGTCGCTTTTCTTCGGGCGAGAGATCGCTGGCCAGCGCCATGCCGGCGGTCTGGGTGATCTGCATGCCGGCGCCCACCAGCAGGAAAGCCAGTGCCGCACCGATGCGACCGGCCCACACGCTGGCATCGGTCACGGTCAACAGCAACAGGGCGAACGGCATGATGGCCAGGCCACCAAACATGAGCAGGGTGCCGATCCACATGTAGGGCATGCGCTTCAAACCCAGCGCTGAAGGATGCGTGTCGCTGCGGTAGCCGATGAGCGCGCGCAGCGGTGCGAACACCAGCGGCAGCGCCACCGAGAGCGCCACCCACCAGGCCGGCACCGCCAGCTCCACGATCATCACGCGGTTGAGCGTGCCCACCAGCAGTGCGATGGTGATCCCGATGGAGAGCTGGAACAGGGACAGGCGCAGCAACCGCCCCAGGGGCAAGTCGCTGGAGGCCGCGTCCGCGAACGGTGCGTACCGCCGGGTGATGTTCATCGCCCAGGCGGGGGAGAGCAGCCGGCTCAGGTTCACCGCGTCCACTCCCAGGCTTGTGAGGTGTAGAAGCCGCCGGACACGCGTTGGGTTCGGCCCTCGGTCCAGCCGCTGCCACCCAGACCCTGCAACAGCAAGGCGCGCAGCCGGGCTTGCGACACCGGCGTGAGCGCTGGCGAGCGGTCGCTGCTGGGGAAGAAGCGACCCATGGCGTGGGCCATGCTCAGCAGCGGGCTGCTGGGCGCGATGGTGAAGAGCACGCTGCCGCGCGTGCGGGCCGCCAGGCGCTGGATGGCGTTGGCGATGTCGGGTGTGTCGTAGTGGATCACCGAGTCCATCGCCACCACGTGGTCGAACTCACCCAGCGCGTCGTCCAGCATGTCGCCCGAGAGGTAGGTGATGCTGCCACCGCGCCCGTTGGGGGTGAGCGTGGCGTTGCGCTCGCGGCCCAGCTGCACCAGCGTGGGCGAGAGGTCGATGGCCACCACCTCCGCGCCGCGTTGCATCGCCTCCAGGGCCAGGGCGCCGGTGCCGCAACCGGCATCCAGCAGGCGCAGGCCGCGCATGTCCTGGGGCAACCAGCTCAGCAGCGTGTTGCGCATCTCGTCGCGCCCGGCCCGCACCGAGGCGCGGATGCGGCCCACGGGTGCGTTGGAGGTCAGGCGTTCCCAGGCCTTGGCCGCGGTGCGATCGAAATAGTTTTCGATCTCCG
>LNFM01009346.1_pt1 | contig 19661 bp, 16 predicted proteins | sample 596031 | NCBI WGS metagenome assembly LNFM01 (sample SAMN04254537, study PRJNA301005) | activated carbon metagenome | isolation source: dual media filters at the Ann Arbor, Michigan drinking water treatment plant | place: USA: Ann Arbor | reverse complement strand
CCGCCGTGTGAAGTGGACGGCGTCGTCGATCGGGGTGCCCCCGGCCGGGACGGCCCGGGGGGCGGGATAGCGGAGGAGGGACTCGAACCCCCGACACGCGGATTATGATTCCGCTGCTCTAACCAGCTGAGCTACTCCGCCGCGATGGGGCGGCGGACATCCTAGCCGGTCCGGCCGCCCGTGATCACGGGCCGGCGGCGGCGGATGACAGAGCCCAGTAGCGGATTCGAACCGCTGACCCCTTCCTTACCATGGAAGTGCTCTACCAGCTGAGCTAACTGGGCGGGGTCGGCGCGGCGTCCGGCCACGCGCTCCGGGGACTCTAGCGGAGCCCGCGACCCGGGTCAGCCCCGTGACGTGGCGCGGGTCCGCGCCGGGGCGGCGGCGGACACGGCAGTGGGGGGAGGAGGGTTCGAACCTCCGTAGGCGTAGCCGGCGGTTTTACAGACCGCTCCCTTTGACCGCTCGGGCATCCCCCCGGGATTCGAGCCTCGGAAGGGTAGCCGCGGCACCGGGCCCCTTCAAGCAGGCCCGCGTGGGTCAGTCGGGGGCGGCGCCGTCGCCCGCGGGGAGCGCCTCGAAGCGGTAGCCGACCCCGTAGTGCGTCTGCACGTACGTCGTGTCGGGGTCGGCGGCGGCGAGCTTCTGCCGGACCTTGCGCACGAAGACGTCCACCGACCGGTCGCCGCGCATCATCTCGTAGCCCCACACGTCGCGGTAGACGCGCTCCCGGGCCATCGGCCGGCCCTCCGCGCGGGCGAGGGCGAGGAGCACCTCGAACTCGCGGGGGGTGAGGCCGACACCCCGGCCCCCGACGAACGCCTGCACCTGGTCGGGGTCGATAACGAGGCCGCCGACCTCGATCGGCCCCTCCCCGTCGACCTGGCGGTGCGACTCGACGCGGCGCAGGTGCGCGTTGACCCGCGCCAGCAGCTCCTTCATCGAGAAGGGCTTCGTCACGTAGTCGTCGGCGCCCATCTCGAGGCCGTGGACCCGGTCGAACTCGCTCGTGCGGGCGCTGCACACGATCACCGGCACACGGGGGTCCTCACGCCGCAACTCCTCCGTGACGCGCCAGCCGTCCATCTGGGGCAGCATCAGGTCGAGGATCACCAGATCGGGGCGCTGCTGGCGGAAGAGCCTCAGCCCCTGGCCCCCGTCGCCCGCCCTCAACGTGCGGAAACCGGCACGTCCGAGCGCGTAGGCGATCGAATCGGCGATGGCCTCGTCGTCCTCCACGATCAGGACGGTCTGCGGCGCCGGCACGGGACCAGTGTACCCCCGTCCACCCCGCCGGATCCGCGGCCGGCGGCGCGGCGGTATCCTCGATGGGTGACCACGCCCGCGGGGGAACGGTCGTGACGGACACCCTCCTCGGGGAGCGGTACCGCCTCGACCAGCTGATCGGCCGCGGCGGCATGGCGGCGGTCTGGAGCGCGACCGACACGCTGCTGGGGCGTCGGGTCGCGATCAAGCGCCTGCACGCGGGCCTCCTCGCCGACGAGGAGCACGCCGAGCGGTTCCGCCGCGAGGCGGTCCTCGTCGCCCGCCTCTCGCACCCCAACCTCGTCCACCTGCTCGACCGGGGCGAGGACCGTGACGGCCCGTACCTCGTGATGGAGCTCGTCGAGGGCGAGAACCTGAAGACCCGGGTGCGGCGCGAGGGCGCCCTCGACCCCGAGGAGGCCGCCCGCATCTGCGGCCAGGTCGGCCGGGCCCTCGCCTACGCCCACGGGCAGGGCGTCGTCCACCGCGACATCAAGGCGCAGAACGTCCTGCTGACCGCCGACGGCGAGGTGAAGCTCGCCGACTTCGGCATCGCGCGGCTGATGGAGGCCGACGAGGGGGAGGCCCTCACCCGCACCGACATGCTCCTCGGCAGCGCCGACTACCTGTCGCCCGAGCAGGCCGACGGCCGCCCCGTCGACGCCCGCACCGACGTCTACTCCCTCGGGATCCTGCTCTACGAGTGCCTCACCGGCGCCCTGCCGTTCACCGGCGAGGGCTTCGTGGCCGTCGCGATGAAGCACTGCTCCGAGCCCCTCCCCGACCCCCGCCTCGTGCGGCCCGCCGTGCCGGAGTGGCTCGCGGGGTGCGCCATGCGCGCCGCCGCGAAGGACCCCGCCGACCGCTACCCCGACGCCGCACGACTCGTCGCCGCCCTGCAGGACCGCGACCCCGGCACCGCCGTCATGCCGGCCGTGACCACCGCGCTGCCGGGGCGCCGCGGACCCGCCCGCGGTGGCGACGACCCCGACGACGACACGGCCCGCCGGCCCCGGCGCCGCCGTGGCCGGCGCCTGCTCGCCGCCCTCCTGGTGCTGCTGGTGATCGGGGCCGGCGCCGCCGCGGCGTGGTTCGCCCTGGAGCCCGGCGGCGGCGGGGGCGTCGACCCGCCGACCTCCGTCCCGTTGACGCTGTCGGCGGTGCGCGACTACGACCCCCAGGGCGACGGCGGCGAGAACCCCGACCTGCGCGGCCTCGCGATCGACCCCGACCCCGCGACCGCGTGGTTCACCGAGCAGTACCGCGACTCCGCCGAGTTCGGCGGCCTCAAGGACGGCGTCGGGCTGATCCTGCGCCTCACGGAGCCGGCGACGGCGACCCAGATGGTGCTGGTGTCGCCGACCCCCGGCGCCCGCTTCCAGGTGCTCGGCGAGCTCGTCGGCGCGGAGCGGGAGGTGCTCGCCGAGGGCGAGACGACCGGCGGGGAGCAGGTCATCGACCTGGCGACGTCATCACCCTCCCAGGCGTACCTGCTGTGGTTCACGAGCCTCGCGGACGACGGTCAGGGCGGGTTCTGGGCGGGTGTCGGGAAGGTGGAGCTGCGGGGTGCGCCGAACGGGACATGACGATGCCGGACACCTGGGACGCCAGCCTCGACGACCTCGCCGTCCGCCTCGCGGCACAGGGCGGCCGTGACCGGCTGCTGTCGCCGCGCAGCCAGGCCGCGTACCTGAAGGACGCCCGCCGCGTCGCCGCGTGGCTGCGGGACAACGGCCTGGAGGGGCCCGACCAGATCACCCCGTCCGCGCTCGAGGCCGCCTTCCGCGGGTTGCGCTGGTCGCCCGCCAGCCGCGCCCGCGCCGTCACCGCCCTCCGGGAGTGGCTGGGGCCCCGCCACCCGGCGGGACGCTCCCCCGCCGACCTGATCGACCGGCCCCGGGCGACGCCTCCCCCGGTGCCCCGCCTGTCCCAGGCCGACGCCGCCGCCCTCATGGAGGCGGCCGGCGCCCCCGTGGAGGGCGACGGCCCGCTGCGCCGCGCCCTCGCCCTGCGCGACCGGGCCCTGATGGAGGTGCTCTACGGCAGCGGCCTGCGCCGCCAGGAGGCCTGCGACCTCGTCCTCGCGGGCCTCGATTTCGAGCACGACGCCCTGCGGGTGGTGGGCAAGGGCGGCAAGGGGCGCACCGTCCCCATGACCGAGCCGGCCGTCGCGGCGCTGCGGGCGTGGCTCGCCGACGGCCGCCCCCGCCTCATGTCGGGACGCGACCCCGCGCCGTCCGGGCGGGCCCCCGTGTTCGTGTCGCGCAGCGGGAGGGGCCTCGACGGCTCGACCGTGTACCGCATCGTCGCCCGCGAGCTGCGGGCCCACGGCCGCGCCGGGGGGCCCCACCTGCTGCGCCACGCCGCCGGGACGCACCTGCTGGAGGGGCCGGACGGACGCGGCGACGGCGCCCACCTGCGCGTCGTCCAGGAGGTCCTCGGGCACGCCAGCCTCGCGACGACGCAGCGCTACACCGGCGTCACCACCCGGGCGATGCAGGAGCACCTGCGCCGCGGCCACCCGCGCGGGTGAGCGCGACGACCGTCGATCCCGAGGGGTTCGGGCGCCTGGCGTCGGCGTTCACCGCCACCCGGGAGAACCCGAACACCCGCGCCGCGTACACCCGCGATCTTGCCGCGCTCGCGGCGGGGCTCGGGGTGCCGGACCCGCCGGCCGACGCCCCCCCGTTCGGCGTCGAGGACGACCCGCTCGCGCGGGAGGCGGCCGTCGCGCTCAGCCGGCTGCCCCTCGCGTGGTGGCAGCAGTGGCGCGACGCCCTCCCCGGGCGGGTGGCGACACGCCGCCGCCGGGTCGCCGCCACCCGGGCGTTCTGCGGGTGGTGGTCGCGCGCCTACGCGCTCGAGAACCCGGTGCGCGACCTGCGCCCCCCGGCATCGGCCGCCGAGGGCGGCCAGGAGGCCATCGCCCGCGAGGTCGTCGCCCTCACCCCCGCCGCGGTGCGCCGCATGTGCGAGGCGGCCGCCCAGCCGGGACCCCTCGGCGCACGCACGCGGGCCCTCATCGAGGTGCTCTACGGCTGCGGCCTGCGGGCGAGCGAGGCGGCGGGGCTCGACCTGTCGGCCTGCCACCTCGACGACCCCACCGACCCCTTCGTGATGATCCACGGCAAGGGCGGGAAGCAGCGTGCGGTGGCGGTGCCGCGGGAGGCCCTCACCGCGCTCACCGCCTACCTGCGCACCGGCCGCCCCGAGCTGCGCGCCCGCGACCGCACCCCGCGCCCCGACCAGGTGCGCCACCGCGACGCCGACGCCGTCTTCCTCGGGACGCGCGGCCGGCGCCTCGGCCGCGCGGCCGTCTGGGCGATCGTGACCGAGGTGGCGGACCGGGCCGGGTTGCGGCAGGACGGGGCCCGGGTCTTCCCCCACGCCCTGCGCCACTCGTGCGGCACCCACCTCATCCAGTCGGGGGTGGACATCCGGTACGTGCAGGCCCACCTCGGGCACGCGTCCCCCGTCACCACCGAGGTGTACACGCACGTCACCGCCGCCCACCTCCGCGAGGACTTCGACCGCGCCCACCCGCGCGCGCGCTCACGGAAACCTCACGTGATGTGAGAGCCCGACGTCCCCGGTGGTTAAAGGGGCGCCGCCCGTCCATCCTGCACCGGTGACCCGACACCGCTCCCTCGCCCCGACCCTCGCCCTCGCCGCCGTCGCGGCCGGACTGGCGGCCGCACCGGCCGCCTCCGGCGCCGCGCTCGGCGTGCAGGACGACCGTCTCACCTCCGGCCCGCTGGAGGACGTCGACGCCCGCGTCGGCCGGGTCCGCGACTCGGGGGCGAAGGTGACGCGCCTCGACGTGCTGTGGTCCCTCGTGGCCCCGCGCCGGCCCGCCGACCCGACCGACCCCGATGACCCCGCCTACCGGTGGGAGCGCGCCGACGCCGCGATGCGCGGCTTCGAGGACATCGGCGTGACGCCGATCCTCGTCGCCTACAGCGCCCCCGGCTGGGCGGCGGGCGGCCGCGGCACCCCGCCCGGCACCGAGGTCAACCCGAACGCGCCGTCGGCGGCCGACTACGGCCGGTTCATGGAGGCCCTCGCGCGCCGCTACTCTCCCCCGCGCCCGCCACTACGAGATCTGGAACGAGCCGAACCTCGGCGCCTTCCTCTCGCCGCAGGCGTCCGGTGGCGCCCGCGTCGCCGTCACCCGCTACGTCGCCATGGCGCGCGCCGCGTACCCCGCGATCCGCCGCGTCAACCCGGGCGCGATCGTGATCGCCGGCGTCGGCGGACCCCGCAGCTCCACCGACGCGAACGGCACCGGCGCCCTCGAGTGGGCACGGCGGATCGCGGCGAGCTCCGCCCCGTTCGACGCCTGGTCGCAGCACGTCTACCCCGCGGCGGCCCCGCTCGCGCCCTCGCGCGCCTTCCCGTCGTGGGCGACGCTCGACGAGTTGTTCACGACGCTCGACGCCGTCCCCCGCCGCCGCGGCACACCCGTCTACCTGACCGAGATCGGCTACACGACGGCCACGACGCCCTTCCGCTCGGTGCGGGTCACCCCCGCCCAGCAGGCCGCGTACCTCCGTCAGATCATGAGCCTCCCCGTCGTGCGCTCCCCCCGGGTGCGCGCCGTCATCTGGTTCAACCTCCAGGACAACCCGAACTGGCCGGCGGGCCTGCGGTTCGGCGACGGCCGGGTCAAGCCGAGCCACGCCGTCTTCGTGGGGCTCGCCCGCGCCTCGCGCCTCACCGATGACCTGCGCGTACGGCCGGCCGTGGCGCTCAACCGCCGTCAGCTCCTCATCAACCAGCGCATCTCCCAGGCCGCGGTGCGGCGCCTCGCCCTGGTGCAGCGGCGCCTCGACGACGGCCTCACCCGGGACGACCTGCGCCCCGGCGGCATCGCGCCGCCCGCGTTCGGCACGGGCGTCACCGCGACGCCCGCGACCGGCGCCGTCGCGCCCCCCGCCCTGCGCCGCGCCCCGGAGGTCGCCCCCGCGCCCACCCGCCGGCCGGGCGCCGCCGCACGGGTGCGCCTGACGCCCGCCCAGCTCCTCGTGAACCAGCGGATCTCCCAGGCCGCGGTGCGGCGCGCCAACGGCCTCGAGGCGCGCCTGCGCGCGGGCCTGCGCGGCGGGGACCTGCGCGCCGGCGTCATCGACGCGGCGCGGCTCGCCCCCGGCGTGACGATCACGTCCGTCGTCCCGCCCGCCACCCCGTCGGCGCCGTCGGAGACGCGGGTGGCGCCCCCCGCCGCGGCCGGTGGCGGTTCGGTGCGGCTGAGCGCGACCCAGCTCGCGGTGAACCAGCGGATCGCCCAGGCGGGCGTGCGGCGCGCGAACGCCCTCGCCGCCGCCCTGGCGGCCGGGTTCGCGGTGGGCGACCTGCAGCCCGGCTCCGTGACGGCGGAGAGCCTCGACCCGGCCCTCGTGCCGCCCCCCGCGCCGCCGGCCCCCTAGTGTCCCGATGCGAGAGTTCGGTGGCACTTCCCGGCTGCATCGCGGCGCGATGCTGCGTCCTCGGCAGGCCCGGTATTCCCGATACCGGGCCTGACCTGCGTCCTTGCCTCGCTTGCGATTCGCTCGGGAACCGCATACGAAATCCCGAATCGAGACACTAGCGGCGCTCCACCCGGAGGACCCCCCGGCCCTCGCGCCAGGTGTCGACGGTGATGTGGTCGGGCGGGTCGCCGAGCTCGACCACCGCCACCTCGCGCACGTCGCAGCGGAAGAGGTGCGAGCCGGTCTGCGCGTGCTCACCCAGGATCCGCGCCCGTACGCCGGGGTCGGCGACCTCCTCCGCGACGCCCGAGACCGTGGCGTCGCCGCTCCAGTCCGGCGGGTCGACCGACTGGCTGTGCAACGCGAAACGGCCGTCGCGGCGCAGGTCGTGGGCCTTCATCGACCCGTACATGCTGCCGAGCCACATCTCCCCCTCGGAGATGATGACCTCGGTCCCGCTGAGGCGGGGGGCGCCGCGGACCCGCAGCGTCGCGAGCGTCAGGTGCCGGTGGGCGTCGATGTAGCGCCGGGCCCGGGCCACGAGGTCCGGCTCCCGCGCCGCGACGTCCCCCCAGGCTCCCACGCCGCGTCTAGCGGCGGACGCGCAGCGCGACGACCGCGCGGTCGCGCAGGCCGTCGCCGATCAGCACCACCCGCACGCGGTGGACGCCGGGGCGGGTGTCGCGGGGGAGCCGCACGACGACCGTGCCGCGGGTCGGTCCGGCGAGCTTGCGCAGGGCGCGGACGGCGCCGTCCGCGTCGCGGCGCACGCTCACGACGGCGCGGCCGGGACGGGTGATCCGCACGCGCACCGCGCGGGCGCCGGCGCGGGTGACGGTGAGGCCGCCGGGCGCGGCGACCGCCACGTCGACGCCCCGCGCGGGCGCGGCGGGGGCGGCGAGGAACGCCCGGTACTGGGCGAGCCACGCGCGGGCCGCGCGGGCGTCGGCCAGCCCGTAGGCCCCCGCCCCCGCGGCGAGCATCGCGCGGCCCGCGGGCGTCGCGCGGGCCCGTGCCCACAGCTCCGCCTGCCCGGCGCCGCCGTCGGGTCCCAGGATCAGCCGCAGCTCGCCGCGCCCGGCCGGCCAGCGGGCGGCCCACCGGGTGGGGTGCTGCGCCATCTCCCGCGCCGGCAGCGGCGACAGGTCGCCGCGGTACGTCTGGAGGTAGGTCGCGCGGCCACGGCTGACGGCGTCCACCAGGGCGCCGAGCACCGGGGGGAGGGCGCGCCGCGGGTCGCTGCGCCCGACGCGCTCCACGAGGGCGGGCGACGCGTAGAACACGACCCTGCGGGCGTCGGCGCCGAGGCCGTCGAGCGCGACCGCGAGGGCGCGCGCGCCGGCGGGGCTCCACTGGGCGGGGACGATCTCGTCGACGGCGACGACGCCGCCCGCGCCGCGGCCCGCCCACCCGGCGCGCAGGGCACGCTGGATCTCGCCCGCGTCACGTCCCGCGAGGTCGCGGCCCGCGACCTTGCCGACGCTGCGCGCCCGCGGCCAGCGGGCGTCCTCCCGGGCCGGAGCCTGGCGCAGGGTCGGGCCGCCGAGGCCGTCGTGGATGACGGCGGCGGCGTCGTGGGGCACGTAGAGGAGCGGCGGATCGGCGGCCATCGCCGGGCCGGCGGCCACGACGAGGACGCCGGCCGCCGTCAGGACGGCGAGGCGCATCGGGCCCCATGGTTCCACGCCACCCGCCCGCGGCCGCCGGGGGCCACGGAACGCTTACATCGACGCCGGCGGGACCGCCCTCAGATCCAGGCGCCGACGCCGCCGATGGCGGCGAGCAGCGACAGGACGAGGATGCCGAGCACGACGCCCGTCGTCGCCATCCCGCGCCCGCCGAGGCGCTCCTCCGACGAGCGGATGTCGCCGAGGGCGAGGGTGCCGTAGGCGATGGCGAGACCCGACGTGACGACCACCACCACGCCGACCACGCCGAGGATCGCGGCGAACGGGGCGGTGCGGGCCCGCTGCAGGCGCCCCGGCGCCATCTGCACGGGCGGCGCGGCCTGCGCGACGAGGCGGATGCCGACGAGTGCGATCGCCACCCCGGCGAGCGCCACCCAGAAGCCCGCGACCAGCAGCAGCCCGCCGCCGCGCATCGTGAGCTCGGCGCCGTCGGCGAAGTCGTCGGAGGTGCGCGCCGAGATGACGAGGAACGCCGCGACGAGGGCGAGCCCCGTGCCGAGGACGAGGGCCACCATGTGCAGCCACAGCAGGCGCAGGATCGCGGCGGCGAAGATGACGGCCGCCCCCAGCGAGGCGATCACCGCCACCGACGACCCGACCGCGGCGGTGTGCAGGCCCTCGCCGGGCCCCGAACCGGGCCCGTCGACGATGTCGGCGAGCGGCGACAGCGTGATCAGGACGCCCGCCACCCCCGCGAGGGCGAGTCCCCCGCGGACGACGGTGATCGCGCGGCCGAGGGGGTCGAGGGGCATCCGCCCGATGCTACTCGTGGCGGAGCACCACGGTCCGGGGACGGATGCCCCCGGAGCCGGCCTCGAGGATCCCGACCGACGGGCGCATCGCCCCCGGCCCGAGCTGGCGCCGGAAGCGCCGGACCGCCCGGTCGACGACCCCCGCGGCGCCGTCGCGTGGCGGGGCGCCCCCGTGGAGGCTCCCCCAGGGGCAGACCGCGCCGGGGGAGAACCGCAGCACCCCGCCCGTCCACTCCGCGACCGGCTCGTGCCAGTGCCCGTGGACGATGGCGTCGACGGGGCCGAGGCGGCGCGCGAGCGCGCGGTGCATCCCGGCGCGGTACGGGACGTCCCGCCCGGCGGCGAGACCCGCGACGACGATCGAGGCGTCGACGAGGTGGCCCCGGTGCCCGTGGATCAACCCGATGCGGTGGCCCCCGGCGGCGACGACGAGGGAGTCGGGGAGCTCCAGCCCGCCGAGGCGGTCGTGGTCGCCGCGCACCGCGACGACGGGGGCGATCGCGTCGAGCTCGGCGAGGACCGCCGGGACGCTCAGGTCGCCCGCGTGGAGGATCAGGTCGCAGCCCTCCAGCGCCTCGAGGACCGCGTCGGGGAGCGCCGTCATGAACTCGCCGACGTGGGAGTCGGCGACGACGCCAATCCTCGTGGTCCGGGCCGACCTCACCCCGGCGCCCCGGTCAGCATGGATCCGGCGTAGATCGTGGATGTGGGGGACGAAAGCGCCGCGTGAGGGGGGATTCGGGGACCCGCCCGCAGGGTGACCCCCTCGGGTTGACCCGAATCCCGCTTCGCGTGAGCGATTTTGTTCATCCGCGCCGCGAGATGCGCCGGATCCAGGCTCAGCAGCGGTAGCGTGCCGCCTCCGTCGCCCGTGCCACGCCGAGGTCGACGAGACGGCCGATCAGTTCCCCGTACGGGACCCCGGCGGCCTCCAGCAGCCGCGCGTAGACGCTGGTGGGGGTGAACCCCGGCATGGTGTTCAACTCGGAGAGCAGCACCTCGCCGTCGTCGGTGACGAAGAAGTCGATGCGGGCGAGCCCGGCGCAGTCGACCGCGGCGAAGGCGCGGAGGGCGAGGTCGCGGGCGCGGTCGGCGACGGCGGGCGGCAGGTCGGCGGGCACCTGCACCCGCGAGCGGCCCGGCTCGTACTTGGTCGCGTAGTCGTACCAGTCGCCGTCGAAGGTGATCTCGCCGACGGGCGAGGCCAGCGGGACGTCGCCGTCGAGCACGCCCACCTCGACCTCGCGCCCGCGGATCGCCCGCTCCATCAGGGCCTTGCCGTCGTGGCGGAAGGCGAGCGCCAGCGCGGCGTCGAGGTCCCCCGCCGCGGGGACCGGGCTGATGCCGACGCTCGACCCGAGGCGGGCGGGTTTGCAGAACGCCGGGTAGCCGGGGTGCGCCGCGACGCGGGCGCGCACGCCGTCGGGGTCGTGGGCCCACTGCGCGGCGGTCACGACGGCGTGCTCCGGCGTCGGGATGCCGTACTGCTGCAGGAACACCTTGAAGAGGGCCTTGTCCATCGCCACGGCCGACGCCGCGACGCCGGCGCCGACGTACGGCACCCCGGCCGTCTCGAGGGCGCCCTGCACCGTCCCGTCCTCGCCGTGGGGGCCGTGGAGCACGGGGAAGACCACGTCGAGCGGGCGGTCGGCGCCGTCCGCCAGCGAGTGGAGCCGCGCCACGCCGTCGGGTCCGGGCACGATCGCCACCGGCTCACCGTCGACGCTCCAGGCACCCTCGGAGGAGATCAGCACCGGGATGACGTCGAAGCGCTCACGGTCGATGGCGTCCATCACGGCCGCCGCCGAGGCGAGCGACACGTCGTGCTCGCTGCTGCGTCCCCCCATGAGCACGGCGACGGAGCGCCTCATCGCCGCCGCCCCGGCGGGCCGCCGCCGTCGGGCCCGCGCCCGCCGGCGGCGTCCTCGTCGCTGCCCGGCGGAGGCGCGGGGACCGGCGTGCCGGTGGTGCCGGCGCCCGGGTCGATGCCCGGGTCGACGCCGTCATCCGGGCCGGTGGAGACGGTGATCGTCACGGTCGAGCCCCGCGCGACGTCGGTGCCCTCGCCGGGCGAGACCGCGATCACGACGCCCTCCGGCTCGTCGGAGGAGGCGGTGTCGCTGGTGACGGTGAAGCCCGCCGCCGAGAGCTTGGCCGCGGCGTCGGTGGCGTTGCTGCCGACGATCCCGTTCGGCACCGGGATGGTGCTGACCGCGGCCGCCACCACGACGCTGACCGAGGTGCCGCGCGCGACCCGCACCGTGGGGCCGGGGTCCTGGCGGATGATCGTGCCGGGCGAGAAGTCGCCGTTCTCCTCCTCCGAGATCCCGCCGAGGGCGAGGCCGGCGTTCTCGAGCTCGGCGCGGGCGCTGTCGATCCCCTGCCGGCGCACGTCGGGCACGGCGACCTCCTCGGGGCCGGTCGACACGACGAGCGTGACGGTGCTGTCGCGTGGCGCCTGCGTGTCGCCCTGCGGGTCCTGTGAGATCACGAGCCCCGACGCGACGTCGTCGCTCGCCTCGGTGGTCACCTGCACCTGGAAGCCGGCGGCGCGCAGCTCGCGGGTGGCGGCGGTGCGCTCCTCGCCCTCGACGTCGGGCACGGTGGCGTCGCCCGGCCCGCCGCTGACGTTGAGGATCACCGTGTCGCCCTCCTCGACCTCCGCCCCGGCACCGGGTTCGGTCCCGATGGCGATGCCCGCCTCGACGTCGGCGTTCGTGACGGTCCGCTGGTCGACCTGCAGGCCGAGCCCGGTGAGCGTGTCGGCGGCCTGCTGGGCCGGCTGGTTCGCGACGGGCGGGATGGTGACGGCCTGCGCCTCGTCGCCGCCGAGCAGCACGAAGGCCCCGATCGCGATCGCGGCGAGCAGCACCAGGGCTGCGACGATCGCGGGCCAGCGCCGGCGTCCGGGCGGGGGCTCGTCGGGCGGCGGCGGGCCGACGCGGGTGGTCCCGGTGACGGGGTCCATCACCCGGGTGCGACCGGTGTCGCCGGCGCCGGCGACGGGCATGACGCGCGTCGTGCCGCCGGAGCCGTCGATCGCCCCGCGGGCCTCGTCGAGGGCGCGGCTCAGCTCGGGGGCGGTGCGGTACCGCTCCGACGGGCGCTTCGCGAGGGCGCGCAGCACGACGTCCTCGAGCACGGCGGGGATGCTCGGCTCGATCTCGCTCGGCGGCTGCGGGGGGTCGCTGACCTGCTTCATCGCGACGGCCACCGGGGGGCCGCCGTCGAACGGGACGCGGCCGGTGAGCATCTCGTAGAGGACGATGCCGACGGCGTAGCAGTCGCTCGCCGACGTGACCTCGCCGCCGCGCGCCTGCTCGGGGGAGAGGTACTGGGCCGTCCCGATGACCGAGCCGGCCTCGGTCATGTCGGCCTCGGCACCCGCCCGGGCGATGCCGAAGTCGGTGACCTTCAGGTGGCCGTCCTCGGCCACCATCACGTTCTGGGGCTTCACGTCGCGGTGCACGAGGTCGCGCCGGTGGGCGGCGCCGAGCGCCGCCAGGATCTGCTGTGCGTAGTCGATCGCCTCGAGCGGGGGCAGCGGCGCCCGCCGGCGGATCACCTGCTTCAGGTCGGGGCCCGACAGGTACTCCATGACGATGTAGTAGCTGCCGTCCGCCTCGCCGCGGTCGTACACCGCGACGATGTTCGGGTGGTTGAGGCCCGCCGCCGCCGAGGCCTCGCGGCGGAAGCGCTCGACGAACTGGGGGTCGGAGGCGTAGGGCTCCGACAGCACCTTCACCGCGACCTCGCGGCTCAGCAGCCGGTCGTAGGCGAGGTACACCCGCGCCATGCCGCCCGCCCCGAGCTGGCGCCCGAGCTCGTAGCGGTCGCCGACCAGCTCCCCGGGCTCGAACGTCATCGCGCCTCGATCGCGGCGCGCATCACGGCGGCCGCCACGGGGGCGGCGGCGGTGCCACCGGTGGAGGACGTGTCCTCGATGACGACGGCGATGGCCACGACCGGGTCGATGGAGGGGGCGAAGCCGATGAACCACGCCTGGTTGCGGTCGGCGTCGGAGGTCTCGGCGGTGCCCGTCTTGCCCGCGACGGTGACCCCGGCGGTCGAGAGCGCCGCCGCGGTGCCGGTCCCCTCGCGGACGACGTTCTCCATCATCGCGGTCAGCTCGGCGGCGGCGTCGGCCGGCATCACCTGCTCCAGGTCCTGCGGCTCGGCGCGCTGCACCTCGCGGCCGCCGCGGTCCTCGATGCGGGACATGAGGCGCGGCGCCATCAGCGTGCCGCCGTTCGCGACGGTCGAGGCGACCATCGCCATCTGCAGGGGGGTCACCGTCAGGCGCTCCTGGCCGATCGCGATGCGGGCGGTGTCCTCGTCGGGCTGGTCGTTGGGCAGCAGCTCGTCGCCGTCGCGCCGCCCGGACGCCGCGACCCCGTCGTCGGGGAGGTCGATGGGCGGCCGCTCGCCGAAGCCGTATGCGGTCATCGTGCCCCCGAGGGTCGCGGGACCCAGGTTGTCGCCGATGCGGGCGAAGGTGGTGTTGATGGAGTTGGTCAGCGCCGTCGTGAAGGTGTGGTTGCCGAAGGTCCGTCCACCGAAGTTGCGGATCTCCCCGCCCGGCGTCTCGTAGGAGCCGGTGTCGTCGAAGGTGCTGTCGGCCGTGTAGAGGCCGCTCGTCAGGGCGGACGTGGCGGTGACCACCTTAAAGGTCGAGCCCGGCGGGTAGCGGCCGCTCGCCGCCCGGTTGACGAGCGGGCCCCCGTCGCCGGGGATCGCGGAGAAGTCGGTGACCGCCGTCTGCAGGTCGAAGGTCGGCGCGGAGGCCATCGCGAGGACGGCGCCGGTGCGGGGGTCGAGCGCGACGACGGCGCCGCGCTTCCCCGCGAGCTGCTCCTCGGCGACCTGCTGCACGCGGCTGTCGAGGCTGAGGATCACGTCGGCCCCGCGCTTCTCCTTCGCGCCGAGGCGCTGCAGCAGGGGCTCGGTGCCGAACGACCCCGCCAGGTAGCGGTCGTAGGTGCTCTCGATGCCGATCTTGCCGCGCGAGTCGGAGGTGTAGCCGACGACGTGCGCCGCGAGGCTCCCCTGGGGGTAGAGGCGCTCGAACACCCGTTGCCCGTCGACCCGGACGGCGCGGCTCGCCGCGAGGACCTTCCCGTCGGAGGAGAGGATGCGCCCGCGGTCGATGAGGCGCTCCGCCTGTTGGGTCTGCAGGTTGCCGGGCCGGTCGCGCAGGTCGTCGGCGGCGACCACCTGCCACCAGCCGAGCATGAGGAGCAGCAGGCCGAAGCCCCCGGCGAGGGTCATGTAGAGGCGCCGGATGGAGCGGTTCACGCGGCGACCTCCTCGCGGCGCTGGGCCCGCTCGATCTCACGGGCCTGCTGCTCGGCGCGCTTCTTCTCCCGTGTCGAGGGCGCGTTGCCGGTCGCGGAGCGGTGGCTGATGATGAGGAGCAGCGCGATCAGCACGAAGTTCGTGACGACGCTCGACCCGCCGTAGCTGAGGAACGGGAGCGTCACTCCGGTGAGGGGGATGAGGCGGGTCACGCCGCCGATGATCAGGATCGCCTGCAGTCCGAGCGCGGCGGTCAGGCCGCCGGCGAGGAGCTTCGAGAAGCCGTCGTTCGCCTGGGCGGCGATGACGAAGCCGCGCTGGATCAGCACCATGAACCCGAGCAGCAGGCCGACGCCGCCGATGTAGCCGAGCTCGCTCGCGACGGCCGAGAAGATGAAGTCGGTCTCCAGCGCGGGGATCACGGTCGTCCCGTCGGCGGTCACCAGGAACCCGCGGCCGAGGCCGGGGCCGATGATCCCGCCCTCGGCGAGGGCGTAGAGCGACTGGACGAGCTGGTACCCCTGGTCCTGGGGGTCGTCGAACGGCCGCAGCCAGTTGTCGACGCGCGCCTGGATGCGCGGCACCACCGTGTACACCGCCGCCGAGCCCACCACGAACGCCGCCAGCCCGAAGCCGGTGTACGCGACGCGTCCCGTGGCGAGGTAGATCATCGCGAGGAAGATCCCGAGGAACAGCAGGGCGGTGCCGAAGTCGTTGAGCACGACGACGAGCGCGAGACAGGCGCCGAGGAACAGCAGCACCGGCCCGAGGGCGGCCATCGGCGGCACGGGGACGCCCATCACCCGGCCGGTCGGGATCGCGAGCAGCTCGCGCTTGTCACGGAGGTAGGCGGCGAGGAAGACCACCATCAGCACCTTCGCGACCTCGCCGAGCTGCACCGTCTGGCCACCGCCGATCTGGATCCACAGCTTCGCGCCGTTGATGCGCGTGCCGAACACCATCGTGATCACCAGCAGGCCGACCGCGGCCAGGCCGATCAGGTACGTGTAGCGCTCCAGGACCCGGTGGTCGGGGAGGGCGAACACCGTGCCGATGAACGCGACGCCGCCGACCGCCATCCACACCGCCTGGTCGCCCGCCAGCTCGGGGCTGATGCGGTACAGGGCGACGAGGCCGATGGCGACGAGCACGCCGACGACCGGCAGCACGTAGGCGTCGGCCCGCGGCGCGCGGAGCCGCAGGGCGATGTGCATCGCCAGGAAGACGATGACGACGCCGGCCACCCCGGGCAGGGGCCCGTAGTCGAGCGCGTCGACCCGTGCCGAGGCGACCGATCCGACTCCGACCAGGCCCAGCAGCAGCGCCGGGACCAGGAATCCCAGCTCTCGCGTGCGGGGGCTCACGGGGTGGTGGTCGTTCCGGGCGTCCCGGGCGCGGTCTCGGGCGTGGTGGGCGCCGGCGTCGTCGCGGGCGCTGTCGCCGCTGGCGGCGCCTCGATGACCGGCGGCTGCGTCACGCCGTACGTCCAGACGAGGCGGGCGGCGAGCTCGACGGCCTCGCCCTGGCCGCGCACGGTCGTCGACACGGCCCCGGGGTCGGCGGCGCGCACCGCGTCGGCCGGCACCCCCGTGTCCTGCCAGGGGGTCGAGAGCTCGGCGCCGAGCAGCCCCCAGGGCAGCCCGTGGGCGACGCGCACGTCGCCCTCGGGCGACTCCTCGAGGGTGTAGACGCGGCTGTTCGCCCAGGCGCCCGCCCCGATCAGGGCGGCGGCGAGGACCACGACGCCGATCAGCACCGGGACGACGCGCGACCGGCGCCGCCCCAGCGGCTCGATCACCTTCGGCGTGCGGGCCCCCGACCCGTCGCCGGGGCGGTCGGTCGCGGCGTGCCCGTGCAGGCCACCGAGAACCCGGACGCCGGTCGCCGTGTCCCCGGGCCCGTCGGCGTCGCCGACGACGGGGGCCTCCATGGTGTCGCCCTGCTGGGGCGCCGACGCGGCGCCGACGCGGGCGAGGACCACCGTCACGTTGTCCGCGCCGCCGGCCCCGTTGGCCGCCGCGACGAGCCCGCGGGCGGCGGCGGTCAGCGACGTCGCGCCCGCGAGGATCCCGGCGATGGTCGCCTCGGGGACGTAGGAGGAGAGCCCGTCGCTGCACAGCAGCACCACGTCGCCGTCGCGCACGGGGGTGCTGACGGTGTCGGCGTCGACGTCGGCGTCGGCGCCGAGCGCCCGCGTGATGACGTTGCGGTGGGGGTGGGTCTCGGCCTCCTCGGCGGTGATGCTGCCGCGCCGCACGAGCTCCGCGACGACGGAGTGGTCCTCGGTGACCTGGGTCAGCGCGCCGTCGCGCCAGAGGTAGGCGCGCGAGTCGCCGACGTGGACCACGTCGAGGTGGTCGTCGCGCATCATCGCGGCGGTCAGGGTGGTGCCCATGCCGCTCTTGTCGGGTTCGTCGCTCGCCATGCGGCGGATCGCGCGGTTCGCGTCGCCGACCGCGGCGCGGACGTCCTCGGTCGAGACGGCGCCGGTCAGGGCGCCGACCGCGTCGACGGCCATCTGGGCGGCGACCTCGCCGGCCTTCGCGCCGCCCATGCCGTCGGCGACGACCAGGATCCCGCCGGCCACCAGCGACCGGTCCTCGTTGTGGATGCGCACCCGGCCGGTGTCCGACAGGTGGGCGACCTCCACCAGCATGAGGGGCCCGTCCGGGGTGGTGCCCTCGCCGGTCACGCGGCTACTCCTCGTAGCGCAGGATGGTCTGCCCGATGCGGAGCTCGTCGTGCACCTTCAGCTGGGCGTCCTGCTCGATGCGCCGGTCGTTCAGGAAGGTCCCGTTCGTCGAGCCGAGGTCCTCGACGAAGTGGTACGCGCCGCGCCGCATGATCCGGGCGTGCATGTGCGAGACGAACTGGTCGTCGGGGATCGAGATGCCGGACGCCTCGGAGCGGCCGATCGTCATGCCGCCCTCGAGCGCGATCACGCGTCCCACCTCGATGCTGTCGGACGTCTCGACCACGAGCCGCGGGTCGAGGTTGTCGTGCATCTCGACGCGCTCGGAGCCCTCCAGCCAGTTGCCGGCGGTCTCGTCCTCGGAGCGGTCGGCGGGCGTGACGACCGGGACCGCGAGCGGGGTCGGGACCGGCGCCGCCGGCTCGGGGGCGCGCGCGACGGGCGGGGCGGGGGCGGCGGGTGCCGCCGGCGGGGCCATCGCGGACTCGCGGTTGGCGACGGGCGGGGGCTGGGCGGCGCGCAGCTGCCGGCCGGAGCTGCGCACGATGGTCCACACGAAGGCGTAGAGGAGCACCAGGAAGGCGACCTCCGCCACGATCAGGCCGGTCTCGTTCACGGGCGTCGCCTCGGCGTCGGGGGCACGGTGCTCAGCTCAGCTCGACGCGGATGGGGGTGGTGCCCACCACGATCGTGTCGCCGTCGGCCAGCGCGTGGCGCTTGACGATCTGGCCGTTCACCTCGGTCCCGTTCGTGCTCCCCATGTCGACGAGGAAGTAGTCGAGGCCGATGTGGCGCACCTCGGCGTGGACGCGGCTGGCGTTGGCGTCGGGGACGACGACGTCGCAGTCGCGGCTGCGCCCCATGGTGGAGACGCGCTTGCTCAGGCGGGTGCGGGTCGTGCCGACCACGAGGGTCATCGTCTCCTGGGTGAGGCCCGCCTCGCGGGCGTCGGCGGCGGAGATGACCTGGGTGCCGCTGACGCCCTCGAGGGCGCTGTAGGGGCGCTCGGGCGGCGCGGGTGCGGCGGGGACCGGGACGGGCGGGGGTGCCGGCGCCTCGGGGGCGGCGGCGTCGGGGCCGGCGGGCGACGGCTCCGCGGCGGGCGCCGGAGCCGGTGCGGACGCGCCGTCGGGGGCCTCCGCCATGCGGCACGAGATCCCGAACTCGCCGACCCGCAGGTCGGAGTCGGTCTCGAGGCCCACCACGGCGGGGGCGACCAGCGACAGGCCCGCGCCACGGGCGTGGGCGTCGAGGTAGGAGCCGAGCTCGGCGACGAGGGACCGCTCGTAGGACGCGAAGGCGTCGCGGTCCTGTGGGGACAGGTACACGGTGAACTCGTTCGGGACGTAGACGCGCGAGACCGAGATGGTCTTGTGGTCCTCCATCTCGCGGGCCAGCTTGCGGGCCAGTTCCACCGGTTGCAGGGAACTGCGGAAGGCCCTTCGGAAGCCACGCTCGAAGAGGCCCTCGATCTTCTGCTCGATGTCGCGCAGGAGGCTCATACGATCGGACCGCGCAGAGTAGCGGACGTCCTGACCGGCGTCGTGCGGCGGAACGTCCGCCACGGCCGGAGGGCCCACGCCATCACGACGGCGGCGGCCGGGAGGAGGGCGCCGAGGGCCGTCGCGGCGTCGACCGCGGTGGCGACCACCGCGATGCCGAGGGCCGTGAGCCAGATCGCGCTCGCCACCACCCGCGGGCCCCCCGCGGCGGCGCGCATCACGACCGGCACGAGCAGGGCGGCCGCCACCAGCGCGAGCGCCTGCACGAGGACCTCGGGCCGGTCGGCGAACGGCAGCCACAGGCGCTCCGCGGCGACGGCGGGTGACGTCTCCCCCTCCAGCTCGCGCACGGCGGACCCGGTGAACGGCCCCCCGGCGAGGAGGGCGTCGGCGCCCGCCCCGACCTGCCAGACGAGTGTGGCGAGCACCGATGCGGCCGCCGCCCACAGGCGTGCGGGCCAGCGCGGCAGCAGCCCCGCGAGGGCGGGGGCGAGCGGGCCGAGCCCGATCGCGAACAACAGGGGGCCGACGGCGGCGGCGAGCACCAGGCGCCCGTGGCCCCACCCGCTGAGGACGATCGCGAGCGCCGCCATGCCCAGCAGCACCCCGGCCGCGGGGGCGGAGGGGACGATCAGGGCGATCGCGACGCCGACGCCGACGAGGGCGGCCGCCCGGGGACGCCACGCCGCGGCGAGCCCGGCGACGGCCATCGCCGCGACGGCAGGGCCGGGGGCGCCCCAGTCGATGCCGCCGGCGTCGTCGAGGGCGCCCGGCGCGTGGGCGAGGGCGGCCGCGGCGGTCGCGGCCCCGACGGCGGCGCTCGCGAGCAGGGGCAGGGCGTGCAGCCCGCGGCGCCGCGCGGCGCGCACGCCGCCCTGGACGCCGCCGAGGGCGTCGGCCAGGTCGGCGGCCGCCGGACGGGTGGCGGGGTCGGCGCGCAACCCGGCGTCGACGGCCCGGCAGAGGGCGTCGGGGAGGTCGGGGCGCAGGCGCTGCAA
>LNFM01006294.1_pt1 | contig 19661 bp, 18 predicted proteins | sample 596031 | NCBI WGS metagenome assembly LNFM01 (sample SAMN04254537, study PRJNA301005) | activated carbon metagenome | isolation source: dual media filters at the Ann Arbor, Michigan drinking water treatment plant | place: USA: Ann Arbor | reverse complement strand
CCCTCCGCCGGTATGATCCGGTTCAGGTTCGACGGGTTCGCTTTCGCATCTCAGCCGGCAGGCGTTTTCACCCTGACGGCACCCCGAGGTAAGGAAAAGAATAGGCCGTCTGATGGCAGGCGCAAGGGGTCACGCGCGGCTGAGGCAGAGCGACCCGTTCGCTTCGCCATTCGCGTCTTCGACAAAGCCAAGCGCGGCAAGCGCGGGCAGCAGTCGGTCGCGTGTCGTTGCCACCTCGGACGGGTCGAGGAATGGAATCAGAACCCGCTGCACCCCCTGCAGCAGCGGCCCCGTCAGCGCGTCGGCCCCAAGCATCGTGCCGGAAAAGCGCAGCACATCCGGCCGGTGCGCGCTGATCAAGCCCGCCAGCCCCGCCCAGTCGCCGCCAGCGTTCAGCGTGGCCTGCGAAAAGCCGATGCCGGCGGGATCAGGAAAGTTCCGCGCCGTCAGCGCCCGTGCAAAAGCCACCAAGAGCGGTCGCTCGTCATGCAACACGACCTCCAGCGCAGGATTGCCCATCCGCGCCCGCAGCGCGGTGAAGCCGATCCCGCAATCCAGATCCAGAAGCCGCGCGCAGTCCGCAACGAAGCCGTGGATGTTTCGCCCATGCCGACGGTCGAACTTGCCCGACTTCAGCACTTCGATCGACGCTGCGGTAAAGACCCGCGGATCCGCCGGGATCATCAGCCCCTGATTGTCCACCACTTCGACCAGAACGTCGTCGGTCAGCGTCACCTGACCGCTGACATAGGGCGAGGTGAACGGAGACCCCCAGCCCGGCGGTGGCGGTGTACGGCGTTCTTCCTTCGGCTTTTCAGCGCGGCGCAGCTCCAGCTTGGTCTGGACGGCAGCCACCTTTTCGGGGTCACGGGCCTTGGGGGGTTTGGCAACCACCTGCGTGATCGGCACGTTCGACGCCGCCACAAGGCTGTCGACCAGCGCCTGATACGCCTCGGACTGCCGGTATTCCGCCAGCCGGGTCTCGGCCCGCTCATGCGCGGCCTCGTGCAACTGGCGCAGCGTCGTGTCGCGCAACAGCTCTGCCATGATCTCGGCCCGCCGCGCTTGATGATTGGCGATCCGCAAGTCTTCAACCTCGTTTCGATCCTGCAAGGACCAGTAATCCGAGTTGTACTTGTCCTTCTTCAGGTTCGCATTGCCGCGAAACTTGCGCAGGCTGTAGGCGTCGATCGACTTGATGGCGTAATGGTTGATCTGCGCCCAGTCATAGCCAACCGTGCGCCGGATCGACCGCCAGCCGCGAAACTTGAACCAGTCTTCCAACGGGCGGCCCGACCCGTTCACCCAAAGGACGCTGTCTGGGTAACCGGTTTCCTTGTGGTGCGCCTTGATGATCGGTCGGTGCATCCCCAGCCTGAGGTATTTCGGATCGAACCTAAGCAGGGTCTTGGTGCCCCAGCCCTTGTTCCAGAATTCAGGCGCGGCGCGGGTGAACTGCTCGGTTATCGGCCTGCGGCTCCATGATTTCACGCCGCTCGATCCGAAGATCCGCCATGTCAGCACCATCGCATGCGCGTTCATGGCGTTCAGGTCAGCCACCATTCCGTCCAGGGTGTGCGAGGGGTGATTGATGCAGAGAAACTCGTCGGCATCCAGCACCAACAGCCAGTCCGAGTTGCGGACCAACTCCTCGTTCACCGCCAGTTTGAGCATCGAGGGATGCGGCTTCAGCCCCGGAGGAATGATGTTTTCGCGGTGATGCACGCCGATGTCCATCGCCTCCAGGCGTTTCAGCATCGCATCCGTGCCGTCCGAGCAGTCGTTGGTGTAAACCATCACTTCGGTGAAGCCGACCGCCAGATGGTGGGCCACCCACTCGACCACATAGGGACCTTCGTCCTTCATCGTGGACAACGCGACAAGTGATCCGTGCGGGCTGATCTGGTGGTGCAGCGTCATCGCAGCGCCTCGCCGGATGAAGCGGTCAGCACCGACGTGCTTCGCAAGGTGCCAAACCCGGACGGTCTTGTTCCGAAAGGTCCGTATCCTGCATCTCGCCCAATCATTCTTCCAGCGCGGCGGTAGGGTCGATTTCAAGCTGTTCGCACATCCGGGCGATATAACTGCCCTTCAGCGGCGGGTTCTTGCGCCACCACGGCCGCGCTGCGTTGGTGTAGATATGGACCGACATCGTGGCGTCGGTGAAGTGGCCCTCAACATTCGAATGCGGGTCATAGAACACGTCGTTCAGCTGGAACGGCACAGGATACAGGGTATCCGCCGTCATCGCTTTGTCGATGTCTCCCGTCTTCTGCGCGAAATGGGTAAAGGCCTGCGGGCCAAAGGCAGTGCGCTCGGTCTGATAAATGCGCACCGGCTTTGGCAGGCTGGCGGGAAGCTTGTCCATCTTGCGCTTCTGCTTGTTACCCCACCACGCCGGATAGTCGGGCAGGTTGTCATAGTATCCCAGCAGCTCTTCGATCAGCCGCCCGGTCCGGGGCATCGCCACCACGCCGCAGTTCAAGGCACCACGCATCCCGTGTCCAGCGTAGATGTGGTCCTGCCCTTCGGGAAAAGGCCGGTGGCAGTAGGCGTCGCAATCGATCCATATCGCCCCCGTCGCGGCGATCATCTTGTAGCGAAAGACGTTTGACAGGAACGAAGCCGACGTTTCCGCCACGATTGCCCGGTCGATCTGCATGATCTCCGATGCCGGCCGCACCTCGACCCCCGCTGGCACATTTCGCACCGTGTCGGTGCAATAAAGCGTCACCGGATGACCTTGAACCAGATGCGATTTCAGGCACAGCTGGTTGATGTAGTGCAGGCTTTCTCCGATCCAGAGCGAGGCGACGGGGCGGCGATTCAGGGTCATTCGTTATCCATTCTTGTCTATCGGACCGGCTCAGAACACATCGGCAAAACGCAGCGGCAGCCGGTAAAGCTCTTTTGTGCGCCCCCCGCCGAAAAAGGTGATCTTGCCATCGTGCAGATGCTGCTGGCCCTCAATCATCTTCTTGCGAAACTCGGACAACTCTGCGTCCTCGCGCACCGGGCGACCAAGGGAAAGACGCTGGAAGGTCTCGAGGTCCTTGGTCCATGCCTTGCCAACCTCCTCAAGCGGGCGATCTCCGGCCATCACGCTGCGCATTTCCTTACGTCCGGCCAGCCGCTCGGTGACCATGGCGTGGTCAAAAAACCGCATGTGGACCAGATAGAGATGCGGGTCGAGGAAGCGTGGCTGGTGAGAATTGGCATGGCCGCCCACAGAAAACCCGGTTTCCGCCCGGATAATGCAGGGCTTGGCATAGTTGGCATTGGCACGGAACACCCGGCGCCGCGACAGGATCGTGGCCTCAGGGGACAATGGCTCAGGCTCTTCGTCGGGGTTGTGCACCAGTTCAATCCCGAACGGGCAGATCGATTTCGGTGCAATGCGCGGGTCATCGTAGCGGGCAAGGTAAGTGGTAATATCGGGCGCAACGTCGGGGTCTACTATCACGACTTCATCGACATCACCGACGATGAACCAGTTGTAATACCGCAGCATCCCGGCCGAAAACTGCGAGTTGATCGACCAGCGCCGGCGTTCCATCCGCCACATCGTCGGGTCGCGCGGAATGCGGATGACATTCGCGCCTTCGGCAATGCGCGCATGTTCGGGGTCGCCACCATGCGACAGCACATAAAGATGCTGCCGACCGAACTGCCTGCCATAATGGTTCACCCAGCGCTCAAGAAAGAAATAATCCTTGTAGACCATGGTCATGGCGCCGCATGGCACCTTCGTGGGGTCCATGATCGGACGCGCTGGCATTCGGGGGATATTCCTGTTCACGCAAGGTTTCGTATCGCGCAGAAGGCTATCACGCCGCCTCGCCGCGCATCAAGCACGCTGGTCCGCACCACCCAGACGGTCGGCGGAGGGGCTTGCAGACCAAAGCGAGCCCTTGCAAGATATCCCGCGTGGCAGCCGGTGACCGGCGCGCAAGACCGGCGGGGCACATGCGATGCTGACAATCACCGAGAGCCTTCCCGACGGCGCACTTCTGGGGGGCGAGGGCCGCGCGCTGGCTGCGGCCGTCGCAAGGACCGGTGGGCTTTGGTTCGCAGCCACGCCCGACGCGGTTCTGTCTGACGGCGGGGCGATTACCGGCTGGCGCGACACGACCGGATCGGTGACCGCCGCCGCCACCCCGGCGAATACTGGCAACAGCCGGCTGGAGCCCGGCTCGCCTCCGGCGATGATCTGTGAAACAGGTCTGCCCTGCGGCTTCGTGATTTCCGATTTCGCACCACGGGTCGACTGCTTCACCGCCGCAGTGATCTATACGTCGCCCGCCAACGAGGCGCGGACCCTGCTTGCCGTTCGCACCGGCGCGTCAAGAAATGCGATCTATCTGAACGAAGCCAACGGCTCTCTGCAGGCGACAGATCGGGACGGAAGCTTTCCGTTGCACCTTCCGCTGGCGGCGATCGGCCCACAGCCTCGGCTTGCCATCCTGTGCTTCACCGGGCAGGGGATCATGCTGCGCGCCGGGGCGCAAACCGTGGCCGCTTCGGGACATGCGCCCGATATGGATCACCCGGGGCAGTTTCTGATCGGTTGTCGCTCGACACGGTCCGGCCTTGCAAAGACGCTTGGCACGTCACGTCTGCACCATGTGCTGTTCTGGCCAAACCGCGCCATCCTTGGCTCGGAGGACGCACCTGACCTCGCCGCTGTCGCCGCGATCGAGCGACATCACCGCTGGATGTGCTGAGCGGTGACCGACACTCCTTCGCCAGACAGTGACACCAAGCACTCCGAGATGCTCGACGTCCCACCTGAACTCGGGTTCGACGAAGCCGCGACCGCCAACCGTTTCCTGATCATCGGCGACCATGCCAACCTGTGGTTCGAGGGCGGCTCGGATGCACTGATTGTCAGCTTCGACAATCTCGCCACGATCGACGAAGGCTGGCCGCGCGGACCTTGGTTGCATCATCGCCTGGCGCCGCTTGGCTATTCGATCCTCGGGGTCCAAAGCCACGCCAAGGACTGGTTCCGCCAGCCCAGTGCTCCCGCGATGTTGCGGGCGCTGGAAGAGCGCGGCTTTTTCCGGCGGTTTCGCCGGGTCATCATGATCGGCGCGTCGATGGGCGGGTTTGCCGCACTGAACTTCGCGCCATTGATTCCGGACGCGCGAGTCCTGGCTTTCAGTGCGCAATCCAGCATGAACAAGACCATCGCGCCTTTCGAGGCGCGGTTTCCATTCGCTGTGCGCAAGTCGAACTGGGAAACCGTGCCGTTTCTCGATGCGGCGGCCGCCGTTCCCTACATCCGCAAGGCGGTGCTGCTTTACGATCCTTACACGCCCGAAGACCGCGCCCATGCGGCAAGGATGACAGGGCCTAACGTGCAGCATGTGCACTTGTCGCACGCCACCCACGAGGCGATCCGCGTCGTGCTGAAGGCCGGCGCGCTGGCCGCTCTCCTGTCCGACATGATTGATCAGGATGCTGTGGGGACAGCATTTTTTGCCAAATTTCGGGCACGACGGTCAGTGTCGAAATGGCAACGCGCGATTCTTGCAAACGCGGCGGCACGCGGTCGACCCCGCTTGGTGCTGCTGGCTGCAGACGCGATCCTGAGAGCGGGAAACGGGATGCCTGATGAAGACCTGACCTTTGCCCGCCGCGCCCGGCGCACGGCCGGCAATCTCGTCAACCCGGACTAGGCCGGGGTCGCGTTGCCGTGCTATGCGAGGAGTGATGACGGCAAGGGATGCACAGCCGATGGACTCCACTCGCGCGCCAATGTGCGCCATGACAATGGTCGGCGGAGACCACTTCTTCCTGCAACGCTGGGTCGATTACTACGGTGGCCAGCTTGGCCGCGAGAACCTCTATGTTCTCAGTCATGGGGGCGATCCCGAACACAAGCGCATCGCCGAAGGCGCAAATATCATCTACCTGCCCTTCGATCCGACGCGCGACTGCTTCAACCAGCGGCGATGGCAGATGCTGTCGCGGGTAACGTCCGGCTTCACCAACTTCTACAACTGGGTGCTGGTGGGCGACGTGGACGAGATCGTCGCCGTTGACCCTGCCGTATCGGACAGCCTGGTCGATTACATCTCGGGTCTGACGGACAAGCGCGGCCCGAAGGTTATCACCCCCTTCGCAATCGAAATGGTTCACAACCCCACTTTGGAACCTGAGCCGATCAGTGAGGGTCGCAACATCCTCGACGTGCGCCGCATTTTCCGGCTGAACGCCAATTATGCCAAGCCCTGCATCACCGCCACAAAGCTCGACATCGTGCCGGGCGGCCATTTTGCAAGCCACCCTGATCTTTACCTCGATCCTCATCTCTTCCTCTTCCATCTGCGCTTCATCGACTACGAGATGACCGAAAAGCGCCTTGCTACCCGACGCGCCCAGCGCGACGTCCAAAGCGGCGCCCTTGGCGAGGTGGAACGGCAAAAGACCGGCTGGGATACGGCCTGGGATACCTATTCCGCCCTGTCGAAACAGAACCCACGCGCCGAAACCATCGACTTCCCGGAGTTCCGCAAGGAAATGGTCGATGGCTGGCGGCCAAAGAAAGAGGTTTACTGGGCTCCTGGGGGAGCGCGGCCAAAAGGCGTCTATAAATTGCCCGAACGCTTCGCCCGCCTGTTCTGAAGGGACATCCACGCATGCCAGACCCCTCCTCGCCAAAGGCCGGCACGCTGCTACGCGCCGCAAATGGCGATGTCATCGGTTTTGACGAAAGCGGCGTGGTGCTGCACCTTGCCGACCGGGTCATCGCCGACATCGCTGCCCGCCTGCCTCCGCCCCCCGCTCTGGTCGGGACGTCTGCCCCGGCGCTGCTACCGGACGACCTTGATGTCTGGTCGGTGCGGCAGGACGGCGACTGGACCCGGTTCAGCGGCAACCTGCCCGGTGGTGATTGCGCGCGCGGCTATCTTCGACACTCCGATGGGGGCGGCATCATTGCCGAAACCCGCGGCCCGCTTCTTGGGATCCTGGCAATCGGCGGCGCCCGCGCGGCCCTCGCGTCTCCGGGTCCGGGACGCTTTCCCTACCATGTGCTTTCTCCCGCCGACGATATCGGCGCCGTGGGCATGGCCGCAGAAGGCAGCGCGCCGCCGACCGCGCTGCTGCAAAACCTCACCGAACTGACGCATGAAGCCCTTCTCGCCGACGCCATCCTCGCGCGGCGACGTGGTGCCGTGCAGTCCATGCCGCTTTTCTTCGTGCGCGGCGAAACCGACCGGGCTGCATCGGCCGCCGACCTTGCCTCCGGGCCGGCGATGGACAATTTCGCCCGCGCGGTTTCCAATCTGAAAGCAGCGGCCGCCGCACTTGGCACCACGGCACAGGTGCTGGCGGTCACGCTGGATTTCGTTCTCGAAGACGTTTCTGGTGACCCTGCCGCCTACCGTGACGGGATGCTGACGGTGATGGAACGCATTACCCGTGTGCTCGCCGGACATGGCCTCGCCCGCCCTGTATTCCTCGCCGCGTTTGACTGCGGCACCCACGCCATCACCGATGGCCCGGCCCTTGCCGGCCAATGGGAGTTGGCTTGGAACCATGCCGATCACCGCCTGCATTTCACCCAAGCGAGCTACGCCTTTCCGCTCGACGATACCGGCCGGCTCACTGACGAAGGCCGCCGCCAGAAGGCACTGATCGCCGCCGAAGCCCTGCTGGCGATCCAGGCCGAGGATCGCTGGCTATGTCCGACAATCCAGCTTGCCGAACGACAGGGAAACGACGTTCGCCTTGTCTGCGAAAGCGCTGGCCCGCTGGTGATTGATCCTGAAGACCCCTTCCTTGCCGGCCCGGCCACAGGTTTCCGCCTCGATGGCGTGACCAACGGCGCGAAGATCGCGAAAGTGTCAATCGACCCGACCGATCCGAAAGCGGTGCTGATTGGTTGCACCAAACGCCCCGAAGGCCCCGACCTTCACGTCGCATATGCGCATGGTGCAAAGGCCCACAAAGGCCCGTTCCCCGCGAACAGAGGCGCGCTGCGCGATGATTGGTCCGCTCACGGCCTGCGCCGCTGGGCCTTGCCCGCCCGCCTGCGGCTGACCGACGGCGCGCCCTGATGCCGTTCACTGCCGAAACGATCGCCAACGACAACATCTGCGTCATCTGGGTCGACGACATGATCGACGTCTTCACCTGGCGCAACGCCTTCGGCATCCCGATCCAGACGCCCAACCTCGACCGCCTTCTGAACCGCGGCGTTCGCTTCTCCAACGCCTATGCCACAATCCCGCTCTGCGCCCCCTGCCGGGCCGAACTTGCAACCGGTCTCTCGCCGTTCCGCACCGGGCTTGTCGACCTCAACCGCTTCTGGCGTCAGGTCCTGCCGCCGGAAAAGGCTTGGGCCTACGATCTCCGCCGCGCCGGGTTCTACACGTTCACCACCGGCAAGGTCGACGCCACCTACCGCCCGATGCCCGAACGCTACCGCCGCGTCCTGTTCCACGAGGATGTCCCCGCTCAAGACAGCGGCACCCGGACGGGCGTGAATTATTACCTGGACCGTGGCCCCGGCATTGCCGGCATCAACCACCCGAACGATGACGGCTCACAGGACGACCGGTTCTACGATCATTCCGTCGCCCAGAACGCCATCGATTTTCTGTCCCGCGCCGACCCGTCGCGCCGCCATCTGATCCAGCTTGGTTTCAAGCACCCGCATTACAACCTCGAATGCCCCGACCGCTTCTACGCGCAATACGATGCCGCCGCGATCCGTTGGCCCGACATCGCCCACGCCGATGATTACCACGGCCCGCAGCCCGGTTTTGCGGTCTATGAGGCCGCCTACATCGCCAACGGCAACTGGACCCCGGAAAAATCCGGCGACGAGGCATGGCGTCAGGTCGTGCGCGCCTATTTCGCCGCGATCAGCCATGTCGACCATGAAATCGGCCGCTTCCTGGCCGCCCTTGATGCCTCACCCCTCGGCGCCAACACCACCGTCATCTTCCTTTCCGACAACGGCTTCAACCTCGGCAATCACGACAGTTTCCACAAGATGAGCCAGTGGGACAGTGCCGCCCACGTCCCCTTCGGCATCTACAGCCCCCGGATGGAACAAGGCCGGGTCGAAGACCTGCCCGTCTCGCTGCACAATTTCCCCACGACGATCATGCAGCTTGCGGGCCTGCCCCCGCGCCCTGACTGGGTCTCTGGTCAAAGCCTGCTGCCGTTGATCGATCCATCCTTCGGCGGTTTCGACATGGCGAAATCTCCGGTCACCTCGGTCTTCGGCACCCTCTCGGTTCGCCCCTCGGTCGAAGGCTACCGCCACCTGCGCTATTTCCGCTATCCGAACGGCGAGGAGCACGTCTACGACGTCGTCGGCGACCCCGGCGAAACCGAGAATCTCGCCACCACCGCCCCGATGGATTTCTTGCGCGCCGAACTGGTCAGCGGCGCGCTCGACCTCGGCCTCGATCTGCGCGGCTTTGAAAACCCCGCCGATGGCGTGAACGCGATGATGGCCGTTGACGGCTCGGTCGTCCTCGAGGGCAACCGGGGCAACGACAACTATTGGGCCTACGGTGCCGAGGTTGAAAAGATCCGCGAAACCAAAGACGGTGGCACCGACACGCTGTGGTACATGGGCGGCCCGGATGGTTACGTCCTGCATTGTCCGATGAACGTCGAAAACATCCGCATTGCCACTGTCGTCGCCCGCCACGAAGACCCCACTGCCGCAAGAAAAGAGGCCCGAACCCTCCGCATTGTCGCGCACCCCGATAGCCCGATCACATTCGAAACGACCGAACGCGTGATGGTCGACGTGCGCGGCTCGCGCGGCAATGACGTGATGATCGGCCCGAAATACGGCGGCGCAATCTTTCATGGCGGCGACGGCGACGACCGGCTGATCGCGATCTCGGCCTCAGAGTCTTCGCGCCACCAGTTTTTCGGAGGCGCGGGCAACGATTACCTCCTCGGCGGCGGTGGGCGCGACACCCTCGATGGCGGCACCGGCAACGACACCATCATCGGCACGGCGGCCCGCAACCTGATCCGCGCCGGGCACGGCAACGACCTTGTGGTTGACGGTGACGGCTCATCCGTTGTCCACACCGGCCCCGGCCAGAACCGCATCCATCTTGGCGGCGGCAACGATACCGTCCACGCCGGCACCGGCATCAACCACATTAACCCCGGCCCCGGCGCGGTGACGTTCATCCTCGCCTATGGCGGCGTGACCCATGTCAGCCACTGGACCGAAACCCAGGTCTACGACCTCTCGGCGTGGCCGAAACCCCCCGGCATCACCCGTCACCCCGACGGCTCGGTCGACATCACGCTCGGCCTCTCCGTCCTGCGCATCGCCGGCGTCCCGCCCGCCCACGACATCCGACAGCAGACCAGACAAACCTCCTGACCCGATGCTTCCTCTTCTGCAAATATCCCACGGGGCGTGCGGGGGGTGTGAACCCCCCTGCCCGAGGGCAGCACAAGCCACCAGTTTCCCATTTATCCCTCGCCCCGCATCGCTTATGCCTCGCACGAAGCCACGGAGCGAATGATGAGCCTCAACACCTTCGGCCACCTCTTCCGCGTCACCACCTGGGGCGAAAGCCATGGGCCGGCCATTGGCTGCACGGTCGACGGCTGTCCCCCGGGCATTGCCTTGACCGAAGCCGACATCCAGCCGTGGCTGGATCGCCGCAAGCCCGGCCAGAACAAATACACCACCCAGCGGCAGGAGGCCGACGAGGTTCGCATCCTGTCGGGCGTGTTCGAGGGCGTCACCACCGGCACGCCGATCCAGCTGATGATCGAGAACACCGACCAGCGGTCGAAGGACTACGGCGACATCGCGCAGTCCTTCCGGCCCGGTCACGCCGATATCACCTACCATCAGAAATATGGGGTGAGGGATCACCGCGGCGGCGGGCGGTCCTCGGCGCGCGAGACGGCAGCGCGGGTCGCGGCGGGGGGTGTGGCGCGACAGGTCCTGGCAAGCCTCGCGCCAGCGGTCAGGATTACCGGCTACATGGTGCAGATGGGGCCGCACCGGATTGACCGCAGCCGGTTCGACGCGGCCGAGATCGAGCGCAACCCGTTCTGGACGCCAGACCCGCAGGCTGCCGTGGATTGGGCGGTGTATCTGGACGAGCTGAGGAAATCGCACAACTCGGTCGGGGCGATCATCGAGGTGATCGCAGAGGGCGTGCCGGCCGGCTTCGGCGCGCCGCTTTATGGCAAGCTGGACAGCGACCTTGCGGCGGCGATGATGTCGATCAATGCGGTCAAGGGCGTGGAGATCGGTGAGGGGATGGCGGCGGCGGCGCTGACCGGGGTAGAAAATGCCGACGAGATCCGGATGGGGCCGGACGGGCCGGAGTATCTGTCGAACCATGCCGGGGGTATCCTTGGGGGCATCTCGACCGGGCAGCCGGTCGTATGCCGGTTTTCGGTGAAGCCGACCTCGTCGATCCTGACGCCGCGGCAGACGATCACCTCGGGCGGGGCGGAGACAGACCTGATCACCAAGGGGCGGCATGATCCTTGCGTGGGCATCCGGGCGGTGCCGGTAGGCGAGGCGATGATGGCCTGCGTGATCCTGGACCATCTGCTGCTGGACCGGGGACAGACCGGGGGCGTGCGGGGGCGGATCGGGTGATGCCCCCGGTGGGACGTTTCCTGACCACACAATAAATCAATGGGTTACGATACCCCACTAGGAATTTCTTAACCCCTGCCAGCGCCGTCTGGCCCGGCCCGCATCTGGGCCAGAAACTCGCGCAGCAAAGGCACCCGGCGGGGGCGGAAGCTTTCGTCGGTGAGCGTCACTGCCTCCATCATCCCCAGCTTGAAGCGGCGGAAATCCTGCCTGAGGCAGCACCAGCCCAGACACATCAGCTCGCGGTCGAGAAACACCACGCTGAGCGGCCAGATGCGCCGGTGTGTCACGCTGCCCTCTTTATCGCGGTAGCGGATATCGAGCGCGCGCTCGTCCCACGCGGCTTCGCGGACCTGCGCCAGATGCGGCGGGGCGGGTGGGCGCTTTTCATAGCGGTAGGTCTGCAAGACCGAATGGACGGCCTGCCGCTGCACCCGTTCGGGCAGGGTGGCGACGATCTTGGCCTGCGCGGCGGCGGCGGCCTTGGCAAGCGCCGGGTCGCCCGCCATCCGCACCTCGGCCAGCCCCAGCACCAGCGCCTCCACCTCCAGCCTTGTGAACATCTGCGGCGGCAGGGCGGGGTCTTCGGTCAGGATGTAGCCGACACCCGCCGCACCGTCGATCAGGGCGCCGCCGGCGCGCAAGGCAGCAATGTCGCGGTAAAGCGTGCGTTCCGACACTCCGGTCTCCTCGGCCAGACGCGCGGCGGTGACCGGCTGCGGCAGCAGGCGAAGGGCGGTCAAGAGGCGAAAGAGACGGTCGGCGCGGGGCATGGGTTCCTGACGGATTCTGGCAGGAGGGTGCGAGTATGATGAGACCATCGCCAAAACGCAAAAGGAGACTTTGCGATGCTGACCTTCTTTCATTCTCCACAGTCCCGCTCGTCGGCAATTGCCACTCTGATCGACGAGATGAACATTCAGGATTGGGTCGAGACCCGTATCGTCGAGATTCCCCGGATGGATGGCTCGGGAAGGCATGACCCGGCCAATCCGCACCCCGAAGGCAAGGTGCCGGCGCTGCTGCATGACGGCCATGTCATCACCGAACGCGGCGCGATCATCCTGCATCTGTGCGGGCTGTTCCCTGACAGCGGGCTGTCACCAAAGCCCGGAACGGCGGAATGGGGCATGTTTGCAAGTTGGCTGACCTGGTATCAGGGCGTGCTGGAGCCGGTGCTGGTTCATGCCTATGCCGGGCTGACGCACCCGGCGCTGACGGCCACCTTCCGGGGGCCGGACGAAGCCACCGCGCGCATCCGGACGGCCTTGGGCAAGGGTCCGTGGCTGATGGGCGAGAGCTATTCCGCCACCGACCTTCTAGTGCATTCGCCCTATGCGTGGTTCGACAACATGACCCCGGACGACCCGGTGTTTCAGGACTGGGTAGAGCGGTGCAAGGCGCGGCCAGCGCGGCACCGCACACTGGCTGCCGATGCGGCGCGGCTGGCGGCGTGAAGCGAACGGGGGCGAAGGTCAGGCCTTCGCCCCCTGCATCCGCGACAGTTGCACGGCAAGGATTCCGGCCATGACGATAACCACGCCCAGCATGTCCAGAAGGCGGATGGATTCGCCCAGCAGCAGGGCCGCAATGAGAACCCCGAAGAACGGGTTGAGAAAGTGGAAGGCCGAGGCGCGGACCGTGCCGATGCGCCCGACCAGCGCGAACCACAAAAGCGTGGCGGCAAGGCCGGGAATGGCGATCTGATAGGCGAAGGCCGCGATCAACGATGCGCTCCAGCGGATCGAAAGCGTCTCTGTGAAGGCGGAAATGATGCCCAGCGCCACCGATCCGACCAGCATCTGCAATCCCACGATCATCAGAAGGTTGCCGCCCGCCATCGCCCCGCGCAGGGTGAGCGTGGCGACCGAAAGCGCGACCGCACCCGCCACGCAAAGTGCCACGCCCAGGGGATCGGCCCCGCCCGAGAGCCGGGTTCCCATGATCAACCCGACGCCCGCCATGCCGACGACAAGACCGGCCACGCCCAGCGCCGGCACTTTCTGGCGCAGGAAGATCCAGCCAAGGGCGGCGGCGATCAGCGGCATCGATGCGGCGATGATCGCGGCCAGCGACGCCTCGACCGTCTGCATCGCGACGAAGTTCAGGCCAAGGTAAAGTGCGTTCTGGCAAAGGCCGAACACGATGACCGACCGCGCCTGTGGCCCGGTCAGCCGCCAGCTTTGGCCAAGGGCGCGGGCGATGGCGATGGCGATCAGCCCGGAAATCAGGAACCGCAGGCAAAGCGAGGCCAGGGGCGGCGCGTGGGCCACGATGACCCGTGCGGTGGCAAAGGCCGAAGACCACATCAGCGCGAAGGCTGTGCCCATCAGGATCGCGCGACTGTCCATGTTCGTTCCTTGACCGTTGCTCCGGGGGCTATAGCCGCTGCCGGGAAGGGTCAAGCGGGCGGCGGCTCCCAAAGCTCGATCGGGGTGCCTTCAGGGTCATGGATACGGGCGAAGCGGCCATAGCTGCCGTCACCGTCCCAATCGGCGCGGGTCTCGGCGGGAATGCCCGCGGCGGCGAGGTCGGCCAGAAGCGCGTCCAGACCCTCGACGCGGAGGTTGAGCATCCATTGCCTGTCGACGGCAAAGTAATCGGTGGTGGCGTTGAACGGCGCAAAGACGGTGGGGCCTGCGTCCTGCGCCCAGGTGCCGGGCGGGCCGATGCCGAGGTGGCGCTGATACCAGTCGGCCAGCGCCTGTGGATCGCGGGCGCGAAAGAAGATGCCGCCGATGCCGGTTACAGGTGCCATGCCTTAACCCCCAATGCAAAAGGGCCGCCGAAAGCGACCCTTCCACTTCTTCAGCCTTGCGGCAAGGCTCAGCCGTTCACGATGTCTTTCAGCGATTTCGCGATGGCGAACTTCACTTGCTTGTCGGCGGGCTTCATCATCGTCTCGCCGGTGGCGGGGTTGCGGACCTGACGCTCGGGGCGGGCCTTGCAGGCAACCTTGCCCAGGCCGGGCAGCGTGATCGCACCGCCAGCAGCCACTTCGCGTGCCACGACAGCGGCGATCGCATCCAGCGCGGCGGTAGCAGTCTTCTTGTCGCCGCCCATTTCGTCGGCCACGGCGGCCACCAACTGCGTCTTGGTCATCGGTTTGGACATTGGATCATCCTTTATGGTTATGATTGCAAAGCCGGCCCGCCAAAACAGGTGCCGGCCCCCTCGCAAACGAGGCCACCGTCCAAACACACAGTTTCCGGACCGAAATCAACCCCGAACCGAAACGCTCCCGTAATTTCACACGCATTTCGCGACGTCAGAGGAAGGCGGTTTCCTCGAAACTGCGCAGTTTGCGGCTGTGGAGGCGCGCGATCGGCGTGTCGCGCAGGCGTTCCATGGCGCGGATGCCGATCTGCAGGTGGCGGCTGACTTGGGTCTTGTAGAACTCGGACGCCATGCCGGGCAGCTTCAGCTCGCCATGCAGGGGTTTGTCGGACACACACAAAAGCGTGCCGTAGGGAACGCGGAAGCGAAAGCCGTTGGCGGCGATGGTGGCCGACTCCATGTCCAGCGCCACCGCGCGCGATTGCGACAGGCGGCGCACGGGGCCGGAATGGTCGCGCAGTTCCCAGTTGCGGTTGTCGATGGTGGCCACGGTGCCGGTGCGCATGATGCGCTTCAGCTCATAACCTTCCAACTGGGTGACCTCGGCCACCGCACGTTCCAGCGCGATCTGGATCTCGGCCAGCGCGGGGATCGGCACCCAGACGGGCAGGTCGTCGTCCAGCACATGGTCGTCGCGAAGATAGGCGTGGGCCAGCACGAAATCGCCCAAGGACTGGCTGTTGCGCAGCCCCGCGCAGTGGCCGACCATCATCCAGGCATGCGGGCGCAGCACCGCGATATGGTCGGTCGCGGTCTTGGCGTTCGACGGGCCGACGCCGATGTTGACCAGCGTGATCCCCTGCCCATCGGCCCGCTTGAGGTGATAGGTCGGCATCTGCGGCAGCTTGGCCAGTGGCAGGATCACCCCGTCCGGCGTGGTGATCTCCTGGTTCCCGGTTGCGACAAAGGCGGTGTAGCCGCTGTCGGGATCGGCCAGCGCCGTGCGGGCGAAAGCCTCGAACTCGTCAACGTAAAACTGGTAGTTGGTGAACAGGACGTGGTTCTGGAAATGCCTCGGATCGGTCGCGGTGTAGTGGGTCAACCGGGCGAGGCTGTAATCCACCCGCTGCGCGGTAAACGGAGCAAGCGGCGCAGATCCATCGGCATAGCGCGTCATCACGCCGTTCACGATGTCATCGTTGGTGGTGGCAAGGTCCGGCACATCGAACACATCGCGCAGGGAAAAGTCCATCACGCCTTCCTGCGGCACCGACACATCGGGGTTGCCCGCCACCGCGAAATGCACCGGAATCGGCGTCGAGGACGGGCCTATTTCAACCGACACCCCATGGTTTTCCACCAGAAGCTCGATCTGCTGCACCAGATAATTGTGAAATAGGTCCGGCCGCGTGACCGTTGTCGCATAGGTGCCGGGGCTTGAGACATGGCCGAACGAAAGGCGCGAATCCACCTTGTCGAAGCTGGTCACCGTCAGGCGGATTTCCGGATAGAACGCCCGGATGCGCGCGCCGGGGCGCCCTTTCGTCACCGTCTCGCTGAAATGCCGCGCAAGAAACGCCGTCGCCTCGGCATAAAGCTCTTCCAGCAGCGCCACGGCGGCCTCGGCATCGGTAAAGCTGACCGGGGGCCGGGGCGGCGGGCAAAGGGTGGCGGTCTGGGCGTCGTCCTGCATTGTCGGTCCTGCAATTAGATCGGGCATATAAGCCCGAACACCCAAGGCTTCGCAAGTGACGCTGTCATGACGTCCGCTTCGTCAGGCTGACCGGAACAGCGCGATCAGCGCGCGGTCGGCGGCATGATCGGCATCAAGCGCCAAGGCGGCAGCGCCATAGACTTCGACTTCGATCAACTGCAGGTCCACGACCTGCCCTGCTTGTGACAAGGCCTCAAGCACGCGGTCGAAACCGGCCTTTTCCCAGACCCTGCGGTTGATCGACAGGGCGACCTGCGCGCCCGGCAGGGCAAGCGCCAGAAGGTGCGGCAATGCCTCCGGCCCAACATGCCCTGCGGTAAACGTGCCGGAACTGACGATGCCGCGATATTGCCGCGGCACCGCGATGGGCTGCGTGATGTCTGCCTGAATCAGGCTACGATAGAGCCGCTTTTCCACCGCCCGCCCCAACATTTCGGGCGAAAGATCCACCCCGTCGATCGGGGCGTGAAAGCCCATGTCACGCAGGCGTTCGGCCAGAAGACCGGTTCCGGCGCCGACATCCAGCACCGGCCCGTCGCCGCCGCCGCCCAGAAAGGCCGCCGCGACATGCGCCGGCAGCAGATAGTCCATGTCCTCGGCAAAGCCGCTGTCGTAGTTCGCGGCCCAGTCCCGGTAATAGGCGAGGCAAGCCTCAGGCCCGGTCAACCCCAGTGCGCCCCGCAAGCTGTGATCCGCCATTGTCCTCTCCGCTTTGGCCAAAGCATGATCCGGCGGCTTCGGTGCCGCAAGTCCCTTGCGCCGGTTCCGCGCCGCCCCGATAATCGGGCCATGTCGACGCTCCTTTCCCTTGGCCACGGTTATTCCGCACAGGCCCTCGCCCGACGCCTTCTGCCGCAAGGCTGGACGGTGATCGGCACCACCCGCAGCCCGGCCAAGGCCGAGGCATTGCGCCGTGACGGGGTGGAGCCGCTCATCTGGCCCGCCGACCTTGGCCCGGCGCTTTCCCGCGCGACGCATATCCTCGCCTCCGCCGCGCCGGATGCCGGGGGCGATCCGTTCCTTGCGACAGTGTCCGGAATGGCTGCCACACGTCCCGCCTGGGTCGGTTACCTCTCCACCACCGGTGTTTACGGCGACCATCAGGGGGCTTGGGTCGATGAGGCCACGCCGCTGACCCCAAATTCCGACCGGGGCCGCTGGCGGGTGCTGGCCGAAAGCCAGTGGCGCGCGACAGGGCTGCCGATCCATATCTTCCGCCTTGCGGGCATCTATGGCCCCGGTCGCGGCCCGTTCGAAAAGGTGCGCGACGGGTCTGCGCGGCGGATCATCAAGCCGGGTCAGGTGTTCAGCCGTTGCCATGTCGATGACATCGCGCTGGTGCTGGAAACCTCGATCCTGAAGCCCGCCCCCGGCACTGCCTACAACGTCTGCGACGACAACCCCGCCCCTCCGGAAGACGTGCTGGGCTATGCCGCGCGCCTGCTTGGCCTGCCGGAACCGCCTGCCGTCGATTTCGACACGGCAGAGATGACGCCGATGGCGCGCAGCTTTTACAGCGAGTCAAAAAAGGTGCGGAACGACCGCATCCGCATCGACCTTGGCGTCAGGCTGCTGCATCCCAGCTATCAGGCCGGCCTCGCCGCCCTTCTCGACGCCGAAGAATCCTGACCGCCCGTCGGCTTCACCTGTTCGGAAATATCCCACGGGAGGTCTGGAGGGTGTGAAACCCTCCAGTCCCACGCATGTCATTGCGCCGCGATTTCGCGTGCAGGCGCCAGAATCGCCTCGCTGACCGCCGACAGCGCCAGAGCGGCCGCGCCATGCGCCCACAGAAGGTCACCCCAGGCGTGAATCTCGATCGGGGGGCGCGGGCGACCGGTGTTGATCGCCAGATTGTCCATCTCGGCCAGGGTTTCGGCGGCGTAGAGGTAGTCGTAGCGCATCCGCTCGCCCGACAGGATGATCAGAGCGGGGTCAAAAAGGTTGATCACGTTCGACAGCCCGACCGCCAGATAGCGCCCGGCGCGGCGAAAGATCGACCGGGCGGTGGCGTTGCCCGCCTTGGCGTGATCGTAAAGGCTTTCCAAGAGGACGGCGATGGACTGGCCTTCCTTGTGGCCCCAGTTCAGCGCGGTCGTCGCCTCGCGCGCCAAGGCGTAGTCGGCGACATAGGCCTCAAGGCAGCCGCGCTGGCCGCAGCGGCACAGGGCGCCGTCCAGCTGCACCTTGGTGTGGCCAAGTTCCATCCCCAACCGCTGCGCGCCGCGATAGATGCGGTGGTTCATCACGAAGCCCATGCCGACGCCGTGTTCGATAGTGACCACCGCGAAATCCGAAAGCGCCCGCCCGGCGCCGAACCACAACTCGGCCAGCGCGACGAGGTTGGCGTCGTTGTCGATGGTGACGGGCAGGCCCAGCCGCGCACCTGCGGCGGCGGCCAGCGGCACCGTCCGGTCGGCCAGAACCGAGGACCACAGCACCACGCCTTCGGCCACGTCGACAAAGCCCGGCACGCCAATGCCAACGGCAGAAAGATCGCTGCGCGCCATGCCGGCCTTGGCGCAGACCCGGTTCAGAAGCGCTTCGATCGCATCGAGGATTTCCGGCACCGACATCGGCCCCGGTCGGCGCGGGATCACGTCATCGGCGATGAGGTTTCCGGCGAAGTCGACGATCACGGCGGTATGCTCGCGGTCCGACAGTTTCATGCCGGCAACGTGGTGCGCCTCGGCCCGCACGCCCAGGGCCACCGCCGGGCGGCCACGGCCGACCTCACCATCGCGCGGGGCGGCGACTTCCTCGATCAAGCCGGCCTCGATCAGTTCAAGCGTCAGAGTGGTCACCGAAGCCGGGCTGATGCCCAGATCCTTGGCGACCTGCACGCGGGGAATCAGTCCGGCCGCGCGCACCTGTTCGAAGACCTGCTGGCGCAGCGGGCGCTGGGTATCCTGCAGGGCGGGAATCAGCGGCCCGACGCCCTTGCGCCCGTCTGCCCCCTCTGTCCTGACCGCTCGCGCTGCCATTTCTTTGCTCTCCGAAGGAAAAATGCAGGTTTCGGCCCAGTTCGCGCCCGCAGAATGCTGCATGGCAGCGAAAAAACGATCAATCCGCAGGCGAGTGCAGCTTTGACCAGTATTTTTATTTTGACAACTGAAATTATTCGCGGCACTTTTCCGCCCGTTCCGGCGAATCTGCCGGGCCGGCCATGCGCTGGCCGATATCCATAGGGAGGATACTTATGCGTACCGCAATTCTCGCCGCCATCGTGGCGGTGACTGGCTTCTCGTCGGCTGCTCTGGCTGAAGGCAA
>LNFM01010860.1_pt1 | contig 19666 bp, 19 predicted proteins | sample 596031 | NCBI WGS metagenome assembly LNFM01 (sample SAMN04254537, study PRJNA301005) | activated carbon metagenome | isolation source: dual media filters at the Ann Arbor, Michigan drinking water treatment plant | place: USA: Ann Arbor | reverse complement strand
TCATGTGCTACGTCGACGATCTCTACGTTTATCTTAAAGCCCGCGCGACCGATGCGCTCCCCGGCGGCCGCATCAGCGCCGACCAGCGCGCCGAAAAGCCGAAGGAAGCGATCGAAGCAGAAAAATCCTGCATCGGCGACTAACCAGCCAATCTGCGTGACGCGCGCGACGGCGACCCGCCGTCGCGCGCTTTGCGCTTCGGCCCGCATGACAAGAACTTCATGTGCAGGTCCGTTTTCCCGACCGTATATGTCACAGGATGAGCACGCTGCTGACCGCTTCGGCAACGGGATGCATCCGCGCTGGCAACAAGAAACAATGGTCTCAATCGCCTTTCGAGGGCGAACAGAGGCCGGGAAACCAAAACGAGAGCACAATGAAAAACATTTTACTGGCCGCTGTGGCTCTGTCCTTGGGAGCGTTGTCGCCCGCGCATGCGGCCGACGGCAACCTCGCCGACGCCGTAAACCGTAAAGTTCTGCGCGTCTGTTCGATCCCTGAGAACATGCCGTATTCGAACGACAAGGGCGAAGGTTTCGAGAACAAGATCGCGGAAGTCATCGCCGATGAAATGAAAATTCCCGTCGAATACACATGGTATCCTGGTGGCTTCGGCTTGATCCGCCGCACGCTCGCAGCCAAAAAATGTGATCTCGTGCTCGGCACCGTCCAGGCCGACGAATACACCCTGAACACCAACCACTATTATCACACGACGTACGTGCTCTTTTACAAAAAGGGGAGCGACCTCGAAGGTGTCACGTCCTTCTCCGACCCCAAAATGAAGGGCAAGCGCGTCAGCAATCAAGGCGGCCCGATCGGAGACCAACTGGCCAAGGCCGGTCTTATGCCGACGGCCAAGGCTTACCTCATCAACGTTGATCGCCGTTATATCAATCCCGAGCAGGAAATCATCGACGATGTCCTCAAGGGCGAGATCGATGTAGGCGTGTTGTGGGGCCCCTTCTCCGGTTGGTTCTTGAAGCCGCATCTGGACAAGCTATCAGTGCATCCAATCACCGAGCATGTCCCCGGCACCGCCAAGCCTGATTACCGCATCACCATGGGGGTGCGCGCCAATGAGTCGAACTGGAAGCGCCAACTCAACGAAATCATCAAGAAGCGCCAAGGCGACATCGATCAGATCCTGTTGGACTACAATGTTCCGCTGCTCGACGAAGATCTGAAACCCGTCACCAAAGCGCGCAAGTAGACTGCAGACGCGATGAGCCAAAAATCTGGCATGACGACTAAACATCGGCCGGCGACAAAAATCGCCGGCCGATGTTCTGCGGTCTGCATGGCAAGCATTTTACTGTTGGTGGGCGTCTCGCAGGCGCACGCGGACGGCGGTCATGTCGACCCCAAATCAATGACACCACCGGCCGCCAGCGGCGAAGTAGCAGAGCCCGACGGCTACCGCACCGACGGCTACCGCATGCCCGTTCCGCGGACTCTGAAAGGCGCGGTCGTGATCAATGCGGACCAAGCCGAACGCCTCATCAAGGACAACGCCGCCGTCTTCCTTGACGTCTATCCACGCGCGCCAAAACCCCCCAATCTTCCGGCGGGCACCGTTTGGCGGGATCCCCCGCACGCCTCCATCGCCGGTACACACTGGCTTCCCAACGTCGGCTATGGCGTGCTCTCGCCCGAGTTCGAGACGTACTTCAAGACGCGGTTGCAAACGCTCACCAACAACAACCAGTCCCAGCCGGTGGTGTTCTTCTGTCTGAAAGACTGCTGGATGTCCTGGAACGCAGCCAAGCGCGCCATTTCATGGGGTTACACGGCGGTCCATTGGTTTCCCGACGGAACCGACGGCTGGCAGGCTATTGGCAACGACCTGACCGCTGCCACACCCGTTCCCTGATCCCAGCCCACACGCAACGAAAAGCGCCGCGCTCCCGGAGGAACGCGGCGCCATATCGGTTCGCATCTCGCAAGGGCTACTTCGTCATTTTTCCCCGGATATGCTGGGTCAGCGCGAACAGACGCTCCTCGAGAAGTGCTGGCAATTCGCAGGCTATGGGAATGTTCTGCTGCCGCTCCTGAAAAATGCGGCCAGCCCAATAGAGCTTCTGTTCTTCTTCGCTTTCGGGAACCGCCGCCGTATCGTCGACAACAATGTCGCCCTTCAGGTTGGCAAGATTGACGCCCTGCTGTTCCAACTCTTCAGCCCGCGCCTTCTGCGACCGCTGATACTTCTCGATGCCGCCGATGATCGACCGCCGCTGTGTATTCACCGTGTCGAACAGTCCGGCGAATAGCTTCGTCATTTGCGCGTCGCGATCCGCCTCCGGCAACGATTTGGCGAAGTCGTCGATGGCCGCCGTTGCCTTCTCCATCGGCACCCGCCGCGAGGCGAGTTTTGTCACGAGAGCTGGAACTTTCTCAGCACTGAACCAGTTTTTATGGTCCTCGATCGCCGGTCCGTCCCAAATCGCGGTGGGCGAAAGGTTCTCGACCTTCTTTTGCACACACGGCCAATCCGGATTTTTCGGGTCAACCGCCGCTACTGCGACCGACGCGAAGCAGAACGCGCCAGCAGCCAGCATCGCGGCTACGCTTAATGTTCGACGCATCATGACCAAAGCTTCCTCTCCTCATTAACTTTTCTTATCGCATGGGCGGGTGACATTTCCCGCTGCTTCCCATGTGGGTACGGCGCTTTCAAGAGTAAAGATCGCGATTGTTGAGGCTCTGCCTTAGCCGGCATTGCCTCCGCCAGGTCCACCGCGCCGGCCGATGAGGCCTTTAGAGGGATTATACGCGTAGACGGCCGCTGCCAGAAAGAGAACCGTGCAACCAACAACAACAACCAAGTGCGTCAGATCGAGCAGTTCACCCGATGCCAACGGGATCAGAACGCCATCGAAACTGATCCCCGGCGAAACCGGCGTGATGGTCGGATCGATCTTAGCGCCGACTTCCCCGTAGAGGGCAAAGCGGATCAATTCCACGACATGCGTAAACGGATTGAAACGGGCCAATTCGTAAAGCAGCGGGCTGCCCTCCCGGATGCGCCACAGCGGATAAAGCGCCGACGACGCAAAAAACATCGGGAAGATCACGAAGTTCATGACGCCGGCGAAGTTCTCCAACTGCCGGATCAGCGACGACATCAAAAGCGCCAGCGCGCCCAGCATCAATCCCCCAAGCACCAAGGCCGGTAGAACAGTGAGATACCCGTGCCAGGGTGGCGTGATGTCCCAGAAGTAAGCGATCAAAAGAAACGTGTAGGCCTGCAAGACGGCCACCGCGACGCCGCCGATCAACTTCGAGAACAGCAGAAACGATCGCGGAAAGGGTGCCACGAGAAGCGTGCGCATAGCCCCGGTCTCACGGTCGTACACCATCGACAACGACGACTGCATGGCATTGAAGAGCAAAATCATGCCGATGAGACCCGGCGTGATGAACGTCTCGTACAAGACATAGGTGACGTAGGGCGGAATGATCGACACGCCGAGCACCTGCCGAAACCCAGCCGCGAAGATGAAGAGCCAGACCAGCGGCCGCACAAGTGCGGAGAAAAACCGCTCGCGCTGATAAAGAAAGCGCAAGACCTCGCGCCACACGATCCCGTAAAAACAAGCAAAATAGGCCCCCAACCCATGCTTGCGCGGCGCCTCAGCTTCAAACGATCGCATCGGAGTATCGACGTTCATGCCGCCTCCGCGCTGTCTTTGGTGCCGGTCATGGACCGGAACGCGTCGCGAATATTGGGCTGTCCGCTCACATCGAGCAGACCGGGCACGGACCCGGTGTAAAGAATGCGACCCTTGTGCAGCACGACAATGCGATCAGTCGGCGCAACCTCGTCAATGAGATGCGTCGCCCACAGCACGCCCATGCCCTCTCGCTCCGCCAGCCCGCGCACGATTGACAACACACTCTCGCGCGACCCGATATCGAGACCGACGGTCGCTTCATCGAGAAGCAGCAGCGCCGGGCGATGCAGCAGCGATCGCGCAATCTCCACACGCCGCGCCTGTCCACCCGAAAGATTGCGGACCTTTTCATGGGCCCGGTCTGCAAGCCCCACCGTCGTCAGTGCTTCAAGAACTCGCGTCTTCGCTTCAGCCTTGCGAATGCCGTGCAACGCTGCGTGATAAAAGAGGTTCTGCTCAAGAGTGAGGTCGCTATCCAGCGTCCGGCTCTGGAAAACGACGCCAAGCCGCTGCAGCGCCGCCGTCGGCCGACGTCGCAAGTCGTGGCCCAATATGCGGATCTCGCCCGAAACATTGTCATAAAGCCGCGTCACGAGTGCGAATAGCGTCGACTTGCCCGCACCATTGAGCCCCAGCAGTACTGTGAAGGCGCCGCGCGGCACCGTCACTGAAACATTGTCGAGCACCCGCTTGTCGCCGAAGCTGTGACCAACGCTGTTCACGACAAGCGCGTCGGCAGTTGGCACCACCGCTTCTGCTGCAGCCGCATCTTTTGAAAGAACTGTCGTCAACTGAAAACCTCACTTGCCTTGCAACCGCACAGGACCAGCAGCGCGTCCGGTATGCCAGACGCGCCCGCCTCTTATTGTGCCGCGCCGTTGTCGGCGGCCTTCATCGGTGTCAGCCCCGATACGATGCCCCACGGATACCGGCCCGTCTTAATCGATTTGATCGGCTTTTCCGATGCAACGTCGATCACGGTCACGTCATTGGACGTGCCGTTCGTCGTGAACAGCAACTTGTAATCGGGCGTGAAGCCCAGGTTCCATACACGCTGCCCGACGAGAATGTACTTCTCGACCTTATACGTCTTGGCATCAATCACCGCCACGCGGTTGGCCGGCCCGAGCGCGACAAAGGCCTTCGAGTTGTCCTGGGTAAAGCGGACACCGACGGGCTGGATCGCGTCTTTCGTGATCCCCTGGATCTCGAAATTGATCTTGCCTTTGACCTTGCGGTCCTTGGGATCAATCACCGTGACTGTGCCGCCGATCTCTGCCGAGACCCAAACTTCAGATCCGTCGCTTTTGAATTCCGCCACGCGCGGGCGGCTGTCGACCAGCACGTTGTCGATATTCTTGTAGCCGTCCGTGGAGATGAAGTGCGCCATGTTCGTCGTCTCCGACGTGTTGACGAGCATGGTTCCATCCGGGCTCATGCCCATTCCTTCCGGCTCCACGCCGACCGGCACGTCGGTGATGATCGTCCCCTTCTGGATATCGACGACGGTGACAAGGTTGTCGTCTTCGTTCGAGACGTAAAGTGGATTGCCCGATGTGTGCAGGATCGGCAACTCCGGATCCGGCCCCGATGGGAGGTCTTTCACGTATTGGAAGGTTTCCGCATCGTAGACCTGCATGCGGTTGTCATCCGACGTGCATACGATGACCCACTTGCCGTCCTTCGACAAAATGATGCCGCGCGGCCGGTTGCCCGTCTTGATCGTGTGCACGACTTCCAGTTTTTCGCTGTCGATCACCGTGATGGTGTTCTCCTTTTCATTGGAGATGAACACCTTGTAGGCAGCGGCAGGACCAGCGCCAAGCGCCAGAGATGTTAAGGAGAGCGCGGCAAGCGCTGCGGATGTTTTCAGAAGGGTCATGATTGGTCCTCTAAGGCGGGAGTGTTGGCCTAAAGTCATCGAGCGGTCCACATACCGCGTCATTTCTGATACGCGCGGCACTTGGTTTCGGGCCTATCGATGCCCAGCGTATCGAGCTCGGAAAATTGGTGCAGAAATCCTGGCTGCGGCGAGACGGTGACGTGAAGTTTTCCGGTAGCCAGGAAAAGGGGTTGCCGCAACTGCCCGTTCCAGGCCCGGTAAGTTAGTCTTCGCCCCTTGAAAGCGGCAATTTCGAAGTCCGGCGACAGCATGAATTCGATCAGCGTCTTGCGATCGACGGACTGCTTTCGCGTCGCCGCTTCGCCGATTGACCGCACCGCAACCCAGGTATTGTAATCGAGGGGCCGCATCGTGCGGTTCGCAAGTCGCTCAAAGCGATTTTGAAACTGCGTCCCGCCCCAAAGCTCGATCGCTGGGTGCCAACTCGTGGCAAACAGCCCAGCCGTGCCAACAACTGGTTTTGCATCCCACGTGCGATACGGGAAGTATTCACCGAACAATTCACCCTCATCGGCGACCACGAGTACATCGTGCTCTGGCAACTTCTGCGTGAACGTTGGGATCTGCTGTTGGATCTGTTCAAACCCGCCGTCCGAACGGCGGCTGCCGGGATCATATTTGAATTCGCGCTCTTCCACGATCTTCATGCCGAAGCGCTGCGCCGAACGGCGCAAGGCATCCGCGAACGCCTTGTCTTGTGGTGCCGTCCCACTGACGAGCACCCAGTTACCCCACCGCTTCCAGGCCAGATACTGCGCCAACGCATCGGACAGCATCGCGCGCGAGGGCGCCGTGTGCTTCAGATTTGCCCGGCAATCTTCCTCGCGAATGTTTTCATCGGGCGCGGAGGCATTGAAAACGACGGCGTCGAGCCCCTTGAGAGCATCGGCAAGATCGAGCGTCGCCTTTGCATCAAGGTCGGTGACGATAAAACCGAGCCCGCCCTCGACCCGTTTTTTTACTTCGGCAATGAGTTCCGCCGGATCCTCACTTTCGATCAGCTCCAGCGCAAAATTTTGCTTCAAGAACCGCCCGGTCGTGTTGTTGTCGTCGATGGCCAGTCGCGCGCCGGCCAACCCTTCATCCTTCGGCGGCAGATCGAGAAGCGACAGCGGCGGCAACCGGTTAGGCCGCAATTGCCGGACCATGAGGAGCGTCAAGGTCGCCACATCGGCAGCCGTCGCCGCGGCAGGCGCCGTCTCGGCGGGCGCGATGCCCGGAGGCCCCCCTGCCCAAGCCGCTGCCGGCACGACCAGTCCGACCGCAAGAGCCAGCAATTTCAGAGATTTAGAGCCACGTTCACCCCATGTGACGGGTGGCACCGGATTTGTCGTCCGCGCCAGAGCGGCGGGCGGGGTGGTCGGGATGGCTTGCGACACAGGGCGTTTCCATTTTGTTACTTTATACCGTACTGAAATCGCCATCCTGCCCCAAATGTCAAGCCAGGGTTGGACCGGGTAGCGGGAATTTTAAAACATTTGATGCTGGACGTCGGCCGACACCCTCGCAATCTGCCGGAGCCATTGCCACGTTAAGACGAAATATCAATAAGACTGGCGCGGTTCCGGATGCTCGGTGCGCGCGACACGGACAAGGGACAGGGACCGAAGATGAGAATGGCCGTACGAGGGGTACTGATCGCCCACGCAATGATCGCCGTGATCGCATCCGGAGGGCCCGTGCATGCCGAGACGGTCCGCAAGACGGTCCTTCTGCCGTTTGATCTCGTGCTCCAGAAAAAGGAGGAGGATTTCTACATCGGCGCCGGCAAACCGTCACCGGCTGAACAGGCCCGTCTCAAAGTGATCAACGACGAACTGGCTAAAATTTTATCAGAGGACGGTGTCCACCAACTTATCGACATGACCCCCTTTGCCAAGGAGATTGAGGCGGCAGCTCCCTTCGTCGATTGCAACGGCTGCGAGGTTGATCTGGCCAAGAAGTTCAACGGCGAGGTCCTATACACCGGTCTCGTGGACAAGGCCTCTGAAACGCTTCTCAACATGCGCATCATGGAAACGGATGTCGCGAGCGGAAAGTTGAAACGGGCCGGAAACGTCGTGATCCAAGGCAACACCGATGAGGCTTGGCTTCGCGGCGTTCGCTGGCTGATGAAAAACAAACTGCCGGCCAAGGAAACGCAGAAGTCCGAGGTCGCCAAATGATGGTGTCCCGCCGGTCTATGCTCGCTGCTGGCATCTCAGGGCTGGCCGCGCTGAGCGTCTCTGGTGTTGTCTTTCCTGAAGTGGCTTTCGCCCAGACCCAAAAATTGCGCGTGGCATCCGTGAAATTCGGCACGCTTGCTTGGCTGCTAGAAACCATTAAGGCCGAGAAACTCGACCAGAAGAACAGTCTCGAAATCGAGATCGTCGAAACCGCCACCAATATGTCGAGCCCGGTTGCGCTCTACGGCGGCAGTGCCGATGTCGTCGTCACGGATTGGCCCTGGGCCTTGCGCCAGCGCGCGATGGGCGAGGCCGTCAAGTTCGCACCGTTCTCGGGTGCGCTGGGGGCCGTTGTCGTTGCCGCCGATAGCCCCATCAAGACAATCGCCGACTTGAAGGACAAGAAACTTGGTGTGGCAGGCTCCTCCACCGACAAGAGCTGGTTGCTTTTGCGCGCCCACGCCCAAAAGGAACTGGGCGCCGATCTCGCCGATTATGCACAACCCCAATACGGCGCAGCCCCGTTGCTCACCGAGCAGCTGAAAGACGGTCGCCTCGACGCCGTGCTGAACTTCTGGACCTTCACGTCCCGCCTTGAAGCGCAGGGGTTCCGCCGCGTGATTTCCATGTCGGATGTGATGACGGCGCTCCGCATCGACCCGCAGCCAGCACTCGTCGGCTTCATCTGGCAGGAAAGCGCGGAGGCCGCACTCCTTCCCGCCATCGATAAGTTCCTTTTAGCCGCAAGCGAGGCCAACGCATTGCTGGCCAAGACCGACGCACCTTGGGAACGCCTCCGGCCCATAATGAAAGCCGCAGACGACAAGGAGTTCGAGGCTCTCAAAGCCGGCTACCGCTCCGGAATTCGCGGCAACTGGAATGACGCCGACATGAAATCTGCTGAGAAAATCATGGATATCCTGCTATCTGGCGGCGACGCCGACCTCGTCGGCAAAGGAACCCGCTTCGATCCCAAGGCTTTCTATGCACCCGGCGCGTAAGCTCTCACCGGGCGGCGCCACGGCAGAGCGCCTATTCTGGACGTTGACGTCGCTCGCCACCCTCGTGGCATTGTGGGCGCTTGCAGCCAATCTAACCGATAGCCGTCACCTCCCGGGCCCCATCAAGGTTCTGGAGGTTCTGGGCCAGGAAATGGCAAGCGGCGCACTCTGGGCCAATATGTCGGTCACGCTGGTCCGCGTGGCGTGCGCTTTTTTCCTCGCCATGCTCATTGGCACCATGATCGGCATCGTGATCGGCTCCTACAAGCGCGCCGACCAGTTTTTCGATAGCTGGCTTGTGCTGTTTCTCAACCTGCCGGCCCTCGTCATTATCGCGTTGTCGTACGTCTGGCTCGGCACCACGGAACTCACCGCCATCATGGCAGTCGCCATCAATAAAATTCCCAACGTTGCGGTTCAAATGCGGGAGGGCGCCCGCCAACTCTCTCGCGACCTTTCGGAAATGGCCCAGCTCTACAACTTCGGTCCCTGGAAGACGCTGCGCCACGTCACACTCCCACAACTCGCACCCTTTGCCGCTGCCGCCGCACGCTCGGGGTTGGCCCTTGTCTGGAAGATCGTCCTCGTTGTCGAAGCGTTGGGCGGCCACGCCACCGGCGTCGGCCACCAGATCCACGCTGCCTTCGGCAACTACGATGTTCCGACAATTCTCGCCTATGCGTTGGCCTTCATCGTGGTCATCCAGATCGTCGAATTCGGCGTCTTGCAGCCTCTCCAATCCCGGGTGAACAGATGGCGTCGCTAACGTCCGGCCCGGGCACTCCCGTCCCGGGCACTCCGGTCCACGTGCGCGTCAAGCGCAAGACGTTTCCCGCCATCGGCGGCCGCGACGAGAACACTGTGCTGCGCGATGTCTCCTTCGAAGTCAGCCCGCGCGAGTTCGTCGTTCTCACCGGGCCGTCGGGGTGCGGTAAGTCCACACTGCTCAACATCGTGGCCGGCCTCGACACCGATTATGAAGGCCAGATCGATCTCGGCTCCGCCAACCCGCGCATGACATTCATTTTTCAGACGCCGCGGCTTCTGCCTTGGCGAACCATCCGCGAAAATCTCATGCTCTCGTTGCCCGACGGCGATCGCCGCCAAGACAACGTCGACGCTATCCTCGATCGCGTCGGCCTCACCGAAGCCAAGAATGCCTACCCAGAGCGCACCTCACTAGGTATGCAGCGGCGCGCCGCGCTGGCCCGCGGCTTCATCCAGGAACCCGACATCCTGCTCATGGACGAACCCTTCGTCTCCCTCGACGATCCGACCGCCCACGGCCTGCGCGAACTTCTCGTCGATCTCTGGAATAGCCGTCCGACCACGGTCATGTTCGTCACCCACGACCGCACCGAAGCCGTCATGCTCGGCACCCGAATCTTGCGCCTCGCCGCCGGCTCTGCGAGTATCAAGGCCGACGAGAGCGTGCGCCTGAGCCCGTCCGACCGGACCGATCGCGAAAAAGTTCAGGCGGAACTGAAGCGCATCTTCGAGAGCCTGCCCGAAACGTGAACGAACGCGGGCGTTTCATAAGGTTGAGACTGATCATGCCGGCCGGCACAACCGGTCGCCCGCGCTTCCTGGCCAGCGTGATGAGCGTGGCCGAAGCACTGACCGCTGTGGCGGCGGGCGCCGAGATCATCGATTGTAAGAACCCCGCGGCAGGCGCACTCGGCGCCCTGCCTGTTCAAACAGTGTGCGCCATCGTCGAGGCTATTGCCGGCAGGGTGCCTGTGAGCGCGACCATCGGCGATCTGGCCCCCAAGCCCGAAATTCTCTGCCCAGCCGCAACGGCAATGGCCGCAACCGGCGTCGACCTCATCAAAATCGGCTTCTTCGATGGCGGCGACGCTGGAGCGAGCATCGAAGCTCTTGGCCGCCTCGACCTCGGCCGCTCCGGCCTCGTCGGATTGCTACTGGCCGATCGCGCCCCCGACTTTAACCTTGTCCCCGCCATGGCCGCAGCAGGTTTTGCCGGCGTGATGCTCGACACCGCAACGAAGGACGGCCGCGCGCTACCGGATGTAATGCAGCCCATAGAAATTGCCAGCTTCGTCGCCTCCGCCCACAGCGCCGGTCTCTTCGTCGGCCTCGCCGGCGCGCTCCGCCGGGAGCACATCCCCGCCATCGCCGCATTAACACCCGATGTCATGGGCTTCCGCGGCGCGTTGTGCGCTGGAACAGTCCGCGAAGGATCGCTAGAAGAGGGAGCCGTGCGCGCAGTTGCACGCGACCTATCCGCCCTCGCGCGCCGCCCATCGGCCAGCTATGCCATCATCGAGGCTCTCCAATGACCGACCGCCGCAAAGGCGCTGCCACGATGCATCCGGCTCCGCCAGCGGCTCCGCATACCGATGACAAGATCTTCGTCAAAGACTACGTCAAGGACGCCAACATCGGCATCTATGCGGAGGAAAAGGGCGTCACCCAGCAGATCCGCCTGACGGTGGATGCTTTCCTCGCCCCCGGCGTCGTCTCCACCGTCGATGAGATGGTGGAAGTGCCCTCCTACACCGACATCATCGACGCAATCGACCACCTCATTGGCCGCGGCCACATCAATCTCGTCGAGACGCTCGCCGAAGAACTAGCCACGATGCTCCTCCGCGACACGCGCATCGGCGGGGTCCGTATCCTCGTCGAAAAATTGGAGCGCGGCCCCATCCGCGGCGTCGAAATCACCCGCACGCGCTCCTCGTAATGGCCCACGGCCTTCTGATCCTGAAGATCGGTGGCAGCCTGCTCGACAGCGGCCGCCTCACGGCTGTGCTCGACATCATCGCCAAACGAAAACGCCCGGTCATCGTCGTCCCGGGCGGCGGCAAGTTCGCCGATCAGGTGCGCGAGGCCCAAGCCCAGAGCGGTTTCGACGACGCGAGCGCGCATCGCCTCGCCCTCTTCGCCATGCACCAGATGGCCAACGTCATAGCCTCGCGCTCACCCCATTTCGCCCCCGCCGCGACCAAAGAGGACTTCGGGGTCGCCGGCGTCAACGGCCTCGTCCCAGTCTGGCTGCCTACGGCGATGGCTGGCGCCGACGTCACGATCCCAAAGTCCTGGGACATGACCTCCGATAGTCTCGCCGCATGGCTCGCCGCCGAAACGGGTGCGGCCGAAATCGCTCTCATCAAATCCTGCGCCGTCGAACCGGTAGCCACCCTGGAAAGTCTCACCGAAGCGGGCATTGTCGACCCACTCTTTTCAACCTACGTCGCACGCGCAGGCCTCCCCTGGTCCGTGCTCGGCGAAGGCGACGACGCCCGCCTGACCCGCCTCGTTCAGCCATCCAACGAGCATCATTGACTTTTTCACTATCCACCCATCGACGCCAGACAACCCCCGTGTTAGGGCCCACGCCATGAGCAAAGACGTAAAAACACCCCGCTGGGGATGGGCGCTGACCGGCTCCGGACACTTCGTCAAGGAGACGCTCGCGATCATCAAGCGTGTCCCCGATCTCGATCTCTTTCTGTCGAGCGCGGCCGAAGAAGTGCTCAACATGTACAAACAGGACCTTGTGCTGTCCGAGGGCTCGCGCATTTACAAGGACCGCACCGCCAGCGCCGCCCCCGTCGGAAACTTCTACTATGGCGTCTACCACACGCTGATCCTCGGCCCCGCCACTTCGAACACCGTGGCCAAGTGCGTCTACGGCATCTCCGATAACCTCGCGACCAACGTTTTCGCGCAGGCCGGCAAGTGCCGCGTGCCAGCGATCGTCTTCGCCTGCGACACGGCCCCCGAGATGGACACCGAAGCCCCCAAGGGCATGGTGAAAGTCTATCCGCGCCGCATCGATCTGGAAAATACCGAGAAGCTCAAAGAAACGATCGAAGAGTTCGAACGGGCAATCGATGCGCGGCAAAAATGGCTGAACGGCTCCTCTTCCTGACCGGCCATCTGGCCGAGCCCCGCCTCATCGAGACGATCCGCGGGATCGGGCTTGAGGAGGGCAGTTGGCATGTCCGCAACATCGGCATCAAGGTCGCTGCCCTGATGACGGATGCGATCATCCGCAACCGTCTCAAGGGTCCCATCGAAGCCGACCGCGTGATCCTGCCCGGACGCGTGCGCATGGATCTGGATGTCTTGAAGGACCACTACGGCGTCCCCTTCGTGCGCGGCCCCGACGAGCTGATTGACCTGCCAGCCTACCTCGGCAAAGGCGGCAAACCGCCCGACTTGTCCAAACACGACCTGCGCATCTTCGCCGAAATTATCGACGCGCCCGGACTGCCCATCGACGAAATCGTCGCCCGCGCGCTGGCCTATGCGGAAAAAGGCGCCGACGTCATCGACATCGGCTGCCAGCCCGATGTGCCCTTCCCGCAATTGGAAGAGATCGTCACGACGCTGACAGCCCGCGGTCTCAAAGTTTCAGTCGATTCAGGCGACGTGTCCGAACTCGCCCGCGCGGCAAAGGCCGGTGCCAACTACGTTCTCTCCCTCGATGAAACATCGCTCGACGCCGTTGTGGGCACCGCCTGCGTGCCCATCCTTGTGCCGAAGCCGCACGGCGACCTGGCCTCCCTCATCCGCGCCATAGATGCAGCAAAGGCGAAAGGCATCCCCCACATCGCCGATCCGATTCTCGATCCGATCCACTTCGGCTTCACAACGTCGATTGAGCGCTACGCCGAATTGCGCCGCCTGCGCCCCGATGTCGAAATCCTCATGGGCACCGGCAATCTCACCGAGTTGACCGACGTCGACAGCCAGGGCCTCACCGCCACGCTGCTCGGAATCGCGTCCGAATTGCGCATCCAGAATGTGCTCATCGTCCAGGTGTCGCTCCACACCCGCCGCACCATCGAGGAACACGACGCCGCCCGCCGCCTCATGTACCGCGCCCGTGAAGATCAGAGCCTCCCAAAAAGTCTCGGTGGCGGCCTGCTCTCGCTGCACGATTTGGTGCCCTATCCCGCCAAGCCGGACGAGATCGCCAAGTGGGCAACAGAAGTCCGCGACAACAATTTCCGCATCGAAGCAGCCATTGACGGCATTCACATCTACAACCGCGACGGCCACCACGTCGCCACCGACCCCTTCGATCTCTATCCCAAACTCGGCGTTGAAACAGACGGCAGCCACGCCTTCTATCTGGGCTACGAACTCGCCAAAGCCGAGATTGCCCGCGCGCTGGGCAAACGCTACGCGCAGGATAATCCGCTCAACTGGGGCATCGCCGCCGATAAGAAGAGCGAAGACCTGATCCGCCATGCGCCGGAGGCGTCCACCGTCACGGCTGCCCGTGATGCCAAGCGCAAAGCACAAAAGGAGAGGCGCGATGCCGAGGATCGTCGAGACCCTGCTGACGACCCTGAACGCAAAAGGTGAAGCGCACATTGCGCCCTTGGGGCTGATCGACGATGGGGGAACGGGCTGGATCGTCGCTCCATTCCGTCCTTCGCGCACACTCGACAACCTGATGGCGAACCCGTTCGCCGTCGCCAGCCATGTCGACGACGTCCGCGTCTTCGCCGGCTGCATCACCGGCCGCCGCGACTGGCCGCTTGTCAAAGCCGATACTGTCAACGGCGTCCGCCTCGAAAGCGCGGTGTCGCATTGGGAACTGAAAGTCGGCCGCCTGACCGATCACGAACAGCGCCCGAAATTCCACTGCCAGATCGTGCATTCTGGATCGCATCGCCCCTGGCCGGGCTTCAACCGCGCGCAAGCGGCCGTCCTCGAACTCGCCGTGCTCTCCACGCGCCTCGGCATGCTCTCACCCGAAAAGGTTGAAGCGGAACTCAAATATCTCCAGATCGCCATCGACAAAACGGCCGGCGACCGCGAGCACGAAGCCTGGAGCTGGCTCATGGAGCGCATCGACGCCTGGCGCCGTGGCGACGACAAAGCCACGAAGAAAAACTAAGCAGCCAAAGCCAAAGTGCGCTCCCGCTCGAGTAACGCCCGCTTGCGCTCAACACCCCAACGATAGCCCGCAAGCGAACCGTCCCCGCGCACCACACGATGGCACGGGATCAGCACCGCAATGGGGTTCGCCCCGCAGGCAGACGCCACCGCCCGCACCGCCGTTGGAGCGTCAATGGCCTGCGCGATTTGCGCGTAGCTGCGAGTTTCGCCAGCCGGGATCGCCGTCAGCGCCGTCCAGACCTGCCGCTGAAAGTCCGTCCCGCCCAACGCCAGCGTCCCGCCAAAGCCCCGTGCCGGATTGTTGATGGTCTCCAGCACGGCAACCAAAGCAACCGCGCCCCGTTCAAGTCTCGTGTCCGGAAACCGCGCCCGCAGATCGGCCGTAAGCTCAGCCGCATCCGCGCCCATCAGCACAGCCGCGACCCCGGCATCACAATCGGCCACGAGAACCTCGCCGAGGTCCGACGAAGCAGTGCCATACGTCAGAGCAGGAGGCCGCATCGCAGATACAAGTTTCATGGTCATCTCCGTGTTGGACGAACTGGGGCAGACCGCTCCAAACTATCCACTTTTGACCCGCCGGTCACCCGCCCGGACTTCACAGAACCGCCGGAAACAGCTAACAAGCGGTGGCCCGGGCCCGCCCGGCCCTGCGGACGTAGTTCAATGGTAGAACGGCAGCCTTCCAAGCTGCATACGTGGGTTCGATTCCCATCGTCCGCTCCAAACTTTTCCCCCGCAATTCTGCGCCGGTTGCGCCCGAGCAGGTCTGCAGCTCTCGCGAGTGTGCCGCGATTCAGCAATCGTTTCAGACTGCTAGGGAAGCACTGTCTCATTTGGGACACGTCTGCTGAACGTCAGTATGCGCAGCTTGAGTTCGGCTCAGCCCCGGATTAATGCTTAATGAGATTGATTTGAGCATTTCGGGGGCAAATATGAATCATTTAGGCATCCGTATTGGGCGTGCGAGCGTGCTCGCCATGTCGTTGACCGCAGGCATCGCCTTGGGCGCTCCGATCGCAGCTCTCGCCGACGGCCCCGAGATTTTCATTCTCAATCCCGCCGGCGTCACGGTCAACAACGCAGCCAGCATCTCGTCTGATGACATGCCTGCCATCGCAGGCTTGGCCTTCGTTAGCTTTGGAGAATACGGCCCAGTACCGGACTACAATGAAGATGGAACGGTGAATGGCGGCAACGTCTCCATCACCAACTCCGGCAATCTCTCGACCACTTCCCTCGCGTTCCCCGCACTTGCTGGTGTCACACCGGCCGGTTCCGTGACCATCAACAACTCCGGCAGCGTTTCCGCCACCTCGATCCCCCCCGCCGGGGGCGAAGGAAACCACTACGACGATGAGATCCAGGGCTACGGGATCTTCGCATCGACGGGCTGGCGTGAACATATCCAATTGTTTGATGAGAATGGCCAACCCACCGGCCAGTGGGAAGAAGTCGAAACGCCCGGCGGCAACGTCACAATCACCAACACCGGCCTGATCACCACCGCCGGCAACAACCGCAACTTCGGCATCCTCGCCGAAAGTCTCGAAGGCAACATCGCCATCACCAATGGCACCGCCGGTAACAAAACCGCCGCGGCGATCACTCAAACCGGAACATATGACTCGGGATATCGCTACCAAGATGGTGATGGTGCTGCCATCGGCGGCGCCTCGTTGCGTGGGAACGTCACGATCACGAACCACGCCAATATCACGGTTGCAGACAATGCTGCCATCGGAGGCATTTCTGGTAGCCGTGTGAACGACGAGCGGTTCGATTCCGAAGGCGGCGACGTCAAAATTACCAACAATGGTGACTTGAAACTCGGCTACGGCAACGGCGCTCAGGAAGGCGGCAGTTCCAATCTTGTTGGGATCGCGGCTGGGTCCTCTGGAGGCAAAGTCGAAATCCAAAACACCGGCAAAATCCAGTCGTCCGGCTTCATCGACACCGCCATCAGCGCCTTCTCGGGTGTGAGGCAATGGTTCTACGACGGCCAGAGCGAACAGCAGATGATTGTGCCCGGCGGCGGCATCACGATCAATAACTCCGGCGAAATCGACGTCAAAGGCCAGGCAAACTCGAATAACGAGATGTTAGCCCCAGTGGAGGGTTTCGGAATCGCGGCCCGGGCGATCGGGTCCGACATCAACATCACCAATTCCGGCAAAATCAACGCCGGTTACATGGCCATCGGTGCCAAGACGCAGTACGGCGGCGACATCACGATCGCCAATACCGGCAGCTTGGCCACGCTCTTGGATGACAGTGAAATGCTCGTCGCAGAGGCGCAGGATGGTGGCTCGATCTCCATCACCAACAACGGCGCTCTGAGCGCTACCGGCTCGGGCGTCAACGCCATCCTCGCCCACAGTGAGAACTACGACGAACGTCATGAAGACAACGCGCCTTCCAGTCAGGCAGCGCAGCAGGCGGCGCCTCCGGCCGACACGGTTTCCGTGAAAGGCTCTGGCAACATCACGCTCACCGGCAATGACTCGGTCGGCATTGACGTCACGAACAACCACGGTTCGTCCAGCGTCGACTATTCAGGCGACGTCACCGTCTCGGGCGACAACAGCGTTGGCATCGTCGCCTCCGGCAACTCGACCGTTTCGATCAAGGTCTCCGGCGACGTGATTACGTCCGGCGAAAACAGCTACGGCATTGTCGCAGCTCCAGACGGCGGTCAGGACGAAGATGACGGCCCGATCGCCATGTCCGTCGAAGTCGGCGCCGGCTCCAAGGTCCAGGGCGGCACCGGCCCGCGTGAATTCGGCTTCTCGGAGACTGAAAGCGGCGACGAAATCTGGACCGGCGCGTCCGGCGTTCTGTTTCTTGGCGGCGACACAAATAAGCTGACCAACAAAGGCACCATCACCGCGCTCAACGGCTTGGCCGTCTCCGTCTTCGAAGGCACCCTGACGTTCACCGAAGAAGGCTACGAGTGCTTCAACGAAAATTGTGAATCCTGGGTCGAGACGAACGAAGTCGAGTTCACCGCCGGCGACATGACGCTCAACAACGAGAAGGGCGCCTTCATCCTCGGCGACATCGTCTCAGGCTCAGGCGACGATCAGATCGTCAACCGCGGGACGATGGATGGTTACGTCTTTCTTGGCGGCGGCCTGAACTCCTTCGTCAACGAGAAGGATGGCGTGTTCAATGCCCGGGGCATCTATAGCGATGCTGCTGAAGACACGCTCTTCACCAATTCCGGCATTCTAAACCCCGGTGGCATCGGCACTGTCCGCGGCATCGAAATTGTCGGCAACTTCATCCAAACTGCAGACGGCCGCTTCGTTGTCGATATCGACGATAAGGGCAAATACACCTCCGACCGTCTTTTTATCGACGGTTCAGCCGAATTGGCCGGCGTCATCGTTCCCAACATCGTCTACATCGAATCCGGCGAGCCAGAAGGCGAGGACGGCCTCTATCCCACCAAGGAATACTTGATCGTCTCGGCGGATGAAGGCGCCTCCGACGAAGGCCTCAGCGTCGTGCCGAAGAACCTGAAGGTCCAAAGCACGCTGGGCTTCGACTTCGCCCTCGATTTCCGCGACGAAACCGACGTTTACCTGCTGGCCACCGCCAAGCCCATCGACAACATTGTCGAAGCCGCCGTCGATAGCGCCATCGCCAGCGGCGCGGCCGGCAACGCCCAGAACATCGCCTCCGTCGGCACCACGCTCGAAGCCATCGAAAATCAGGACTTCGAAGCTCTGACACCGCTGATCGATGCACTGCGCAACGAGGCAGACAATCCAGTCGAGGCCGCAAAGGCACTGAACCGTCTCATCCCACAAAGTCAGACCGGGCAGACCGCCAACACCGCCAAATCGACCTTAGGCGTCGGCAACACCATGCTGTCCTGCGCTGAACGCGAAGGTGAATATGCCTACACGCGGGAAGGCCAGTGCTACTATGCTAAAATCGGGGCTCGCCGCTCCGACCGCGATGCCTCCACGACCGGCGCCGGTAACGAAGAGACGGCTTACGAAGTTCTCGGCGGTATCCAAGGCGCCGTGTCGGACCAAGTTCGCCTCGGCTTTGCTCTCGGCTACGAGAGCCTGTCGTCCGACACGTTCGATACGGCCCAACGTCTCGCGAAGAGTGACGGCGACCGCTTCAACTTCGGTGCCGTCGTCAAAAACCAGTGGGGACCGATCAACGGCTACCTGAATTTGACCGGCAGCTACACCGATTACGAACACACCCGCTACGTCAATCTCGGCCCCGGCATGGAGACGGCCAAAGGCGATCAGGATGTCTGGTCTGGCACCGCACGTCTGCGCCTCACCTACCTCAACGAAATGGGCCCCTGGTACTGGAAGCCGATGATCGATTTGGCGGCCACCTATATTGACCTTGGCGGCTATACCGAAACGGGAGCGGGGGCTGCCAACCTGCGCATCGCTCAAACCGGCGAATGGCTGTTCAGCGTCATGCCGGGCCTTGAGATCGGCGGCCAAACCCGCACCGCCGACGGGACCATCCTGCGCCCCTATGCCCGCGCTGGCGTCTTCATCTTCGACAACAACGAGACCGGCGTGACGGCCAACTTCGCGGCAGCGCCGGCTGGCGTGGGTCCCTTCGTCGTCAATGGCGAATTCGATCAGGTCTCGGCCGATGTTGAAGCCGGTCTCCATGTCCTGATGACCTCGGGCGTGAACTTCAAGCTGAACTATGAAGGCCGCTACGGCGAGGACACCCAGCAGCACGGCGGCAGCATCAAGGTCACCGCGCCCTACTAAGCCGTACTCCGGCCAAGCCAACCAGACCGGCGGCCGCTTCGGCGTCGCCGGTCTTTTTTGTGTCGGCGCTTAGGGCTTGAACTCGCCATTTGAAGCCACTAGACACACCCCCGAACACGGGCGCCGCGCCTCAAGCATGCGGTTCCTCGTGCCCCTGATACCCGGAACCGAGGACGAACGCGTATGGCCAAGGCAAAATTCGAACGTAACAAGCCGCATTGCAACGTAGGCACGATTGGCCACGTTGACCACGGCAAGACGACGCTGACGGCGGCAT
>LNFM01006293.1_pt1 | contig 19668 bp, 18 predicted proteins | sample 596031 | NCBI WGS metagenome assembly LNFM01 (sample SAMN04254537, study PRJNA301005) | activated carbon metagenome | isolation source: dual media filters at the Ann Arbor, Michigan drinking water treatment plant | place: USA: Ann Arbor | reverse complement strand
AATCTTTTGCTTCCTGACTCGAAATCGCAGACTGCGAAGCGGCCAAACCAGTGGAACGCAGAATTGCCGTATTGCCAATTTCGATCACGTGGCCCTTAAAAGACCGGCCCGGCATCGCATCCACCGTCACGTCCGCCAACTGGTCCAGTTTCACGTTCACGATGTCGGTCTCGTCCACCTTTACTTCGGCCGTAATGATCGACATATCCGCGATCGTCATGATCAACGAAGCCGATGAGTTCTGGATGCCCGGAACCACGGTCTCGCCAACCCGCACCGGCAGATTCGTCACCACGCCATCAATCGGGGACGTCGACTGCGTCCGATTCAGCACGTCGGTGGCCCGGCGCAAGTTCGCTTCGCTCACCGTAATCCGGCGTTGTGCGGCCGAAAGGCTCGCCCGGAACTGCTCGATCTGGGCCTTCGCCTGTGCCAATCGCGCCTCAGACTCCCGCAGCGTGGCCTCACCAGACTGCACGGCCGCCCGGCGCGTATCAAAATCCTGTCGGGACACCAGTCCCTCTTTCAAAAGCCGCTCGGACCGGTCGAAATCGAGTTTCGCGCGGGTCAAGTCCGCTCGGGACCGCTCGATCGATGCTTCAAGTGTCCGCAGATTGCTGTCCTGCGCCTTCAGGCTCGCTTCCGCTGCCGCCGACTCCGCTTGCGTAGAGGTTACGGTCGCGCGCTGCGCCGCAACGTCGGCTTCCGGCTGCACGCTCTCCAGTTTCGCCAGTGCCTGCCCGCGGCGAACCCGGTCGCCTTCCTTCACCAAAATGTCGGTGATGCGAGCTGGACCTTGCGCGTTACTGCCGATATTGATGTAGTTCCGCGGCTTCACCTCACCGGAGGCGGTTACCAACGACGTCAAGTCCTGGCGTACAACCCGCCCGGTCTGAACGGTAACGATCCCCTTCTTGCTCCACTGCAAACTCGCGTAGACGCCACCGGAGATGGCTAGCAGCAGCCCGATTCCGACAGCTATCTTCCATTTTTTCACGTGTAAAAGGCTCCTGAGAAAAACAGACGGAGGAGCAAGCCAAAAAGTTCAAGTTTTTCACTTGGGGAGACGTTCCGGCAGGCTCCAAGGTAACTCGGTTTGTTAGTTGCCTTTCAGCCACTTAACAGAAACAGGGGTAGTACCCTGGCAAGCAATAGAATCCGTCATCCCGGAACTGATTAAAGCGCAAGCGTTGTCGGAAGCCGTGCGCAATGCCGCCTCACGATTCGCCCCAGACGCAGTGCGACAAGCGCTCCGCCCCTGGAACTCTTTGCAAACTTCCACGCGATAACCGGCTAGGTCCATTGATGAATAAATCATAAGACCGATTACGGCAATCGCCACGCCAGCAATAATCAACCCGGTACGGCTCTTCACTATTCCTCGAAGAAGTTCGCCATCTGGCGGAACTTCTCATAACGATGGTCCATCAACTCGGTGGAACTCAATTTTTGCAATTCCGCCAGGGCTGACCGCAACGTAGTGGCCAGGAACTCCGCGGACAAGTCCCAATCTTCCTGCGCCCCGCCGGGAGGCTCGGGAATCACCCCATCAATCAACTTCAAATCCAATAAGTCGCGCGAGGTCAGCCGCAGCGCCGCCGCCGCCAACTCCGCTTTGCCGGCATCGCGCCAGATAATGGCCGCGCAAGATTCCGGGCTGATCACGCTGTAGATCGAGTTCTCCAACATATACACCCGATTCGCAACGCCCAGCGCCAAGGCTCCACCAGAGCCGCCTTCTCCAATGACGATCGAAATCACCGGGACGCCCAGCCGGGTCATCTCTCGCAGATTCACCGCAATTGCTTCGGCCTGCCCTCGCTCCTCGGCGTCGATCCCCGGATACGCGCCTGGGGTATCGAGCAGGCACAGGATCGGCCGATTGAACTTAGCCGCCAACTCCATGCAGCGCAGGGCCTTCCGATAACCTTCCGGTTTCGGCATGGCGAAATTGCGCTTCAACTTCTGCTTGGTGTCCCGGCCCTTCTGGTGGCCAATCACCATGATCGGCGAGCCCTCAAAGAGGCCATACCCGCAAACGATCGCCGCATCGTCGCCAAACGAGCGATCGCCGTGGATCTCCTGGAAGCCCGTCATTAACCGCTCGATGTAGTCGAGCGTATGGGGACGCTTCGGGTGGCGCGCCAACTGCACGCGTTGCCAAGTGGGAGCATGAGGCGCTGTTCCTGCCTCGACGCCGATGGAGTCTTCTTCTGGGGGCACCGTCCTTATTGTAACTCGACGGACGGCGCCGCCCACAGCCCTGCGTCGTTAAGCCTTCTTCTTCGCTGCCTCGCCCGTTCCCATCTTTTCAAGCTCCGCAGCATACACCCGCCGATTCTCATCCATGGCTAGATTCGAGAGGATCACGGCGGACGAGTCGTTCAACCCAATCTCCAAGTCGGCCTTCGGCTTGGCGAGGGTACGGCAACATTCGAAGAACTCGATGAACTGTTGGTCAACCGGATTCCGGTCTTCTTCCGGAACCATGACGCCCTTGGCATACAGCCACCGCTTGGCGAACTTCAATTCCCGCGTCATGAAGCTATCCTGCTCCGTGATCTCATCCTTGCTGAGCAGAATCGGCAGCGGACGCGAGCCCTTGCCGGTCGAAGCCAGCGAAGCGCTAGCCACGGCCGCCTTTGCCGTTCCCGGATCCGGAACCTTCTTCGCCGGTTCACGGTACCACATACCCAACGCAGGCTCATCGTCAGTGCCCACCGTGATGTGGATCGTCCCCTGCGTACCCATGATGCACTCGCCGAACTGAGCCCGTTGGCCGCCGAACAGCGCACAATGCTGGTTCGTGGAGATGTAGCTCGCCATCAACCGCTGGCCCTTCGGATACCGGAAGATTAGTTGGACGGAGTCGAACACGTCGCGGCCGTCCTTGAAATAGTCGATACCGCCCACGCCGCTGACGAACTCAAAGTGCGAACCGAACATCCAGTCAGCGATGTCCATCTGGTGCGAACCCAACTCGGCAACAAGGCCGCCCGAGTACTTCCGCAGCAGCCGCCAGTTGGCGTCCTCGCCGCGCGGGTCGTTCTTCTTCATCGTCCAGGTCGCGCTCGGTACGTTGATCAGATTCCGGTGCCATTGCGCGTAGACATTGGTCACGTCGCCGATGAGACCCTTCTCCACCATCTGCTTCGCCGTCTGATAAAAGCGGCTGTACCGGCGCTGCAAACCGACCTGCAGCACTTGCTTGGGCCGCTCGGCCACCATCTTGCGCAGGGCGTGAACCTCTTCGGGCGTGTGCACCAGCGACTTCTCGCAGAAGACATGCTTGCCGGCCAGCAGCGCGTCACGCGTCACCGGGAAGTGCATGTAGAGTGGCGTCGCCACAATAACCGCGTCGACATCCTTGTTGGAGAGGACTTCGCGATAGTCCTTATAACCCTTGGGCTTGTCCTTCGATCCGTTGACCGCCTTGTCCAGGTTCGGCTGGTAGATGTCACATGCCGCGACCAGCTTTGCGCCGTCGAGTTTATTGAGATGGGTGACGTGGTAGTAGCCGCGACCGCCGGTACCGATAATGCCGAGTTGAATCTGGTCGTTCGCCGCCTTCACTTTCTGAATCCACGGAGCGCCGGTGATCATGCCGGCCGCCACGGCAGCCCCTGCCGCCGCCGTCTTCACCGCGTCGCGACGCGAAATCTCGTTCTTCTGTTCGTTGCCATCAGCCATGGAATCACCTCTCTACGAACTCACCATTATATTCAACTAAGCTCTTCCCGCGAACGGGCGGACCACTCCGCACCCGCCAACACAATCATGCTCGCCAGAAAACTCACTAGTACTATGATGACGGCCCAATAGAAGGGACCGTATTCAATTTGCAGTTTCCGCAAAAACCAGGGCCAAATATACTTCAGCGTGTACTTCAAGACCTCGAGCACGAGACCAATCGTGATCGCCGTCGGCACCACCCGCGACGCTGGGATCTTCCGATTCGGCAGCACCCAATAGACGAGGAACAGACTCGCCATCGTCACCGGCACCGCGGCGAGTTTGCCGTAGATCGGCGCGAGGAACCCCGCGAAGGCCCCGGCCGTGGCGTAGTACTCGCGGTTGAGCGCCGAAAGCGCGATGGAGAGGATCGCCAGGGAGCCGCAGGCGAAAATGAGGCCCATCGAGATCAGTTGATTTTTGAAATAGCTGCGATTTTCGGTGATGCCCCAGGCGCGGTTCAGCGCCACCTCCAGCGGCTCGAAGATGCCGTTCGCCGTGAACAGCAACAGGAGAATGGAGGTGTAGCTGAAGCTGGCAAACCGGTTCGGAATCCAGCCGATGCCGACGCGCAGTTGCTTTTCCACCTCTGGGCCAAACAGGTCGCTCATGGCGACGAATACAGACTCCTCCGCCGCGACCCAGCCGACCAATCGGGTACACCAGATCAAGACCAGCAGAAAGGGAAACAACGAAAGAAGCACGTTGGCCGCGATCGAAAAGGCGTAGACGTGGACTTCCACTTCCAGCAGGTACTTGATGGTCGGGAAGAGCTTCCGCACTAAACCTCCCGCCGCTTCCACCGCTCCACGATCCGCTCGCTCCCCCGCATGGCCAACGCCAGAATCGTCAACGTCGGATTCTGATTCCCCGCCGTCACAAAGATCCCCGCGTCATGCACAAACAAATTCGGCACATCATGCGACTGCCCAAACGGATCCGTCACCGACGTCTTCGGGTCCTTCCCCATTCGCGCCGTCCCCACGTAGTGAATCGAATGCCCATACGGCATCCACTTGGGGTCCTTCGGCGGAAAATATTCCGCCCCAGCCGCCTTCATCAACTCCTCGCCCGTCTCCATCATGTCGGCAAACATCGCCTTCTCGTTCTCCCGGTAGCTGAAATGGAAACGGACGCCGGGAATCCCCGCATCGTCCCGCAACTTCTCGTCCACCTCAATCCGGTTGTCCTTGTAGGGCAAAACTTCACCCTGAAACAGTACCGAAGCGCCCGCCGTGTAGTAGTCCCGGATGCTCTTCTTCCACTGCTGCCCAAAGCCTGGCAACGACTTCCCTACAAACGTCGTCTCGCCGGTGCCCCCGCCAGGGAAGATCTGATACCCGCGAATGAACTTCTTCCCGCGCCAGTTCTTCGTCAGATCCGGAATAAAGCTATGCGCCCCGTTGCCATCCTCGTTCGTCACCGGACGCCCAATCAACTGCGGCAGATGGCCGCTAATCGAAGCGTACATGTGCTCGGACAAATACCGTCCCACCAGCCCCGAGGAATTCGCAATCTTCGAGTTCAATAAGATATGCGCCGACTCGACGCACCCGGCCGCCATCACGAACTGCTTGGCCTGCAACTCCTTCCACGCCTTGTTCGCCACGTCGTAGTAGTGCGCTTTGCTCGCCCGCCCCTCTTTGTCGAGCTCAATCGAACGCACCCGCGAACCCGGCAGCAGCGTCAACTTACCCGTCTTCTCCGCCGCGTTCACGAACACCCGCAAGGAATCAAACTTCGACCCGCTGTCACAACCCACCCAGCACGGCCCGCAGTAGTGGCAAGCCGGCCGGCCGTTGTGATCCTTCGTCAGGATCGCCTTCGGGATCGGGATCATTTCCAAGCCCTTGCCCAGCTTACCGGCCACTTTGGCAAACTCCAGCTCCGCCGCCTTCGGCTTCAGAGACGGCAGACCGTTATTCAGCGGAAACGCCCCCAGCGGCTTGCCCGACGACGAGACGCCAATCAGCGCCTCCACCTTGTCGTACCACGGCGCCACTTCCTCATAGGTAATCGGCCAACGGGTGTCGTGGTCATCCAGGGGTTGAAACTCTTCGACGCCCAACCGCGGCGTCACCCCGGCCCAAAACAGGCTCTTGCCGCCGACGGCGCGCACCCGCACGAACTGGAAATAATCATCGCCCGCCCAGCCGTAGGGTTCCTTCTTGTCATCAATCAGGAACTTCGTCTCTTCGAGATACTCCTGAAAGTAGTCGCCCCGAATGCCCCGCTTCGGCAGGTTCCAACGGCGAATCCGATGAACCGGCAACTCCGCCGGATCGCGCCGTGGACCGGCCTCCAGCATCGCGACATCCAGGCCGGCCTGCGTCAGCACGTGGGCGGTCATGCCGCCGGCCGCACCGGAGCCGATAATGCAAACGTCGTAAGTCTTCGCCATGGCCCTAGCTCCTCTGCCGCAGCAGCGGCTGGTAGCCGGCCGGCGCCTTTAGGTCCGCAGGCTCGGCTCCGGGAAACTCTCGCAGGAACGTGTATCCCTTGTAGCCGAGCTCTTTCAAAATGCCCTCCCTCGAGGTATAAAACCCGTCGACACACGCGTCCTTCAACAGAACGAAGAACCGTTCCGCCGGAGTCCGCGGCCGGAACTCATTCTTCGATGCCGCCGTCAATAGCGCCAGCGGGTCCGCGGCGCCAACGTAGGGCCGCAACCCGTTCCGCCAAGCCGTCTGCAGGGGCTTCTGGGCATGGAACACCACGGTCTCGATGTACTGCGCCACATTGGCCGCCGCCGCCCCGCCGCTGCGCTCGTCGGCGGGTAGGATCAGTTCGGTGAGCTGCTGGAGAGCCGCCCGCTCTTTGACCGTAAAAAACATCGGCGTAGCCGCCGCCACCTGCGGGGCTAACTCATGGTGATGCTGTTCGGCGGAGGCCAACGCCTCTGCCCACAGCGCCGCCGCTACTGTCGCAAAATCCCGGCGAGAAAGCATGATACGCCTAGGGTAGCTTGCGCGGCACAATCCGGTAAACCGAGACAGGGCTTTCGTTCCCTTCCCGGTCCACCGCTTTGACTCCCAGCACAATATCGTCCACCGACACATCCACTAGCCGGAACTCTTTCCCGATTCCGATGAACTGCTCCTTCTCCCAATAGGGCGCCGTCGAGTCGCGCCGGACAATGGAGAAGCCCGCCAAGTCCGTCACGTCGCCCACCTCTTTCCACTTTAGAAAGGCGTCGTAGCCGCTCTTACCCCGGCTCAGGTTAGGCCCTTCGATCTCTTCGCCGCTCGTGACGGAGCGCGTCTTCGTCATCACATCCGGCGCCGGCGGCGCCCACGCCAAGGTAGCCGCCACGGCGCCGTTCACCTGCGTCACGCGCGCCGCATAGGCTGGTGACGCATTCGCGAACGTGTCCGACCCCGTGTGCTGATTGGCGTAAAACTCGCTTGGCGTCGTGAACCGCACCGCCGGATAGCCCACCCGGTCAAACGGCGTATGGTCGCCACCCCGGCCAAACCGGTCCGCGCGAAACACCGTGCTCACCGACATTGACGGCACATACCGTTCGCCCACTTCTTTCACATACCGCGCCAAGGTCCGCGACGGAGAATCGATCGGATCCTCCGAAAACAGCCGCACTGACGAATTCGCCGACCGCCCGTTGCCCGCCATATCGTTGCCGATGATGTCGTTGTTCAGCACAGCGTCAATCACCATCTTCTGTTCCTTGGCTCGCTTGGCGTATTGGTTGGCCCCAAGCAAGCCGTACTCCTCGCCGGCAAACGCGATGAAGACAATGGTCTTTTCAAACTCGAACTGGCTCATCACCCGCGCCAACTCCATCACTGCCGCCGTTCCGGACCCATCATCCGAAACGCCTGGCGCGTCGGCCGCTACCGTGGCTTCCTGATCCATTTGCTCGAGTTCGCCGACCTTCTTCCGCACGATGTGCAGCGAATCGTAGTGCCCGCTGATGATGACATGCCGATCCTTCTGCGTCGTGCCGGGGAGCACGGCGACCACATTCACGATCTTCACATCGCGAAACACCCGGGCCGCTTTTTTCAGCTCGTGCTCGTCGAGCGACACCTGCAGCCGCGGGCTATAGCTCTTCATCTCCTCGGCAATCCACCGGTATGCCGCCCCTACTCCGCGCGTCGGGTGCTCTTGCGAAGAAAAGATGTTCCGCGTGCCAAAGGCCTCCAGGCGCTGCAAGGTCGCCGCAATCCTTTCGGTCGAAATCGCCGATACGATCTTCTCCACCTTGGGGTTTAACGATTTCAGCGGCGCTTGGGCGTGCAGCGATAGGGCGAGAAAAAGAGAGAGATAAAGACGCATGGCGTTATCTGCGAAAATAGCAGATTAGACACTATGGTCATTGATGGCATTTACTATGCGCTCGGGCTGCTCGCCGGCGGAGCGTTGGCTGGCTACCTCACCCGGCCCTGGATGGCGATTCCCTTCGTCATTCTGGCGATGTTCTGCTTGTGGTTCTTCCGCGATCCGGAACGGGCGGTGCCTGCGGGCCCTGTCGCCGTCTCCCCCGCCGACGGGAAAGTGACGCTCATCAAGCAGGTGGACGGCAAAACCCGGCTCAGCATCTTTTTAAACGTGTTTGACGTGCACGTGAACCGCACCCCGATCGCCGGCAAGGTGGTCGACGTGAAGTATCAAACCGGCAAGTTCCTCGTTGCCAGCAAGGACGAAGCGTCCACCGACAACGAGATGAACACGATGGTGGTCGAGGCGCCCGATGGGGTCCGCGTCGCCTTTAGCCAGATCGCCGGACTCATTGCCCGCCGCATCATCTGCTACAAAAAACCTGGCGACGTGCTCGTTGCGGGTGAGCGCATGGGCTACATCAAGTTTGGCTCCCGCGTGGACGTCTGGTTTGGTCCCGAGTGGGAGCTTACAGTTAAGGTGGGGGACCGCGTGTCTGCCGCGTCCTCGATCATCGCGAAAAGGAAATAATGCCCCGGCTGAATCTATCTGAGCGCTTGATTGATCCGAATTCGCCGGACCGCCGTCCGCGCCGGGCGGCCTATGCGCTCCCGACCATGTTCACCGCGGGCAATCTGCTCCTCGGCTTCCTCGCCATTATGGAGTCGTTCCGTGGCGCCATCGATACTGCCATGGGCGCGAGCGAGTTGGCCCGCGACCACTTTGAACTCGCCGCGATCATGATCGGCATCTCCGTGTTTGTGGACGGGCTCGACGGGCGCATCGCCCGCATGACCAACACCGTCAGCGATTTCGGCCGCGAGATGGACTCACTCGCCGACGTTATCTCTTTTGGGCTTGCTCCCGGGGTTCTGGCCTTCACCTGGGGCATCCTGTTTATCGATTGGTCGCTGCTGCCGGATGTGGATATGCGCGTGCCCCTCGAACGCGCGGGGTACTTTTTCACGTTTGTTTTCCTGCTTTGCGGGGCCTCTCGCCTCGCCCGTTTCAACGTGCAAGTGAACCCGGTTCCGAAGAATCCGGGCCGCCCGGACCGGAAGTATTTCGTCGGCCTGCCCATTCCTGCCGCCGCCGGCATGTTGGCCGCCGTCGTCTATGCCGCCAACTCCTATCCGCTCCGCCATTGGATGGCCGCCGTGGCCTGGATGGCGCTCATCGGTCTTCTCTCCTTCCTGATGGTCAGCACCTGGCGTTACCGGAGCTTTAAGGATTTCAACCTGCTCAGCCCTCGCTCGTTTCGCAGCGTTATCACGCTCGGCGCGATGATCTTCCTGATCTTCAACTTCTCGCAGCAGGTGTTGCTCGCCATGGGTATCGCCTACACCGGCAGCGGCATCGTCGTTCGTATCGGCGGGCTGCTGCAACGCAAGCCCCAAGGGGCCAGCCCCACCCCGGAGCATCAAATTGGTTAACCCCATCGTTCTTCTGCTCGGCGGCGAATCGCTGGTCGGCAAAGACTTTCAGGCTCGCTTCGAGGACTCGAAGCTGAAGGCCCACCTGACCTTGACCGCTGCCGGGGAGGGGGTCAGCGCTGTGATCGCCGCGCCTACCAGCGATGACGACGATGAACCCGAAGTGATCCAGGCGCTCGATGGCGACCAGATCGCTTCCGCAAAAGTCATCGTGCTGAGCGGCGGGGCGGAAGAGGCCCGCGCCGCCTTCTCGCTGGTGCAGAAGCATCAGGGCCGCGCTGCTGTCGTCGACCTCACCGGCGAACTGGCCACCGTTCCCGAATCGCGGGTGCGTGCACCATATTTCGAAACGAAGCCACCGGAAGGCGGAGTCGTCCACTCCATCCCTAACCCGGCTGCTTACCTCCTGGCCCATTTCCTGACGCAGCTCCATCAGAGCCAGCCGGTTCGCCGCGCTGTCGCCACGATTTTTGAACCCGCCAGCATGAGCGGACTCCGGGCCATCAACGAGCTGCAGCGGCAAGCAATCGGCCTGTTCACTTTCAAGCCCTTGCCGAAGGAAGTCTTTGGCGAACAGGTGGCCTTCAATCTCATCGCCCGGCCCGGCGAAGAGTCCACCATCGGCTGGGCCGGCCGCGAAAAGCGAATTGAACGCGACCTCGCCTCCCTGCTCGCCATCGATGGCGCCGTGCCCATGCCGTCGCTCCGCTTGGTTCAGGCGCCGGTCTTCCATGGTTACGCCATTTCCCTCTGGGTCGAATTCGCCACCAGCGTCAAGATCAGCGCGTTACTCGACCACTTGAAAGAAGAGGGTGCTGACCTCCGCACGGAAGACCTCGACCCGCCCAACAATGTGAACATGGCCGGCCAGTCCGGCTACGCCGTTGGCGCCGTGGAAGTGGACCACAACGACAGCCGCGCCTGTTGGTTCTGGCTTGCCGCCGATAACCATCAACTCTCCGCCGAGCTCGCCATGGACGTCGTCCGGGAGCTGCTATGAAACGCCGCGCCCTGCTCAGCACTCTGGGCCTGGCTGGCTGCGGCTACCACGTCGGCGGCAAAGCCGACCTGCTACCCAAGACTGTCAAGACCATCGCGATTCCCACCTTCGGCAATCTCACCACCCGCTACAAGATCTCCGATCGCCTGGGCAGCGCGATCAGCCGCGAGTTTCTGACCCGCACCCGCTACCAGATCGTCGCCGATCCCAACGAAGCCGATGCCACCCTTAGCGGCTCCGTGTTGAACTATACGGCCTTCCCCACGGTCGTCGACCAGGTCACCGGCCGTGCCGCCGGCGTGCAGATCTCCGTCATGCTGCAGGTGAACCTCACGGATCGCGCCTCTGGCAAGCTGCTCTTTACCCGGCCCAACATGGAGGTCCGCGAGCGCTATGAAATCTCCATCGACCAGGCTCAATACTTCGAGGAGTCCGAAACGGCGCTCGAACGGTTGAGCCGCGACGTGGCCCGCTCCGTGGTCAGTGCCGTGCTGTCGGGGTTCTAAATGGCGTTGACCCCGGATCAGTTCCTAACGCAGATCAAGCTCGGCCGCCTGCTGCCCGCCTACCTGTTCATCGGCCCCGACGCCTACCGGCGGGACAAGTGCCGGCGCGCGCTGATTGAGTATTGGCTGGCCGAGGGCGAAGAGCGGGAACAGGGCCTCACCCGGCTCGACCTCGACGAGACCTCGCTCGCCGATGCCATGGATGACGCCTGCTCGTACTCCCTGTTCGCCACGAAGCGGGTCGTCTGGATCACCTCGGCCGAAGTCGCCCTGCCCCGCGGAAAGGATACCGAGGGCGGCGCCGACCCCGTCGCCCGTTATTTGAAGAATCCGCCTCCCGGCGTGATCGTCATCCTGCAGTGCAGCCGCTTCGAGTTCGATGGCGACGACAAGGCCAAAATCGAACGGGTGCAAAAGTTCTATGGCTGTCTGGGCGGTCAGGTGGAGTTCCCTCACCCGAGCCCGCTCGAAGCTCGCGCCCTGGCCCAACTCCTTGCCCGGGACGCGGGCCTCCGCCTCACCGCGGACGCCATGGAGCTGCTCGTCGAAGCTACCGGCAACAACTCAACGCGCATTGCCATCGAGATGGAGAAGCTCGGCCTGCTCACCGGGGAGGGCGGCCCCATCAGTGTGGAGCAGATCCAGAAGATGGTGCCGGACGCGAGGGAATCCACCATCTTTGCGCTCGTCGCCGCCATGGGCCGCCGGGATCGCCGGGCCGCTCTCGAAGTGCTCGATACGCTCGTTCGCGAAGGCGAGTATCTTCCGCTCGCGCTCAGCTTTCTCGCCGGTCAGTTCCGCATGGCCATCACGGCGAAGGAGGCGCGCCTCGCCGGGGCAGCACAGATTCAGCAATACTTTTCCCGCCAGGGCGTACCCATGTGGAAGGCCCGCGCCGAACAGGTGGCGCAGACCGCCCAGGCTTTCACGCTGCCCCAAATGCGGACGGCCGTTCAGGGGCTGTTCCGGGCGGACCGCGGCCTGCGCGATATCCGCCCGGATGACCGGATCATCATGGAACAGTTGATCCTGGCGCTTACGGCATAAGGGTGTAGTTCACCCGAACGGCCGTGCGCACCGCGACCGGATTACCGTTCAGCAACGTCGGTTGGTACACCCACTGCCGCACCGCCGTCAGCGCTGATTCGGTGAGGTCCGGGTGGGGCGAGGCGAGCACCTCGGCCAAGTTCACGTTGCCGGTCTTATCGATTTCCACCTGCAACTGCACCGGACCCTGAATGCGCTGGGTCTTCATCGACGCGGGGTAGACGGGCGCCACCTTCTTCAGCAGCTTCGAGCTCATTACGTTGCCCCCGACTTTGATGCCGGGGCCCGTGGGCTCTTCGCGATAGTGCACGTCAAGCGTCTGGGGCGAATCGCTCAGGGTGATGTCGAACATCCTGCGGCCGTTCACCACCATGCTGTACTCCCCGGCGGCCAACCCGCGGAAGGAGTATTCGCCGTCGCCGCCGGCGCTGGTCCGCGCCCGCTCTTCGGTCCCCTGCAGCAACTTGATCTCGGCGTAGGCCGCATTGAACACCGTGCCGCTCAGCGTTGGCGCTTGGGCCAACAACAATAGCGGAGCCGCGAACAGCAGCGCGATCGACAACCACACCCTTCGGCCGGCCGGCCGGCGATCCCGCTTGGGATCGAGAATCGCCCGGACCCGCGGTTCGAGATCACTCCCCGCACCAAGGGCCGCACTATAGGAAACGGATGAAGCCCGCGCCACGGCCAACAAGTCCTGTGCGTACGACGGAGCGTCTCCGGCGAGCACCATGGCATCGTCGACGGCGAACTCCGCTTCTTGCCGCTGTTGCGCGGCCGCCCACCACACCAGCGGATGGAACCAATAGACAGCGGTCGCGACAGTCCCCACGGCGCTCGCCCACAAATCCCCTCGCTCCACATGGCATCGCTCGTGCGCCAGCACCCTCTCGCTCACCGGCCCCTCTGGCACCAGAATCATGGGTCTCCCCAGTCCGTACGTCAGCGGAATCGCAATCTCGGCGCTGGCAAACACGCCGGGCGCTACTTCCTGGCCGGCCTTCCGCAGCCGCCGCAAAGTCAGCAGACTCAGTCCCTGGCGCAGCAGCACCAACGAGACTCCCAGTCCATAGGCAACGGGCATCCAGTCTAGCGGCGCCTCGGGGCGGACCGTGATCGTCGTCCCCGGAGCGGTGACAACACCAGTGGGGAGAACCGCGACTGATGGCACGGCTTGCGGCCGCCAACGCAGCCAAACCGGCAGGATCAATGTAGCCGCCAAGGCGACCGTCCAGATCACGTGCCGCACCGCGGCCGTTCGGGTAGCAAAGTGGAGCAGAGCGGCCACGGCCAAAGGCGCCGTCGCCAACAGTGCGGAGAGGTAAAGAAGTTTCATTGGGTGGGTCCTTCCTGGCGGGCTTTGTTGATCAGGGCTTGGAGACGGTCGAGTTCTTCGGTGGATAGCTTAGCCGCACCGTCGTCAAGCAACGCAGCGGCCGCCCGGGCGGGCGATCCATCGAAGAACGTATTGAGCAGGTGCGTCAGCGCGGAGCGTCGCGCCGTTTCCGGTTCGACAGCGGGATGGAACAGATACCGCGGCCCGTCCTCGGAATGCCGGATGTGCCCCTTCTCCTCCAAAATCCGGAGATGGGTACGAACCGCCGAATAGCTCGGCGAATCCGGCAAAGCAGCGAGGACCTGTTGGGCGGTGGCCTGCCCCAGGCGATAGAGAACGTCCAGAATCTGACGTTCGCGGCGACTTAAGGAGGGGTGAGAATGCGACATGCCTGTGCTAATTTTTTAGCACAGGCATGCAAACAAGTAAAGCTAAATTTTTAGCAGGCCGAAGGGCGACCTACGCCGCGAGCTTTTTGACGTGAGCCGAAACGCGGGACTTGTAGCGGGCAGCGGTGTTCTTCTTGATGATGCCCCACTTGGCGGAGCGGTCAACGATGGAGAAGACCGACGGGAGAACCGCGACGGCGCCATTGGCGTCCTTGCTAGCGATCAGCTTACGCACGCGCTTGATCGCGGTGCGGAGGCGGGACTTGCGCATCCGGTTGATCTCGGTGCGCTTTTCGGTAACGCGGACCCGCTTCAGAGCCGAAACATGATTTGCCATTTACAGAAATACCAATCCTTACAGAACTTTCCCTTTTGATGTTACCAACTCAGGGGGTCACCGTCAACGGAACGGTTGCCGAATAGGACTTGCCGCCCACCGTTGTCAGGACTGCTTCCATCGTGTATTGACCCGGTTCGAGTCGAAGCCGGTCGGTCGCCGTCCAGTTCTTCTCGCCGTCCACCGTCTCTTCCCGCATTGCCGCCAGGAAAAGCCGCGTCGCCGACCAAGTGTAAACCCGGTTGCCCTGGGCGTCCGTCAAATGCAAGTCAAAGCTTTGCCCGCTGCTGAACTGCAGTTTCAAGGGCTGGCCAGTCGAGTTTTCGAGCGTCATCCGCGCGTTGAACGCAAACTCCCGCTCGTAGGACACGCGGTCCAAACTCAGCCGGAAGGAGTGATCCGGTCCACCGAACACTGCCAAACCTGCCACCCGCGCGTAGGTCAAGCGGTAGACGCGTGGCCCGCCGAAGGTCGTCACCTCTCGTTCCGCCAGTCCTACCCCGGGTACGAAGACCTCGCGGGTGATTCCAGCGTCGGCGCAGGTGGCCGGCGCATAGCGGATGGTCAGGCCATCCGAAAATTTCCGTTTCCCCAGGTCGACCATCGTGTCTCGCGCTTCCACCGTTGCAGTGCCGGTGCAGTGTTCAAAGGTCGTATCGTAGCGATCGGCCGTAAAATCAGCCCACAAGCCTTCGGCCCCATCCGTCCGCAGGAGCACCAGACGCCCTTGCTCGTTGATTCGCAACCGAACGGTCTGCGCGTCGATCCCTCGATAAACGAAGTACTCTTGTCCGCCGACCTGCTCGGTCCCGCGGATCTCCGCCACCACGGTCTCGTTACTTAACGCTCCTTCGGCGCGATAGATCCATTGGTTGCCGACGGCCAGCGGGAAGTATTCCGCGGCCGCCGGCAAAGCTAGGGCGAGGGCAAGCCAACTCAGTTTGAAAGAAGTCAACATCATGCACACAGACGCGCCAACCGCAGAGTTCGTAGACTGCAATTTTAGTAAACTTTGCCCGCGGGTCCAGGGTTAAAATGAAGGACCAGTCCTTTAGATCATGACCCACATTCAAGGCCCTCTTGCCGCTCTCGTAACCGTCCGCCGGCCATCCGGCCATACCATCGACATTGGGCCAGCCCTCGATATCATCGATTTCCTGGTTAGCCACGGCGTCACAGGGATTGCGTTGCTTGGCGCCACCGGCGAGTTTATTCACTTTGATGTGGAAGAACGGATGCGCTTTGCCCATATGGCCATCCGGCGCAGCCGGGTTCCGCTGCTGGTCAACGTCTCCCACTCGACGCTCGAAGGCGCCCTGACGCTCGCGCGCGATGCCGCAGCCAATGGCGCCGCGGGGCTGCTGCTGATGCCCCCGCACTTCTTCCGCTACAAACAGCAGGAACTGCGGGAGTTTTACTTCCGCTTCGCTGACTCCGCCGCCGACCTTCCGCCCACCTTCCTCTACAATCTTCCCTTCTTCACAAACGGTCTCGAACCCGCCACGGCCTGCGAGATCCTCGCCACTGGCCGCTTCGGCGGGATTAAGGATTCGAGCGGCAACCTCGACATGTTTGCCGCCCTCGCCGCCCAGCGCGAGCGCCAGCGCTTCACCCTGCTCATCGGCAACGATTCCATCCTCGCCGCCCGGCGCCACCTTTGTGACGGGGTCATCTCCGGCTGCGCGTGCGCGGTACCCGACCTGATCGCCGGACTCGACCGCGCCGTGACGATCGGCAACGCCGACGCGCAAGCCCGCCTGGCCCAGCGGCTGGTCGAGTTCATCGAAAAGATCGATCCCTTGCCCACCCCGCTGGGCGTCCAGGAAGCGCTCGCCCTGCGCGGCTTCCCCTCGGCTTTGGCCCCCACCCGCCTCGGGCCGGATCTCCTGCGTCATCGTGAACTGTTCCGCGCCTGGTTTCCTGGCTGGCTCGAGGCGATGCGGCAGGACCTGAAACTGATCTAGTAGCGTATGCACGACGTCGAATCCTTCCGCCCGGTAGCCCGCGAAGCGATCGAATGGATCGCCGATTACCTAGCCAACTCCCGCCGCTATCCGGTCACCCCCCGGATGAATCCGGGCGACCTGATCGACCGTCTGCCCGCCCACGGCCCCGAAGTCGGCGAGCCCCTCGCTCAGTTGCTCGCCGATTTCGAGACCCAAATCCTGCCCGCGGTGGGGCACTGGAATCATCCCCGCTTCTTCAATTACTTCTCCTCCACGGGTTCGGTGCCGGGCGTGCTGGCCGAAATGCTGGCCGCGGCGTTGAATTCAAACGGCCTCAACTGGGTCGCCACGCCGGCCGTCTCGGAGCTCGAACAAGTCGCGCTCGCCTGGCTGCGCCAATGGTCCGGGCTGCCGGATGATTACTTTGGCCAGATCTTTGATACAGCCTCCATCAGCACGCTCCATGCGCTAGCCGCAGCCCGCGAGATGGCCGACCCGGATTCGCGCCGCCTTGGGCTCACCAAACGCCTGCGCGTGTACTGCTCCGATCAGGCGCACTCCAGCGTGGATAAGGCGGCGATCGCCGTCGGCATCGGCCTCGATAATCTCGTCAAGATTCCTTCGGACGCCGAGTTCCGCCTGCAGCCCGCCCTGCTTCGCCAAGCCATCGATGACGACCTTGCCGCCGGGTACACCCCCTGTGCCGTAGTCTCGACCCTCGGCAGCACCTCCACCACCAGTGTTGACCCGATCGCCGAGATCGTGGCGATCGCCGAACCGCACAACGTCTGGGTCCATATCGATGCCGCCTACGCCGGCGCCGCGCTGCTGCTGCCGGAGTTCCAGGCCCTGATTCAAGGCGCCGAACGGGCGCACTCCTACGTCGTCAACCCGCACAAGTGGCTTTTCGTGCCGGTTGATTGCAGCGCCTTTTACACCCGCTTCCCCGAAATCCTCCGCCGCGCCTTCTCCGTCACCCCGGAGTATCTCCGCACGAGCGCCGACCCGCGTGCGGTGAGCCTGATGGACTATGGCATCCCCCTCGGCCGCCGGTTCCGCGGTCTGAAGCTTTGGTTTGTGCTTCGCTATTTCGGCCGCCAGGGCTTGATCGAAGAGCTGCGGCGGCAGATCGAACTCGCCCAAAGCCTCCGCCGCTACGTGGAATCCGATCCCCGATTTGAACTCGCGGCCCCGGCTCCGTTCTCGACGGTCTGCTTCCGCAAAAAGACCACCGCGGCTGAGAATCGGTGGATCGCCGCCGAAATCAATCGCAGCGGTGACTTCTTTATCTCCCAAACCATCCTGCGGGGCGAGTTCACCCTTCGCGTCGCCATCGGTAACCTGGCCACGACACAGTCCGATGTGGACGCTCTCTGGGAACGAGTTACTGCGCTGTCCGAGCTAGCGCCTGCTCATTGTGCCGGCTGAGCCGGGCGATCTCGCTTTCGAGCAGCAGGAGAGAGTGCCGGATGGCGAGTTGATCCCGCGCCGTCGCCGCGTCCTCCAGCCGGCGTGCCCGGTCCGCCACGAGGCTCGCCGCAATCGATTTCGCCGCCGACTGCACCTGCCGGGCCTCGGTGGCAATCACTGCGATCTCGTTGCCCTTTACTGCCTGCTGCATCCTCTCCAGCCGCTCCGGCGCGAGTTGCAGGAACAGGCGCACCATGTTGTCGACGATGTTTGAGCCGTCAGGCAGGAAGCTCGACGTAAACCGGGGATCGAGCAACGGCGCCTCATCCGGTCCGGGTCTCGGCGCCTTCGTCTCTCCGTTGACAGGGACCAGATAGCTGTCGAGCGTCTGGAACAACTCCCGCGAGTTAATCGGCTTGGTGAGATACGCGTCCATGCCGGCCGCCAGGCACCGTTCCCGGTCGCCGCTCATGGCGTGCGCCGTCATCGCAACCACCGGCAATTGCCGCCAGAGCTCACTTTGCCGGATCTGCCGGGTCGTTTCGAGGCCATCCATCACCGGCATCTGCACGTCCATCAGGACGAGGTCGAAGGTCCCTCCCGCCAGAACCTGCAGCGCCTGCGCCCCGTCGTTGGCGATACCGCAAACGTAGCCCCGCTTCTTCAGCAGCCCCTGCAGCACCTTCTGGTTCACCAGATTGTCTTCCACCACCAGAATCCGTCCAGTCCGCTCAACGGCTACTCCGGCGGGAGCTTGGCTCTCCGCCGCAGAGGGCTTCTCGGCCGCTTGCAGCTTCAGGGTCACCTGAAATTGGCTTCCTACGCCAACCCGGCTCGAGACCGAGACGCCACCGCCGTGAATCTCGGCCAACTTCTTCGTGATCGCCAACCCCAGGCCCGTTCCGCCGAAACGCCGAGTGATACTGCCGTCGGCTTGCGTGAATTTTTCAAAAATCAGCGGGAGCTTTTCTTCCGGGATCCCCATACCCGTGTCCGCCACCGTAAGTTCCAGGTCAATGAGGCCGGTTCGCTCCCGCGCGTGCGCGTTGACACCCACGGTAATCTGCCCGGCGTTGGTGAACTTCACGGCATTGCTCAACAAATTGTGCAAGATCTGCCGAACGCGCAACGGATCGCCGACGAACTGACTCGGCAGATCGATCGGCATGTCCATCACCAGCCGAACCCCCTTCTGCGCGGCCTTCGCGCCGTGCGCTTTCACGCAGTCGCGCACCAGCAGCCGCAGGTTAAATGGGATCTGTTCAAGCACCATCCGCCCGGACTCGATCTTCGACAAATCGAGAATATCGTTTAGCAGCTGCAGCAGCGACAACGCGCTTCGCTGCGCGGTCTCCAACTGCTCCCGCTGCTCGGCGGTCAACGGGCTATCGAGCACCAGCTCGATCATGCCCAGAAAGCCATTCATCGGGGTCCGCAGCTCGTGCGACATGTTGGCCAGAAACTCGCTCTTGGCGCGGCTCGCCGCCAACGCGTGTTGCATCGCCTCTTCGAGCGCCTCCGTCCGCTGCCGGATCCGCTGCTCCAGCAGTTCCTGGTGCTGCTCCAGTTCCGATCGCTGCTTGCTCAACATCGCGATCATGTCGTTGAAGCTGCGCGCCAGGAACTCCACCTCGTCGCCCGACTTCCGGTACCGAATGGGCCGCAACTGGCCTTGCCCCACGGCAACCAAACCCTTCTCCAGAGTCTCAATCGGCTTCACTAGCAGCCGCATGGTGACCTGCACCACCAACGTCGCAATCACCAACGCAACGCCCAAAAGGATCGCACTCTTCCCCAAACTCAACGTCCCGTTGATATGGTCGTACGCCACCACCACCAGGACAAGCCAAGCCATCATCCCCGCGGTAAACAGGAAGAACTTGGTGCCCAGCGAACGGTACTTCGCCGCCTGCGTCCGTTGGATTTTGGGTTCCACTTTGGCGATACTATCCCTTCTTAACCAGCTTCCACGAAACACCGAGACCGACCTATCCGGTGTAGACCTTAGTTCGCCGGTCACCTTCGCTGACCGCGGCGCAATCGATGGTACTGATACTGTGGAATCTGACCTTCCCAATGCCCTCTACGCGCTTATCGACCAGTTTCTGTGGAATCCGACTCAAAAATCCGATCA
>LNFM01006291.1_pt1 | contig 19671 bp, 18 predicted proteins | sample 596031 | NCBI WGS metagenome assembly LNFM01 (sample SAMN04254537, study PRJNA301005) | activated carbon metagenome | isolation source: dual media filters at the Ann Arbor, Michigan drinking water treatment plant | place: USA: Ann Arbor | reverse complement strand
CCCTCCGCCGGTATGATCCGGTTCAGGTTCGACGGGTTCGCTTTCGCATCTCAGCCGGCAGGCGTTTTCACCCTGACGGCACCCCGAGGTAAGGTGAAGAATAGGCCGTCTGCTGGCAGGTGCAAGTGGTCACGCGCGGCTGAGGCAGAGCGACCCGTTTGCTTCGCCGTTCGCGTCCGCGGCAAAGCCAAGCGCGGCAAGCGCGGGCAGCAGACGGTGCCGGGTGGTTGCTGCCTCGGACGGGTCGAGGAAGGGAATGAGAACCCGGCGCACACCGTGCAAAAGCGGCCCCGTCAGCGCGTCAGCCCCAAGCATGGCGCCTGAAAAACGCAGCACATCCGGCCGGTGCGTTGCGACCAGACCTGCCAGCCCTGCCCAGTCGCCGCCAGCATTCAGCGTGGCCTGCGAAAAGGCGATGCCGGCAGGATCGGGGAAATTCCGCGCCGTAAACGCGCGTGCAAAGGCCACCAGCTGCGGCCGTTCGTCATGCAGCACGACCTCCAGCGCAGGATTGCCCATCCGCGCCCGCAGCGCGGTAAAGCCGATGCCGCAATCCAGATCCAGAAGTCGCGCGCAACCAGCAACGAAGCCGTGGATGTTCCGCCCATGCCGACGGTCGAACTTGCCCGACTTCAAAACTTCGATCGAAGCGGCGGTAAAAATCCGCGGATCGGCCGGAACCATCAGGCCCTGATTGTCCACCACTTCGACTGAAACGCCGTCGGTCAGAGTCACCTGACCGCTGACATAGGGCGAGGTGAACGGCGACCCCCAGCCCGGGGGCGGCGGTGTGCGACGCTCTTCCTTCGGTTTTTCGGCGCGGCGCAGCTCCAGCTTGGTCTGGACGGCGGCCACCTTTTCGGGGTCGCGGGCCTTTGGGGGTTTGGCCACCACCTGGGTGATCGGCACGTTCGACGCGGCAACAAGGCTGTCAACCAGTGACTGATATGCCTCTGACCCCCGATACTCCGCCAACCGGGTCTCGGCCCTCTCATGTGCGGCCTCGTGCAACTGGCGCAGCGTCGGGTCGCGCAACAGATCTGCCATGATCTCCGCCCGCCGCGCTTGGTGGTTGGTGATACGCATATCCTCAACCTCGTTGCGATCCTGCAAGGACCAGTAATCCGAGTTGTACTTGTCCTTCTTCAGGTTTGCATTGCCGCGGAACTTGCGCAGACTGTAGGCATCGATCGACTTGATGGCGTAATGGTTGATCTGCGCCCAATCATAGCCCACCGTGCGCCGGATCGACCGCCAGCCACGGAACTTGAACCAATCCTCAAGCGGACGACCCGACCCGTTCACCCAAAGCACACTGTCGGGGTAGCCGGTTTCCTTGTGGTGCGCCTTGATGATCGGACGGTGCATCCCCAGCCTCAAGTATTTCGGATCGAACCTGAGCAGGGTCTTGGTGCCCCAGCCCTTGTTCCAGAACTCAGGCGCGGCACGGGTGAACTGCTCGGTTATCGGTTGGCGGCTCCACGACTTGATGCCGCTTGATCCGAAAATGCGCCAGGTCAGCACCATCGCATGCGCGTTCATGGCGTTCAGGTCGGCCACCAATCCGTCCAGGCTGTGCGACGGATGGTTGATGCAAAGAAACTCATCCGCATCCAGCACAAGCAGCCAGTCCGAGGCTCGGACCAGTTCTTCGTTGACTGCCAGTTTCAGCATCGAAGGGTGCGGCTTCAGCCCCGGCGGAATGACGTTTTCGCGGTGATGCACACCGATATCCATCGCCTCGAGGCGTTTCAGCATCGCGTCCGTGCCGTCCGAGCAGTCGTTGGTATAAACCATCACTTCGGTGAAGCCGACCGCCAGATGGTGGGCCACCCACTCCACCACATAGGGCCCTTCGTCCTTCATCGTGGACAGCGCGACAAGCGATCCGTGCGGGCTGATCTGTCGCTGCAGCGTCATCCCAGAGCCTCGCCAGACACCACGTCAGTCAGGACCAAGGCGCTGCACAGGGTGCCAAACCCGAAGAGTCTTGGTCCGCAGCATTCGTGCCTTGTATCCAGCCCAGTCATTCTTCCAGCGCAGCGGTGGGGTCGATTTCAAGCCGGTCGCACATCCGGGCGATATAGCTGCCCTTCAGCGGCGGGTTCTTGCGCCACCAGGGACGTGCTGCGTTGGTGTAGATATGGACCGACATCGTCGCATCGGTGAAATGGCCCTCAACGTTCGAATGCGGGTCATAGAAGACGTCGTTCAACTGAAACGGCACGGGATACAAGGTATCCGCCGTCATCGCCTTGTCGATGTCCCCGGTCTTTTGCGCGAAATGGGTAAAGGCCTGCGGGCCAAATGCCGTGCGCTCGGTCTGATATATACGCACCGGCTTTGGCAGGCTGGCCGGCAGCTTGTCCATCTTGCGCTTCTGCTTGTTGCCCCACCATGCCGGATAATCGGGCAGGTTGTCATAGTATCCAAGCAACTCTTCGATCAGCCGCCCGGTCCGGGGCATCGCCACCACTCCACAGTTCAACGCACCACGCATCCCGTGCCCGGCGTAGATATGGTCCTGACCGTCGGGAAAGGGCTTGTGGCAATAGGCGTCGCAATCGATCCAGATCGCCCCGGTTGCGGCAATCATCTTGTAGCGAAAGACGTTGGACAGGAACGAAGCCGAGGTTTCCGCCACGATCGCCCGATCGATCTGCATGATCTCCGATGCCGGCCGTACCTCGACCCCCTCCGGCACGTTGCGCACCGCGTCGGTACAGTAAAGCGTTACCGGATGACCCTGAACCAGATGCGACTTCAGGCACAGCTGGTTGATGTAGTGCAGGCTTTCCCCGATCCAGAGCGAGGCGACGGGGCGGCGGTTCAAGGTCATTCGTTATCCATTCTTGTCTTTCGGACCGGCTCAGAACACTTCGGCAAAACGGCTTGGCAGGCGATACAACTCTTTCGTGCGGCCACCGCCAAAGAACGTGATCTTGCCGTCATGCAGATGCTGCTGGCCTTCGATCATCTTTGCGCGAAACTCGGGCAACTCTGCATCCTCGCGCACCGGGCGGCCCAGTGCAAGCCGCTGAAATGTTTCAAGATCTTTGCTCCACGCCTTGCCAACTTCATCCAGCGGGCGATCGCCGGCCATCACACTGCGCATTTCCTTCCGCCCGGCGAGCCGCTCGGTGACCATGGCGTGGTCGAAAAACCGCAGGTGGACCAGATAAAGATGCGGGTCGAGAAAACGGGGCTGATGTGAGTTGGCATGGCCGCCCACGGAAAATCCGGTTTCGGACCGGATAATGCAGGGCTTGGCATAGTTGGCATTGGCGCGAAACACCCGGCGCCGGGACAGGATCGTTGCGTCCGCGGCCAGAGGCTCGGGCTCTTCGTCGGGGTTGTGCACCAGTTCAATCCCGAACGGGCAAATCGATTTCGGTGCTGTGCGCGGGTCATCGTAACGGGCAAGATAGCTGACGATATCAGGCGATTCATCGGGATCGACGATCACGACTTCATCAACGTCACCGACGATGAACCAATTGTAATACCGCAGCATTCCGGCCGAAAACTGCGAATTGATCGACCAACGCCGCCGCTCCATCCGCCACATCGTCGGATCGCGCGGAATTCTGATGACATTCGCGCCCTCGGCAATGCGGGCATGTTCGGGATCGCCGCCATGCGACAGCACATAAAGATGCTGCCGGCCGAACTGGCGGCCATAATGGTTCACCCAGCGTTCAAGAAAGAAATAATCCTTGTAGACCATGGTCATGGCGCCACATGGCACCTTGGTGGGGTCCATGATCGGACGCGCTGGCATTCGGGGCGTATTCCTGTTCACGCAAGGGCTCTTGTCGCGCGGCACGCTATCATGCCGCCTCGCCGCGCATCAAGCATGCTGGCCCGTTCCACCCATGTCATCGGCGGAGGGGCTTGCAGACCAAAGCGGGCACTAGCAAGATGTTCCATGGCAGCCGGTGAACGGCGCGCAAGACCGGCGGTGCACCTGCGATGCTGACAATCAACGAAAGCCTACCCGACGGCGCCGTTCTGGGAGGCGAGGGTCGCGCGCTGGCGGCGGCCATTGCAGCGACCGGCGGGCTTTGGTTCAGCGCTACGCCTGACGCTGTCTTGTCTGACGGCGAGGCGATTTCCGGCTGGCGCGACACGACCGGATCAGTGACCGCTGACGCCACGCCGGGAAACACCGGCAACAGCCGGCTGGAACCCGGCTCGCCTCCGGCGATGGTCTGCGAACCAGGCCAACCCTGCGGTTTCATGATTTCGGATTTCGCGCCACGTGTCGACCGGTTCTCTGCGGCGGTAATCTATACCTCGCCCGTGAACGAGGCGCGGACCCTGCTTGCCGTTCGCACCGGCGCGTCAAGGAATGTGATCTATCTGAACGAAGCCAACGGCTCACTGCAGGCGACGGATCGCGATGCCAGTTTTTCACTGCACCTGCCGCTCGCAGCGATCGGCCCGCAACCCCGGCTTGCCATCCTGTGCTTCACCGGCCGAGGGATCATTCTGCGCGCCAGATCGCAAACGGTCACCGCTTCGGGACATGCGCCCGATATGGACCATCCGGGGCAGTTCCTGATCGGTTGCCGGTCAAGCCGGCCCGGCCTTGCCAAAACGCTGGGCGCATCGCGTCTGCACCATGTGCTGTTCTGGCCTAACCGCGCCATTCTCGGGTCGGATGATACCCTCGATCTCACCACTGTCGCCGCGATCGACCGGCATCACCGCTGGATGTGCTGAAGGTGACCGACGCGCCTGCATCAAAGAGTCCCACCCAGCACCGCGAGGCGCCGGACGTCCCGCCCGAGCTCGGGCTTGACGCGGCCGCGACCGCAAACTGTTTCCTGATCACTGGCGATCATGCGAACCTTTGGTTCGAGGGCGGCTCGGATGTCCTGATTGTAAGCTTCGACAATCTCGCCACCATCGACGAAGGCTGGCCCCGCGCACCCTGGTTGCAGCATCGGCTCGCGCCGCTTGGCTATTCGGTCCTGGGGGTGCAGAGCCACGCCAAGGACTGGTTCCGCCAGCCAAGCGCGCCAGCAATGCTGCGTGCGCTGGAAGAGCGCGGCTTTTTCCGGCGCTTCCGCAGGGTGATCATGATCGGCGCGTCTATGGGCGGGTTTGCCGCGCTGAACTTCGCGCCGTTGATCCCAGAGGCACGTGTCCTTGCCTTCAGCGCGCAATCCACCATGAACAAGACCATCGCGCCTTTCGAAGCGCGGTTTCCCTTCGCGGTGCGCAAGTCGAACTGGGAAACCGTGCCGTTTCTCGATGCGGCAGCCGCCATTCCCTATATCCGCAAGGCGGTCCTGCTTTACGATCCGCACACCCCGGAAGACCGCACGCATGCGGCACGGATGTCAGGACCCAATGTGCAGCATGTGCACTTGTCGCACGCGACGCACGAGGCGATCCGCGTCGTGCTCAAGGCGGGCGCGTTGACCGCGCTCCTGTCCGAGATGATCGACCACGACAAGGTCGGCAAAGCATTCTTTGCCAGCTATCGGGCGCGCCGGTCGGTTTCAAAGTGGCAGCGCGCGATCCTTGCGGATGCCGCAGCGCGCGGTCGACCCCGCCTTGTGCTCAGCGCAGCCGACGCAATCCTGCGGACAGGTGCCGCCATGCCGGAGGAAGATCTGACCTTTGCCCGCCGCGCACGGCGCACGGCCAGCAAACTTGTCAAGCCGGACTAGGCCACGGTCGCATTGCCATGCTATGCGAACGGTAATGACGGCAAGGGATACACAGCCGATGGACCCAACTCGCGCGCCGATGTGCGCCATGACAATGGTTGGCGGAGACCACTTCTTCCTGCAGCGCTGGGTCGATTACTACGGTGGCCAGCTTGGTCGCGAGAACCTCTATGTTCTCAGCCACGGGGGCGATCCAGAGCATAAGCGCATCGCCGAAGGTGCCAACATCATCTACCTGCCCTTCGATCCGACGCGCGACTGTTTCAACCAGCGGCGCTGGCAGATGCTGTCGCGGGTGACGTCCGGTTTCACCAACTTCTACAATTGGGTGCTGGTGGGCGATGTGGACGAAATCGTCGCCGTTGACCCCGACGTGTCGGACAATCTGGTCGACTACATTTCCCGTCTGCCGGAAAAGCGCGGCCCGAAGGTGATCACGCCATTTGCGATCGAAATGGTCCACAACCCGGGCTTGGAACCCGAACCGATCAGCGAAGGGCGCAACATCCTCGACGTGCGCCGCATCTTCCGGCTGAACGCCAACTACGCCAAGCCGTGCATCACCGCCACCAAGCTTGATATCGTGCCGGGCGGCCATTTCGCCAGCCACCCCGACCTTTACCTTGATCCGCATCTCTACCTCTTTCACCTGCGTTTCATCGACTACGAGATGACCGAGAAGCGCCTTGCCACCCGGCGCGCCCAGCGCGAGATCCAGAGCGGTGCCCTTGGCGAGGTGGAACGGCAGAAGACCGGTTGGGATACGGCATGGGATACCTACTCTGCCCTCTCGAAGCAGAAACCGCGCGCCGAAACCATCGACTTCCCCGAGTTTCGCAAGGAAATGGTCGATGGCTGGCGGCCGAAGAAAGAGGTTTACTGGGCCCCGGGAGGGGCGCGGCCGAAAGGCGTCTACAAATTGCCCGAACGCTTCGCCCGCCTGTTCTGAAGGATCGCCGCCCATGCCAGACCCCTCCACGCCAAAGGCCGGCACGCTCATTCGCGCCGCAAATGGCGATGTCATCGGCTATGACGAAACTGGCCTCGTGCTGCATCTTGCCGACCGGGTCATCGCCGACATCGCCGCCCGCCTGCCTCTGCCCCCCGCTGCGGTCGACAAACGTGCTCCGGTGCCGCTACCGGACGATCTTGACGTCTGGTCAGTGCGGCAGGACGGCGACTGGACCCGGTTCAGCGGTAATCTGCCCGGCGGTGATTGCGCACGCGGTTATCGTCGACACATCATTGGGGGCGGCATCATTGCAGAAACCCGCGGGCCGCTGCTTGGCATCCTGGCAATTGGTGGTGCCCGTGCGGCTCTCGCCTCGCCGGGCCTGGGACGCTTTCCCTACCATGTGCTTGCCCCTGCCGACGATATCGGCGCTGTGGGCATGGCCGCAGAAGGCAGTGCGCCAGCAACGGCGCTGCTGCAAAACCTCACCGAACTGACGCATGAAGCCCTTTTGGCCGAAGCAATTCTCGCAAGGCGACGCGAGGCCGTGCAATCCCTGCCGCTTTTCTTCGTTCGCGGCGAAACCGACCACGCCGCTTCGGCCGCTGACCTTGCCTCCGGGCCTGCGATGGACAACTTCACCCGCGCGGTTACCAACCTGAAGGCAGCGGCGGATGCACTTGGCACCACGGCGCAGGTGCTGGCGGTGACGCTGGATTTCGTCCTCGAAGACATTTCCGGCGACGCTGCCGTGTATCGTGACGGGATGCTGACAGTGATGGAACGCATCACCCGTTCGCTGGCCAAGCATGGCCTGGCGCGTCCGATATTCCTCGCCGCCTTCGATTGCGGCACCCACGCCATCACCGACGGGCCGGCACTTGCCGGCCAATGGGAACTGGCCTGGAACCATGCCGATCACCGCCTGCATTTCATCCAGCCAAGCTACGCCTTCCCGCTCGACGATACCGGCCGGCTCACCGACGAAGGCCGCCGTCAGAAAGCCCTGATCGCCGCCGAATCCCTGCTGGCGATCCAGGCGGAGGACCGCTGGCTATGTCCGACAATCCAGCTTGCCGAACGCCACGGTAACGATATCCGTCTTGTCTGCGAAAGCGCTGGCCCGTTGGTGGTTGATCCTGAAGACCCCTTCCTTGCCGGCCCTGCTGCAGGGTTCCGCATCGATGGGGTGACCAACGGCGCGAAAATCGCAAAAGTGTCAATCGACCCTGCAGATGCAAAGGCGGTTCTTATCGCTTGCACCAAACGCCCCGAAGGTCCCGACCTTTACGTAGCCTACGCCCATGGCGCAACGGCCCACAAAGGCCCGTTCCCCGCGAACAGAGGCGCGCTGCGCGATGATTGGTCCGCCCACGGCCTGCGCCGCTGGGCCTTGCCCGCCCGCCTACGGCTGACCGACGGCGCGCCCTGATGCCGTTCACTGCCGAAACCATCGCCAATGACAACATCTGCGTCATCTGGGTCGACGACATGATCGATGTGTTCACTTGGCGCAACGCCTTCGGCATCCCGATCCAGACGCCCAACCTCGACCGCCTGCTGAACCGTGGCATCCGGTTCTCCAACGCCTACGCCACGGTCCCGCTCTGCGCGCCCTGCCGGGCCGAACTTGCGACAGGCCTCTCGCCGTTCCGCACCGGGCTTGTCGACCTCAACCGTTTCTGGCGGCAGGTGCTGCCGCCGGAAAAGGCATGGGCCTACGATCTCCGCCGCGCCGGGTTCTATACCTTCACGACCGGCAAGGTCGACGCCACCTACCGCCCGATGCCGGAACGCTACCGCCGCGTCCTATTCCACGAAGATGTCCCCGCGCAGGACAGCGGCACCAGGAGCGGCGTGCATTACTACCTCGACCGTGGCCCCGGCATTGCCGGGATCAACCATCCGAACGACGACGGCTCGCAGGATGATCGGTTCTACGACCATTCCGTCGCCCAGAACGCCATCGACTTCCTGACCCGCGCCAACCCGTCGCGCCGCCACCTTATCCAGCTTGGCTTCAAGCACCCGCATTACAACCTCGAATGCCCCGACCGCTTCTATGCGCAATACGACGCCGCCGCGATCCGCTGGCCCGACATCGCCCACGCCGATGACTACCACGGCCCGCAGCCCGGCTTCGCGGTCTACGAGGCAGCCTACATCGCCAATGGCAACTGGACCCCGGAAAAATCAGGCGACGAGGCATGGCGTCAGGTTGTGCGCGCCTATTTCGCCGCGATCAGCCATGTCGATCACGAAATCGGCCGCTTCCTGACCGCCCTCGAAGCCTCGCCGCTTGGGGCCAATACGACCGTCATTTTCCTCTCCGACAACGGTTTCAACCTCGGCAACCACGACAGCTTCCACAAGATGAGCCAGTGGGACAGCGCCGCTCACGTCCCGTTCGGCATTTACAGCCCGCGGATGGACAGCGGTCGCGTCGAAGACCTGCCGGTCTCGCTGCACAATTTCCCCAAGACGATCATGCAGCTTGCGGGCCTCCCTCCCCGTCCCGACTGGGTGTCCGGGCAAAGCCTGCTGCCGTTGATCGACCAATCCTTCGGCAGTTTCGATACCACCAAATCGCCGGTCACCTCGGTCTTCGGCACCCTTTCGGTTCGCCCATCGGTCGAAGGTTACCGCCACCTGCGCTACTTCCGTTACCCGAACGGCGAAGAGCACGTTTATGACGTCGTCGCCGACCCCGGCGAAACCGACAACCTCGCCGCCACCGCCCCGATGGAGTTTCTGCGCGCCGAACTGGTCAGCGGTGCGCTCGACCTCGGCCTCGACCTGCGCGGCTTTGAAAACCCTGCTGATGGCGTGAACGCGATGATGGCCGTCGACGGCTCGGTCGTTCTCGAAGGCAACCGGGGCAATGACAACTATTGGGCCTACGGCGCCGAGGTGGAAAAGATCCGCGAGACGAAGGACGGCGGCAAAGATACGCTGTGGTACATGGGCGGCCCCGATGGCTATGTCCTGCACTGTCCGATGAATGTCGAAAACATCCGCATCGCCACGGTTGTCGCCCGCCACGAAGACCCCTCGTCAGCAAGGAAAGAGGCGCGCACCCTTCGCATCGTCGCACACCCTGACAGTCCGATTACCTTCGAGACGACCGAACGCGTGATGGTCGATGTGCGCGGCTCGCGCGGCAATGACGTGATGATCGGCCCGAAATACGGTGGCGCGATCTTCCACGGTGGCGACGGCGACGACCGGCTGATCGCGATCTCGGCCTCCGAATCCTCGCGCCATCAGTTCTTTGGCGGCGCGGGCAACGATTACCTCCTTGGCGGTGGCGGTCGCGATACCCTGGACGGCGGCACCGGCAACGACACCATCATCGGTACGGCCGCCCGCAACCTGATCCGCGCCGGGCACGGCAACGACCTTGTCGTCGATGGCGACGGATCGTCCGTCATCCACACCGGCCCCGGCCAGAACCGCATTCACCTCGGTGGCGGCAACGACACCGTCCACGCCGGGACCGGCATCAACCACATCGACCCCGGCCCCGGCGCCGTCACGTTCGTCCTCGCCTACGGCGGTGTCACTCATGTCAGTCTGTGGACCGATACCCAGGTCTATGACCTCTCCAACTGGCCCAAGCCGCCCGACATCACCCGCCGCCCCGACGGCTCGGTTGACATCACCCTTGGGCTGTCGGTCCTGCGGATCGTCAGTGTCCCTCCCGCCCACGACATCGGAAAGCAGATCAGACAAACCTCCTGACCAGGAGCTTCATCTCTGCGCAAAATTCCCACGGGGGTTGGGGTGGTGTGATCCCCCCGCCCGCTGGCGACACCGAACACCAGTTTCCCATTTATCCCCCGCCCCGCATCGCTTATGCCTCGCACGAAGCCACGGAGCGAACGATGAGCCTCAACACCTTCGGCCACCTCTTCCGCGTCACCACCTGGGGCGAAAGCCACGGGCCGGCCATCGGCTGCACGGTTGATGGCTGCCCGCCGGGCATTGCCCTGACCGAGGCCGACATCCAGCCATGGCTGGACCGCCGGAAACCCGGCCAGAACAAGTACACCACCCAGCGGCAGGAGGCCGACGAGGTTCGCATCCTCTCAGGCGTGTTCGGGGGCGTCACCACCGGCACGCCGATCCAGCTGATGATCGAGAACACGGACCAGCGGTCGAAGGATTACGGCGACATCGCGCAGTCGTTCCGACCGGGGCATGCGGACATAACCTACCACCAGAAATACGGGGTGCGGGATCATCGCGGCGGCGGGCGGTCCTCGGCGCGGGAAACGGCGGCTCGGGTGGCGGCGGGGGGCGTTGCGCGGCTGGTGCTGGCGAGCCTCGCGCCGGCGGTCAGGATCACCGGTTACATGGTGCAGATGGGGCCGCACCGGATCGAGCGCAGCCGGTTCGACGCGGCCGAGATCGAGCGCAATCCGTTCTGGACGCCGGACCCGCAGGCTGCCGCCGATTGGGCGGTGTACCTGGACGACCTGCGGAAATCGCACAACTCGGTCGGGGCGATTATCGAGGTGGTGGCGGAGGGCGTGCCGGCGGGCCTCGGCGCGCCTCTGTATGGCAAGCTCGACAGCGATCTGGCGGCGGCGATGATGTCGATCAACGCGGTCAAGGGCGTTGAGATCGGCGAGGGGATGGCGGCGGCTGCCCTGACCGGGGTCGAAAATGCCGACGAGATCCGGATGGGGCCGGACGGGCCGGAGTATCTTTCGAACCATGCGGGGGGCATCCTTGGCGGCATCTCGACCGGGCAGCCGGTGGTGTGCCGGTTTTCGGTGAAGCCGACCTCTTCGATCCTGACGCCGCGGCAGACGATCACCTCGGGCGGGGCGGAGACGGACCTTGTCACCAAGGGGCGGCATGATCCTTGCGTGGGGATCCGGGCGGTGCCGGTGGGCGAGGCGATGATGGCCTGCGTGATCTTGGATCACCTGCTTCTCGATCGGGGTCAAACCGGCGGCGTCCGGGGACGGATCGGGTGATGTCCCACGGTGGACAGATTCTGTCCACACGCTGAATCAATGGGTTACGATAGCATTTTAGCGGTTTCTTAACTTTTGCCCGCACCGTCTGGCCCGGACCGCATCTGCGCCAGAAACTCGCGCAGCAAGGGCACGCGGCGGGGGCGGAAGCTTTCGTCGGTAAGCGTGACGGTCTGCATCATACCGAGCTTGAAGCGGCGGAAATCCTGCCGCAGGCAGCACCAGCCGAGACACATCAACTCGCGGTCGAGAAACACCACGCTGAGCGGCCAAATGCGCCGGTCGGTAACATTGCCGTCCTTGTCGCGGTAGCGAATGTCTAGCGCGCGTTCGTCCCACGCCGCTTCGCGGATCTGCGCCAGATGCGGCGGCGCGGGTGGGCGTCGTTCAAAACGGTAGGTTTGCAGGACCGAGTGGATCGCCTGCCGCTGCACCCGTTCGGGCAAGGTGGCGACGATCTTGGCCTGCGCGGCGGCAGCGGCCTTGGCGAGGGCAGGGTCACCGGCCATCCGCACCTCTGCCAGCCCAAGAACCAGCGCCTCCACCTCCAGCCGTGTGAACATCTGCGGCGGCAAGGCCGGGTCTTCGGTCAGGGTGTAACCAAGGCCCGCCGCGCCGTCGATCAGAGCACCGCCGGCGCGCAGGGCCGCAATGTCGCGGTAAAGCGTGCGTTCCGACACGCCGGTCTCGTCCGCCAGACGTGCGGCGGTAACCGGCTGCGGCAGCAGGCGAAAGGCGGTCAGCAGACGAAAGAGGCGGTCGGCGCGGGGCATCGGTTCCTGACGGTTTCTGGCAGGAGGGTCCGAGTATGGTCAGACCATCACCAAAACGCAAAAGGAGACTTTGCGATGCTGACTTTCTTTCATTCTCCGCAGTCCCGCTCGTCGGCGATTGCCACGCTGATCGACGAAATGAACATTCAGGATTGGGTCGAGACCCGTATCGTCGAGATCAGGCGGATGGATGGCTCTGGCCGACATGACCCGGCCAATCCGCACCCAGAAGGCAAGGTGCCGGCGCTGGTGCATGACGGCCATGTCATCACCGAACCCGGCGCGATCATGCTGCATCTGTGCGGCCTTTTCCCAGACAGCGGTATGTCGCCAATGCCCGGCACGCCGGAATGGGGCGCATTTGCAAGCTGGCTTACCTGGTATCAGGGCGTGCTGGAGCCAGTGCTGGTTCATTACTATGCCGGGCTGACGCACCCGGCACTGACGGTCACGTTCCGTGGAACCGAGGAGGCGAACGCGCGCATCCGTGCGGCGCTGGACAAAGGGCCGTGGCTGATGGGCGACAGCTATTCGGCCGCCGACCTTCTGGTGCATTCGCCCTATACGTGGTTCGACAATATCACCCCGGACGACCCGATCTTTCAGAACTGGATCGATCGCTGCAAGGCGCGGCCTGCGCGGCACCGCACGCTGCAAGCCGATGCGGCGCGGCAGGCGGCATGAGGCGAAACGGGCGGCGAAGGTTCAGGCCTTCGCCACCTGCATCCGCGACAGTTGCACGGCAAGAATTCCGGCCATCACGATGACGACGCCCAGCATGTCGAGCAGACGGATGGATTCGCCCAAGAGGACCGCCGCGATCAAGACACCGAAGAACGGGTTGAGAAAGTGGAAGGCCGAGGCGCGAACGGTGCCGATGCGCCCGACCAGCGCGAACCACAGAAGCGTCGCCGCAAGGCCCGGAACGGCGATCTGATAGGCGAAGGCCGCGATCAGCGATACGCTCCAGCGCACGGAAAGCGTCTCGGTGAAGGCGGAAATGCCACCGAGTGCGACCGCGCCGACCAGCATCTGCAAGCCGACGATCATCAGGAGGTTGCCACCAGACATCGCACCCCGCAGGGTCAGGGTGGCGACCGAAAGCGCCACCGCGCCCGCGACGCAGAGGGCCACACCCAAGGGATCGGCGCCACCCGAAAGCCGGGTTCCCATGATCAGCCCGACGCCGGCCATGCCGACGACAAGGCCCGCCACGCCCAGCGCCGGCACCTTCTGGCGGAGGAATATCCAGCCAAGTGCGGCGGCGATCAGCGGCATCGATGCGGCGATGATGGCGGCCAGCGAAGCCTCGACCGTCTGCATCGCGATGAAGTTGAGGCCGAGGTAGAGCGCGTTCTGGCAAAGGCCGAACACGATGACCGAGCGCGCCTGCGGCCCGGTCAGCCGCCAGCTTTGGCCAAGGGCGCGGGCGATGACGATGGCGATGATGCCGGAAATCAGGAACCGCAGGCAGAGCGAGGCGAGCGGCGGCGCATGGGCCACGATGACGCGCGCGGTGGCGAAGGCCGAAGACCACATCAGCGCGAAGGCCGTGCCCATCAGGATCGCGCGACTGTCCATGTTCGTTCCTTGCCCGTTGCCCGGTGGGCTATAACCCCCGCCGGGCAGGGTCAAGCGGGCGGCGGCTCCCACAGCTCGATCGGGGTGCCTTCGGGGTCGTAGATGCGGGCAAAACGGCCATAGGTGCCGTCGCCGTCCCAGTCGGCACGCGTCTCGGCGGGGATGCCGGCGGCGGCGAGGTCAGCGACAAGCGCGTCCAGCCCCTCGACGCGGAGGTTCAGCATCCATTGGCGGTCTGCCGCGAAGTAATCGGTGGTGTTTTTGAAGGGCGCAAAGACCGTCATTCCGGCGTCTTGCGACCATGTGCCGGGCGGACCGATGCCCAGGTGCCGCTGATACCACGCGGCCAAAGCCTCGGGATCGCGGGCGCGAAAGAAGATGCCGCCGATGCCGGTTACTCGGGCCAAGCCTTACCCCGCAATGCAAAAGGGCCGCCAGAAGCGACCCTTCCACGTCCTCGGCCAGATGGCAAGGATCAGCCGTTGACGATGTCTTTCAGCGATTTCGCGATGGCGAATTTCACCTGCTTGTCGGCGGGCTTCATCATCGTCTCGCCGGTCGCCGGGTTGCGGACCTGACGCTCGGGGCGGGCCTTGCAGGCCACCTTGCCAAGGCCGGGCAGCGTGATCGCGCCGCCGGCAGCCACTTCGCGCGCCACAACCGCAGCGATCGCATCCAGCGCGGCAGACGCAGTTTTCTTGTCGCCGCCCATTTCGTCGGCCACGGCGGCCACCAGCTGCGTCTTGGTCATCGGTTTGGACATTGGATCATCCTTTATGTTTATATTTGCACAGCCGGCCCGCCAAAGCAGGCACCGGCCCCCTCGCAAACGAGGCCACCGCCCAAACACACAGTTTCCCGACCGAAATCAACCCCGAACCGAAACGCTTTCCGGATTTCACGCGCATTTCGCGGCGTCAAAGGAAGGCGGTTTCCTCGAAACTGCGCAATTTGCGGCTGTGGAGGCGGGCAATCGGCGTATCGCGCAGGCGCTCCATCGCGCGGATGCCGATCTGGAGGTGGCGGCTGACTTGGGTCTTGTAGAACTCGGACGCCATGCCGGGCAGCTTCAACTCGCCATGCAGGGGTTTGTCGGACACACAGAGAAGCGTGCCGTAGGGAACGCGGAAGCGAAAGCCGTTGGCGGCAATGGTGGCGGACTCCATATCCAGTGCCACGGCGCGCGATTGCGACAGGCGGCGGACCGGGCCGGACTGGTCGCGCAATTCCCAGTTGCGGTTGTCGATGGTGGCGACAGTGCCGGTGCGCATGATGCGCTTCAGCTCGTACCCCTCCAGCTGCGTCACGTCAGCCACGGCGCGTTCCAGCGCGATCTGGATTTCGGCCAGAGCGGGGATCGGTACCCAAACCGGCAGGTCGTCATCCAGCACATGGTCGTCGCGCAGATAGGCGTGGGCCAGCACGAAATCGCCAAGGCTCTGGCTGTTCCTGAGCCCGGCGCAGTGGCCGACCATCATCCAGGCGTGGGGGCGCAGCACGGCGATGTGGTCGGTCGCGGTCTTGGCGTTCGACGGGCCGACGCCGATGTTGACCAGCGTGATCCCCTGCCCGTCGGCCCGCTTGAGGTGATAGGTCGGCATTTGGGGCAGCTTGGTCAGCGGCACAATCATGCCGTCGGGTGTCGTGATCTCCTGGTTTCCGGTTGCGACGAAGGCGGTGTAGCCGCTTTCGGGGTCGGCCAGCGCGGTGCGGGCGAAGGCTTCGAATTCGTCGACGTAGAACTGGTAGTTGGTGAACAGGACGTGGTTCTGGAAATGCGTTGGATCGGTCGCGGTGTAATGGGTCAGCCGGGCGAGGCTGTAATCCACCCGCTGCGCGGTAAAGGGTGCCAGCGGGGCCGACCCGTCGGCATAGCGCGTCATCACGCCGTTCACGATGTCATCGTTGGTGGTGGCAAGATCCGGCACGTCGAACACGTCGCGCAGGGAAAACTCCATCACGCCTTCCTGCGGCACCGACACATCGGGGTTGCCGGCCACCGCGAAGTGCACCGGAATCGGCGTCGAGGACGGGCCGATCTCGACCGATACGCCGTGGTTTTCAACCAGAAGTTCGATCTGCTGCACCAGATAGTTGCGAAAGAGGTCGGGCCGCGTGACCGTCGTCGCATAGGTGCCGGGGCTGGAGACATGGCCAAAGGACAGACGCGAATCCACCTTGTCGAAGCTGGTCACCGTCAGGCGGATTTCCGGATAGTACGCCCGGATGCGCGCGCCGGGCCGCCCCTTCGTCACCGTCTCGCTGAAGTGTCGGGCCAGAAACGCGGTCGCCTCGGTGTAAAGCTCTTCCAGCAGCGCCACGGCAGCGTCGGCATCGGTAAAGCTGACCGGGGGGCGGGGGGGCGGGCTAAGAGTGGCGGTCTGGTCGTCCTGCATGGTTGGTCCTGCGTTTTGATCGGGCATATAAGCCCGAACACCCAAGTCTTCGCAAGTGACGCCGTCAGGCCAGCGCCTGTCAGGTGGCCCGGAACAGTGCGATCAGCGCGCGGTCGGCGGCATGGTCGGCATCCAGCGCCAGCGCGGCGGCGCCATAGACCTCGACCTCGATCGACTGCAGGTCAGTGATCTGACCCGCGCCCGACAGTGCTGCAAGCGCGCGATCAAACCCGGCCTTGACCCAGACCCTGCGGTTGATCGACAGCGCGACCTGCGCCCCCGGCAAGGCCAGCGCCAGAAGGTGCGGCAAAGCCTCCGGCCCGACATGGCCGGCGGTGAAGGTGCCGGAACTGACGATGCCACGATACTGCCGGGGCGCCGCGATGGGTCGGGTGATATCGGCCTGCATCAGGCTGCGATAGAGCCGCTTTTCCGCGGCCCGGGCCAACATTTCGGGCGAGAAATCCACCGCGTCGATCGCGGCGTGAAAGCCCATGCCGCGCAGGCGTTCTGCCAGAAGCCCGGTTCCGGCACCGACATCAAGGACCGGGCCTTCGCCCCCGCCACCAAGAAAGGCCGCGGCGACATGCGCAGGCAGCAGATACTCCATCCCTTCGGCAAAGCCGCTGTCGTAGTTCGCCGCCCAGTCGCGATAATAGGCGAGGCAGGCCTCTGGCCCGGCCAGCCCCAGCGCGCCCTTCAAGCCTTGATCCGGCCCCCGATCCGCCCCCTGATCTGACATTGCGCTCTCCGTTTTCGGCAAGCATGATCCGGCGGCTTCGGTGCTGCAAGTCCCTTGCGCCCGCGCGTCGCCGCCCCGATAGTCGGGCCATGTCGACGCTCCTTTCCCTTGGCCACGGCTATTCCGCCCAGGCCCTTGCCCGCCGCCTGCTGCCGCAAGGCTGGACGGTGATCGGCACCACCCGCAGCCAGACCAAAGCCGAGGCGTTGCGCCGCGACGGGGTCGAACCGCTCATCTGGCCGGCAGATCTTGGCCCGGCGCTGGCCCACGCGACTCATATCCTGGCCTCGGCAGCACCGGACGCCTCGGGCGACCCGTTTCTGGCAACTGCGCCCGAAATCGCCGCCGCCCGGCCCGCGTGGGTGGGCTACCTTTCCACCACCGGGGTCTACGGCGACCATCGGGGCGGTTGGGTCGATGAAGACACGCCGCTGACCCCGAACTCCGACCGGGGGCGCTGGCGGGTGCTGGCGGAAAGCCAGTGGCGCGCGACGGGTCTGCCGATCCACATCTTCCGGCTTGCCGGGATCTATGGCCCCGGTCGCGGGCCGTTTGAAAAGGTGCGCGACGGATCGGCGCGGCGGATCATCAAGCCGGGTCAGGTGTTCAGCCGCTGCCATGTCGATGATATCGCGCTGGTCCTTGAAACCTCGATCCGCAAACCGGCGCCCGGCACCGCCTACAACGTCTGCGACGACAACCCCGCCCCGCCAGAAGACGTGCTTGGCTATGCCGCGCGGCTGCTTGGCCTGCCGGAACCGCCTGCGGTCGATTTCGACACCGCCGAGATGACGCCGATGGCACGCAGTTTCTACAGCGAATCAAAGAAGGTGCGGAACGACCGCATCCGTATCGACCTTGGGGTGCGGCTGCTGCACCCCAGCTATCAGGCCGGTCTCGCCGCCCTGCTTGACGCCGAAAACTCCTGACTGCTTCATCTGTCAAAAATATCCCACGGGAGGTCTGGAGGGTGTGAAACCCTCCAGTCCGCCGCCCGTCACTGCGCGGCGATTTCCCGGGCGGGTGCCAGAATGGCCTCGCTGACCGCCGACAGCGCCAGCGCCGCTGCGCCATGCGCCCAGAGAAGGTCACCCCAGGCGTGGATCTCGATCGGGGGGCGCGGGCGGCCGGTGTTGATCGCAAGATTGTCCATCTCGGCCAGGGTTTCGGCGGCGTAAAGGTAGTCGTAGCGCATCCGCTCGCCCGACAGGATGATCAGAGCCGGGTCAAAAAGGTTGATCACGTTCGACAGCCCGACCGCAAGATAGCGCCCGGCGCGGCGAAAGATCGACCGGGCGGTGGCATTGCCGGCCTTGGCGTGGTCGTAAAGGCTTTCCAAGAGGACGGCGATCGACTGGCCTTCCTTGTGACCCCAGTTCAGCGCGGTGGTCGCCTCGCGGGCAAGGGCATAGTCGGCAACGTAAGCCTCCAGGCAGCCACGCTGGCCGCAGCGGCACAAGGCACCGTCCAGCTGCACCTTGGTGTGGCCAAGCTCCATCCCCAGCCGCTGCGCGCCGCGGTAGATGCGGTGGTTCATCACAAAGCCCATGCCGACGCCGTGTTCGATGGTCACGACCGCGAAATCCGAAAGCGCGCGCCCGGCGCCAAACCAAAGTTCGGCCAGTGCCACCAGGTTGGCGTCGTTGTCGATGGTGACCGGAAGGCCCAGCCGCGCTCCGGCGGCGGCGGCCAGCGGCACCGTCCGGTCGGCCAGCACCGAGGACCACAGGACCACGCCTTCGGCCACGTCGACAAAGCCCGGCACGCCGATGCCCACGGCGGACAGGTCGCTGCGCGCCATGCCGGCCTTGGCGCAAACCCGATTCAACAGCGCCTCGATCGCGTCGAGGATTTCCGGCACCGACATTGGTCCGGGGCGGCGCGGGATCACGTCATCGGCGATGAGGTTTCCGGCGAAGTCGACGATCACGGCGGTATGTTCGCGGTCCGACAGTTTCATGCCGGCAACGTGGTGCGCTTCGGCCCGCACGCCCAGGGCCACCGCCGGACGGCCGCGCCCGACATCGCCGTCGCGCGGGGCGGCAACCTCTTCGATCAGGCCTGCCTCGATCAGTTCCAGCGTCAGGGTGGTGACCGACGCCGGGCTGATGCCGAGATCCTTGGCGACCTGCACGCGGGGAATCAGTCCAGCGGCACGCACCTGTTCAAAGACCTGCTGGCGCAACGGGCGCTGGTTATCTTGCAGGGCCGGAATCAGTGGCCCGACGCCCTTGCGCCCGTCTGCCCCTTCCGTCCTGACCGCCCGCGCCGCCATTTCTTTGATCTCCGAATGAAAAAAGCAGGTTTTTGACCCGTTCGCGCCCGCAGAATGCTGCATGGCAGCAGAAAATCGATCAATCCGCAGGCGAGTGCAGCTTTGACCAGTATTTTTATTTTGACAACTGAAATTAATCGGGGCACTTTTCCGCCCGTTCCGGCGAATCTGCCGGGCCGGCCATGCGCTGGTCGATATCCATAGGGAGGATACTTATGCGTACCGCAATTCTCGCCGCCATCGTGGCGGTGACTGGCTTCTCGTCGGCTGCTCTGGCTGAAGGCAA
>LNFM01008123.1_pt1 | contig 19674 bp, 14 predicted proteins | sample 596031 | NCBI WGS metagenome assembly LNFM01 (sample SAMN04254537, study PRJNA301005) | activated carbon metagenome | isolation source: dual media filters at the Ann Arbor, Michigan drinking water treatment plant | place: USA: Ann Arbor | reverse complement strand
AAAATAAAACGATATATCATTAGAAATTATTTAGCATAAATCTACAATTGACGAATGAATTTGGCAAAATGAGTTATTTAACAAAGAAAGTTTCCACAAAAGAGTTTTTATCAATCGACAAAGACTACCTTCAAGACTAACATCGTTATGTTTATCACTCCCCGGTTCTTTTAATGCTTATAATACTTTTGTTTTTTGTGTGCCATTGGTACCTCGCAATTTTTTCACAAACTTTTCTCCAGCATCGTTACGCATCTCATGCTGCTTTCAGCATGAATAAATTTTGGGAACGCTTCTTTTATCTGCTTGCTTACATCGGTCAGGGATCATCTTATGTAAGTCCAAGGGTGTATGCTATTATGCACCGGATGCACCATGCATATACGGATACAGAAAAGGATCCGCATTCTCCCAAGTATGATGACAATCTCTGGATAATGATGTGGCGCAGCCGCAACTTTACTTCCGGAGTGTTTAATAACAAGATAGAAATCGAAGAACGGTTTTTAAAGAATCTTCCCGATTGGCCTGCGTTAGATCGAATTGCGCATAATTGGATATCGAGAGTTGCCTGGATCGCTTTCTATATTACGTTCTATGTAATGTTTGCCCCATCTGCGTGGTGGTACTTGTTGATTCCTATTCATATTGTAATGCTACCATTACATGGTGCAGTTATCAACTGGTTTGCACATAAATATGGTACCGTAAATTTCAAACTAAACAATACTTCCAAAAATTTATATCCAATGGATTTATTTTTAATGGGGGAGGCTTATCATAATAATCATCATAAAACACCTTCCGCTATCAACTTTGGTAAACGTTGGTATGAGTTTGATCCTACTTATCCGATTATCCGATTCTTAAGCCTGGTTAAAATCATCAAAGTGAATAAGATTAATAAAAATAGTAATGTAGAATTAGAATAGAACAACAAACAAATATTTGATAAAATGCCACAAAAAATCTCTTTGTGGCATTTGTATTTCCAGGCTTACTTATTTTCCAGCTTTCTCAAATCAATAATTATCCATAGAACAACAAAACTGAGTAATGCTGCAAAGAAGCACCATACAGAAATAACAAAGCCCCGATAGAAACTAATAGCAAAAAGATACGAGGCAAGAAAGACAACACCTAACCATTTCATTTTTTTAATGGATGAAAGAAATGGTGTAAGAATCGTAGCTGCTATATATAGCAAACTAAATCCAACTATCATACTTTTTACTATTGCAGGAATAGCAAATTCATAATGAAGATGGTCACGGGGAGTAAGCGAAGGTGAACCGGGACAATTAAAACAAAACGGGGTAACCACCTGTACCGGATAAGCAAAAAGTATCACACTAACACCAATTGCTACGCCTGCCCCGATCCATACAAATTTTTTAATTTTTTCTTTTCGTTCTTTATTTTTCTCCAGCAGCCAAATGGTAAAAGGAATCCAGAATGGCCAGACTGCCATCGCAAATACCAGAAATATATAGGTGAATAAAGATTGCCAGCCTGCCAGGTCTGCATTTTTCAATGACAGCCATAGTAATCCCTCTGTTAATTGCTGAACAGCAAAAAGCATCGGGATGGAGGCAAAAGTTCGCTGTGGTTTTGTTTTTGCTTTCGCCACAGCAATTAATCCAACAGCACCTAAAACAGCACTAGCACCAAAACTTGCTGTTGCAGAAAAACACATGTGTTTGATTTTGGTTAAAACGGTAAGATATATGTTTACCCTGTTATTTTGTTTTTATTCCGCTTAAAATAGGATGAAATAATTTTTTGATTAAAAATTGGAATTAAAAAATGAGGTTTAGTTAGATATATGCCATCTCAATAATCTAATTTGTTTCCATTCTAACAAAGCTAACCCTGCAACAAACAAGGCTTCTAATAAAAAATAGACCTTACCCAAAAGATTCGTCATGTTAAAATGATAACACATAAGACTTAAGCATACAATAGCCCAAACACTATTGGCCAGCACTAATATTTTAAGCAATGACAATGGCTTTACTTTTCGTAGCGCCAGGTGCAATGAATAAGCAGCATAGCCAACACTGATAAAAGCCATTGTTTTTAGAAGTGACTGTGGTAGATTAAAAAAAACTGACAGTGATGAACGGAAAAGAAATACCATCAATCCTGAACATAGTGCAGCGATACCGTCTATCCAAAGTAGTCTTTGTAAGGAAAAGAAATTATTATGCATCAGGATGAAGATAAAACTTCTCAATCAATTACAATTTGGTCAGATAGCATTAACAAGCTGAGTTATCACAAGATTGAAGTGGTCAGATTCAAATTTGTATATCACTCCTATAAACAAAATGGGTTTGGCATTTAATAAATCCCATTTTGTGTAATATATTCTACTCTTACTGCATTTTTCGTTACCACAATGGCTTTTTGCCTGCAGGTTTCGTTCCCCTTTTTTTGCTTGATAAACGGATTTGTTTTTTAACGTAACTGCGAACAGCAGCCCGTTGTATTGATTTTTCACTTCCGGGAGCAACAATAGCAGGATTATTTATCACAGGACTTTTTTCTTCAACAGGAGGAAGGCTACTTTCCGTTGGCTCTTCTACTAATTTATTGAGAAGTTTTTTTGTTTTTGCATTTGCCTTTTCAATTACTGCAACTTCTTTGAGAGTTGATTTTTTATGAGTAATTGTTTCTGTTGCAAGGCCTGTTGGTTTGAGAGTATTACTTATTGCTTTCTTTTTTGCGGGCTTACTTTTCTTTTGAGTGCCTGTATCTTTTACTAAAGCTTTCTTTTTAGTAGCTGGCTTTTTCGCAATTGTTTTTGTTGATGCTTTCTTTTTTACAGGGGGTTTAGTAGTAGTTTTCTTTTTAGTTGCTGTTTTAGTTGGCATACAATGATTTTAATAATTAAGTAAATAAGTCGACATGATTCTATTTTTCAATAACCATACCAAGCGTAGCTTGATACCAATTTTGGTCAACTTGCAACATTTGTAAGTCGCATGTTTTTGGGAGTTCTGTTTTACCACTCTTAAAATACCTGCTTATTTTAAGCAATTTCTGTTCACCGTTTTTTATCTTCATCATAAATCATGTAGTATGTCACCAAAAAGATTGCTTTCAGCATTTGCTATTTCTATTTCTTTAGCAATATCAGCACAGGAAAAACCCAAGTGGAATGTAAATGAGCCGCATGGAACTTATAAAGAAGTTGCTTTTACGGTAACTGAAGGTACCTGGATGAATCTGGATGTTTCTCCTGAGGGCAATGAAATTATTTTTGATCTGTTGGGCGATATTTATTCAATTCCTTCTACTGGTGGAAATGCAAAATTGTTGCGGGGCGGACATGCTTTTGAAGTACAGCCGAGGTTTAGCCCAGATGGCAAAAAAATATTATTTACGTCTGATGCAGGCGGAGGAGATAATGCATGGGTAATGAACCGGGATGGAAGTAACCCAAAGCAAGTAACCAAAGAAAGCTTTAGATTATTAAATAATGCAATCTGGAGTCCTGACGGGCAATACATTGTTGCAAGAAAACATTTTACTTCCAGTCGTTCTTTAGGTGCTGGCGAATTGTGGTTGTATCATATCAGTGGTGGAACGGGTTTACAATTAACGCCAAGAAAAAATGACCAGCAAGATTTAAACGAACCTTGTTTTTCACCCGACGGTCAATATATTTATTACAGCGAGGATATGTATCCCGGTGGTTTCTTTCAATACAATAAAGATCCGAACAACCAGATATTCGTCATAAAACGGTTTGACAGGGAAAAGGGATCCATTGAAACAGTTACAGGTGGCGCCGGTGGTGCCGTTCGTCCCCAGCTTTCGCATGATGGAAAGACTTTGGCTTTTGTAAAAAGAGTAAGAACAAAAACTGTATTGTATCTCCGTAATTTGGAAACGGGTGAAGAGTGGCCGGTATATGATAAGCTTACGAAAGACCAACAGGAGTCATGGACAATTTTTGGAATTTACACTGGCTTTAACTGGAGTCCGGATGATAAGAGCATAATAATTTGGGCGAATGGCAAGATCAATAAAGTTGATATTAGTGGTTTCAATAAAGCAACCGATATTCCTTTTACATGTAACGTAAAACAAAGAGTATATGATGCCGTTCGTTTCAAACAGCAATTGAATCCTGAAAATTTTACAGTGAATGTTATCCGCAATGCAGTTACTTCTCCAGATGGAAAATGGTTACTATTTAATGCGGTTGGTTATTTATGGAAAAAAGAATTGCCGAATGGAACCCCACAACGAATCAGCAACGGAAAAGATTTTGAATATGAACCATCTTTCTCTGATGACGGGAAATCTATTGTGTATGTAACATGGAATGATGCAAGTGCCGGAGCATTGTATAAATTAAGTACACAAGCAGGAGCAGCACCACAAAAAATCTCAATACAAAAAGCCATCTATCGTAACCCATCTTTTTCATCAGACGGAAAACAAATCGTTTTTCAAAAAGAAGGTGGAAGTAATGTTATGGGACCGGGTTATACTGCAAAGCCAGGTATTTATATGATGTCGGCAAATGGTGACGCAGAAACATTTATTACCAGTCGAGGGGCATCCCCTGAGTTTAATGCAAAAGGCGACAGAATTTATTACCAGGGAGGAAGCACTTTTTCAAGTTGCAAACTCGATGGATCTGATGATAAGCAACATTTAAAAAGTACCTATGGTAGCCAATTCACAATTTCTCCTGATGAAAAATGGGTAGCTTTTATTGATTTGCACAAAGCATTTATAGCTGCATTTCCACAAACAGGAAAAACTATTGATGTAGGAAGCGGTACTACGGATTTCCCTGTTAAACAGGTAGCAAAAGATGCAGGATTTAATCTGCATTGGAGTGGGGATGGAAAACAATTGCATTATACACTCGGAAGTCAGTACTTCACTATCAACTTAGATGAACGATTTGAGTTTGTTGCCAACAAACCAGATTCCTTATTTGAAATACCAGAAAAAGGAATTGAAACAGGACTTACTATAGCAGCCGACAAACCAAAAGGATTCATAGCATTTACCAATGCCCGCATCATTACCATGAAAGGCAACGAAGTAATTGAAAATGGAACAGTGCTGGTAGAAGGCAATAAAATAAAAGCGGTAGGGAAGGGTGTAAGCATTCCATCGGGTACAAAAGTTATTAACTGCAATGGTAAAACAATTATGCCCGGAATGATCGATGCACATGCACATGGCAATCATTTTAATTCAGGATTAGCTCCACAACAGTTTTGGCCATACTATACTAACCTTGCTTATGGAGTAACAACTATGCATGATCCTTCTGCCAATACAGAATGGGTATTTGCACAAAGTGAATTGCAAAAAGCCGGAGCCATTGCCGGTCCAAGAGTATTTTCTACAGGAACAGTTTTGTACGGTGCTGATGGAAATTTTAAAGCGGTGATTAATTCATTGGAAGATGCAAAAAGTGCTCTTCGCCGCACTAAAGCCTTTGGTGCCTTCTCGGTAAAAAGTTATAACCAACCCCGCCGTGAACAACGCCAGATGATTTTACAAGCCGCCAGAGAATTAGGAATTGAAGTAGTACCCGAAGGCGGTTCTTTTTTCTATCATAACCTGAGTATGATATTGGATGGCCATACAACAATTGAACATAATTTGCCCATTCTTAATCTGCATGACGATGTAGTACAATTATGGAAAAATTCAAAAACGGCATATACCCCTACATTGATCGTTTCATACGGTTCAGTAAGTGGTGAGTATTACTGGTACCAGCATACAAATGTGTGGGAGAAAGAACGGCTTCTAACATTTACCCCAAGAAATATCATTGACACAAGAGCCCGACACCGCACTATGCTGCCAGAAGAAGAATATGAAAATGGGCATATACTTATTTCAAAGAGTTTGAAAAAGCTAAATGATGTGGGTGTGAAAATAAACATAGGAGCTCATGGTCAATTACAAGGACTTGGTGCCCATTGGGAATTGTGGATGATGCAACAAGGTGGTATGAGCAATCATGATGCATTGAAAACAGCAACTATCAATCCTGCACTATCATTAGGGCTGGATGATTTTATTGGATCTTTGGAAGTGGGAAAGCTGGCTGACTTAATTGTATTGGATAAGAATCCGTTAGAAAATATCCGCAATTCAGAATTCATCCGTTACACAATGGTAAACGGAAGGTTGTATGATGCTGCATCAATGAATGAAATTGGAAACTACAACAAACAAAGAACTAAATTTTATTGGGAACAAAATAAAAACTTTGAATTCTTTCCTTTGATCAGCGAAACAGAAACGGAAGCAGCTGGTTGTGGATGTGGTAAACATTAGAACGAAATTTACGTTTTGAATAAAAAATATTTCTTACTGATAATCTTTCAATAGCGAAAATTTTATAGGTTTTCAATGTGTCTCTGTGCTTAATCAATGGTTCTCAATGCAAAAGAATCAATCTGCACATAATTAATAATACTATTTGGGCTATTCCTCCAAAGAAGTTAGTTTTATATTCTATCTCCTAACCCTGTTTATTCTCTTTAGTTCGTTCCTTTATTTGTAAACCTTAACCATTAAACTAACAGGAATGCCAAACTATTACTACAAAGATGCTACCGGGCTGGAGCTAGGTCCATTACCAATCGAAGAATTAAGAATACTTAACCTTTCTCCCAACACCTTAGTAAGGGACGAGTTACAATCGGAATGGAAAACAGCTGAGCAGGTAGATGAATTAAAAAGTTTTTTAGCTATTTCTACCGCAACTGAAACAGTAGTATCAGAATCTGTAGTAGCCACAACTGTTACCGCAGCAACAATAGCTCCGGTAGCAGCAAAAGCAACCGCTGTAAAAAGCACTGCATGGCTATCCTGGGTACTATCTCTTTTAGTGCTTGGTGGTGCAGGCTATTATATTTACCAGGATATTGAAAAGAATAAAGGCAATAGCAATACTGTTGATACATTATCCATGACAACCAGTTCCACTGACTCTGCTAGTGCAGAGCAAGCAATAACTCCTGATGCTAATACTATTGATACAACTGATTCAGGTAGTAATATAGCCGATACAACTGCTACTACTATTACTACTACAAATACAGAGCCTACTACAACTACTACCCAAGCTGTTAATACAAAAGACAAGCAATTGCTCGCAAAACAAAAAGCTGATGAGGAAAAGAAAAAGCAGCAGTTAGTAGCCAACCAAAAGGCTGATGAGGTTAAGAAACAACAAATAGCTGCACAAGCTTTGGCAGCTAAACAATTGCAAATGCGGAACAGCTGGTCAAAGTATATCACACTTGGCTCTCTTAATTATCAGCCAAAAGGGGATGATGGAATGACTGCTTTTGATGTGCCGGTTTATAATGGAACTGATGTTCCTTTAAATAAAGTAACTGTTAGAATTGATTATTATAAAAAGGAAAAGAAAGATAAAATGGTAGGTAGCGAAACAATTACTCTTTATAATATACCTGCCAGATCAGGCTTAAATGGTAAAGCTCCCGAAAATAAGAAATCCAGAAAAGCCGTTGCAACAATTACAAGTATAACAAGCAGGCAATTAAATTTTTGCTATCCGCAGGGTAGTGGTAATAGCGGAGATCCCTATTTCTGTAATTGATATTCCAACTACTAAATAAAGAAACCTTCCGCATAGGGAAGGTTTCTTTATTTATAAAATGTTCGATAATTGTTGACATGAAAAAAGCCTGTGGAAACAGGCTTAAGTCTCAAATTGAATTTGAATTTAAATTGATTAACGATGTAAATTAAGTGTTACTTGTTGTCATTGGTCAAATAAATAATTGATTGATGACAAGAATATAAGCTATTAAGTAGTTCCACATATAGCAAGTAGTTGTTTACCTACAACACAATCGTTTGCAATTTACAACAAGTAAAAAAAGGATCTCCTTTCGAAGATCCCTTTTCGTTTCATGGCTGAAACTGATTAAAAAGCGAGTTATTGGACAACCAATTTGGTAGTGCTAGAAAATTTATTTGTTTCACTAAATACTTTAATATAATAAGTTCCGGCACTTATTAATGCGGGTAGCCTGAGTTCTGCAATTTGTTTGTTACCGATAACATTTACTTGTTGTGTATTCACTAATTTTCCTGAAAGATCAAGCAATTGAACCTGGTACTTGCCAGCCGTCTGATTTGTAAAAGACAATTTCACTAAACCATCTGTAACAGGATTAGGAAAAACCGCAATGCCGTTGCTGTCTGATTGTTCATCTGATAATTCTTGTTTAGCTACCACCGTTTCTTCAACTACCGGTTGAGGTTTGGCTTGTTCAGCTTTTTCTTTTTTATCCTTTTTCTTTTTATCAAAGGCAAGGTTTCCATTAGCAAGATCAGATGCATTGAAAACACTACCATTACCAGAAGCTTTTTCTGCATCTAACGTAGTTAAATCAAACCGATAATAACCTTCTATCGATTCAGAACTGCAAACGATTACTTTACTTCCTTCTTCTACCATTGCACCATTTGTTCCGAAACCTTGTGGCAAACCCTTAATCGAGCCAAGATATTTTGCTACTTTAGTTTCAATACTGAACTGATAAACCCGGCGATTAGCAGTAATAAGATATAAATTCTTAGATGCATCTGCAATCATATCACCGCCATAACATGCCTGGTTATGTACAGAAAATTTTCCATTGGCCGCATCATCAGTTAATGAACCAAGGTCTGTAATAGTGGGATTTTTTCCCGTTGTAAAACGTATCAAACTCTTTGCATCATTGGTTAATGCATAGCCTTCGCCATCAGATGCGATTACCATACGGGTAATTTGTTTGTCTACACCACCTTTTCCGGCAGACCCAAAGGCCTCATCTTCAAAGAAATAAAATTTTAGTGTTGATGATTTTAAATCAATATAGCGAAGCTGGTTAATATTCATCGGGGTATAATAAAGACGTTCATGCTTTTTATCATACGCCATTGCTGCTGAGTTGGTGGCAAATGGTTTGTCCGACTGAATGGGGTGTGCAAAATAAACAACCCTTGTTAATCTTACACCATTGGCTTTATCCAACTCCTGGTCAAGATTTACTACTTTTCTTGCGGGAGCAGAAGTAGTAATAGTAGTTGTAGCAGGTTTAGCTGCTACATCTTTCTTTACAATAGGCTTGCCGGTACGGGCATTGACTGCTTCAATTTCCCGGGTACTGTTGAAAATTGATTTTACTTCATCACCAGTAGTTACGTCAACTAACCGAACTTCTTTCCAGCCGTTATGGCCTTTTTGTTGCCCGGTGATTGCATAACCAGTGTTTTTTTTGTCGGCTTCTTGTGCATAAGAAATAGTAATGAGTGAAGTCATTACTAAAAGGAGTAGAAATCTCTGTTTCATGGCATTTGAGTTTTGTTTGATTTAAATTACGACAAGTTTCGTCGATATATGGATATTAATGATAAAACCTATTTTTTGTTGGATGAACGGGGTACAGTAAGATTCTGGCTGTATCTTGAATTGATTGAAATGCAAAAAAATGGAAGGAAAGAAATAAAAGTGGTTAATTATTCTAGCTGGTTAATTAGGGGAAATAATTTTAAATTTACCTAATGGAATTCCAATAACTTATTCCGATATGCTTAAACTGAAACACCTTCTTATTAGTTGCTTTGTTCTCTTATTCAGCATGAATGTGTATTCTCTTACCATTTATGAAATAAGTTATGAGTTTAAAGGCAACACCGATTTTCCAAAATATACCGCCATGCTGGTCAGGTATGGAAACGGCACCGGGTTTATGCGGGTGAAATACTTTAATAAAACCTATAGCGAAACTTACATTGTAAACATGGAGTTTGAGGAAGCAGAAAGTCGTTCTAAGATTGATGGCAAATTGCATTTAACCTTACAGTTTAAAGGCAAAAGTCCATCGTACATCGTTAACTCTACAAAGAATAAAACAAACGAAGCTTATAATCCCGATGTTTTATGGTTTAAAAAACTTCCTTCCGAACAAAATTTTGTTCCCTGGGGAGTTACTTCGCAGAATTCCGATGGCAGTTTTGAGCAAGGTAAAATTCTTTCTATAAAATTGATGAATACATCAGACTTAACAAAAGCCTATGTAAAATCTTATTTTTTGGAGAATGAACCTTTTTATACAAATCTTTTTAAGCCTACCACCAATGATAATAAAGTAGTAACAGTTGGCAATCCTGTACCTGCACCTTCATCTTCAACAACTGCAGCTTCTACTACAGCCATACATTTTATTGTAGTTGCAAACACAGAAGATGCCCGCATTGGAACCAGTGTTGTAAAAGATGTTACCAACCTGTATAGCCAAATAAAAGATGTAGCTACTTTTTTAAAATTACCACTCCGATATACGGAAGTAAAAGGAAGCAAGTTCGGAAAAGCAAATGTAGAAGCAGCCATAAATAATCTAAAGCCAGGCTCAAACGATATTGTAATTTTTTATTATTCCGGCCACGGATATAGTAATGAAGATAATCCTGCTCAACCATATCCTCAGTTTGATTTGCGACAGAGCCGCTTTGATGATATTAAAGTGGCGACCTTAAACGCTTCTGATGTTTTTAATAGGATAAAAGCTAAAAAAGCAAGGCTTAATCTCATCATAACAGATTGCTGTAATTCCAACCTGGGCCTTTTAAAGCCAGAGGGGAAAAACTTTGCACAAACTGCAAAATCATTATTAACCTGGGATCAATCTTATTGTTATGATCTTTTTATGAAGTCGAAAGGTTCTATTCTTGCTACTGCTGCAAAAAAGGGACAGTATGCTTACGGTAATACTGACCTTGGTGGATATTTTACATCTAACCTTGTTACTTCATTAGAGAAATACCTGAGTAAATTTCAAACAACATCGCCTACATGGGAAGAAATTATAGCAGAGGCCCAGGCGTCAACAGTAAATCTTAGCCTCACTAATTTGTGTACCGCTGCTACCACTTGCCGTCAAGATCCTGTATATGTGGTTGACATTAAATAATAGTGTTTCAAAACACTGTAAATAAAGACCGCCCCAATTAAGGGGCGGCTTTTTTTGTAAAACAGTAACAACTGATAAACTATTTCTTAAGTGAGTCTTTTGCTGGTTCGCTGGGTATTTTAATTAAAAGCTCAGCAGGTTCCGAGGTTGTTGCCATCATCATCTTAGCCATTTCAGCAGGCTCAACAAATGTCCAGTGCTCAATAGCTTTACTATTGGCATTAAACTTAGATACCTCAAGAGCTGTAGTATTGTAAGTATCACCTTTTTTCATTCCCATTTGGTCAATTTTCATTGTGCCAGTAAAACGCATCCAACACATTACATAATCATCATCCGCCAGTTCCTTAATCACTTCGGTTTTCATATTATCAGCATACTGGGTGAATTTTATCAGTTCAGTCTTTACATTTTCAAACCCCTTTGCAGGACCACCCTCAGCAGCATAGTCAATAACATCTTCAGCAAGATAGTCGCCTAGTTTACTCATATCGCCAGTTTCTATCGCCTTACTAATCCCATGCATAGCATCCAGATTTTTTTGGGCTTTCTCAGAAATGCCCCCTTTTTTATCACTTGTGCAAGCAAAAAAAACACAACTGGACATTATAAAATATAACAACTTTACCTGTATCATTATAACCAGATTTTGAACTACAACAGAGAATTAAACTAAATAGAGTGGGAATTAAATCACACAGATCAGCACTATGATTTCAGAGGGAGAGGTAAATAATGAAATTAAGATAAAGAAACTCTGCAATATTTCCTGAAATATTATTGTGTTTTTGCAGAACCTGCGGGCTTTTCGTAAATAAACCTCACCATAGCATTTTTTTGTTCGTCAGATGTCAGATAAAGCTGATACCGTTTATCTCCGGCAGTTACAATCATTAACGCAGTATTAGGGGGTATGGAGCCAAGGTTTTCACCCACCATAATCAATTCTTGTTCAGTACGTTTAAGGTCAATTTTCAATGTAATTGAAACTGGCTTTGTGGTCAATCTTTTATTTGAAACAGATGGCATATTATTGACATAAACTGAGATAGTGTCGCCATCTATCGTACCATTATCATAAAAATCGATTTTGATCGTACCGGTATCCACTTTTATTTCTTTTACCAACTCTGCTTTACGTTTGGTTAGCGAAGGGGGAAGTTTAATATCTGGTTTAAAAGAGGATCTGTCAAATCGGGTAAGCACAATAGTGCCCGGGTCGCAAGCCGTTTTTCCATCTGATGCTTTGCCAGTCCAGGAGCCTCTCAACTGCTCTTCAGAAACCACATTCCCGCCACCTTTATGGTAAGTAAGTTTATAATTTTTGATACAGGGCACACATTCCTCTTTAATCTTAAAAGTAATAATGCCATTTTCCTGAATGGATATCTGGTTACTGTCTTTTTTATGTGTACCCTCAAAATTCTCTCTTACATAATTAAGTGAGTCGGAAAAATGATAGGCTGTTCCGGTAATTTTAGTTCCGGCAACCTGTATTTGCAATTCAATATTATAAACAGGAAAGCATCCGCCGGGGGCCATTACCAACTTGCCTTTCCAAATACCATTAATATCCTGTGCGCCAGCTGCTGTGCAAAGGAGAAAAAAAGAATAAAAAATTAATGACCGGCGCATATTAAAAGGGAAAATAAATGAAAATGCGGAAGTGAACATTAAAAATCTTGCCTGACGGCAGTCAGGTTACAGAAACGGTAATAAGCTATTGGAAATATAACAGCTTTTTCAACAATGACTATTGTTTCTGGTATTTAAAACGTACCACTGCATTTTTCTGTTGGTTAGACGTAATTCGAACATCAAAACGTTGCCCGCCTGCTTCCACGATCATTAAAGAGGTGTTTGGTGGGATCCGACCAAGATTTTCTGCTACCATTACTAATTCATGTTCATCGTTTTCTTCATCCATTTTCAACTTAACAATCAGGGGAGAAGCGGTAAGCATTTTTGATGATAGCACTAGTTTATTATCGAGATATACAGAAATGGTATCGCCATCTATTTCTCCGTTATCGTACAATTTTACCGTTACATCCGGACTGTTTACAATCAATATTTTTACTAGCTCGTTAGTCCTGCTTTTTAAAACTGATGGTTTAGGTATTACTACAGGGGGATTATTTTTTACAACCGGGGGGATAGTAATTTTTACTGTATCAATTTTTTTAATTGGAGGGTTTGTCTTTGCTATAGGTGGATTTGTTTTTACTACAGGTTTTTTAATCACAGGCTCTGGTTTAGGAGTGACTGTTTTCTTTTCGGGAGCAGGGGCCGGTGAGGTTTTCTTAACGGGAGCTTTGTTAACTATTACTGGTGTTGTCTTTATTTTTCCCCGCAAAAATGGTTCAATATAAAAATCGGATGTAGTTACTCTTCTAAGGTATACCTTACCACCACCACAATTATCTCCTTTCTTATTTACAAACCCATCGTTTTCAAATTTGCTGGTGAAAGTACCTTCCAAAAACTCTTCTTTACCAGACCGTTCATATTTGAACACACATTTCATGATGCAGGCCTGGGAGCCACCGGACATACGAAGCTCAACCGTTTTTATTTCCCGGATCAATGCACTCTGTCCATTTTTATTATAATTTCCTACAAGAGTTGCTTTGCCATAAAAAACTGTGCTGAGATAAGAGTATGAAACACCCGTAACAGAAGTACCTGTTTGCTTCACCTGCAATTCAAATTTGTATTGTTCGAAACCATCAGTTACAAAATATCCCCGCCATATACCCGTAAGATTTTGCGCAAAGGAGGTAGATTGGGTAAATGAAGTCAGTAAAATCAAAAACAGTAAATACTTGGATGTAGTCGTAGTCCGTTTCATCACAAATCAAAACTAATAAATTAGCATTTAAATACCCGTTTATCTGGGCAAGAGTTTGTTAATTTTAAGACTAAACTTCGCTAAATTTGCACTCCAATTAAAACAGGATTTTACTGCATGATAAATATTACACTACCGGACGGTGCTGTTAGGCAATATGAAAAAGGAACTTCTGCTATCGATATTGCTAAATCAATTTCAGAAGGATTAGCCAGAAAAGTACTGGCTGCTAACATCAATGGACAGGTTTGGGATGCTACCCGACCTATACAGGAAGATGCAACGTTACAATTGTTGACATGGAATGATCTGGATGGAAAGAAAACGTTCTGGCATTCGTCTGCTCACTTGATGGCGGAAGCCGTTGAGCAATTATTTCCCGGCGTAAAATTTTGGGTGGGACCCGCTACAGAAAATCCGCAGGGTTTTTATTACGATATGGATCTGGGCGATAAGAAAATGAATGAAGATGATTTGGCAGCCCTGGAAAAAAAAATGAATGAGCTGGCCAAACAAAACAATTCATTCATTCGTAAAGAAATAACCAAGCCAGAGGCCATTCAATATTTTGCTCAAAAGGAAGATGAATATAAACTTGATTTGCTTAGCGGTTTAAGTGATGGAGAAATTACCTTCTATACTCAGGGAAATTTTACCGACCTGTGTCGTGGGCCACATATTCCTGCTACCGGATTAATAAAGGCTGTAAAACTAACTAATATCGCTGGTGCGTATTGGAAAGGAGATGAAAAGAATAAACAACTTACCAGGTTATATGGCGTAACATTTCCTTCGCAAAAAGAATTAGATGAGCATCTTGCACTTTTAGAAGAAGCGAAGAAAAGAGACCATAGAAAGTTGGGCAAAGAATTAGGCATTTACACCATGGATGATGATGTAGGACAAGGCCTGATCATGTGGATGCCGAATGGTACTGTCATTATAGAAGAGTTGGAAAAACTGGCGAAAGAAACAGAATCGGAAGCTGGTTATAAAAGGGTAGTGACTCCTCATATTGCCAAAGAGAGTATGTACATTACCAGTGGTCACCTTCCTTATTATGCAGATAGTATGTATCCGGCAATGGAATTGGATGGAGAAAAATATTATCTGAAATCGATGAACTGTCCGCATCACCATAAAATATTTGCAGCGGAGCCAAAGAGCTACCGTGACCTCCCTTATCGTATTGCAGAATACGGAACTGTATATCGCTATGAACAAAGTGGTGAACTTTTTGGATTAATGAGAGTTCGTTGCCTGCATATGAATGATGCACATATCTACTGTACCAAAGAACAATTTAATGATGAGTTTCGAGCAGTGAATGATATGTACTTAAAGTATTTCAAAATATTTGGCATTGAAAAATATGTGATGCGACTTTCTTTACACTCACCTGAAAAATTAGGGGTTAAGTATGTAAACGAACCAGAACTGTGGAAAGAAACTGAAGCGATGGTACGAAGTGTACTTACAGAATCAAATATCCCTTATGTGGAAGTACAGGATGAAGCTGCTTTCTATGGCCCCAAAATTGACGTACAGATATTTAGCGCTATAGGCAGAGAATTTACATTGGCAACCAATCAGGTGGATTTTTCGCAGGGAAGAAGCTTTAAGCTGGAATATACCGACCAGTCGAATAAACCTGAAACACCATTGATCATTCACCGGGCTCCATTAGGAACTCATGAACGTTTTATTGGTTTTCTGCTGGAACAATATGCAGGGAAGCTTCCATTATGGCTATCACCGGTACAGGTAAAAGTGCTACCGATCAGCGACAAGTTTTTGGATTATGCAAAATCTGTTTCACAGCAATTGAAAAAAGCAGATATTCGTAGTGAAGTAGATGACCGTAATGAAAAGATTGGTAAGAAGATCCGGGATACAGAATTAATGAGAGTGCCATATATGCTCGTAGTAGGAGAAAAGGAAATGAATGAGAATAAAGTAGCTGTAAGAAGACAAGGGAAAGGTGACCTGGGTGTAAAAGCTGTAACAGATTTCATTTCAGAAGCGTTGGAAGAAATTAAAAACCGGAGCGGAGAATAAAATGTATTTTAGTAACCTCAAATCCTGATTGAGGAATTAATAATTTAAAAAAAGTTTAAAAAAAGTAAATGGCAGTACCACAAAAACCCGGAGGCGGGTTCAACAGGCCGGCAGGCGGGGGAGGTTACAAACCCGGAGGCGGCGGATTCAACAAAGGAGGTTTTAATCGGGGCAGATTTGCTCCCCGTAAAGAAGCAGAGCATCGTATCAACAATTTCATCAGGGTGCCACAAGTTCGTTTAGTGGGCGAAAATGTAGAAGTAGGTATTTATGATACCGCTGTTGCATTAAAGATGGCACAAGATCAAGAGTTGGATCTGGTAGAGATTTCTCCAACAGTTGATCCACCTGTTTGTAAGATCATCGACTACAACAAATTCCTTTACGATAAGAAGAAAAAGGAAAAGGAGATGAAAGCGAAGAGCAAAGTTTCTGAAGTAAAAGAAATTCGTTTTACTCCTAATACAGACGATCATGATTTTGATTTTAAAGCAAAACATGCCGTTGAGTTTTTAAAAGATGGTAATAAAGTAAAAGCTTACGTACAATTTAAAGGCCGTGCAATTCAATTTCAGGACAGAGGCCAGTTGTTATTGCTAAAATTTGCGGAGCGATTAGCAGAAGCAGGAATATTAGAAAGTATGCCGAAGATGGAAGGAAGAAGAATGTTGGCTATGTTTGCGCCAAAGGGGAAAAAGAAAGCTTAATTACTTTACTCAAATTATAAAATGAAAACCGTATTGAATTTTCAAGACGGTTTTTTTTATTGATATAATTGATGTTTATAATTTGTTTTTTATGTTCAATATAAGATTCCACAGTTAACAATAAGTAGCGATAGCTTTCCGTATCTTGAGCCAAATAATTTAATAATTAAATAACTGTTTATGAATTCGACGCTTAAAAGGTTTGGCTTTGTAGCAATTGCATCATTCATTTCTATTGCAGTATCCGCACAACCAACCCGACCAGATACTACCAGAAATCCGTTAGCAGGCGGTGGTGGGCCGGGAATCGGAAGGCCTAGTGCTGGCCCCCGTCCTTACAAAGAGATCATTACTGATAAGGCTGTAACTGATAACGGTCTTTTTAAAGTACACATGGTGGATGATAAATATTTTTTTGAAATCCCAAATGAAATGCTTGGCAGAGACATACTTATTGTGTCAAGGCTTTCAAAAGCACCTGCTGAAGGAGATGCATATGCAGGAGATCCAATCAATCAAAAAACTATTCGGTTTGAAAAAGGACCCAAAAACAAAATCTTTTTAAAACTCTTATCGTTCCAGGAAGTTGGAAGAGATAGTACAGAAGGAATGTATAAAAATGTTTTGAACAGCAATTTTCAGGCAATCGCATCTGCGTTTGATATCAAAGCATTTTCAAAAGATTCATCAGCCAGTGTAATTGAAATGACAGATTATATTAATGGTGATAATGATATTTTCTTTTTTAGCGCCAATTCTAAACGCAGTCTTGGGCTTACGGGATCTGCACAATCTGATAAATCATATATAGTTGGTTTAAAATCATTTCCTAACAATATCGAAATAAAAACGGTTAAATCATACACAAGCATACCTCCAACAACAGGTGGTGGTGCCGCAGGAATGGGAGCAACAGCGGGTAGACCTGTTACCTTGGAAATAAACACTTCTTTGGTTGTTTTGCCAAAAGTGCCGATGCAACAGCGGTACTTCGATGATAGAGTTGGTTATTTCACTACTCAAAATATAACTGATTACGATCGTAATCCGCAAGGTGTAGACAGGTATCGTTTTATTGCCCGATACCGCTTAGAACCAAAAGATGAAGACATTGAAAAATATAAGAGAGGTGAATTGGTAGAACCTAAAAAACAGATTGTTTATTATATAGACCCTACCACACCAAAAAAATGGGTTCCTTACCTGATAGCTGGTGTAAGTGATTGGCAGATTGCTTTCGAGAAAGCAGGGTTTAAAAATGCTATTGTTGGTAAAATTGCGCCTACTTATGAACAAGACAGCACATTTAGTTTAGACGATGCCCGTCATAGTGCAATTGTTTATAAACCTTCCGATATACCTAATGCCAGCGGACCAAACATTCATGATCCACGCAGCGGAGAAATTATTGAAAGCCATGTAAACTGGTATCACAATGTAATGAGTCTTTTACGTAACTGGTATATGGTGCAAGCTGCCGCTGTAGACCCTGCTGCAAGAAAGATGGAATTTGATGATAAATTAATGGGAGAGTTGATCCGTTTTGTAAGCAGTCATGAAATTGGACATACATTGGGTCTTCGTCACAACTTTGGCTCTTCCTCAACAACCCCGGTTGAAAAATTAAGAGACAAAGCATGGGTTGAAGCTAATGGTCACACTGCATCAATAATGGATTATGCCCGTTTTAACTATGTGGCGCAGCCAGAAGATAATATTTCGCAAATAGGATTGTTTCCACGAATAGGCGATTATGATAAGTGGGCCATAGAATGGGGCTATCGTTGGTTTCCTGAAGCAAAATCTGCAGATGCAGAGGTTTCTATACTTAATAAATGGACGATAGAAAAAATTGAAAACAACAAACGTCTTTGGTGGGGCGATGGTGAAGGCAATCGTGGAGATCCCCGTAGCCAAACAGAAGATATAGGTGATAATGCAATGAAAGCAAGCAGCTATGGGTTAAAAAATTTACAAAGAATCATAGTTAATCTTCCAGATTGGACTAAGCAAGCTGACAAAGACTTTGGCGGATTATCAGAAATGTACACCCAGGTTACCAGTCAATTTGCCCGATATATTGGTCATGTTTCAACTAATGTGGGTGGTATTCAGCGTACACCAAAAAGAGTTGAACAAAGCGGTTCTGTATTTGAATTCACTCCGAAAGCCACTCAAAAAGAAGCTGTTTCCTGGATTCATTCCAATGTGTTTGTTACGCCTACATGGGTTATTCAGAAAAAAGTAACCGGTTTAACCGGCTTAACCCCACTGTCAACAATAGGTACAATACAGGACAGAGCCTTAAATGCATTAGTAAGTGTAACTACCATCAACAACCTGATTCGATTTGAAGCTGAGGATGCAGCAAATGCTTACACTGCTACAGAAATGTTGAATGATGTTCGCAAGTCAGTATTCTCAGAAATAACTACCCGCAAACCGATTGATATATACCGTCGTCAATTGCAAAAATCACTGGCAGAAAAATTGATTACTCTTGTTAAGCCAACCGAACCTCAAACTGTTAGTTTAGGAGGCACAACTTTTACTGTTTCAACCGGCTTCGCAAAAACAGGAGATGGTATTTCAATTGTAAAAGCTCAGTTGAAAACATTGGCTGCTGAAATAAGAACAGCATCTGCAGCCTACTCAGATGCGGCTTCAAGAAATCACCTGCTCGACCTGCAGGACAGGATAAAAATGGCAATTGAGCCAAAATAAAATAACCTGGAAATTTAATAACTCAACAAAATAGGCTATCGCTTCGATAGCCTATTTTTTTTTAAACAATTGATTTTCAATATTAATTTCGTTTAAATTCTTAAATTAGGACGCATATCAACACCTAAAACGCAGATCAGGTTATTTTTATCAGATACTTTTTTACTTGCCATCTTCGGCCTACCTTTGCACTCCGAAAAAACCTTTGCTAATTAAAGGAAAAACGGAAGCTCTTATACATCCCGCCCTGGCGGGAAACCATTTCCTGAAGAGGTTCGAAAAGGATCCCCCTGTGGGGAACGCCTCAAGGGTATAATATTTAATACTTGGTATAATGCCTAAAGTA
>LNFM01006290.1_pt1 | contig 19674 bp, 19 predicted proteins | sample 596031 | NCBI WGS metagenome assembly LNFM01 (sample SAMN04254537, study PRJNA301005) | activated carbon metagenome | isolation source: dual media filters at the Ann Arbor, Michigan drinking water treatment plant | place: USA: Ann Arbor | reverse complement strand
CGACCGCTTCCGCCGCGCGCTGCTGGCCAGCATGGCCTTCGTCGCGCTGCTGGGCGCCATTTTCTTCGGCGGGCCGCTGCTGGGCGACCTGCGGCCGTTCATGCTGTCGCCGCAGTCGCCGGCCGGCCTGCTGGGCGTGCTGAGCGCACCGCTGCTGCACGGCTCGGCCGGGCACTGGCTGGCGAATTCCTCCGGCCTGCTGATCCTGGGCACCCTGGTCGGAACCGTTTACCCGCGCGCCGCGCTGCGAGCCATCCCGCTGATCTGGCTGCTGTCGGGGCTGGGAACCTGGCTGATCGGACAGTCTCCCTCCTTCCACCTCGGCGCCAGCGGCCTGACCCACGGCCTGGGCTTCCTGCTGTTCACGCTCGGCCTGCTGCGGCGGGACAAGGCGGCGATCGCGGCCGGCTTCATCGCGTTCTTCTTCTTCGGCGGCATGCTGCTGACGGTGCTGCCGCGCGAGGCCGGCGTGTCGTGGGAATACCACCTGTGCGGCGCGGTTGCCGGCGTGGTGGCGGCCGTGATCTGGCGCCGCGCCGACCCGCTGCCGCCGCGCCGGCGCTACAGCTGGGAAGACGAGGCCGAGGAAGCGGAGCCGGACCCCGAGTTCGAACTCCCCTCGCCCGGCGACGTGCCCGTGCTGTGGCAGCGGCCCGAGGAACCCACCGGCGTGGTGCTGCCCTTCCGTCCGCGCGACACGCCGCGCGAGCCCGGCGAGCGCTAGACCCGGGGCGCGGGCCGGCGCAGACTCGGACCCATGACCCCGATCGCGATGGTCTGGCTGTTCGACATCCGCTCGGCGCTGCTGGTGGGCGCGCTGCTGACGCTGATGGTCGGCATGGTGCTGCTGCTGGTCGGCCGTTCGCTGGCGGCGGAGTACCGGCCCAGCCTGTTCTTCTGGGTCGCCGCGACCCTGCTGCAGCCCGCGGGTTTCGTCCTGCTGAGCCTGCGCGACCAGCTCGATCCCTGGTTGAGCACGGTGCTGGCCAACACCTTCGTCGCCCTGGCCTTCGCGGCCTACGCGCGCGCGCTGCACCTGTTCTACCGGGCGCCGCCGTCGCGGTGGCTGCTCTCCAGCGTGGTCGTGGCCTCGGTGCTGATCTCGATCTACTGGGGCATCGCGGCGCCGGACCTGACCCGGCGCCTGATCGCGATCTCGGTCGCGCTCGCGCTGCTGCTGGGCCACAGCGCCTGGACGATCTTCCGCCACGCCGAGCGCCGGGGTCCGATCCGGCTGGTGACCGGCGGCGTGTTCGCGGCGGCGGCGGGGATCATGGCCTACCGGGCGGCCGCGCTGGTGATTGATCCGAACTTGGTCACCGGCGTGTTCCAGCTCACGCACGTGCAGCTGCTGACCTATGCGGTCGGCAGCGTGCTGCCGGTGATCGCGACGGTCGGCTTCCTGCTGATGTGCACCGAACGCAGCCAGCGCGAGCTCGAGCGCGCGGCGCGGGTCGACTACCTCACCGACTGCTACAACCGGCGGGCGATCGAAGAGCAGGGCGCGCGAGCGATGGCCGCCGCCCGGCGCCACGGCATGCCGCTGGCGGTGCTGGTGATCGACATCGACCACTTCAAGCGGATCAACGACGAGCTCGGCCACGCCGCCGGCGACCAGGCCCTGGTGCAGTCGGTCGCGCGCATCCGCGCCGAGATGCGCGCCGAGGACGTGCTTGGCCGGCTCGGCGGCGAGGAGTTCATCGTGCTGATGCCCAACACCGACAGCGCCAGCGCGGTCAGCGCCGGCGAGCGGATCCGGCTCGGCTTCTCGTCGCGGCCGCTGGCGCTGGCCGAGGGCCGCCGCTCGGCCACGCTGTCGATCGGCGTGGCGATGCTGGCGCCGATGGACCGGCACTTCTCGCAGCTGCTGCAGCGCGCCGACCGGGCGATGTACGCAGCCAAGAACGCCGGCCGCAACCTGGTGATGGCGGACGCGATGAGCGGCTGGGAGCCCGGCCCGGGCCGCTAGCGGATGCCAAGCTGGCGGTCGTGCCGCCGGCCCAGCAGGAGCAGCGCGAGGATCGCGCCGCACAGCGCCAGGAACATGTCCCACTGCGTGTCCCAGACATCGCCCTGGGTGGCGAGGAAGGCGTCGGCCTCGCCGCCCCAGACCAGGGCCGCCCACCATTCGATCAGTTCGAAGAAGGCGCTGAAGGACAGTGCCGCCGCGAGCACCAAATAGTTCAGCCACGCGCCGCGCACCAGCGGCGTGCGCCGCAGCAGCAGCTCCCGCGCGAGGATCGCCGGGACGAAGCCCTGGAAGAAGTGGCCGAGGCGGTCGTAGTGGTTGCGCGCCAGGTCGAAGGCTTCCTTCGCCCACAGGCCCAGCGGCGTTTCGGCGTAGGTGTGGGCGCCGCCATAGATCAGCACCAGCGCATGCGCGGCCAGCAGCCACGCCAGCAGGCGCGTCAGCGGGAAGCGGCCCCAGGCCAGCACCACCAGCGGCAGGCCGACCATCACCCAGATCACTTCCAGCGCCCAGGTCAGGCGGTCGTGGGGCGCGATGCCGGACCAGGCCAGCGCGACCAGCACGATCACGACGATCAGCCAGCCTTCGCCCCTTCCGGGGGATGAGATCGATCCGGTTTCCGCCATGCGCCTGCTCCCTGGTCGCCGTCGTCATCATTCCACGACGGCGGCGCCGGTGTTAGCGTCGGCGCTCGCCCCAGGAGCCCGACCGATGTCCTCCAAGCTTTCCCCGCTTGTCCTTTGCCTGCTGGTCGCCTGCAGTGGCGGCCCCGAGAACCCGCCTGCCGCGAGCGAGGCCGCCACCGCCACCGTCCCCGATGCCGAAGGTGCGCGCCGCATCCAGGCCGACGTGGAGTTCCTTGCCCATGACCTGCTCGAGGGACGCGCCGCCGGTACCCGCGGCTACGACCTCGCCGCGCACTACGTCGCCAATCGCTATCGCGCGATCGGCCTGGCCCCGGCCGGCGACGGCGACAGCTATTTCCAGCAGGTTCCGCTGCTTGAGGCGCGGCGCCTGCAGGAGGGCGCGACGCTGTCCGTGCAGCGCGACGGCGGCCGGCTGGACTTCGTGTTCCAGGACGAGTTCCTGCCGGGCCTGAACTTCAATGCGACCAGCCATGCGGTCACCGCGCCGCTGGTCTTCGTCGGCCAGGCGGTGCACGCGCCGGAGCTGGACCACGATGATTTCGAAGGCGTGGACGTGAGCGGCAAGGTCGCGGTCTATTTCTCCGGCGCGCCGTCCACCTTCGGCAACACCCAGCGCGCCTACCATTCCTCCGGCCAGCAGAAGATGAGCCAGCTGGCCGCGCGCGGCGCGATCGGCGCGATCGGCATCGGCAACCCGGTGGACGACGCCAAGTACCCGTGGGCGCGCGGCGCACGCAACTGGCGGATGCCGGGCATGCGCCTGATTGACACCGAGGGCCGTCCGGTGGATGCGTGGCCGCAGATCAAGGCGACCGCCAGCCTCGGCGTGGACGGTGCGCGCAAGCTGCTGGCCGGCGCGCCGATGCCGGTGGACGAGATCTTCGCGCGGCGCGAAAATGGCGGGCTTGAATCCTTCGACCTGCCGGGCCAGGTCACGCTGACCGGCGGCACCATCCTCGAGCGCGTCCAGAGCGTGAACGTGGTCGGCAAGCTCGAAGGCTCGGATCCGATGCTGGCCGGCGAACACATCGCCTACAGCGCCCACCTCGACCATATCGGTCTCGGCGCCGAGGTCGACGGCGACGGCATCTACAACGGCGCCTTCGACAATGCGCTGGGCATCGCGGTGATGCTGCAGGCCGCCGCCGAACTCCAGGCCGACGCGACCAGGCCGCGGCGCTCGCTGCTGTTCGTCGCGGTGACCGCGGAGGAGCGCGGGCTCCTGGGCGCGGACTATTTCGCGAAGTTCCCGACCGTGCCGCGTGGTTCGCTGGTGGCCAACATCAACATGGACATGCCGGTGTTCCTCACCGACGTCACCGACGTGGTGCCGATCGGCGTCGAGCACTCCAGCCTAGAGGCCGACGTGCAGGCGGCCGCGGCGCAGCTGGGCGTCGGCCTGACACCGGACCCGAAGCCTGAGGAGGTGGTGTTCGTTCGCTCCGACCAGTACGCCTTCGTGCGCCAGGGCATCCCGGCCGTCTACCTCGACGCCGGCATCAAGGCGCGCAACCCCGACATCGATGCGCTGGCGCTGTACGAGGACTTCCTCACCGGCCACTACCACCAGCCCAGCGACGAAACCGACCTGCCGATCCACTACCCCAGCGCCGCGATGCTGTCGCGCCTGAACGCCGAGATCGGCCGCCGCGTCGGCAACGCCGACGCCCGTCCCGCCTGGAAGGAAGGCGACTTCTTCGGCAAAACCTTCGCCGGCCAGTAACGCCGAAGAAAAAGGGGTCAGAGTAAATATTTGTTTCAAACGAATATTTACTCTGACCCCTTTTTTTGCTCAGGCGAGGTGGGAGAGGGGGAGGGCGCGGGCCTGCTTGACGGTGCGCAGCACGAAGCTGGAGTTCACGTCGGCCACGCCGCTGGCGTTGAGCAGGTGGTCGAGCAGGAAGCGCGAGAAGTGCTCGAGGTCCTGCACCGCGACGTGCAGCAGGTAGTCCATGTCGCCGGTGAGCGCATGGCAGGCGATGACTTCGTCCCAGCCGTTGATGCGCGCGGTGAAGTCGGCGATCGCCTCGGCGTCGTGGCGCGACAGCTGCACGCGCACGAAGGCCTGCAGGCCCAGGCCGACCCGCGCGGGATCGAGCAGGGCGGCGTAGCCGGCGAGCACGCCGGACTGTTCCAGGCGCTGCACGCGACGCAGGCAGGCGGAGGCCGAGAGGCTGACGCGCTCGGCCAGTTCGGCATTGCTGATGCGGCCCTCGCGCTGGAGGATCGCGAGCAGGGCGAGATCGGTGCGGTCCAGGCTGGGGCTGTCCATATGCGGCGCACTCTGGCGTATATGCGCAATATTATTGCGCTGAAACCGCCATTACGTGCAACAACGCAATCCTCTTGCGCCCGCTCGCCGCTAGACTGAAGGCCTGCCCCGGAGCCGACCATGTCCCAGCCAAACCGCGTCGAACACCAGCTCACCGACAAGGGCTATGTCCCGGTCTACACCACGGCCGTGGTCGAGCAGCCCTGGGCGAGCTACACCGCCACCGACCACGAGGTCTGGGCGACGCTGTTCGAGCGCCAGCAGAAACTGCTGGTCGGACGCGCCAGCGACGAGTTCCTGCGCCAGCAGCGGCTGATGGGCATGTCGCCCGACCAGATCCCGAAGTTCGACGAGCTCAACCCGCTGCTGCGCAAGGCCACCGGCTGGGAGCTGATCTGCGTCGAGGGCCTGCTGCCCGAACTGACCTTCTTCGAGCACCTCGCCAACCGCCGCTTCCCGGTCACCTGGTGGATCCGCAAGCCTGAGCAGCTCGACTACCTGGCCGAGCCGGACCTGTTCCACGACCTGTTCGGCCACGTGCCGCTGCTGATGAACCCGGTGTTCGCCGACTACATGGCCGCCTACGGCCGCGGCGGCGTCAAGGCGCATGCGATCGGCCCCGAGGCGCTGGTGAACCTGACGCGGCTGTACTGGTACACGGTGGAATTCGGCCTGATCAAGCAGGACGACGGCCTGCGCATCTACGGAAGCGGCATCGTGTCCTCGAAGGGCGAATCCATCCACTGCCTCGACAGCGCCGCGCCCAACCGGATCGGCTTCGACCTCGAGCGGATCATGCGCACCCGCTACCGCATCGACACCTTCCAGAAGACCTACTTCGTGATCGACAGCTACGAGCAGCTGATGGACGCGACCGGCCCCGACTTCACCCCGATCTACGCCCGGCTGGCGCAGCTCGAGGACTTCCCGGCCGGCTCGGTGCAGCCCGGCGACGCGGTGTTCAACCGCGGCACCGGCGAAGGCTGGCTGTCCGACGGCGACGTCTAGCCGGCGACCCGCGCGCCCACCGGCACGGCGGGACGCTTGGGCAGGAACTTGCGGGTCAGGAAAGCCCCCGCGGTGAAGGCCACGACCAGCGGGCCGAGCCAGGCGATGTTCTGCAGCGTCGGCCCGGCCAGCATCGGCAGCAGTTTCGGCAAACCCAGGCTGAGGAAGGCGATGTGGGTCGCCACGCCGTTGCCCAGCATCGCGGTCAGGTGCTCGCGCAGCCACCAGCGCGGGTCTTCCGGCGGCTGGCGCGAGAACTTCCACATCTGCACGAAGCCCAGCAGGCCGATGAACGAGAAGGCGACGATGATCAGCTGCATCCGCTGCGCCACGAACAGCCCGATGCCGACGATCGCCAGTGCGCTGAGCAGGTTGGCCCACATCAGGCCGCGGTAGACCGGGCCGGTGTAGCGGGCCCAGTCCTTCTTGTCCTTCACGGCGCGCCAGCTGGTCCAGACCGAGCCGGTGGTGATCACCAGCAGATAGCACAGGAAGGCGCCGCCTACCGTGGAGCGCTGGGTCACCGTCACCGCCATCGGGACGGCGGCCAGCAGCAGCCCTGCCATCGCGGGCAGGTAGAACTGTCCGGCGGCGCGATGTACGGCGCTGCCCTTGCGGCTCAGGCCAGCCAGCCAGAACGTGGCCAGGGCCACGGTGCCGAGGCCTGCGTGGATGATGAAGCTGAGCGTGTAAAGGGTCATGGCGGTTTCCTCTGGTTCGAACCCAGTCTCGGCGCCGGGCCGCCCGGGAACAGGTGCCGCCGGTCATCGTGCCGTGGTGCCGGAAGTCACTTTCTCGCCCGCATGCCTTGAGCATCGACGCCGGGCGGCCCAAGCTGGCGCCATGAAGGAACGCTTGAAGCAACTCGTCTCGCCAATGAATTTCGCCGCCTACCTGGCCTGGGCGGCCATCGGCTGGGAGCTGATCTTCATGAACTGGACGCCGCCGGCCTGGCTGGCGAAGCCGGTGCCGCTGGTCGTGCTCGCCGGAATGCACCTGGCCTTCCTCGTCCTGTTCACGACCACCACCTCCGGGCCATGGCCGCGCCAGGTCGAGCGGTTGATGTTGCTGGCACAGTTGGCGCTCGCGTTCGGGCTGCTGCTGATGGCGCGGAACAGCACGCTGCCGATCCTGCTGATCCTGTGCGTGGTGCAGCTGGTGCAGATGTGGCCGCCGCGCGTGGCGGTGGCGATGATCCTGGCAATCAACGTCGTGATGTATTTCATTTACCGTGAGGTTTGGGGCTTGTCTTCGCCGCTGATCGCGACCCTGATGAACATGAGTTTCCAGGCCTTCGCGGCGCTGACCTCCTGGTTCGCGTATTCGGTGGGGCGAACCCGTGACGAGCTGGCGGCGGCCAACGCCGACCTGCTCGCGACGCGCTCCCTGCTCGCCGAATCGGCGCGCGACTCCGAGCGCCTGCGCCTGTCGCGCGAGCTGCACGACGTCGCCGGCCACAAGCTCACTGCGCTCAAGCTCAACCTGGCGGCGCTGGCGCGCGACCCCCGCTACGCCGACGAGGCCTCGGTGCAGCTCTGCCGCAGCCTGGCCGATGAGCTGCTGGCCGACATCCGCGGCGTGGTGCAGCAGATGCGCCAGGGCGACGGCCTGGACCTGGTCGCGGCGCTCAACGCGCTGGCCAGGCCCTTCCCGCGGCCGCGCCTGCAGCTCGAGGTGGGCGCCGATGCGCGCGTGACCAACGTGGTCCAGGCCGAGGCGGTGCTGCGCGCGGTGCAGGAGGGCCTGACCAATGCCGTGAAGCATTCCCAGGCGCAGAACCTGTGGGTGGTGCTGCGCCGCGACGACGGCGCGCTGCGGCTGGACATCCGCGACGACGGCCGCGGCAGCGGCGACGTCTGCGCCGGCAACGGCCTGTGCGGCATGCGCGAGCGCCTGGAAGCGCTCGGCGGTGGGCTGAGCGTCGGCCGCACCGGCACCGGCGGCGTGCATCTGCAGGCCTGGCTGCCGGTGGCCGCATGAGCGCGCCGATCCGGATCGCGCTGGCCGACGACCAGGCCCTGGTGCGAAGCGGCCTGAAGGCGCTGCTGGCGGGATTCGACACGCTGGCGGTGGTGCTGGAGGCGAGCGACGGCGAAGCGCTGCTGGCGGCGATGGCCGATGCGCCGGTGGACGTGGTGCTGTCCGACATCCGCATGCCCGGACTCGATGGCTTCGGCCTGGTGCAGGCGCTGCGCGCGCGCGGCGATGCCACCCCGGTGGTGCTGCTGACCACCTTCGACGACGAGGCGCTGCCGCTGCGCGCGGCGGCGGCGGGCGCGCAGGGCTTCCTGCTCAAGGACGCCTCGCCGGAGGATCTCGTCGAAGCCATCACCCGGGTCGCCGCCGGCGAAGCCCTGCTGGCGCCGGTGCCGACCGACCCGGTGCGCGCGCGCTACGCCTATCGCGACCAGGCCGCGCCCACCGACACCTTCAGCGAACGCGAGGTGTCGATCCTGCGGCTGCTGGCCGGCGGCTATTCGAACAAGGAGATCGCGCGCGCGGTGTTCCTGTCGGAAGGCACGGTGAAGAACTACGTGTCCGACATCCTCGACAAGCTCGGCACCCGCGACCGCACCCGCGCGGTGCTCAAGGCGATCACCCTGCGGGTGATCTGAGTCGGGCTCACGCCAGGATCGGCACCAGCGCCGCGGCGAGCACCGCCGCGCCCAGCCCGATCATCACCCGCAGGCCGAAGCCGCGGCCGCCGCTGCTCCAGGCCACGACCGACTTCGCCACCCAGCTCGCGGCCAGCAGCCCGACCAGGCCCCAGCGCGCCTGCTCGGCGTCGAACACGCCGCTGCGGAACAGGTTGCCGACGGTGGCGACCGCCGCGTGCACTTCGGCCAGCGCGGCCAGCGTCGCCGCGACCATCGCGCCACGGGGCCCCAGCCAGTCGTTGAGCGCCGCCGAGGTGAACAGCACGACGGTGATGATCGCCGCGAAGGTGAGCGCGTGCGAGAAGCGGAACATCCGCGTCTGCGCGGTCGGCGCCGGGATCGCGTCCTCCTCGCCGCGATGCAGGCCCAGCAGGCCGCCGGCGAGCATCACCGCGCCCGCCGCGACCAGCTCAAGCCACACTTCGGGCAGCAGGCCCGGCGCCACGGCCAGCAGGATCGGCACGAACAGGGTCAGCGAGGCGAGGTTGGCGAGCATCGCCGCGCCGACCGCGGACGACAGCAGGGCCGGCGTCTCGCGCACGCGCTGGCCGAAGCCGGCGATCGCCGCCGTCGACGACACGTAGCCGGCGAAGAAACCCGCGATCGCCAGGCCCCAGCGGTTGCCGGTCGCGCGCAGGGCGACGTGGCCGAGCGCGCTGATCGCCATCACCAGCACCACCAGCTTCCACAGCGTGGCCGGGTTGAAGACGTCGTAGGGCCCGAGCGTGCGGTCGGGCACCAGGGGCAGCACCACGAGGGCCGAGGCCAGCAGGACCAGGCCGTCCTGCAGCTCGCGCTCGCTGACCAGTTCGCGGGTGATCCGGTGCAGCGGCGCCTTGGCGTACAGCAGCACCGCCACCACCACGCCGAGCGCGCCGGCGACCGCCGGCATCGGCACCGCGAGGCCACCGAGCAGGGTGGTCAGCACCAGCGCGATTTCGCCGGTCAGGCCAGGATCCTCGCTCTGCCGGTAGCTCAGCGCCGCCAGCACGCCGGCCAGCGCGACCACCACGGCGAACACCCCGAGCCCCAGCCACAGCGCCACCGCGCCCGACAGCGCCGCCAGGGCGTGCGTGCGCAGGCCGGCGACCACCGCGGCCTCGGGCCGGTGCCGCTCGCGGACGACGCCGACAAGCAGGCCCAGCCCCAGGGCCGTCCCCAGTGAAAGCAGCAGGGCATCGTTGAAAGCGGGCAGGGTGGCGGGGTCGGTCATTCCCAATTCTCGCTCCCAGCGGCCCACTGCTTGCAAGCCCCGCCCCAGCCCGGACAATGCACCGGTCCCCCTGCCCGCCGGCGCGCCATGAAGCCGATCTCGCTGACCCGCTACCTGATCCAGGAACAGCACGCCGGCCGGATCAACGCCGACCTGCGCCTGCTGATCGAGGTCGTCGCCCGCGCCTGCAAGACCATCTCGATCGCGGTCGGCAAGGGCGCCCTCGGCGGCGTGCTCGGCGACGCCGGCACCCCGGGCGCGCAGAGCATGAATATCCAGGGCGAGGCGCAGAAGAAGCTCGACGTGCTCAGCAACGACATCCTGCTCGAGGCCAACGCCTGGGGCGGCCACCTCGCCGCCCTGGCGTCGGAGGAAATGGACCACAGCCAGCCGATCCCGGATGCGTTCCAGCGCGGCAATTACCTGCTGCTGTTCGATCCGCTGGACGGCAGCTCCAACATCGACGTGAACATCTCGGTCGGCACCATCTTCTCGGTGCTGCGCTGCCCGGACGACGTGGCGCAGCCCGGCGACGAGCATTTCCTGCAGCCCGGCACCGACCAGGTCGCCGCCGGCTACACCACGTACGGCCCGAGCACGATGCTGGTGCTGACCGTCGGCCACGGCACCCATGCGTTCACGCTCGACCGCGAGATCGGCAGCTTCGTGATGACCGCGCGCGACATGAAGATTCCCGAGGAAACGAAGGAATTCGCGATCAACATGTCTAACCAGCGCCACTGGGAGCCGCCGATGCAGCGCTACGTCGGCGACCTGCTGGCCGGCAAGGAGGGCCCGCGCGGCAAGGACTTCAACATGCGCTGGGTCGCCAGCATGGTCGCGGACGTGCACCGCATCCTGACCCGCGGCGGCGTGTTCTTCTATCCGATCGACGCCAAGTGCCGCGCCCAGGGCGGCAAGCTGCGCCTGATGTACGAGGCCAACCCGATGAGCTTCATCGTCGAACAGGCCGGCGGCGCGGCCAGCACCGGCCGCCAGCGCATGCTCGAGGTCACGCCGGCCGGGCTGCACCAGCGGGTGCCGGTGATGCTGGGTTCGCGCAAGGAAGTCGAGCAAGCCGTGCGCTACCACGCCGAGCACGACTCGAACGGCTAGATTGCTGCAACCCGCCAGGACGCCCCACATGCCCGACCGCGATTTCATCGAGATCTACGAAGGCGCCCTCAACGCCGAGGCCTGCGCGCAGATCCTCGCGGCCTTCGAGGAAAGCGGCGCCGCGGTCCCCGGCCGCGTCGGTGGCGGCGTGCTGCCCGAGCTCAAGGACAGCCGTGACATCCAGATCACCGGCAAGCCCGAGTGGGCGCAGGTCGAGGCGGCGCTGAACAACGCGGTGTTCAACGGCCTGCTGGCCTACCTCCGCACCTATCGCTACGCCCTGATCGCGCCGCTGATGCTGCAGGTGCCCGGCGTCGACGGCAGGCTGCGCCGGATCAGCGCCGACGACTTCGACGCGATGGACGACGAGGCGCTGGCGAACCTGGTGCGCAGCGTGCTGCGCCCCGGCGCGATCAACCTGCAGCGCTACACCGCCGGCCAGGGCGGCTATCCGTACTGGCACTGCGAGCTCTACCCGCGCGACGCCAGCGCCGAGACCCTGCACCGGCACGTGCTGTGGACGCTCTACCTCAACGACGGCTTCGGCGAAGGCGAGACCGAGTTCCTGTACCAGGGCCGCAAGATCGTGCCGCGCACCGGCAGCCTGCTGATCGCCCCGGCCGCGTTCACCCACACCCACCGCGGCAACCGCCCGCAGGGCGGCGACAAGTACATCGCGACCAGCTGGATCCTGTTCCAGCGCGCCGAGCAGCTGTTCGGCGGACAGTAACCGGGCCGCAGGCCGGGCGTGCCATCATGGCCGCCGATCCTGCCTCCCCGGGCCCTGACCATGCTGCTGAGTGAATACTGGCCCGAGGTTAAACCTTGGGTCGCGGTGGTCTGGATCGCCTACATGGTGGTCCTGGCGGGCTGGATCGTGCTGCAGAAGCGCGAACCGATCGCCACGCTCAGCTGGATCATGTCGCTGGCCCTGCTGCCGGTGCTGGGGCTGCTGATCTACCACTTCCTCGGGCCGCAGCGGATCCGGCGCCAGCGCATGCGTCGTTCGCGCGCCCGCGCCACCCTCGGCGACACCCTGCCCTCGGGCCTCTCGGCGAGCGAGGACTGCACCACCGTCGCCCGGCTGGGGCAGTCGAGCACCGGCTACGCGCCGTCCAGCGCGACCCGGGCCGACCTGCTGTCGGGCGGCGGCGCCACCCTGGACGCGCTGCTCGAAGCGATCGCCGGCGCCAGCCACCACGTGCACGTCGAGTACTACATCTTCGAACCCGACCACACCGGCACCACCCTGCGCGATGCGCTGGTGGCCAAGGCCCAGGCCGGCGTGCGGGTGCGCCTGCTGCTCGACGCGATGGGTTCGATCGGCCTGGGCGAAACCTTCCTGGCGCCGCTGCGCGCAGCCGGGGCCGAGATCGCGTGGTTCCACCCGGTGCGCGTGCGCTGGGTGTGGCGGCCGCGGGTGAACCTGCGCAACCACCGCAAGGTGGTGGTCGTGGACGGCCTGGTCGGTTTCACCGGCGGCATCAACATCACCGACGACGAGAACGAGCGGGTCAAGAAGGATGCCTTCCACGACCTGCACCTGCGCTTCGAGGGCGAGGTCGTGCGCTGGCTGCAGCTGGCCTTCCTCGAGGACTGGAACTACGCGACCGGCACCGCGCTGCGCGACGACCGGCTGTGGCCGGGTGCCAAGCCCGGCAAGATCCTGGCGCACGTGCTGCCGGCCGGCCCGGACTCGCCCTGGGAGGCCATCCACCGGGTGCAGGTCGAGGCCATCCACCAGGCGGACCGCCGCGTCTGGCTGGTCACGCCCTACTTCGTGCCGGGCGAGGCCGCGAGGATGGCGCTGACCTCGGCCGCGCTGCGCGGGCTGGACGTGCGCGTGATCGTGCCGGCGCACAGCGACTCGGTGGTGGTCAGCGCGGCCGCGCGCTCCTACTTCGACGAGCTGCTGTCGGCCGGCATCCGCGTGTTCGAGTACGAGCCGCGCATGCTGCACACCAAGGCCATGCTGCTCGACGACGACACCTGCATCGTCGGCAGCGCGAACTTCGACCATCGCAGCTTCCGGCTGAACTTCGAGCTCAGCGTGCTGCTGCACGACGAGACCCTCGCGGGCCAGCTCGAAAAGCAGATCCAGGTGGACCTGGGCCATTGCCGCGAGGTCAGGCTGGACCGGGCCCCGGCTAGCTTCCCGCGCCGCCTGGGCGACGCCTGCGCCCGGCTGTTTTCGCCCCTGCTCTAGCCGCCGCCCGGGCACTGGTCGACGCCGGGCCGGCTTGGGCTAAACTCCCCCGAAAGTCCGGAGGCTGCCCCCATGCATTGGCTCTACCTGCTCGCCTCCATCGCCTGCCTGGCGCTGGCGATGGTCCGCACGATGCCCACCCTGGGCGTGCTCGTTTTCCTGGCCGGCGCGCTCGGCTTCATGGTGGCCTGGGTGATCGGCTGGCTGTCCTCGCGCATCTCCAGCCAGTCGCGCGACATCAGCCACATCCTCGGTCCCGAGGAGCTTCGGCTGATGCGCGAACAGGCCGAGGCGCGCAAGCGCGCGCAGGAAGCGAAGGAATCACAGGACTGAGCCACGCGCCAGCCTGATGGTGGCAACACCCCCGCGCGCCGCGCGGGGTTCATTCGATTCGTTCCCGGGGAGGGAGAACCATGAACCTGCTTATTTTCCTGTTGATTGGTGCATTGGCCGGCTGGCTTGCCGGCGTGGTGGTGAAGGGTCGCGGCTTCGGCGTGCTGGTGAACATCATCGTCGGCGTGCTCGGCGCGTTCTTCGGCGGCTGGCTGCTGCCACGCCTGGGCGTTTCCTTCGGCGGCGACATGGGGCTGTTCATCACCGCCTTCCTCGGCGCGGTGATCCTGCTGGCGATCATCAGCCTCATCAAGCGCGCCTGATCCGGCGCGTTTGATCAGACGCCCCGCCCGCGGGGCGTCCCTTTCCGACAGGCGTCGGAGCAATAGACCACCCGGTCCCAGTCCCGCTCCCATTTCTTGCGCCACTGGAACGGGCGCTGGCAGACCGGGCAGGTTTTCGCGGGCCGCGGCGCACCGGCGCCACGGCGCTCAGCCGCCATCGACGGCGACCTGGTTGCGGCCGCCGCGCTTGGCCACGTACAGCGCGGCGTCGGCGCGACGCAGCAGCGCATCGGGTTCCACCTGCACGTCCGGCACGAAGCCGGCAACGCCGATGCTGACCGTCATGCCGGCGTCGCTGGACGCGATCGCGGCACGGATCGCCTCGGCGCGGCGCAGCGCCTCGTCGGGATGCAGGCCCGGCAGCAGCAGGGCGAACTCCTCGCCGCCGTAGCGCGCCAGGAGTTCCCGCTGCGGATCATGCTGCTGGCTCAGGCGCTGGGCAATGCCGCGCAGCTGCACGTCGCCCTCCAGGTGTCCGTGGGTGTCGTTGTAGGCCTTGAAGTGGTCGACGTCGATCATCAGCACCGACAGCGGGCGACGCTGGTCGAGGCAGCGGAACCACTCGCGGCGCAGGCCGTTCTCGAGCGCGCGGCGGTTGGAGACGCCGGTCAGCGCATCCTCGGTGACGAGCTCGGCGAGCTTGCGGTTGACCTCCTCGAGTTCGCGGGTGCGCTCGGCGATCCGCGATTCGAGGCGGCGGTTCGCGGCCAGGTAGCGTTCGGTGCGCTGGCGCACCGCCCACAGGGTCAGCGCGACGGCGAGGGCAGCCAGCGCGACGAGGCCGAAGCCGATCACCCACCACTGCTCGTACCAGCGCGGTTCGACCCGGAAGCGATAGTTCATCGCCGCGGCCTGGCGGCCGTTGCGGGTTCGCGCCTGCACCTCCAGCGAGTAGTCCCCGGCGGCCAGGGCGCGGATGGCCAGGTCGCGGTCGGTCCAGTCGCTCCAGGCCGGGGTGACCCCGTGCAGCAGGTAGCGGAACTCGGCGCCGCTTTCGATGCTGACCATGCCGAAGCGCAGGTTGAGGCTGTGGCCCGGCGGCACGTGGACCGGGTCGCCGACGGTGCGGGTCGCCAGCGGCAGCACTTCGCCGGCGGGACCCCGGGCGGTGACGCGTTCCATCACCAGGCGCAGAGGCTGGGGCTCGGATTCGACTTCCTCGGGGTTGTACTGCAGGAGGCCTTCCCAGGTGGACAGGCGCAGCACGCCGTCGCGGCCCATGCGCAGGTTGGAATAGCCGGCCGCGAAGCTGGCGCCGGGATAGACCTGTTGCCAGGTGTCGGCTCCGGGCGAACGGCGCCAGAGCTGGCGGGTGGTGAAGGCGAAATCACCCAGCGGGGTCTGCTCCACCATCAGTTCGTCGGGGCGATCCACGAGGGTGACCGGGGGCGCCAGGTCGGGCACGAAACGGTCGCCTTCCAGCCGGTAGCCGGTGCTGCCGCTGACGGCGTGGATGCGGCCATCGAGCTGGAAGATGCTGGTGCCGGAGTCGGGATCCACCGGCAGCCCGCGGGCGTCGTCGAAGACCTCGCGCTCGAGCAAGGTGCCTGCCGCGGGGTCGAGCCGCCAGCGCTGCGCCGGTCCGCGGCTGTCGCCCAGCCAGAGCTCGCCGGGGCCGGCCTCTTCGATGCCATAGGCGCTGAGGTTGCCGAACGGCAGTTTCGCCGACAGCTGCCAGCGGCCCTGTACGCGGCGCAGGAGCAGCAGGTCGGAGGCGGTGGCGGCGTACACCAGGTCGGCGTCGTAGCGCGATTCCATCAGCCCGTAGGCGCCGTGGTGCGGGTGCTCGAACAGCGTGCGCGGCTCGCGGGCGCCGGGGTCGAGGACCAGCAGGCCTTCGCGGATGCCCACCAGCAGCCCGCTGTCGCTGGCGTGCAGGGCCTGCGCCTCGAACCGGGTCCAGGGCAGCCGCTCGGTGTTGACCTTGCCGTCCTCGGCCGCGGTCATGCGCAACAGGCCGCGCGAAGACGCGAGCCACAGCGCGCCGTCATGCCACTCGAAGTCGTTCGGGCTCCCCTGCAGGCCGTGGTCCTCGCCGAGGAAGGACCAGGGCGAGGGCAGGGACAGGCGCACCAGGTCGCCCTCGGTCGCCACCCACAGGCCGCCCTCCCGGTCCAGGCCCATCGCGCGAACCGCGAAGCTGCCCAGGTCCAGCAGCTCGCGCGGCTGCAGGTCGGCGCCGATCCGGATCAGTTCGCCGTCCTGGGTGCCGATGACCACGCTGTCATCGCCCAGCGCCTTGACGACGTAGGCCGACTTGCCGGCGACGCGACGATCGGCAGCGCCTTCCATGCGGCGGATGCCGTCCTCGTCGGAAATGAAAAGACCTTCGGTGGCGACCAGCAGGTTCCAGCCGTCGCGCGGCACCACGCCGGCCAGACTGCGGTTGGCGAACTCAGCGCCGCCCGCAACCGGCTCGAAACGACCGTCCACGAACCGGCACAGGCCCTTGCCGTTGACCCGCACCAGCAGCGAATCGCCGATCGGATAGAAGCTGCGCACTTCCTCGGGCAGCGGCCAGTTCATGGCTTTTCCCGCGCCGTACGGGATGTAATGCAGGGAGCGTTCGGCGTGGAACCAGACGCCCTCCCGGGTGGTGAACGCTTCCCAGACGATGCCGACGAGGCGGGCGTCGCCGCGCAGGCCGGCGCGGGTCAGCAGCTCTTCGTAGACGTAGTCGCCTTCGCCGTTTCGCACCAGCTGGCCGAAGCTGTCGTAGCTGCCGACGTAGACCAGGCCATCGGTGCCGGTGGCGAGCGTGCGTCCGATGCTGTTGCCCGGCAGGGTGATCAGGCGCCAGTCGACGCCGTCGTAGTGCAGCACGCCGTCGTAGTTGCCCACGAACAGTTCGCCGTTCTGGCCGGTCGTGATGCCGAAATGGCTCGGGCCGGCCTGGGTTTCCTCGGGACTGAAGTGGCGCGCGAGCGGATCCCCGGGCAAGGCCTTGGCGCCCAGCATCGGAGCGGCGAGGCATCCGGCGGCGAGGACAAGGGCGCGTAGCAGGGTCAGCGGGGGCATCGGCGGATTATCCCCCAAGCCCTGCCCGGTTCAGCGAAATGTCGCAGGGATTTCGGACTGCCGGGCGGCAGGGTAGGCTGCCGGGATGACCCTGCTCAGCGTTAACGTCAACAAGGTGGCCGTGCTCCGGAATTCCCGGGGCGGGCTCGAGCCCAGCGTCGTCGCCGCGGCCGAGGCGGCGATCGGCGCGGGGGCGGGCGGCATCACCGTGCATCCCCGCCCCGACCAGCGCCACATCCGGCCGGGCGACGTGCACGACCTGGCCGCGCTGGTCGCCGGGCGGGTCGAGTACAACCTCGAAGGCAATCCTTTCGCGCCGCCGCGCGCCGGTTACCCCGGCTTCCTGGCCCTTGTCGAGGCCGTCCGGCCGACCCAGGCCACCCTGGTGCCGGATGGGGACGGCCAGCTGACGTCGGACCATGGTTTCGACTTGGCCCGGGACGCGGCGCGGCTGCGGCCGCTGGTGGCCCAGCTCAAGTCGCTGGGCGTGCGGGTTTCCCTGTTCATGGACGCGGGCGCCGAGGGCCTGGCGATGGCGGCGGAAATGGGCGTCGACCGGATCGAGCTCTACACCGGCCCGTTTGCCGAAGCTCATGCCGCCGGCGCGCCGGCCGGGGCGATCGCGCTTTGTGCGCGCACCGCCGTCGAGGCCCAGGGACTGGGCCTGGGCGTCAACGCCGGCCATGACCTGAGCCAGGCCAACCTCGGGGACTTCCTGCGCGGCGTGCCGAACGTGCTCGAGGTGTCGATCGGGCATGCGCTGTTCGGCGAAGCCCTGCACCAGGGCCTGGGGCCGACGGTCCGGGCCTACCGGGACATCCTCCGGAAAGCAGCGGCCCAGGCTTAGTCCACGAGGCCGTAGTTCTCGATGCCCGAGCGCTCGACCATGGCCAGTGCGGTGGCGGCTGACTGGTAGTCGGCCTCCGGGTCGATCTCGATCCGCAGCAGCAGGCCGGGCTTGGCGAGGGCGTCCAATGCGGCCGGCAGGGAGCCGGCGCTGACCGGGGTTCCGGCCAAGCGGTACAGGTCGCCGCGGTCGACGGCCAGCACCACCGGGTCGGTCGGCGGGGGCGTCTGCTCATTGGGTTGGGACAGGCCCACCTGCAGCCGGAAATCCATGATCGGTGCGGTGAGCATGAAAATCACCAGCAGCACCAGCATGACGTCGACCAGGGGAGTGATGTTCATGTCCGACATCGTGTCGGAGGCGGTCCGTGCGGCGGTGAAGGCCATGGCGCAACTCCTTCCGGGGGTCCCGCTTTCCTTGTACGCCTGCGTGGGCCCGGGTCGCAAGCGTGCGGCGTAGGCATCGGTGCCGGCGTCACCGCGGAAGCGAGGGTCACTTCCCGCGAAATAAAGGCTTCACTGAGTGGGAAGTGACCCTCGCTCTCGCGGTGACGACGGCGCCGTAACCGGGGGGACAAGGCGCCAAAAAAAACGCCGCCCGGAGGCGGCGCTGCTGCAGGTGCGGGAAGTGCGGCCTTACTGGCCGGATTCCACGAAAGAGATCTTTTCCATGCCGGCGTTCTTGGCGCGAGCCAGGACCTTGGCCAGCATTTCGTACTGTGCGTCGGGGTCGGTCTGGATTTCCAGGGTCGGCTGGACCGAGCGTTCGGCCTCGACTTCCAGCGACGACTGAAGCACCGAGATCGGCATCGGCGAGTTGTTCCAGGTCACGGTGCCGCCGGCTTCGATCCGCAGGCGGATCGGATCGGGCGGGTTGTCGATCTTCGGCGGCGGATTGGTGCTCCGCTGCGGCAGGTCGACCTGGATCTGGTAGGACAGGGCGGGCGCGGTGACCATGAAGATGATCAGGAGCACCAGCATCACGTCGACGAGCGGCGTGACGTTGATGTCGGCCATCGGGCCGCTACCACTATTGGAGGCAAATGCCATGGCAGTCTTTCCTCAGCGCTCGGGGGAGGACACGAAGCCCACCTTGCGGATACCCGCAAGGCGAACCTTCTTCACCACGTCGGCGATGATCGCGTAGCGGGTGACGTCGTCGGCGCGCACGTCCACCTGGGGCTGCGGGGTGCGCTGGGCCAGGACGGCCAGGCGTGCCTCGAGCATCTCGGTGGAAACCTTCTCGTCGTTCCAATGGACTTCGCCATTGGCCGTGATCGCCAGCGTGATCGGCGGCCGTTCGGGGGCGATCCTGTCCTCCAGGGTGGCCTGGGGCAGGTCGACCTTGACCTTATGCGACATCAGCGGCGCCGTGATCATGAAGATGATCAGCAGCACCAGCATCACGTCCACGAGGGGCGTGACGTTGATGTCGGCCATCGGTCCGCCAGCGGCGGAATTGCTTGAGAAGGCCATGCCTGCGGCTCCTGGTTAGACCTGGTGACTCAGCGCTTGGCCGGCATGTCGCCGACGCGCGAGCCGGTGGCGAAGAAGTCGTGCAGGTCGTGCGCGAAGGTATCGAACTTGGCGTAGGTGTTGCGGTTGGCGCGGTTGAACGCGTTGTACGCAAGCACCGCCGGGATCGCGACGAACAGGCCGAAGGCGGTCATGATCAGCGCCTCGCCGACCGGGCCGGCCACGGCGTCGATGGAAGCCGAACCGGTGGCGCCGATGCGGATCAGGGCGCCGTAGATGCCCCACACGGTACCGAGCAGACCGACGAACGGGGCGGTCGCACCGACGGTGGCCAGCCAGGTCATGCCGTTCTCGAGGCGGGCGCTCTCACGGGTCACGGCCTGGCGCAGGGCGCGGTCGATGAACTCCGAGCGGTTCAGGGCGTCGACCAGGCGGCTGCCTTCGTGGCGCTGGTGGTGCGCGGCGGCCTGGGCGCAGTCGAGCGCGATCTTGGAGAACGGCTCGTTGGCCGGCTGCTCTTCCATGAAGCGGATCGCGTCCTGGGCGTTCGGGGTTTCCCAGAACGTACG
>LNFM01006288.1_pt1 | contig 19678 bp, 22 predicted proteins | sample 596031 | NCBI WGS metagenome assembly LNFM01 (sample SAMN04254537, study PRJNA301005) | activated carbon metagenome | isolation source: dual media filters at the Ann Arbor, Michigan drinking water treatment plant | place: USA: Ann Arbor | reverse complement strand
GCTGGCGCGCATGCTCGACATGGGCGGCCTGCTGGAGCGCCGCACCGAAGGCTTCAGCCAGGGCGAGCGCATGAAGACGGCACTGGCGCGCGCGCTGGTGCACGACCCGCCCAACATCATCCTGGACGAACCCACCAACGGGCTGGACGTGCTGGCCACGCGCTCGCTGCGCGAGGCCCTGCGCCGGCTGCGTGACGAGCAGGGCAAGTGCATCGTGTTTTCCACGCACATCATGCAGGAGGTGGAGCGCCTGTGCGACCACGTCGTGGTCGTGGCCCACGGCCGCACGGTGGCCCAGGGCACGGTGGCCGGCTTGTCGGCGCGCACGGGGCTGGCCGACTTCGAGGAGACCTTCGTGCAGCTGGCCTTCAGCGATCAGGAGCGGCTGGGCAGCGGGTCCTCGGTGGATCGAAGCCCGCGGCCACTGCGCCAGGGGTCGCCATGAACGCGGCCTGGGTGGTCTTCTGCAAGGAGCTTCTCGATGCGCTGCGCGACCGCCGCACGCTGCTGATGGTGCTGCTCAGCTCGGTGGCCATCGGCCCGCTGGTGCTGGTGCTGTTCTCGACGCTGGTCTCCGGCATCGAGAAGCGGGCCGAGGCGCGCGAGGTCTGGGTCAGGGGGGCGCAGCACGCGCCCACGCTGCGCAACTTCCTGGAGCGCCAGACCTACACGCTGCGCGAGGCGCCGGCCGACTTCGAGCGGCAGATCGCCGACAGCAAGCTGGGCGAGCCGGTGCTGGTGTTGCCCGAGGACTTCGAGGCGCAGCTCGCGGCCGGCGAGGTGCCGGTGGTGGAGCTGGTGTCGAGCAGCTCGAACCCGCGTGCCGAAGGCGGCGCGGCGCGCCTGTCGCGCCTGCTGCAGGGCTTCAACCAGGAGGTCGCTTCCTTGCGCCTGGCCGTTCGTGGCGTCGCGCCCGCCGCCCTGCAGGCACTGCAGGTGGAAGACCGCGACCTGGCGCAGCCGGCGGCCCGCGCATCGCGCATGGCCAGCCTGGTGCCTTTCTTCGTGCTCATGGCCGTGCTGTACGGCGCGCTCAACGCCGCGCTGGACACCACCGCAGGCGAACGCGAGCGCGGCTCGCTGGAGCCGCTGCTGATGAACCCCGCGCCGCGCGAGTCGCTGGTGCTCGGCAAGTGGGGCGCCGTGACGGCGGTGGCGATGCTGATTGCCGTGCTGAGCTGTTTCAGCTTCCTGCCGGCGCAGTGGCTGATGAGCAGCGAGTCGCCGGCGGCGATGTTCCGATTCGGCCTGCGCGAGGCGAGCTGGTTCGTGCTGCTGCTGCTGCCCCTGGCCGGCGCGCTGTCGGCGCTGCTGATGGCGCTGGCCATCCGCTGCCGCAGCTTCAAGGAAGCGCAGGCCAGCGCCACCATCGTGGTGCTGCTGGTCTCGCTGCTGCCACTGCTGACGGTGTTCCGCCAGGAAGGTGAATCGCCGTGGCATCTGGCCGTGCCCGCGCTGGCACAGACCACCCTGATGGGGCGGGTGCTGAAGCTCGAGCCCATCGGCTGGGGCGAGGGCCTCTTGCCGGTGGCCGTGTGCCTGCTGCTGGCCGCGGGGGGCCTGGCCTTCGTGGCCCGCACCATGCGCAAGGCCGCCGTGCGCTGAACGTCAGTGTGCCGTGCGCAGCGCCCGCTGCACTTCGTCCTGCCAGGGCAGGGTGTAGACGATCGCATTGAGCACGCGCGCGGCTTCGAAGGCCGTCAGCACCTCGCCCTCCTGGCCGATGATGCGGATGTTGGTCACCACGCACATGGGGTCGGCCATGGCGACCAGACCGCGCGGCATCTGCACCCAGTCCCAGGCCACCCCGGCCTCGCCTTCGGCGGCTTCGGTGGCCCAGATGGTCTGGCCGGCGGTGCGGCGCAGGCGTTCGTCGAGGATGGTGACGCGGGTGCCCAGATGGCGCAGCCGCAGGGCCGAGGAGTGGTCGGCCGGCCACAGCACCGGCGGCCAGCCGCGAAGCGACCAGGGGGAGATGAGTTGTTCAGTCGCGCCTTGGCGAGAGTGTTCATGGTTTCGCATGCCGCTATATTTCGCCCTGCAAGCCATCAACGATAGATGTAAGGCCTGTCAGGGCGGATAGCCTGGCGTCTTCTGGTCTGGAAGGATCTCCTGCTCCCATGCTCTCTGGCGGCTACGCAAGTGTTCTGCAGGCCCGGACTCGCGAAGAGTTCAGGGCCGAGGTCGTGCGTTTCACGCAGTGCCTGGGTTTCCAGACCGTGTCGGCGATCACGGTGGTGGACCATGGACCCGGGCGCAGCGAGTTCATCACCGTGGACAACACGCCGGTCGACTACGTCGAGGTCTATTCCAACCCGAAGAGCTACCGGCGCGACCCGGTCATGCAGCATTGCAAGCGGCAGAGCGTGCCCATCCTGTGGGACCAGGACACCTATGTGTCGCAGGGCCTGGGCGAGATCTGGGAGCAGCAGGCCGGCTTCGGGTACCGCACCGGGATCGCGATGGCGCTGCACCTGCCGGAAGGGCGGCATTTCATGTTCGGCGTGGACCGCGATGAACCGCTGCCCGTCGATCCCCAGGAGCTGCAGCGCATGGTCGCCGACCTGCAGCTCTTTGCGGTGCTGGCCCAGGAAGCCGCCCTGAGCCTGCTGCTGCCGAGTCCCTTGCAGCCCGAGAAGCCGGCGCTCACGCCGCGTGAACTGGAGGCGCTGCGCTGGACCATGGAGGGCAAGACGGCCTGGGAGACGGGCGCCATCCTCGGCATCAGTGAACGCACCGCGGTCATGCACGTCAACAACGCGATGCACAAGCTGGGTTGCGTCAACAAGCACCAGGCCGTGCTGAAGGCCTTGCGTCTGGGCTTGATCTACTGATCGAGTTGTCCAGCCGGCTGGTCGTCTTAACGGCCTGGCGCGTTCGGGTGTGCTCGTTCACCGCGCATGGCCACCTGTAAGAGCTTGCAGTGGTCGCCATCGGGCCCGCCTGCTCCAATCGTGTCATCCGTTTCGTCTCGAACGATTCTTCAACGATGGAGCCTCCCATGACACATCAAGACACTTTCGCTTCCGTTTCCGCCCTCGACGGTGAAGAGCGCTTCGTCGGCACCGGGCCGGTGGTTCTCGACCTGGCCGATCTGGCGCGAGTCGCGGGTGGCTTGCCCAAAGGCGGTTGGGCCGCGGCCGGCGCGGTCTACGTGGACGGTGCGGTGTACGTCGAAGGCTCCGCGACGCAACTGCCCAAGGGCGGCTGGGCTTGAGCCCAAGCGGCAGCGCTGTACGCGGCCGGCCCTGTGGGGTCGGCGTTGTGTCGGGCGACGGGCCGATGGCGGCCTGATGTCCTGCTGATCGAAGGCGCGGACCGGGGTCGACCCGGCTGCGCCTCCTTGCCGTTCGCCCGCCATCGAGCCGATGCCGCCCCTGTTCCGCCCTGAAGCCCTGCAGGCCCAGCAGACCGCCTGGCTCGGCAGCGTCCGCATCATTCGACCCCCTTCGATGACCTGGCTCACCGCGGGCGTGGTGGTGGTGGCGCTGGCCATCGCCGCCTTCCTGTCGCTGGCCCACTACACGCGCAAGGCGACGCTGGCTGGCGTGCTGAGCCCCGAAGGCGGCGTGCTGCGTCTGCTGGCACCCCAGGCCGGCGTGGTGCTGGAGCGACGTGCCGCCGAAGGCCAGGCGGTGCAGGCGGGCGACGTGCTCTACGTCCTGTCCATCGAGAGACCGACCCTGCAGCGCGGCGCGCAGGCCGAGGTCGAGCGCAGCCTGGACGACCGCAGGCGTGCCCTGCAGGACACCCTGCGGCTTCAGCAGAGCCTGAGCGAGACGCGCGTGGCCGCGCTGGACAGCCGCCTCAGGGCGCTGGCCTCCGAGCAGGCGCAGCTCGACGCCGAGGTGGCCCTGCAGCAGCGTCGGCTGGCCCTGGGGCGCGAGTCGGTGGCGCGGCTGGAGACCTTGCAGCGGGACCAGTTCATCTCCCCGGCACAGGTGCAGGCCAAGGGGGAGGAGCTGCTGGCCCTGCAGACCCAGGCGCAGTCGCTGGAGCGTCAGCGGGCGTCGCTGGTGCGCGAGCGCGAGGAGCTCGAGGGCGAGCGGCGCGGCCTGCCGCTGCTGGCGCGCGGCGCGGCCAGCGAGCTGCAGCGCGAGCTGGCGGCACTGTCGCGCGAGACGGTCGAGCAGGATGCCACTCGCGAGATCATCATGCGCGCCCCCCAGGCCGGCACGGTCAGTGCCGTGATGGCCGAGCCCGGCCAGAGCGTGTCCGGGTCCTCGGCCCTGGCCACGCTGGTGCCGCAGGGCACGCGCCTGCTGGCCCATCTGTATGCGCCGTCGGGCGCGGTGGGCTTCGTTCGCCCGGGTCATGAGGTTCGCCTGCGCTACGAGGCCTTCCCGTACCAGAAGTACGGCCAGCAGACCGGACAGGTGCTGCAGGTGTCGCGCGTGCCGCTGGCGCCCAGTGAGATGGCGGCCCTGTCGCTGCCCGCCACCGACCGCCCGGGCGAGCCGATGTTCCGCATCACCGTGCGGGTGGACGACGCAGCGGGCCCGGCGATGCCGCAGTCGCTGATGGCCGGCATGCGCTTCCAGGCCGACGTGCTGCTGGAGCGCCGCCGCCTGATCGAATGGCTGTTCGAGCCGCTGATCGCCTTGCGGCAAAGGCTCTAGATGGCGGGTGTCGGAGAGCTGAACCTCGGCTTCGGCGCTGGGCGCGTGCCGATGATCCTGCAGACCGAGGCGGCGGAGTGCGGCCTGGCCTGCCTGGCGATGGTCGCTTCGGCGCATGGCCATCGTGTCGACCTGCCGACGCTCCGCCAGCGCTTCTCGCTCTCGACGCAGGGGGTGACGATGGCCGACCTCGTGCGCATGGCCGACGCGCTGAAGCTGCAGTCGCGGGCCCTGCGCGCCGAGCTGGGCCATCTCGAACAGCTGCAACTGCCCTGCGTGCTGCACTGGGACATGAACCACTTCGTCGTGCTGGTGGGTTTGCGCCGTGGCGTGGCCACCGTGCACGACCCGGCGCGCGGTGTGCGCCGGCTGCCGCTGGCCGAGGTGTCGGCGCACTTCACCGGCGTGGCGCTCGAACTGCAGCCCACGGCCGACTTCCAGCCGCGCACCGAGCGCCAGCATGTCACGCTGCGCCAGCTGCTGGGGCCGGCGCGCGGGCTTCGTGGCGCGGTGGCGCAGATCCTGGTGCTGGCCGTGGCGCTCGAGGGCTTCGTGCTGCTGACGCCCTTCCTGATGCAGTGGGTGGTCGACGGTGTGCTGGTCAGCGCCGACCGCGACCTGCTGCTCACGCTGGGCATCGGCTTCGGCCTGCTGGTGCTGGTGCAGGTGGCCACCGCGGCGGTGCGCTCGTGGGCCGTGCTGGCGCTGTCGGCCACGCTCAACCTGCAGTGGATGGGCAACGTGTTCGCCCACCTGCTGCGCTTGCCCGTGGCCTGGTTCGAGAAACGCCACGTGGGCGACGTGTGGTCGCGCTTCGCCGCCGTGCAGGTCATCCAGCGCACGCTGACCACCAGCTTCATCGAGGCCGTGCTCGACGGCCTTCTGGTGGTGCTGACCCTCGCCATGATGGCGCTGTACAGCCTGAAGCTGCTGGCCGTGGCGCTGGTGGCGGTGGCCGCCTACGGCCTGCTGCGCTGGCTGTTCTTCAAGCCGCTGCGCGAGGCCAGCGAAGAGGCCCTGGTGTTCGAGTCGCGGCAGAACAGCCACTTCCTCGAGTCGCTGCGCGGCGTGCAGGCCATCAAGCTGTTCAACGCCCAGGCCGAGCGACGTGCCCGTTTCGCAGGGCTCACGGTGGACACCATGAACGCGCAGATCGCCACGCGCAAGCTGGAGCTGCTGTTCAGCGTGCTGCACCGCCTGCTGTTCGGCCTGGAGCGCGTGGCGGTGGTGTGGCTGGGCGCGCTGCTGGTGCTGGACCGGCAGCTGTCGCTGGGCATGCTGTTCGCCTTCATCGCCTACAAGGAGCAGTTCTCCTTGCGTGTCAGCGGCCTCATCGACAAGGGTGTGGAGCTGGCCATGCTGCGGCTGCAGGGCGAACGGCTGGCCGACATCGTGCTGACCGCGCCCGAGGCCGACGCTTCCGCGCCCCGCGTGCAGGGCGCGGCGACGCCGGTGATCGAGCTGCGCAACGTGTGCTTTCGATATGCCGACGGGCTGCCCGAGGTGCTCAGCGGCGTGAACCTGCGGGTGGAGCCGGGCGAGTCGGTGGCCATCGTGGGGCCGTCGGGCTGCGGCAAGTCGACCCTGCTGAAGATCATCCTGGGCGTGCAGGCCCCGACGTCGGGCGAGGTGCTGGTGGGCGGCGTGCCGCTGGCCCAGCTCGGCCTGGCCGCCTGGCGCGACATGGTCGGTGTGGTGATGCAGGACGAGAGCCTGTTCTCGGGTTCGATCGCCGACAACATCGCCTTCTTCGAAGCCACTCCCGACCTGGCGCGCGTGGAGCACTGCGCCCGCGTGGCCGCGGTGCACGACGACATCGTGGCCATGCCGATGGGCTACCGCACGCTGATCGGCGACATGGGGTCGGCGCTGTCGGGCGGCCAGCGCCAGCGCGTGCTGCTGGCGCGCGCGCTCTACAAGCAGCCGCGCGTGCTGCTGCTGGACGAGGCGACGAGCTCGCTCGATGTCGAGCGCGAGCGTGCCGTGAATGGCGCGGTGCGCCAGCTCGCGCTGACGCGCATCATCGTGGCGCACCGTCCCGAGACCATCGCGTCGACCGGGCGTGTGGTGGCACTGCACGATGGCCGTGTGGCGCAGGATCTGCGCACCGTGCCGGCCAGCACCCCGACCTACTGAAGGCTGCCAGGCTCGGCCTGGTTCCGGCCCTTCGCCGGTCGGGATCAAGGGGCCGGCCGAGTCCGGTTCCAACCGAAAAGCCGGTCGCGTGCGGGCTGGGCTCGGCAGCCCTCGAACTGCGAAGCCGTGGACTCAGCTGCGCTTGACCGGGCAGGTGCTGAAGCCGAGCACGGTGTACAGCGGGCAGAAGCCCATGGCGGCGGTGGCCAGCGGCACGAGGCCGATCCAGCCCCAGACGCCGATCGCGCCGGTGAGGGTCAAGGCGATCAGGGCCAGGCCCAGAACGATGCGAAGAATGCGGTCGATGCTGCCGACGTTGCGGGTCATGGTGTCTCTCCTGTGATCACGGCAACGGTGCCGATGCGGGCAGTGTGATCTGCGGGCAGCGAGGTGTCGGTGACCTGGGTTACATAGCGACTGATCGAAGTCAATCCCGGCCCACAGGCGGCGTGGCGCCCGCGGCCAGGGCCCCGAGGGCGGCCACGTCGAGCAGGTCGATGCGCTCTCGGTGCAGGTCGACCCAGCCGGAGGTCTCGAATCGCTTGAGCAGCCGGGTCACCATTTCCCTGACGGTGCCCAGTTCATCGGCCAGGGCCTGGTGTGTGATGCGGATCTGGTTGCCGCGGGTCAGCAGGGCCTGGGCCAGGCGCTGGTCCAGGCGCTGGAAGGCGACGGCTTCGGCCAGGGCCATCAGGTCGGCCAGGCGGTCGGCGAAAACGCCGAACACGAAGCGGCGAAACGGTTCGTGAGTGCACCAGCGATCGAAACCCGCCGGTGACAGCAGCAGCAGCTCGGTGGGCTCCGACGCCTGCCCGTGGGCCGTGAGGGCGTGGCGCCCGAACAGGCAGGAGGTCGAGACCACGCACAGCTCGCCGGGCGTGACGCGGTACAGCTCCAGGGATCGACCACCGGCGCTGCCGCGGGCCACGCGCACGCAGCCGCTCAACACCATCGGAAATCCCCGGCAGGGCTGGTGCTCCTCGAAGAGCAGGGTGCCGCGCTCGACCCGGGCAGACTGGGCCTGGGCGGACAGTACCTCGTCACGATCGCCAGGGGCCAGCGTGGCCAGCACCGGGTAGAGCGCGATCAGGCGCTGCGTGAGCGGGTTCATCGCCGGAGCTGCCGGCGCTTCGGTCGTCATGGGCTGACGGTCGCCGGGGAGGTCTGTCGCTCGAGCTGTGCCAGCCACTGCAGGGCGTGCACGCGGTCGCTGCCGCACATCTCGGTACTGGCCTGCAGCGATGCGCAGACAGCCGGGCGCTCCGGCCGGCCGAACAGGCGGCAGCGCCATTGTTCGTCGAGCTGAGGGCAGGGTTGGCCCGCGGCTTTGCCGTCCGGCAGGCCGGGCAGGGCAGAGCTGATCGACGGAGCGATGCAGCAGGCGGCACAGCCGGGTCGACAGTCCATGGCTGGATTATCCGGTCGTGCAAGCGTTGCGAGGGGCGAAGCCTATGGGCGGCATGCAGAGAAACGATGCCGTCGCGCCGGGCGAGCGACAACAATGCAAACAAGAATCATTATTGAAGGCAGATCATGGCCAAGTCAGCTTCGTTCGGCGTTCTCCACCTTGGCATTGCCTTTTCGGTGACCTACGTCTTGACCGGCAGCCTGAGTGCGGCGGGCGCCGTGATGCTGGTCGAGCCGCTGGTCAATACGGTGGCGCATTACTTCTTCGACCGCTGGTGGGGACACCCTGGCCTGAAGGCGCGTTGGGCTCGATGGCGCGGTCAACCCGAGGCGGCTGCCGCCTCCTAAAATCGTCGATTTGCGCGCAACGGCGATCGGCGCCGGCACCCGCGCGCTTTCACCAGGACCGGCCATGCTGCATCCACAGGAATTCGACGTCATCGTGGTGGGCGGAGGTCATGCCGGGACGGAAGCGGCGCTGGCCAGCGCGCGCATGGGGTGTGCCACGCTGCTGCTCACCCACAACATCGAGACCCTGGGGCAGATGAGCTGCAACCCGTCGATCGGCGGCATCGGCAAGGGGCACCTGGTCAAGGAGATCGACGCCCTGGGTGGCGCGATGGCCGCAGCCACCGATGAAGCCGGCATCCAGTTCCGCATCCTCAACGGCTCCAAGGGGCCGGCGGTGCGGGCCACCCGCGCCCAGGCGGACCGGGTGCTGTATCGGGCCGCGATCCGGCAACGTCTGGAGAACCAGCCGAACCTCTGGCTGTTCCAGCAGGCCGTGGACGACCTGATGCTGGAAGGCGACCGGGTGGTGGGTGCCGTCACGCAAGTGGGGGTGCGCTTTCGCGCTCGGGCGGTGGTGCTGACGGCCGGCACCTTTCTGGACGGACGCATCCATGTGGGACTGCAGAACTACAGCGCCGGTCGGGCAGGCGATCCGCCGGCGGTGAGTCTGTCGGCACGGCTGAAGGAGATGAAGCTGCCGCAGGGCCGCCTGAAGACCGGTACGCCGCCGCGCCTGGATGGCCGCAGCATCGACTTCGCCCGTCTGCAGGAACAGCCCGGCGATCTCGATCCGGTCCCTGTCTTCAGCTTCATGGGCCGTGCGGAGCAGCACCCGCGCCAGGTGCCTTGCTGGATCACGCACACCAATGCCGCCACACACGCCATCATCCGCAGCGGCTTCGAGCGCAGCCCCATGTTCACCGGCGTCATCGAAGGCGTCGGGCCGCGCTACTGCCCGAGCATCGAGGACAAGGTCAATCGCTTCGCGGACAAGGACTCGCACCAGATCTTCCTGGAGCCCGAGGGCCTCAGCACGCACGAGGTCTACCCGAACGGCATCTCGACCTCGCTGCCCTTCGACATCCAGCTCGCGGCCGTGCGCTCCATGGTCGGTCTGGAGCAGGCGCACATCCTGCGGCCGGGCTACGCCATCGAATACGACTACTTCGACCCGCGCGAGCTGAAGCCCAGCTTCGAGACCCGTGCGGTACGCGGCCTGTTCTTCGCCGGGCAGATCAACGGCACCACCGGCTACGAAGAGGCCGGCGCCCAGGGGCTGTTCGCTGGCATGAACGCTGCCCTCCAGGTGACCGATCGCGAGCCCTGGCTGCCCGGTCGAGACCAGGCGTATCTGGGCGTGCTGGTCGACGATCTCGTGACCAAGGGCGTCACGGAGCCCTATCGAATGTTCACCAGCCGCGCCGAATACCGACTGCAGCTGCGCGAGGACAACGCCGACCTGCGGCTGACGGAAGTGGGGCGCCTGCATGGGTTGGTGGACGATCAGCGTTGGGATGCCTTCAACCGCAAGCGCGATCGTTTGGCGGGTGAGTTGCAGCGCCTGAAGGCCAGTTGGGTCCGGCCCGACACCGTGCCTGCGCCCGATGCAGAGCGCCTGCTCGGCAAGGCGCTGGAGCACGAGTACAGCCTGGCCGAGTTGTTGCGCCGCCCGGGCGTGGGCTTCGACCAGGTGAGCGAGATCGAGCGCATTGCCCGCGGCGACGAGGTTGTTTCACGTGAAACACGGCGGCGCGATTGGGGTGCCAGGGAAGCCGATGCACTGATCGAGCAGGTCGAGATCAGCCTGAAATACGCGGGCTACATCGACAAGCAGCAAGAGGACGTGCAGCGCGCCGCTCACCTGGAGCACCTGCCCTTGCCGGAAGGCCTGGACTACGCAGCGGTGAAAGCCTTGTCCTTCGAAGTACGCCAGAAACTCAGCAAGCACCGTCCGGCAACCCTGGGGCAGGCGTCGCGCATCTCCGGGGTGACGCCTGCGGCCGTTTCGCTGTTGCTGGTCCACCTCAAGAAGGGGCGCTTCCGGGGGTTCGGCGGCTCGAGCGACGAGGGCACGGGCACCGAGTCGACGCGCGATGTCACGGTCTGAGTTGCCCATCGATGCCGCAATGCTGCGGCAAGGACTCATCGATCTCGGCCTGGTAGCGAAGGAATCGCAGATTCAGAAGCTGCTGGACTTCACCGCCTTGCTGCAGCGCTGGAACAACACCTACAACCTGACGGCGGTGCGGGACGCGCAAGGCATCTTGACGCAGCATCTGCTGGACTGCTTGTCGGTCGTCGCGCCCATCCGGGCGGTGTTGGCGCCTGGCGCGCGGCTGCTCGACGTCGGCAGTGGGGGCGGCCTCCCGGGTGCGGTGCTGGCCGTGATGCTCGAGGACGTCCACGTGACCTGCATCGACGCTGTGGGCAAGAAGGCCGCGTTCGTGCGCCAGGTGGCCGGTGCTCTGAGCCTGGGCAACCTTCACGCGGTGCACGGGCGCGTCGAGGCGCTGAAGAGTGGCAAGTTCGATCTCGTCACCTCTCGCGCCTTTGCGTCCTTGGGCGACTTCGTGCGGCTGACGGCGGAGCAGTTGGCGCCCGGCGGGCAGTGGGCCGCCATGAAAGCACAACGGCCGATGGAAGAGGCTCATGACTTGCCGCCGACCGTCGAGATGTTCCACGTGGAACGTCTCTTGGTGCCTGGTCTGGCCGCAGAGCGCTGCCTGGTGTGGATGCGCCCAAGAAGCACCGGCTGAAATTCGAGCGGCGAGCCGCCGACACCCCGGAGTCCTGCAAATTCTGCGCTACGCTCCCAGCTCGATCCCCGGCGGCGCTCCGCAGCCTGCGGACCCGAGAATACAAGCTGACCTGCACCCGCAAGCGCAAAGGCGGGACAGATCGAGGAGTCCTTGTCCATGTTCGGCATCGCCGACTACGGCGCTTTCTGCGCCGCTATCGTCGTGTTCCTCGCCCTCCCGGGCCCGGGCACCTTCGCCCTGCTGACCTCTACCGCCAAGGGCGGCTTTCGTGCCGGTGCTGCAGCCTGCGGCGGCATCATCGCCGGCGACCAGGTGCTGATGTGGCTGGCCGTGGCCGGCGTCGCGGCCTTGCTCGTGGCCCACCCCGTGCTGTTCCAGTCGGTGCAGTACCTCGGGGCCGCCTACCTGGCCTGGATCGGGCTCAAGCTGATCTTCGCCAAGCCAGGCGATGCCTCACCCATCCGCATCGAACCGCGCCAGTACGCGCGCCAGGCCTTCTTCATCACCTTGCTCAACCCGAAGGCCATCGTCTTCTACATGGCCTTCTTTCCGCTCTTTATCGATCCCGCCCAGCATCGCGGTGCCGTCACCTTCCTGGCCATGGGGGTCACCATCGCCGTCATCACCGCGGTGTACTGCCTGCTGCTGTGCGCTTTCGCCCAGGCGGTGAGTGATCGCGTGAAGGCCAACCAGCGACTGGCCCGTCTGCTGGAGCGCCTGGCGGGCGTCTTTCTCGTCGGTTTCGGACTTCGCCTGGGCATCCAATGAAGAAGCCCCCCAGGATCTTCTGCATCGCCAACCAGAAGGGTGGGGTCGGCAAGACCACCACCACCGTCAACCTGGCCGCCGGCCTGGCCCAGGTCGGACAGCGCGTGCTGGTGGTCGACCTCGACCCCCAGGGCAATGCCACCATGGGGTCCGGCGTGGACAAGCGCGCCTTGCCGCTCACCGTCTACGACGTGCTGCTCGAGTCGTCCACCATCGCCGAGGTGCGCCAACGCAGTCCCAAGGGAGGCTACGACGTGCTGGGCGCCAACCGCGAACTGGCCGGGGCCGAGGTCGAACTGGTTGAGTTGGACCACCGCGAAAGGCGCTTGAAGCGGGCCCTCGAAGCCGTGGCAGACGACTACGACTTCGTGCTCATCGACTGCCCGCCGTCGCTGAGCCTGCTGACCCTCAACGGCCTGTGCTCGGCACACGGCGTGGTGGTGCCCATGCAGTGCGAGTACTTCGCCCTGGAAGGCCTGTCGGACCTGGTCAACACCATCAAGCAGGTGCACGCCAACCTCAATCCGGAGCTGCAGATCATCGGCCTGCTGCGCGTGATGTTCGACCCGCGCGTCACGCTGCAGCAGCAGGTCAGCGAGCAACTCAAGGCGCACTTCGGCAGCAAGGTGTTCAATACCGTGATTCCGCGCAACGTGCGCCTGGCCGAGGCGCCCAGCTACGGACAGCCCGGCGTCGTGTTCGACCCGTCGTCCAAGGGTGCCCAGGCCTTTGTCGAATTCGCTCGCGAGATGGTGCAGCGCCTGGGCCCCCCTTCGTCATGAGCGAGGCCTTGCTGTCGCGCATCGAAGACGCCGGCATCAACGCCAGTGCACCGCGGCAGCAACTCTGGATGGACGGCTGGCTGCTGCGTTTTTCACCCGGCAAGGCCAAGCGAGCCCGCTGCATCAACGCCGTGGCTGCGGGCAGACTCCCGCTGGAAGAGAAGCTCCGCCGCGCCCAGGCCGTCTTCGACCAGGCCGGACTGCCCCTGGTGGTGCGCGTCACGCCCTTCAGCCTGCCCGCCGAACTCGACCGCCATCTGGCCGGCATCGGCCTTCAGGTGATGGACGATACGCGCGTGATGGTCGGCGCGTTGACCGGGCTCGACACCGTTGCCGATCCCTTGCCCGAGGCTTGTTCGCTCCGGCCTGCCGAGGCGCACGACTACGCCGAAATCATCGGCCGTCTGCGGGCGTCGCCCGAAGGCCAGCGCCGTGCCCACGCAGAGCGCCTGTCGGCTTCACCGGTGGCTTACCAAGGATGGCTGCTGCAGCAAGGCGACCGCACGCTGGCCTGCGGGCAGTACGCCCGCGAGGGCGACCTGGTCGGCCTCTACGATGTGTTCACCGACCCGGCCGAGCGCGGCCGCGGCCTGGCGGCGCTGCTTTGCCGACATCTCCTGCGTGAAGCCGCAGGGCAGGGCGCCCGTACAGCCTACCTGCAGGTCGACGCCGCCAACGCGCCCGCGCGCAAGGTCTATCAGCGGCTGGGCTTTACCGACGCCTACGCCTACCACTACCGGACCGCCGACCCGGCAGCAGCAGGCTGACGCAGGTCCGGGCGGCGCACGCCGCCCCAGGCGAAGCCTACAGCCCCAGCCCTTCGTCGACGCCCAGGTGAACGTTCATGGACTGCACCGCAGCGCCGCTGGCGCCCTTGCCCAGATTGTCCAGCCGCGCCATCAGCAGCACCTGCCGGTCATTCGCGAACACGAAGATGTCGACCCGGTTGGTGTCGTTGCAGGCCTGCACGTCGAAGAACCCGTCTTCAAGAGTCGCCGGATCGCGCAATGGCATCACGCGGACAAAGCGCTCACCGTCGTAGTGACCGGCCAGTGCAGTGTGCACTGACTCCGCCGATGAGCCTTTGGCCAACTGGCTCAGGTGCAGCGGCACCGACACCGCCAGCCCCTTGTAGAAGTTGCTGACGACCGGCTGGAAGAGCGGCGCCACCGTCAGCCCGGTGTGCGCCATCATCTCGGGCACGTGTTTGTGGGCCAGCGTCAAGCCATAGGGACGCGGCGAAGCCAGTGCCGGCTCACGGCCCGCCTCGTACTGCTCGATCATCTTCTTGCCGCCACCGGAAAAGCCGGTGATGGAGCCGGCGCTGACCGGCAGCGACGCCGGCACCAGGCCGGCGTCCACCAGCGGACGAAGCAGCAGGATGAAGGCGCTGGCGTGGCAGCCCGGGTTGGCGATGCGCTTGCTCTGGCGGATGCGCTCGCGCTGGCCCGGCGCCAGCTCCGGCAGGCCGAAGACCCAGTCCGGCAGCGTGCGGTGGGCTGTGCTGGCGTCGATCAGGCAGGTCTTGGGGTTGGTCACCATGGCCGCTGCCTCGCGCGCGGCGGCATCGGGCAGGCACAGGAACGCAACATCTGCGGCGTTGAGCAGGCGTGCGCGCTCGGCGGCGTCCTTGCGGTGCTCGGGGGCAATGCGCAACACTTCGATGTCGCGACGTTGCGCGAGGTACTCGTGGATGCGAAGGCCGGTGGTGCCTTCCTGGCCGTCGACGAAGGCGGTGAATCCCATAAGCTGCCCCTGGCGCCGGTGGGCGCGGTTTCAATGAGCGTTCTGGTGGAACGCGGTCGACAAGCATAAGGCAAGCCCATGGCCCAGACCTGCCGAGTCCTGTTATTGCCCGGATGGCTCGACTCCGGCGCCGATCATTGGCAGACCCTCTGGGAAAGACAGCGCGGCTGGCATCGCGTGCAGCAGAGCGACTGGCTCTGGCCGCGGCGCGGCGACTGGATGGCGCGCCTGGACGAGGTGCTGCTCGAAGCCGAAACCCCCGCCGTGCTGGCGGCCCACAGCCTGGGCTGCCAGCTCGTGGCCGCCTGGGCGGCACATTCGAAGCACACATCGCGCGTGCGCGGCGCGCTGCTGGTGGCGCCGCCCGACGTCGAGCGCGAGGGTGGGCCACCGCAGATCGCCACCTGGCGCCCCATCGTGCGGCAGCGGCTGCCCTTTCCCTCGCTGGTGGTCTACAGCGAAGATGATCCCTACGCGGCTGTCGACCGCGTTCTGGCCATGGCAGCCGACTGGGGCTCCACGGCACGATCGGCCGGCCGGCGTGGTCACCTCAACGGTGAATCGGGACTCGCCGACTGGCCCGAGGCGCAGGACTGGCTGGCCGAGCTGGCGGCCCCGGTGCCACTGGCGTGAAGACCGCCGGCCGAGCGCTGCTGATCGGCGCCGCGCTGAGCATCTTGGGCTGGGGCCTGCACCGCGCGGGCGCCGGCTTGCCCCTGCTGATCGCGGCGCTCGCCATCGGGCTGCTGCTGAGCTGGGTGCTGCCGCAGCTGGGCCTGCGTGTGCTCGACCGGCTGGGGCTGGCGCTGCGCGCCGCGAAATGGCACCGCGAGGAGGGCCGCCACCATGCCTTCGGCAGCACGCACCTGCACATCCACGACGACGGACGCCACAGCTGGATGACGGCCGACGACCTGCGCCACCTGCTGCAGCTGCGCGACAGCGACGACGTCATCGCGGCGCGGCTGTCGGGGCGCTGGCGCCGCGATGGCCGCGGCACGCTGCTGCTGCGCGTCGACGCGGTGTCGAACTACCTCGCCCAGGCGCCAGGCCGCATGGAGCCGCGCACGGTGCGCCTGCGCCGCTATCTCGACGAGGCCGTGCTGTTCCCGGCCGCGCAGCGACGCCGCCGCAGCCTGCCCCCCGATCGCGTCGACCGGCCGGAATGAACGGCCCGGACCGACACTCGGTGACAATGTCCGCATGGTGACCAAACGACCCAAGGGCCTGGGGCTCGGCCTGGAAGCGCTGCTCGGCCCGAAGGTGAGCGATGCACCGGCAGCGTCCAGCGGCGAACCCCACACGCTGAAGCTGACGCAGCTGCAGGCCGGCAAGTACCAGCCGCGCACGCGCATGGACGAGGGTTCGCTGTACGAGCTGGCCGAGAGCATCAAGAGCCAGGGCGTGATGCAGCCCATCCTCGTGCGTCCTGTGGGCCCGGGGCGCTACGAGATCATCGCGGGCGAACGCCGCTTCCGCGCCGCTCAGCTGGCCGGCCTGGACAACGTGCCGGTGCTGGTGCGCCCGGTGCCCGACGAAGCGGCCGCCGTGATGGCGCTGATCGAAAACATCCAGCGCGAAGACCTCAACCCGCTGGAAGAGGCGCAGGGTCTGCAGCGCCTGGTCAGCGAGTTCGCCCTGACCCATGAACAGGCGGCGCAGGCCGTGGGCCGCTCGCGCAGCGCCGCCAGCAACCTGCTGCGTCTGCTGCAGCTGGCCGAGCCGGTGCAGCAGATGCTGCTGGCCGGCGACCTCGACATGGGGCACGCGCGCGCCTTGCTGCCGCTGCCGGCGGCGCAGCAGGTGATGTCGGCGCAGGAGATCGCGTCGAAGAAGCTCAGCGTGCGCGAAGCCGAGAAGATCGTCGCGCGCCACCTGGCGCAGGGCCGGCAGTCGCCGCTGCTGCGCGCGCCTGCCGAGAAGTCGCGCGACATCCTGCGTCTGGAAGAGAAGCTGGCCGATGCACTCACGGCCGAGGTCGAGATCCGCGTGCAGCGCCGCACCAAGCGCGGCGAGCAGGGCGAGGTGGCCATCCGCTTCGGCTCGCTCGAGGAGCTGGGCGGCCTGCTGCACAAGCTGGGCCTGGAGGAAGAGTGATGGGCGTGCTGGACCTGCAGATCGACGACGGCGTGGCCACGCTGACGATGAACCGCCCGGACGCCAAGAACGCGCTCAGCGCCGACATGCGGAGCGCCTTCGCCGAGACCGTGCCCGCACTCGCGGCCGATGCCGGCGTGCGTGCGCTGGTGCTGACCGGTGCGGGGGGCGCCTTCTGTGCCGGCGGTGATCTGCGCGCCATGGCCGAGCTGCGCAGCGGCATGACCCTGGCCGGCTGGCGCGAGCGCATGCGCGAGGTGCAGCCCTGGCTGCGCACGCTGATCCAGTTCGACCGCCCGGTGATCGCCGCCGTCGACGGCGCCGCGTTCGGCGCAGGCTTCAGCCTCGCGCTGCTGGCCGACTTCGTCATCGCCAGCCCGCGCGCGCGCTTCTGCATGTCCTTCATGCGCGTCGGGCTCGGCCCGGACTTCGGTGCCATGTACACCTTGCCGCGTGTGGTGGGCGTGCAGCGCGCCAAGGAACTGATGCTGTCGGCGCGCGAGGTCGACGCCGACGAGGCGCTGAAGCTGGGTATCGCGATGGAAGTCGTGCCCGTCGACCGCCTGCTGCCGCGGGCCACGGCGCTGGCGCGCAGCTTCACCGGTGCGTCGCCCCTGGCGGTGAGCTTCGTGAAGCAGGACGTGGCGATGTCGCTCGGTGCCGACCTGGAGGCCCTGTTTTCCCGGGAAACCGACCACCAGGCGATGTGCTTCACCACGACGGCGCACGAACAGGCGGTGCAGCGTTTCCTGGCCAAGCAGCCGGCGGCTTTCCGCTGGCCGGGCAAGGACGGCGACGCGGCCTGATCGACGGGCCGATGGGCCGGTGGGCGCGCACTGCCGGCCTGCCGCCGGTGTGAGGCGGGGGCCGGCAGCCGAGGCTGGGCGCTGCGGCCTTGACCCCACGCAACGCCATGGGATTGCGCGGGGCTCCCGCTGCGCCCTCGCGCGCACGCCATCATCGCGACCACTCAGTTCAGCACCAAAACCGGAAAGTATTCTGATGCTCAATCGCCGACAGATCCTTGCCGCCGGCCTCGCCGCGCCCGTCGCCTACGCTGTAGGGTCCTTCGTGCCCGTGTGGGCGCAGAGCGCCCCCAACTTCGGCACCCCCACGCTGCCCACCCCGGGCTTTCGCAAGATGAAGGTGGGTGACGCCGAAGTCATCTCGCTGATCGACGGCATCGCACGTCGGCCCCTGGGCGAAGAGTTCGTGAAGAACGCGCCGCTGGCCGAAGTGCGCGCCCTGCTGGCCTCGCAGGGGCTACCCACCGACTACATCGACGTGCCCTTCACGCCTTTCCTGGCCGTGGTGGGCAACCGCCGCATCCTGATGGACACCGGCATGGGCGAGTTCGGCGGCCCCACCACGGGCAAGCTGCTGGAGCAGCTGCGCGCCGCGGGTTTCCAGCCTGCCGACATCGACACCGTGCTCATCACGCACTATCACGGTGACCACATCAATGGCCTGCGCAACAAGGCCGGCGAGTATGTATTTCCCAAGGCCAAGGTGATGGTGCCCGCCCCCGAGCACGCCTTCTGGATGGACGACGCGAAGATGGCCGCCGCTCCCGCCGGCATGAAGGGCGCGTTCGACAACGTGCGTCGCACCTTCGCCCAGATGCCCGCCGACATGCTGGTGCGCTTCGAGCCGGGCAGCGACGTGCTGCCGGGCATCCGCTCGGTGGCCGCCTTCGGCCACACGCCGGGCCACACGCTGTTCGAGCTGACATCGGCCGGGCAGACCTTCGCCTACCTGGCCGACCTCACCAACGTGCCGGCCCTGTTCGCGCGCAACCCCGACTGGGCGGTGGCCTTCGACATGGACGCCGAAGCGGCGCGCCGCGTGCGGCGTGCCACCTTCGAACGCATCGTCGCCGGCAACATGATGGTCGGCGGCTTCCACTTCCCGTTCCCGGCCTTCGGCCGTGCCGTCGCGTCGGGCAACGGCTATGCCTTCCAGCCCGCCACCTGACGCCACCCGCCGCGCGCTGGTCGGCGCTGCACTGGCCGCGCCGCTGTGGCCGGCCGCCGCCACCGAAGCCGAGGCTGCCTTCAGGGCCGGCGGCGTGGTGCTGGGCCTGCGCCATGCGCTCGCCCCGGGCACGTTCGACCCGCCGCAGTTCCGTCTGGGCGACTGCAGTACGCAGCGACTGCTGAGCGACGAAGGCCGTGCCCAGGCGCGGCGCATCGGCGAGTGGTTCAAGTCCCGCGGGCTGACACCGGCCCGCGTGCGTTCCAGCCCGTGGTGCCGCTGCCTGGACACCGCCACGCTGGCTTTCGGCGCCGCCGAGACCTGGCCTGCGCTCGGCTCGCCGCGGGGTTCCGACGGCAGCATCAATGCCACCCGCCTGGCCGATCTGAAGGCAGCCCTGGCCACCGCGTCGGCACAGCGCGGACGATTCGAGGTGTGGGTCACTCACATGTTCGTGCTGTCCGACCTGGCCGGCACGAACACCGGTTCCGGCGACGGGCTGGTGATGCGCATGGGCCGCGGCGGGCAGCTGCAGCTGGTCGCGCGATTCCCGGGCACCTGACCGCGCCGCCGCCTGACGCAGCGGCGCTGCGGCGATGCGCGGAGAATGCCGGCTCCACACGAGCCTCCATGCCTGCCTCGACCCCCTCGCCGACGCGCGTGCTGTCGTTCATCTCGCCGATGACGCAGCTGAACACGCCCTATCCGTCCACCGCCTACCTGACCGGCTTCCTGCGCTCCCGTGGCGTGGCCGCCGTGCAGGAAGACCTGGCGCTGGCGCTGATCCTGGAGCTGCTGTCGCCGGCCGGCCTTCAGCAGCTGAAGTCGGCCATCGACGCATTGCCGTCGCCCGGCCGCAGCGAGGCGGTGGCGGCCTTCGACCAGCGATTCGACGAGTACCTCGAAACCCTGGGCCCGACCATCGCCTTCCTGCAGGGCCGCGACGCCACGCTGGCGCACCGCATCTGCAGCCGCCGCTTCCTGCCCGAGGGTGCGCGCTTCGCCTCGCTGGATGTCTACGTCGACCCCGACGGCGGCGACCCCATGGCCTGGGCCTTCGGTGCGCTGGGCGTGCACGACCGCGCGCGCCACCTGGCCA
>LNFM01006287.1_pt1 | contig 19678 bp, 16 predicted proteins | sample 596031 | NCBI WGS metagenome assembly LNFM01 (sample SAMN04254537, study PRJNA301005) | activated carbon metagenome | isolation source: dual media filters at the Ann Arbor, Michigan drinking water treatment plant | place: USA: Ann Arbor | reverse complement strand
CCACCGAGTATTCTGCGCCCAGCCATTCCCTGTTGGCGAGGTGCCGGTCGAGCACGCCGTAGAGCCGCCGGGTTTCCTTGCGGTAGCGGTCGATTGCGTAAGGGACCGGCTCGGGAGCGGCGCGCAGGAAATGATGGGTCTGGCCAAACATCGGGCCGATCCCGCCCATCTGGAACATCAGCCACTGAATCGCCTCGAAGCGTTGCGACTTTCCCGCCGGCAACAGCCGGTCGGTCTTGTCGGCGAGGTATAGCAGTATCGCGCCGGACTCGAACAGTGCGAAAGGCCTGCCGTCCGGACCGTCGCTGTCGACGATTGCCGGGATCTTGCTGTTGGGACTGATGGCGACGAATCCGGGCTCGAACTGGTCACCCTTGCCGATGTCGATTGCATGGACGTTGTAGGGCAACGCCAACTCTTCCAGCATGATGGAAACCTTGCGGCCGTTCGGGGTGCTCCACGTGTACAGATCGATCAACGACTTCTCCTGTCGGATATTGAGACAACCAGATCGGATTCTAAAGGAAAGCCGTTGCCCGGCCCCTATAATGCCGCGTCGATTCGCGGTCTATCCGGGTGGCAGGACCTGCGGCTGGTGATCTACGGAGAACAGTGTGCTGAAGTGGTTGTTGACGATCGTCTTTGCCCTGCTGTTGCTGGGCGTTCTGATGCCATGGCTGCGCCGGCGCGGGCTGCGCCGCATGCCTGGCGACATCAGCTTTACCCGCAACGGACAGCAGTATTTTTTCCCGATCGGTTCGACAATCCTGTTGTCGCTGCTGGCGAGCCTGCTTTACTGGATGATCAGGTAGGCCCCGTTGCGGCCGAACCACGCATTGAGGCCAGTGCTGCAGTGACGGCTTCCAGACGGGCGGCTTCGATCTCAACCGGAATTTGCTCGGGCTTGGCCGCCGCGAGTGCAATCGCGCCGGCGTCAACCGCGCGCGCCGCTGCCGCGGCAGCACGCAGGATCTCCGCCTGCGGATAGGCGCGAGCGGCGTGGCCGTCGCGGCCGTGGAAGTCGCTGGCACAGGCGGCCAGGAACTCCTCGAAACGCTCCGGCTTGCGATACACATCCACCGCCCAGAGCAGCTTGAGCACAGTGGCGGGGCGCAGTTCGGCGGCGCGATGCACGTCGCCGTGATAGCGGGCCACCAGCACCGCCAGATCCCGGCATTCCCCGGGCACCCGTAGCCGCTCGCTGAGCGCCTCGACCAGCCTGACGCTCCTGTGCTCATGGCCGTGATGCTTCGGCCAGAGATGCTGCGGCGTCGCGCCCTTGCCGAGGTCGTGGGTCAGCGCGGCAAATCGCACGTTCAGCGGGTAGCCGCGGTCGGCGGCGTGGTCTATGACCATCATCACGTGTACGCCGGCATCCACTTCCGGATGATGCGGCGGCGGCTGCGGCACCCCGAACAGCGCCTCGACTTCCGGTAGCACCCGCGCCAGGGCACCGCAGGCCCGCAGCGCCTCAAACATTTTCGACGGATGCTGTTCCATCAGGCCGCGGGCGATCTCCTGCCAGGCCCGCTCCGGAACCAGGTGGTCGACCTCGCCGTCGCGCACCATTTCCTGCATCAGCGCCAGCGTTTCCGGTGCGATCGAAAAGCCGAAGCGCGCGGCAAAGCGCGCCACCCGCAGGATGCGCACCGGGTCCTCGACGAATGCAGGACCGATATGCCGTAGTACGCCGGCCCTGAGATCGGCTGCGCCACCGTGGGGGTCGATCAGGGTGCCGTTCTGATCCAGGGCAATGGCATTGATCGTCAGGTCCCGTCGCGCCAGGTCCTGCTCCAGCGTTACCTCCGGTGCCGCGTAGATTTCGAAGCCGCGATAGCCGCGCGCAGTCTTGCGCTCGGTGCGCGCAAGCGCATATTCCTCGTGAGTTTCGGGATGCAGGAAGACCGGAAAATCCCGGCCCACCGGCCGATAGCCGAGGCGCGTCATCTGCTCAGGCGTGGCGCCGACCACGACATAGTCCTGGTCGGCGACTTCGCGGCCCAGCAGCCGGTCGCGGACTGCGCCGCCGACGGCATAGATTTTCATGGCTCGTATTGCTTGATGACCTCGATTTCGGCCTGTGCACCGGCGATCCACGCTTGCATTGCCGGTAGCCGGAGGATGGTCTCCAGGTACTCCGAGGCGGCGCCCGCGAGCCCGACATCGTAGGTATGGAAGCGCGTCACCACCGGCGCATACATCGCATCGGCGATGCTGAACTGCCCGTACAGGAATGGACCCTGGCTGCCGAAGTGCGTCCGGCAGTCGTTCCACATTGTTTCTATACGGCTGATGTCCGCCCGGACTTCCGGCGGCTTGCCGCGCCCGGGCATGCGTGCCCTCACGTTCATCGGCATCTGGCTGCGCAGGCTGGCAAAGCCGGAATGCATCTCGGCACAGATCGAGCGGGCATTGGCGCGGGCGTGGACATCAGTTGGCCAGAGCTGCTTCTCCGGGTGTTTCTCCGCCAGATACTCGCAGATTGCCAGCGAGTCCCACACTGTCAGGTCGCCATCGACCAGCACCGGAACCCTTCCCGCAGGCGAATAGCGCTGCATTCTTTCCCTGGAATCGGCCTGGTAGAGCGCTATGCGCTCCTCGTCGAACTCGATGCCCGCATGTGTCATCAGCAGCCACGGCCGCAGCGACCAGGAGGAATAAGCCTTGTTGCCGATTACGAGAATGGGTCTGACCATTGCGGATCCCTGGAACGGGTTGGGTGGGTGCGCCCGATCAGCGGCCGGCGCGCAGCCGCATCCAGCGATAGCGCGAGCGCGGCGCGGCGTCGCATAAATACAGCGGCGCTATTGCCTCCAGTGGCGTCGGCTCGAGTCCAAACACCGGCGGGAAAGGGCAGTCGCAGACGTTGTCGGCCTGCATCGACAGAAGGTTGTCGCGGGTCATCAGTTTGACCGGCAATTGCTCCATCACCCAGGCCTGGAGGTAGGACAGGCGGTCGTTGAGCGGGACCACCGGACGCTCCAGATCCAGAACCGAACAGACGTACTGAACCAGTTGCAGCAAGGTGTAGACCTGCGGTCCACACAGGTCGAAGCTGCGGTCGTAGGTATGTGCGTCCTCCAGACTCGCCACCAGCGCCTGTGTCACGTCTTCCACGAAAACCGGCTGGAAGCGCGCGCCCGGGCTTGCCAGCGCGATCACCGGAAGCCATCGCGCCAGGCGCGCGAACAGGGTCAGAAAGTGGTCGCCCCGCCCGAAAATCACCGACGGGCGAAACACCGTAGTGCGGATTCCGGAGGCCTGGGCCACCCGCACCTGCTGTTCGCCGCCGGCCTTGGAACGCAGGTATGCGCTCGGCGCCTCGTGCGCCGCCTTGAGCGCCGATACGTGCAGCAGGCGCGGTACTCCCTGCTCCCTGCAGGCATCGACGATCTTGCGTGGAAGTTCAGCGTGAACCCGGGCGAAATCCCCGGCGCGGCGCTCATGCAGGATGCCGGCAAGGCTGATGACCGCGTCGGTTCCGGACACCAGGCGCGCCAGAGCGCGCGAGTCGTGGACATCGGCGTTCACCACGTCCACGGTAGGCAGCACGATCAGATGCTTGGCGCGCTCCCTGCGGCGGGTCGGTACCCGGACCTGGATGCCCTGCGCGGCGAGCCGCTGGACGACGTGGCTGCCCAAAAAACCCGAGCCGCCGATGATGCAGACTGATTGCACTTTCATGTTTGCCGGTATCCGATGCTCAGTTGCTCTGCGGTGTCCTGGCCGGCACCGTGCCCAGCCGCTCGCGCAGACCGGGCGAAGGATGGCGCAACAGGCGTGCGTAGTACATGGTGTTGCTCATCACCTTCTTCACGTACTCGCGGGTTTCGATGAAGGGGATGGTCTCGGTATACACGGCGCCTTCGAGCGGCCGGCCGGCGGCCCAGGCCCGGGCGCGGCGCGCTCCGGCGTTGTAGCCGGCGGACGCCATGGCTTCGTGGTTATCGAGCGTATCCAGCATCTGCCGCAGATAATTGGTGCCCATGCTGATGTTGGTATCCACCGCCTGGGTGAGGGTGCCGTGATGCCCGGAAATCCCCAGGCGCTTTGCCAGCCAGCGGGCGGTCGAAGGCATCAGCTGCATCAATCCGCTGGCGCCGGCCGTGGAGCGCGCTGTGGTCACGAAGCGGCTCTCCTGGCGGACCAGGCCATAAACCCAGGCCTCGTCCAGGCCGAGCGCGTCGCTGTGGTGGCGCACCACGTCGCGGTAGGGCGTGGGGTAGCGCAAACCGAAGTCGTGCAGCATCTCGGTGCGCTCCGCGGTGTCGATGGCGCGTTCGTACCATTCGTTCTCTGCGGCAATCTGTGCCGCGGCCAGCAGCTGCTTGTCTTCGTAGTCCTTGATGGTCCATTGCCATTCCAGCGCACCCTCGTAACGCAGGCCGTTCCGATACCAGGTCAACGCGCGCTGTATGCCGAGGTCGGCGGCGACGGTCAACAATTCGTCCTCGCCCGGCTTGTAGGTCTGCGGCGCACTGCTGACTGAAATGCCGAGGTCTTCCTCGGCCAGCAGGCCGTAGAAGTTAAACTCATTGGCCAGTCTGGCCAGTAGCACGTTGGCCTCGGCCTGCCGGCCCAGCTCTGACAGCGCCCGGGCCTTCCAGTAGCGCCACTGCGGCCAGCGGAATTCTTCCGGCGACATCGCGCTGATGGCGCTGAGCGTCTCGCTCCAGTCGCCGGCGCGCAGGGCGGCGCGTGCCTGCCAGGTCCGCTGGCGGTCATCCAGGCGCCCGTTGGCCCGCTCAAACCAGACCAACGCGTCGGGATACAGGTTTCGCGCCGCCACCGTGGCCACCTGCGCCCAGGCGTATTCGCGCTCGGGATCCGCAAGCTGCTTTTCGATGGCGACAAGCCGGGTGGCCGCAATCTGCGGCCAGTTTTCGGCGGTCTTGTACAGCGCGAATATCGCCAGTTCACGTTGGGCCCGCGTTTTGAGCGGCAGAGACGCCCGGTCCAGGTAGCGCTGCGGCCGCTGTGATATCGACTCCAGCGTACTGGCGCCAGGCCGCTCTCCGGGCGGCAGGTAACGCAGCAGCATGCGCGCACCGCTGAGGTTTCCCAGTTCCAGAGCCAGGCGTATGCGCGCCCAACTGTCCTCATCGGTCAGCATCCCTTTCGAGAACATGGCCTCGAACAGCGGCAGGCAGCTCTCCGGAAGCAGTTTCGACGATAGCCACAGCGAGCGTGCCTGCACCAGTATCGCGTCTTCGCCCTGCGCCAGCCGCGCCTGGTGGGATAGGCAGGTGAGTTCGACGTCCTCGGTACTCAGTTTCGGAAACTCGCGCAGGAAACTCTGCCAGTCCCGGTTCTTCGCCAGCAGGCGCAGCCAATCGGCGCGCAAGCGGTCGGCGACCAGGCTGTTGGCGTTGCTGGCGAGGAAGTTTTCGATCTGGCCGGCCGGCGTTTCCGCCAGCCGTGAGCGCAGGCGCCAGTACTCGACGTGTCCGGCCAGAGGGTAGTTGCGATCGAGCTTGCCGGCCCGCTCATCGAGCCTGGCAATGTCGCCGCGCTGGAACGCCGCGCGCGCCTCAAGGAAGATCACGTCGTCTGAGGCCGCCAGAGCGGCAGCCGGAACGGCCGAGAGTGAGGCCAACAACAGGACGGCAAGGCTTGGTCGCATGACTTCAACTGACGCGCGGCAGCGTGAAAAGTTTCTCGAGCACAATTATAGAAGCTATGGGCGTCGCGCAGCCATAGAAGTGCCGGGGATCTGTCCGGACCAAGGGCGCAGCAGCGCACACTCAGGACAGAAACTGCGCGTAGGCGGGATTGCCGGTTTCCTCGGAATGGACATAGCCCAGCCGCGACAGGAACCGACGCAGCGCCGGCCGGTCCTTCGCCGGCACCTGCAGGCCCACCAGCACCCGCCCGAAATCGGCGCCGTGGTTGCGGTAGTGGAACAGGCTGATGTTCCAGTCGTGGCTCATGCTATTGAGAAAGTTCATCAGCGCGCCGGGGCGTTCCGGGAATTCGAACCGGTACAACAACTCGTTAACCACGCCCGGCGCCCGCCCGCCCACCAGATGGCGCACGTGCAGTTTCGCCATCTCGTTGTCGCTGAAGTCCAGTGTCGGCAGGTGGTTCCGGCGCAGGCGCGCGATGAGCTTGCTGGTTTCGTCGCGGTTGCGCACCTGTACGCCGACGAACACATGAGCCTTGTCCGGGTCGGCGTAGCGGTAGTTGAACTCGGTCACGCTGCGCGCACCCAGCAGGGTGCAGAACTGCCGGAAGCTGCCCGGGCGCTCGGGAATGGTGACCGCCAGGATCGCCTCGCGCGCTTCTCCTAGTTCGGCGCGCTCGGCCACGAAGCGCAGCCGCTCGAAGTTCATGTTGGCGCCGCAGGCCACCGCCACCAGTGTCCTGCCGCCGGCGCGGTGGCGCGCGCACCAGGCCTTGGCGCCGGCGATGGCCAGCGCGCCCGCCGGTTCCAGGATCGAGCGGGTGTCCTCGAACACATCCTTGATGGCCGCGCAGATGGCGTCGTTGTCCACCAGCACCATCTCATCGACCAGTTGGCGGCAAAGGCGGAAGGTCTCCTTGCCGACCTGCTTTACCGCCACGCCGTCGGCGAACAGCCCGACCTGGGCCAGGCGTACCCGCCGGCCGCTGGCCAGGGAACGCGTCATGGCGTCCGAATCCACCGGCTCCACGCCGATGATCCGGATCTCCGGGCGCAGACGCTTGACGTAGGCGGCGATGCCCGAGATCAGCCCGCCGCCGCCCACCGCGACGAAGATCGCATCGATCGGTCCGCCATGCTGGCGCAGGATCTCCATGCCGATGGTGCCCTGGCCCGCAATCACGTCCGAGTCGTCGTAAGGATGGACGAAGGTCAGTTTCTCGCGGCGGGCGATGTCCTGGGCATGGTGGTAGGCCTCGTCGTAGGCGTCTCCAAACAGCACGACCCGGGCGCGTCGTGCCGCGACTGCGGCAATCTTGATCTGGGGCGTGGTGGCCGGCATCACGATGGTGGCGCGGCAACCGAGTTTCTGCGCCGCCAGCGCCACGCCCTGGGCATGGTTGCCGGCAGATGCCGCGATCACTCCGCGCCTGAGTGCGGCCGCAGGCAGGTGTGCCATCTTGTTGTAGGCCCCGCGCAGCTTGAACGAGAACACCGGCTGCATGTCCTCGCGCTTCAGCAGCAAGCGGTTGCCCAGCCGGGCAGACAGCGCCGGCGCAGGCTCCAGCGGCGATTCGATGGCGACGTCGTAGACGCGCGCGGCCAGGATGCGTTCCAGATAGTCGGCTTTCATGTTTTACTCCCCAAAGAGTGGGCGAGGTTAGCAGTCGCGGGCAAGCGCTCGCAACCCGGCAGCGGGCCGGCCCGGTTTGTACTGACCTGTCGTAACCGCTATGCTGACAAGCCGTATTTGCAACAACACAGACATGACCCAGGACGATCTCAAGAAAGCAGTAGCCAAGGCGGCGATCGCATACGTGCCGGACGATTGCATCGTCGGAGTGGGAACCGGATCGACCGCGAACTTTTTCATCGAAGAACTGGCGCGGATAAAAGGGCGGATCGAGGGCGCCGTGGCCAGTTCCGAGGCTACAGCGGCGCGGCTGAAAGCCGCCGGAATCCGGATTCTCGACCTGAACTCGGTGGACAATCTGCCGGTCTATGTGGACGGGGCCGATGAAGTGACCCGCCACCTGCACATGATCAAGGGCGGCGGCGGAGCGTTGACCCGGGAAAAGATCGTCGCCGCGGTGGCCGGCAAGTTCGTCTGCATTGCCGACGAGAGCAAGCTCAAGGACGTACTGGGCGGGTTTCCGCTGCCGGTGGAAGTGATTCCGATGGCACGCTCCCATGTCGCGCGCGAACTGGTTCGGCTTGGTGGCCATCCTGAGCTGCGCCCGGGGTTCACCACCGACAACGGCAACCTCATACTGGACGTGCGCGGCCTGGAAATCGTCAACCCGGTGGAACTGGAGGCGGCGGTGAACCAGATCGTCGGGGTGGTGACCAATGGCCTGTTTGCCCGCCGGGGCGCCGACGTGCTGTTGCTGGGCGGTGCAAACGGGGTGAGGACGCTGCTTGCCCAAGGCGCTGCCGATTGAAACCTGACTGTCATCTGGCGGTATTAAACTGTAACTTTTGGCAAGCGCCTGTACCGGAAGGGAGTACGCGTTCATGAACCTTACAGAGCACACATCCAAGCAGTTCGAAGCCGAACTTGAGGCGGTGCGCGCCCGGGTCCTGCAGATGGGCGGACTGGTGGAAGAACAGATCAAGCTGGCGCTGGATGCACTGACCTCCGGCGACATCGACCTGTGCACAAAGGTCGAGAATAACGACCACTTGGTCAACGGCCTGGAAGTCGGCATCGACGAAGATTGCAGCACCATCATCGCCCGCCGCCAGCCTGCCGCCGGCGACCTGCGCATGCTGATGACCGTGGTAAAGACCATCACCGACCTGGAGCGTATCGGCGACGAGGCGGCGAAGATCGCGCGCATGGCCAAATTGATCTACTCCGGCGACCGGCTGCAGCAGCCGCGCACCGTCGAAATCCGCCGCATGTCGCAAATCGCGCTGGAAATGCTGCGCAAGTCGCTGGATGCGTTCGCACGGCTCGATCTGGCCGCCTCGGCCGAAGTGGTGCGGCGTGACCAGCATGTGGACGAGGAGTTCCGTGGCGTGTTGCGGCAGTTGATCACGTTCATGATGGAGGATCCGCGCACCATTTCGGTTTCAATCGAGATCCTGTTCATCGCCAAGGCGATCGAGCGCATCGGCGACCATGCCAAGAACATCTCCGAATACGTGATCTACATGGTCAAGGGCAAGGACGTGCGCCACGTCACGCTCGAGGAAATCGAGCGCGAGGTCATGGGCTAAACGGCCAGATCTCCTTACCTCCACAACCAAGAATCCACCGCGGAGGACGCAGAGGAAGTTCAAAGAAAGGAGGAAATCACATAGGCAAGCCCGGGATCCGGAATCACTGTCTCTGAGGCGCGTCGTCTTCCCGCTTCGCGCCTATGCACTTCCTCCGCGTCCTCTGCGGTGGGCGCTTCAAGGTTCCAAGAGCTTTTGAGGCAAAATGGCTGCATGGAAAAGTTTTCCACCATTGCTGCGGTCGATCTCGGCTCCAACAGTTTCAGGCTCCAGGTCGGCCGCGTCAATGACGACCAGATCTATCCCCTCGATTCCCTGCGTGAACCGGTGCGGCTGGCTGCCGGCCTGACCGCCGAGAAGCACTTGGACGAAGCGGCGCAGTTGCGCGCCATCGAATGCCTGAAGCGCTTCGGCGAGCGCCTGCGCGGCATGCCGGCTGGGGCGGTGCGCGCGGTCGGCACCAATACCCTGCGGGTGGCAAAGAACGCTGCAGATTTCATGCCCCGGTTCGAGGCCGCGCTGGGTTTTCCGATCGAGGTGGTGGCCGGGCGCGAGGAAGCCCGGCTGATCTACCTTGGCGTGTCACACAGCCTGCCGGGCACCGTCGAAAAACGCCTGGTGGTGGACATCGGCGGCGGTTCCACGGAGCTCATCATCGGCGCCGGCAACCAGCCGCACAAGCTCGAAAGCCTGTACATGGGCTGCGTCAGCTACAGCCTGAAATTTTTCCCCGACGGACGCATCGGCAAGTCCGGTCTGAAGCAGGCCGAACTGGCGGCCCGGATTGAGATCGAGGCAATCAAGAAGCAGTTCTCGCGCAAACACTGGCAGCAGGCGGTCGGCTCATCGGGTACCGCGCGCGCGATTGGCGACATCCTTGAAGCCAACGGCTGGGCTGCGCCGGGTCTCATCATCCGCGAGGGCATGGATAGGCTGCGAGCGGCGCTCCTCAAGGCCGGCAACGCGTCCGAGGTGGCGCTGCCGGGTCTGCGCGGCGATCGCGTCGCGGTCCTGCCGGGCGGTTTCGCGATCATGAACGCAGTATTCGCCGAACTGGACGTCGAACAGATGGCGCTTGCCAATGGCGCGATGCGCCAGGGCATCCTCTGGGACATGATCGGCCGCGCCCACCGACGCGACATGCGCGAACTCACCGTCCGCCAGTTCGTCAAGCGCTACCATGTGGATTCCACCCACGCCCATCGGGTTGAGCGCCTGGCGCTCAGACTGCTGGAGCAACTCGCCGGCGGCTCCAGGGAAGAGCGCGAGTCCCCGGCGCTGCTGCTGTCCTGGGCCGCGCGGCTGCACGAAATCGGCCAGACGGTCGCCCACAGCGGCTATCACAAGCATTCGGCCTACATCATCGCCAATGCCGACATGCCGGGCTTCTCGAAAATGGAGCAGTCACAGCTTTCGCTGCTGGTCCTGGCGCATCGCGGCTCGCTCGACAAGCTGCGCGGCATGGTCGAGCAGGAAGTGGACTGGACGCTGCTGATCGTGCTGCGGCTGGCGGCGCTGCTCAACCGCAGCCGCTCGGAAGTGCGGCTGCCGGTGATCCGGGCCTCCCGAAAAAAATCCACGTTCACGGTCGAACTGGAGGCCCGCTGGCTAGCCGCAAACCCGCTCACCGCGACGGAACTGCGCGCCGAGATCAAGGGCTGGAAAGGACTGGGGATCGAGCTTTCGATCCCGCAACTGGCCGAAGTCGAATCGGCGGAGCTGCTGGCCGCGGATTGAAACTGCCAGGCCCGGCACCTATCCGGCTTTCGGGTCAGTGGCGATGCTGATGATGTGTATCCGGCACATGCGGGTGTGCGTGGGCCACGCTTTCATGTCTGTGTAGATGGCTGTGCCGGCCGTTCGGCACGGCCTCGTGCGTGTGATCATGATGTCCGTCGTCATGCCGATGGGCATGCTCATGCTCGAGCGGTTGGTGCAAGTGCTCGTGCCCGTGCGCTTCCGAGAGGTGGAGCACCACGCCAACCAGCATCAAGCCTCCCCCGGCTGCCATCATCCAACCCGCAGTGCGGTCGCCCATGGCGATGGCGAGTGCCGCGCCAATGAACGGTGCGAATGCAAAGACCGATCCGGTGCGGGCCGCCCCGAATGCGCGTTGCGCCAGAATATAGAGTCGCAGGCTGAGGCCGTAGCCCGTTGCCCCCACGGCAAGCAGCGCCGCTGCCGCGCTCGTCGGAGGCAGCGGCTCCCGGAACATAAACGCAAGCGTAGTCGTCGCACATACGCCAAGTGCCGCTTTCGCAAACACCACCTGTCCGGGATCGCGATCCGCCAGCGCTCTCGAGAGGGTGTTGTCCACGGCCCAGGCAGCCGTCGCTGCGACGACGGCGAACAGGCCCCAGAACTGCGGCTTGCCCGCATGGCCCTGGTTCAGGATCAGCAGCACGCCCCCGGCTACCAGCAGGAGCATTGCCGTCCACACCCGCCCGCCCATGGTTTCCCGGTATATCCGCCAGGCAAGCAGCGCTGTGAACGGCGCTTCCAGGGTAAGCATCATCGACGCACTGGCACCGCTGGTGTGCTGTAGTCCCCAGGCCATGGCGACCGGACCGACCACTGCACCGGATGCGGCGATTCCCAGAAGCAAGGGAAAGTCAGCGCCCATGAGGCGCGCTTCACGCGTGGCGTGTTGCCTCGACAGTGCGCCCACTGCGGCGGCGCCTGCATACAGCAATGCCGCAGTGGTAAATGCGCCCAGACCCGCGCCGAATAACTGCACCAGCGGCATGCTGATGCCGAACAACGCAGCGGCCAGCAGTGCCAGCGCTCCGCCATACAAGGCAGGCAGCCTGGACATTCAGTAAATCCTGGACACGCTTACTTGATGGAGAACCGCACGCTGATAGCCGTGCCGTCTGGGGATGTCAGCGTCGCCACCGCCCGCGTGCCGCTGCCCACTTTGACGCCATCGGCTTCCAGCCTGTTCTCACCAGCCGCTTTAAGTTCAGCTTCGGTTCGTTCGCTGCCGTTTAGCACGGTGAGTTTTCCGGTCATTCCTGCGGTGTCCAACGGTTTGCCATGGTCTTCGACGTGGATCGTCACACCGTTGTCGGTTGCGGCCAGTTCGAAGGACAAGTCGCCCGCGGCCTGCACGACGCCACCGTGTTTGGGTTTGACGCCGCCATGCGCCCAGGCGGCGTTGAAGGCCAGTACCGAAATGCCCAGCACCAGAACAGTGATCAGCTTCTTCATCGAATCTCTCCTTGCGGTTTGCGGCGCACTTGAGCAGGCGGCGCCGCGTGGGCCTTGTAACAGTGAACGGGCTTGTCAGTAGGCTTCCTGCGCTGCCGACGTATGTGTGGAGGTGCGGCCGTCGGTGAGCAGACGTTGTGTCGGCCGTTCGCCGACCAGCCAGAACATCAGGGGCGTCAGCAGGGTATCCAGCAGTGTCGAGCTCACCAGTCCGCCGAAAATCACCACTGCCACCGGGTGCAGAATCTCCTTGCCCGGCGCATCGGCCGCCAGCAGCAGCGGCGTCAGCGCGAATGCCGCCACCAGTGCAGTCATCAGCACCGGCGTCAGTCGTTCCAGCGAGCCGCGCACGATCATTTCCCGGCCAAAGCGCTCGCCCTCGAACCGGCACAGATTGATGTAATGGCTGATCTTGAGGATGCCGTTGCGCGTGGCGATGCCGGCCAGCGTGATGAAGCCCACCATCGAGGCGACGGACAGGCTCACGCCTGCGATCCACATCGCGATCACCGAGCCGATCAGCGCCAGCGGGATGTTCGCCATGATGATCCCGGCCAGCACCGCTGACTGGTAACGCGAGTACAGCACCAGGAACATCATCGCCAGGGAGACCAGCGCCAGGCCAATGATGAGTCGCGTCGCCTGCTCCTGGGCCTGGAACTGGCCCTCGAGGCTGACGAAGGTACCTGCCGGCAGGGCGGTCTGGCCGATTGCGGTCCGGATGTCGCCGATCACACGCCCCATGTCGCTGCCGTCGGTGTTGGCGTAGACGACGATGCGCCGGCGGCCGTTCTCGCGGCCGATCTGGTTCGGCCCATCGGTTTCCTCCACCGTCGCGATCGCGGACACCGGCAGGCGGCCTGCCGGCGTGTCGATCAGAGTTCGCGCCAGGTCTTGCGGGCTGCGCTTAGCGTCGGGCAGCCGCAACACCAGTTCGTAGCGGCGTGCGCCGTCGACGATCTGGGCGCCGTGGGCGCCGTCCGTCAGCGCCTGCAACACGCGGATGGCCTCGCCGGGGGCAAGGCCGGCCTGGGCAGCCTTGCGGTGGTCCAGGCGCACGCTGATCTGCGGGATCAGCACCTGTTTCTCGACCGTCAGGTCCACCAGGCCCGGCACGCTGGCAAGACGGGAGCGCATCTGTTCGGCCAGGCCGCGCAGCGTATCGGTGTCGTCGCCATAGATCTTGAGCGCAATCTGCGCGCGCACGCCCGAGAGCAGGTGGTCGAGCCGGTGCGAGATCGGCTGGCCGATGGCCACCTGCGCCGGCAGCACGGAAAGTTTCTCGCGGATTCCGGCCATGATCTCCTCACGGCTGCGGTCGGAGCTTTTCAGATCCACGTCGAGCTCCGCCGAGTGCACGCCTTCGGCGTGCTCGTCGAGTTCGGCGCGGCCGGTGCGTCGCCCCACTTGGGTGACCTCCGGTACCTCGAGAATCAGCGCCTCGGCCAGTGCGCCTACCCGGTTGGCCTCGGCGAGCGAGGTGCCGGGATTGAGCATCAGGGACAGCACCAGCGAGCCTTCATTGAACGCCGGCAGGAACAGACGCGGAAAGTGCGGCACGCTGGCTGCGGCCGCCACCACCGCGAACAGGGCGATCGTGATAAGGGCCTTGGCGCGCGGGAAGGACCATGCCAGCAGGCGGCCGTCCATGCGCTTGAGCCAGGCCACCAGCGGGCTGTCGCCGTGGTCCAGCCGTTTCATCGTCGGCAGCAGGTAATAGCTCAGCACCGGCGTAACGGTGATGGACACCAGCATCGATGCCAGGATCGACACGATGTAGGCAATCCCCAGCGGCGAGAACAGCCGGCCTTCGATGCCGGGCAGCGCGAACAGCGGCACGAACACCAGCACCACGATGATGGTGGCGTACAGGATGCCCGAGCGCACCTCGACGCTGGCGCGTTCGACCACGTCCAGAACCGGCAACGGCGCTGCGCTGCCGCGGTTCTGGCGCAGCCGGCGCAGGATGTTCTCCACGCCGACCACGGCGTCGTCAACCAGCTCACCGATCGCGATTGCCAGGCCGCCCAGCGTCATGACATTGATCGATTGCCCGAGCCACTGGAACACGACTGCGGTGACCGCCAATGAAAGTGGAATTGCAACCAGGGAGATTATTGTCGTGCGCGCCGACAGCAGGAAGGCGAACAGCACGATGGCGACCATGAAGGCGCCGTCTCGCAAAGCCTCGGACACGTTCGAAATCGACGCCGTGATGAAATCGGCCTGGCGGAACAGCACCTGCGGCGGGCTCATGCCGGCCGGCAGGCCCTGCTTGAGTTCCGCGAGCGCAGATTCGATGTCCCGGCTGAGCTTCACCGTGTCCGCCGAAGGCTGCTTCTGAACGCTGACCACCACCGCGGGCACCCCGTTGTAGCCGGCGTCCCCGCGTTTCAGGCCGGCGGCGAAGCTCACGCCGGCAACCTGTTCCAGCAGTACCGCGCGGCCATCCTTCCAGGCTACCGACATGCCCGCCAGATCCTCTATACGGTTGGTGCGGCCGAGATGCCGGATCAGGTACTCGCGGTTGTTCAGGTCGATGAAGCCGCCGCCGGCATTCCCGGCAAAACCCCGCAGCGCCTGCTCGACCTGCGTCAGCGATACCCCGAACTGCGCCATGCGCGCCGTGTCGGGTGCGACCCGCAGTTGCCGCACCTCGCCCCCGATCGGTATCACCTGCGATACCCCGGGGATCGACAGCAGCCGGGGGCGCAGCACGAAATCCGCATACTCGCGCGCCTGCATCGGCGTTGCAGCCGCCGTGTTGCCGTCACCGCCGTTCAGGGGCAGCGCAATCAGCATTACCTCGCCCATGATCGACGACACCGGCCCCATCACCGGGGTGATGTCGTCCGGCAACTGCGCCTTGACCAGAGCCAGCCGCTCGGCGACCAGCTGGCGGTTGCGATAGATGTCGGTGCCCCAGTCGAACTCGGCATAAAGGATGGACAGGCCAACGCCCGAGGTCGAGCGCACCCGCGTCGCGCCCGGCATGCCGTTGAGCGCGGTCTCGATCGGGAAGGTCACGAGTTGCTCGACTTCCTCCGGTGCCATGCCGCCGGCCTCGGTGAGCACGGTGACAACCGGCTTGTTGAGGTCGGGAAAGACATCCACCGGGGTGCGCCAGGCGGACATCGCGCCGTAGACCATCAGTAGCGCGGCCAGCGCCAGCACCAGCAGCCGGTTGCCGAGACTGAAACGAACGATCCAGTTGAACATGAGTGGGCTCCGTGGTTTAGCGGATCTGGGCGATCAATGGCGCACCCTGCACCACCACCCGGTTGTCCGGTGCCAGACCCCGGGTCACGACAACGGTTTCCGCGTCGAGCGACTGGTATTGCACCGGCTGCGACAGGTAACGTTCGGCGCTGAGCTTGATCCATACCACCGGCTCGTTGACCGGGTTGCGCACGATCGCCTGTGCCGGCAGAACGATCCCGCTGATGCGTTCGCGCAGCGTGGCAATGACCGTAACCGGCTGTCCGACAGCAAGCGGAAGTGAAGCGCCCGGAGTCCTGGGGAAAGCGCGGAAGCTGAGCGGCAACACGCCGTCGCGCAGGCTGCGTGATGCGCCGATCAGGTTGAGCGTCACACCGGATATGCCTGCAAGATGCGCGCCGCCGATGCGCGCGGCCAGCCCCGGATCGACCGTCGTTGCTTCGACCAGCATGCGCGCCGGATCGACCACCTCGAACAGCACCTCTCCCGAAGACACGACCTGCCCGATCACGGCATTGGTGCGGGCGATGACACCCGACACCGGGGCGGTCAAGGCTTCGCGCGCGCCGAGGCTCGCAGAGATATCGCGCTCGCGCTGGCGCAGGCTGGCCAGTTCGGCTTGCGCGGCTTCGATTTCCTTGCGCGGAACCGTGCCCGCCAGGGATTCCAGACGCTCAACGCGCTGCTCGGCCAGCGCGCGGTTGGCGCGAAGCTCGGTGAGTTGTGCGGTCTGGTTGGCAAGTGCATAGGGCTCGGCGTGATGCCGTACATAGGCGAACACCTCGCCACGGCGGACCTTCTGTCCCGCGACCGGCAGGCCCCCGGGACCTGCCTCGACTTTGCCCCCGTGCACCGCCTGCACCAGGCCGGAGGCGTTCGGGTCCACGACCACGCGGCCGGGTAGCTCGACCGCGGCGGCGGCCTCGGTCTGCCGCGCCAACAGGGTGACGACGCCCATGCGGCGTTGCGCCTGCTTCGGCACGTTCACGCTGCCATCCGGCAGGCGGGACAGTCCGGTGGCGCTGACCGCGGCGGGGCCGTCCAGATGCTCGCCGCCGGGACCGTGGGCGCCGGGCGCCGCCTGTGCCGCGGAAACCAGCAGCATTATCGCGGCCGTCACACTGCCGGCCGAGGCCCGACGAAAGCGCGCGAACCCGATCGTAGTCCTCATGACCGGCCTCCTATCCCGGCCGCCAGCGGACTGCGCCGCGCGCGCCGCCGCCACAGCCACGCCCCGGCGGCGCCGATGGCCAGCAGGCCTGTTCCCACCCAGGCGGCAACCGGCACATGCAGATGGTCGTCGTCCTCGTTGTGCACAGGCGCCGCCACGGTAAGCGTGCCTTCCAGCAGGTCGCTTTCGTCGCCGGCAACCACGGTGAACACCAGCGCATGGACCCCCGGTGCCGACAATGCTTTAAGTAAAGCGGGGTCATCGACCGCGTAATCCCCCAGGTCCGCGTGGAAAGTCGCCTTGGCCCTGACCCCGCCGGCGTCGACCTCAACCAGCGCGCCGAGCACCGGCTCGTTGGTCTCGAAGCGGTCGATCAGTATCGTCAGTTTGCCGTCGTGCAGTCTGGCCACCAGCTCGAACAGTTCGGTGCTGGTTTCCAAGCGGGGCGTGGATGAAGAACCGGCGACGTGAGCCGGTGTATCCAGATGCTCGCCACCGGGGCCGTGGGCGCCCGGCGCTGCGGCTGCGGTGCCAGTCAGGCACAGGGTAATGGTGGTCGAGAGCAGGTAAATCGCGTCGCGCAACCGGCGCCGCAGCAAAGGTATAGGTATTACGTGTTTCATGGCAGGATTCCCAGGGATTGGTTGAGGCGGGCCCGCGACAGGCCGAGCTCCGCCTGCTGGCGGGCCACGCTGCCTTCGGCTTGCGTGCTGGCCGCAAGCGCGCGCAGCAGTTCGGGCAGCGGGGTCTCGCCGGCGCGGAACGATTTGTCGATGAGCTGGGCGCGCTCGCGCAGCAATGCGAGCCGCGACTGTTCGGCAAGCAGCCCGGTCTCCGCTGCCAGCAGCGCGGTTCGAGCAGAGGCAATCGCGGATTCCACCCGCTCGCCCAGGCGTAGTTGCAGCGTCCGCGCGACGTCGAACTCGCTGATTGCGGCCGCCTCCCGCGGAAGATTCCGGCCAGCGGTGCCGAAAGGAATGCGCACCGCGATGCCGACGCTGTTCTGTGCCGCCATGCCGTTACCAGGGGTCTCCTGGCGATAGCGGGCAATCAGCTCGGGCGGATCGCGTTTCGACACCTGCACCAGATCGAGATTGCTGCGCGCGCGTTCGACGGCGAGCGCGGCCAGCGTGATCTCCGGATGTTCCGCGGTATCGCCGCCCGGATTCGAAGCGCCTGCATGCGCTTCGGCGGCGTCGGCAATCGGCTCGATGCCGGTCAGCACGAACCACCCGGTTCTTGCCGCTTCCCGATGCTGGCGCGCCAGAGCCAGTGCCGCGTGGGCTGCAAGCAGTTCGGCGTGAACCGCCAGCGCATCGGCGCGGGCCAGATCCCCGGCCCGCACCCGCCGGTCGACATCGTCTGCCAGCGCCTGCAGGCCATAAACCTGTTCCTGCGCCACTGACAACTCAGCATCGCGCGCCGCCAGGCTCCAGGCGGCTTCACGCACGTCCCCGGCGATGCGCAGCTTCGCTGCGTCGCGGGCCAGGCCGGCGAGACGAAGATCGGCTTGCGCAAGCTCGCCGCGCGCCGATCGTTGACCCGGCAACCACAGGGGCCAGGCAAGGCCGATCTCCGACTCGCGCCGCCCGGCGTTGTGCTGGAGCCGATCGTCGTAGTGAGAAAGTTCCAGCGCCGGCGGCGCTGCCCACAGGCTTTCTGCCGCCGACTGGCCCGCGCGAGCCTCGGCGATCCGGCCGTCCGCGGCTCTGGCGGCGACTGCCCGCTGCCAGGCCGACTCGATTGCGGCGGCCAGCGACGGAACGGATTGCGCCTGAACAGCGCCATACAACACACTTCCTGCGAGCACGCAGAAAGCACGCCATGAAATGGAATTCACGATGCTCCTGACTGAAGACAGGTCGGCGATGCATCCGGCCTGCGCATGTGCGCGGCAGTAAGCACCAGTTCCGACACACAGGAATACCCGCTTCGCTTCGTCAGCGAAGGCGGCCCTGAAACCGTGTCAGGCAGTCAGTCGGGGAGGTCGCATCGGCCCTTCGAGGAAGGGCGCTGCCGGTGCGCAGTCCAGTCCCTTTGCGGGAGCGGGCAAGCCGAGTTGCGGCAGCGCCGGGCAGAAAACAGGGGGCAGCAGTTCGGTCACGCTAAGACAACCGTCAGCCTGGATGTGCTGGCTGGATTGATCCGAGCTGTCTTCGTGGTAGGTGCCGTCATCGTGATGGTGATGGCCGTCCTTCTCCAGATGCAGAACGGCATGCGCCAGGCCTTCCGCATGGTCGTACACCATGCCCTGACCGGCCATGGCAATGGATTGCCAGAGGATCGAGGTCAGCAGGAACAGAATGGTGAAGGTTTTGCGCACGGCGCGAATTTAACAGAAGCCGGCAGGCGTGTCGAACCGCCTGGGTGGCGCACATTTCTCCTCCAGGTACGAATCAGGCCGCGTCGGTCTTCATCCGCGATCGCAGCAGCAGCAGGTATGCCGCCGGAATCACCAGCATTGATAGCAGCGGCGCGCTGATCATGCCGCCGACCATCGGTGCAGCGATGCGTTGCATCACTTCCGAGCCGGTGCCGCCGCCCAGCATGATCGGCAGCAGGCCGGCGACGATGACGGCAACGGTCATCGCCTTCGGCCGTACCCGCAATACCGCGCCTTCCACGATGGCGTCGAACAGCGCATTCTCGTTCTGCAGCTTGCCGGCAGCGCGGGCGCGCGCTACCGCATGGTCGAGGTAGATCAGCATCACCACGCCGAACTCCGCCGCCAGGCCGGCCAGCGCGATGAAGCCGACCGCGCTGGCGATGGAAAGGTTGTGCCCGAGCAGGTGCAGCAGCCAGAAGCCGCCGATCAGCGCGAACGGCAGCGTCGCCATGATCAGCAGCGCTTCGGTGACGCGGCGAAAGGTGAGAAACAGCAGCAGGAATATGATCGCCAGGGTAAACGGCACCACGACTTTCATGCGTTTGGTTGCGCGTTCCAGGTACTCGAACTGGCCCGACCAGGTGATCGAGTAACCCGGGGGAAGTTTTGCCTCGCCGGCTACCCGGGACCGGGCTTCCCGCACGAAGGACCCGAGATCCCGGCCGCGGATGTCGACGTAAACCCATCCGGACAAACGGGCGTTCTCGCTTCTCAGCATCGGCGGGCCATCCGTGATCGCCAGTTCCGCCACCGACCCCAGCGTCACGGTCGCTCCATCGGGCGTGATCAGCGGCAAGGCGCGCAGCTTGGGTACGCTGTCGCGCAGTTCGCGCGGGTAACGGACGTT
>LNFM01006286.1_pt1 | contig 19682 bp, 14 predicted proteins | sample 596031 | NCBI WGS metagenome assembly LNFM01 (sample SAMN04254537, study PRJNA301005) | activated carbon metagenome | isolation source: dual media filters at the Ann Arbor, Michigan drinking water treatment plant | place: USA: Ann Arbor | reverse complement strand
GTGACGTTCTGCTTCGTCGCCATGGACCAGATCGTCAATCAGGCCGCCAAGATCACCTACATGTTCGGCGGCCAGCAGAAGTTCCCGATCCTCTTTCGCGCGGCGGTGGGAGGCGGCGGCCGGCTGGCGGCGCAGCACTCGCAAAGCCCCTACTCCATGTTCATGAACATGAGCGGGCTGAAGATCATCCTGCCTTCGACCCCACGCGACCTGAAGGGCCTGCTCAAGTCGGCGATCCGCGACAACAACCCCGTCATCTCGTTCGAGGGCAACCGGATGCTCGCCATGAAGGGCGAGGTGCCGGACGCTGGTGCCGACGAGGTGATCCCGATCGGCAAGGCCGAGGTGAAGCGTCAGGGCAAGGACGTCACGGTGGTGGCGCTCGCGTGGGCGGTACACGAGACGCTTGCCGCCGCCGAGACGCTGGCCAAGGAAGGCATCTCGGTCGAGGTGGTCGACCCGCGCACCATAGCGCCGCTCGATGCCGAAACGATCCGGGCGAGTGTCAGGAAGACAGGCCGTCTGGTCATCGCCGACGAGGCGGGCCCGGTGTGCGGGGCCTCGGCCGAGATCGCGACGCTCGCCACGGAGGACCCGGCGACGTTCAAGGCGCTGAAAGCGCCGGTGAAGCGGGTGTGCGCGCTCTTCGTGCCGATCCCCTACAGCCCCGGCCTCGAGGACCATGTGTTCCCCGACCGCCACAAGATCGCCGACGGAATACGGGCGGTGGTGAAGGGGTGATGCAGCCGCGTGCAATGCCCGCGCCGCCTCACTCCGGCCACTTGGTCCGGATCGGATCTTTCCCGTCCCAATTGCGTGCGGCCGCCTCGATGGCGTCGAACTGGCGCTTCCTGACGTCGGTGTAGGCGGCGATCTCCATGCAGGTGCCGCGATGGCCGCGATCCGTTTCGAAGTAGGCGAACGGGCCGCGGTTCGACTCGCCCTGCTGGCCGATGCGGTGGCCCTTAGCCAGGGCGCGCTGGACGGTCGCGTCGTAGTCGACCGGCCAGGTGCTGACGTGCTGCAGGCCTTCCGGACCGTTCGCCAGGAAATCGCGGTACATCGACGGGGCGCTGTTGCGTTGCTGGATCAGCTCGACCTGGGTGCCGAACGAGTTGGCGATGGCGATCGACGCGTGGACGTCGGAGGGCTCGCCGCGATAGAGGAAATTCTTCACGGGAAGGCGCTCGACATAGAACCAGGGTCCGACGCCAAGCACCTCGACCCAATGGCGCATGGCGGCCTCGATGTCGTGGACGACGTAGCCGAGTTGCTTGATCTCGCCGTAGATGAGGCTCATGGGGCGTTCCTCCGAGGATGCAGGCCTGTCGAATGCAAGCATACGGTTGCCCCGGCCGCCGCACTTGGCAACCCCGGTCTCCTTGCCCCGGGTTTCACGATGTCAAAGAGCCCCGCCGGCAGCACGAGGGATGGTCACCCCGTGCCGCTGCCGGTCGTCTGCGGGAGGATAGGCGAGTTGCGGGACAGGGGGATAAGTCTGGCCGCGGCTCAGGCCCGACGCTTCTGGCTCGGCAATGTGAGACCGACCAGGACACCGCACAGGTTGGCCGCGCCGGCCAGCATGATCGCGATATGATAGCCGCCCGTGAGATCGAACAGCCGCGCCGCCACCAGCGGCAGCGTCAGCGCCGCGAGGCACCAGGCGATGTAGATGCGGCTCGCGGTCTGGCCGAACAGTGCCTTCGGCCAGTAGAAGGCGACCGCTGCCGCCGTCACACCCGAGATCAGACCATAGCCGATGCCGATCAGGCCGAGGGTCGGGATTGCCATCTCGGGTGTCGGCACCAGCGTCAGCAGGATCGCCCCGACGAGCGCGATGGCCTGGGCCGTGGCCGCGACGACCGGGACCGGCAGCCGATCGACCATCAACCCGCCGCCGAGCCGGGCCGCCGCGATGGCGGCCGTGATGCCGGTCGTCGCGGCCAACGCCGTGGCTTTGCCGACGCCGTAGGCCGCCAGGATCGCTGCCGCCTGGCTCAGCACCATCAGCCCGGCGGTGGCGGCGAACGTGAAGACGAAGAACAGCTTCCAGAACACCGAGGATTGCTGGCGTGCGGCTGCGGCATCCGTTGTGGCTGCCGCGACCCGGCTCGGACGCGACAAGCGCACGCCCGAACGTGCCATCAGCCATGTCGCCACGACACCGCTGGCCGCGACCACGACCGCCAAGGCGGCGAGCGTGGCCCTGACGCCGTATCGATCGATGCCCCAGCCGAAGGCTGGCGCTGCCAGCATGGCGCCGAGCGGAAACAGGCTGACGAGATAGCCGTTGACAAGGCCCGGCCGCGTGATGGGCGTGGCATTGACGCACTGTTGCGCGCCGACATAGGCGACCCCGCCGCCGAAAGCGAACAGCACGCCGTACCCGACAGCGAGGAGCGTGAAGCTCGGCGCCGCTGCCGCCAGCCCGACGCCTAGCGCCGATACCGCGGCCGAGAGCGCAACGAGCGCCGTCACCGGAATGAAGCCGAAGAGCCGCGGGGCCAGATTGAGCCCGATGGTGAAGAAGATCACGGAGATGCCGAACACCGAGGCGAGATCGGAGCGGCTGGCGCCGAGCAGCTCTTCCAGCGGCGCCAGGAATACGCTGAAGGCGTAGATCGACCCGAGCGGCAGGCTGAGCACCGTGGCTGCGGCAAGAGCGGCACCGGGCCGCTGCAGGAGAACCGTCTCGGTTTGGGACATGAGGGGCACGCCATCTCGAAGTTTGCACCGGGACGCGAGCACCGCATCATCACGACTTTGGGCCGAGACGAAGCCCGCGCGCAACCGGGGCCTCGCACTGCCCCCGCTTTCCCCACGTCACCCATTGCCCTTTTACTGCCGCAGTCGAGCCAAGAAGCGCCCGCAATCGATGCTTACCAAGCGTTAACGATGCCGGATTTACCATACACAGGTGTACTCCGGCTCGATCGAGCTGCAGCCATGCCCGGAAGAGGCGGCGCGGCGGGGGATGGGGGATAGCGGGTCGCGCCAGCGTCGCGATCCGAATTGGTGGGAGTCGGCCTTGGTCGTGCGTCAACGGGGGCTTCTCGCAGGGCTGGCCACGGCCGCACTGCTCATCGGCTACGGAACTCCGGCTCCGGTTGCAGCGCCCAGCGGCGAGCGATCGCTCTCGATCTACAGCATCCACACCAAAGAGACTGTCACGGCGGTCTTCAAGCGCAATGGCCGCTTCGTCGAGGACGGCCTCGCCAAGCTCAACCATGCCATGCGCGATCATCGCCGCAACGAAGCGACCAAGATGGACCCGGAGTTGATCGACCTGCTCTGGCAACTTCATGCCGAGCTCGGCTCGAAGGAACCGGTTCACCTGATCTCCGGCTATCGTTCACGCGCGACCAACGACATGCTTCGCAAGAATGTCGGGGGCCAGGCAAGCGAGAGCCGCCACATGCTCGGCAAGGCTGCCGACGTGCACTTTCCCGACGTGCCGGTGAAGCAGCTGCGCTATTCGGCCTTGATCCAGGAGCGCGGCGGCGTCGGCTACTATCCGACCTCCGCCCTGCCGTTCGTCCACCTCGACACCGACCGCGTGCGCAGCTGGCCGCGCCTGCCACGGCACGAGCTGGCGCTGCTGTTCCCGTCCGGCACGACTCGCCACGCAGCTGCCGACGGTGGATCGATCACGAAGGACGACGTGAGGGCCGCACAGGCTCGCCACAGCGAGCTGGCCCGGCAGGTCGCCATGTTCCATCAGCAGCGCACTACGGGGGGGCCGCGCGTCGCCGTTGCCGATGCCGGCCAACCGCTGGCGCCCGGACGCATTGCAGCGCTGCCGCGGCCGATCGAGCCCGCAGCCCCGACACTGGTGGAGCGGCCCCAGCTGGTCAGCGGTCTGACGCCAGCGACCATGCCGACGAGCCTGCGCGCGTCGATCGCGCCATCCGCCGGCGATCGAGCCCGTCTGGCCGAGTTGGCGAGCCTCGCCGCGACCCTGCCGCAACTCGTTCTTGGTCCGGCACCGGCACGGCGCCCCGAGCGGCCGGCCCTGCCGAGCCTGACCGGCAACACGCTGCCGGTGCCGCCGGGCACATTTGCTGCGGCTCCGTCGAGCACCGCCGAGCGTCAGATTGCATCGCTCGGCCCGACGGCGGGGCCAGTGCCTTTGATGTCCGATGCGGAGCACGCCGGATGGGGAGGCTGGAGCACGGCCCCGGCCTACGACGAGGAGCACCCCGAGGAGCTGTCGTATCGGCCGTTCCCGATTACGCCTTACCTGACCGAGACCGCGAGCCAGCCCCTGATGAGCGACATGATCGCTCATGATGTCGCGCGAACGCTCGAGATGCTCGACCAGCCTGAGAGCGGCGCCGTGCTGCGCTTCAGGCCGAGCACGCAAACGGCGATGGCTCTGTGGGCCCGGCAGTTCACGGGCGCTGCGATAAACATGGACGGCATGCGCGATGTCGCCGAGCCAGGGGGACTTGCCGGCCTGGCAAGCCGGGCCGTCACGACCAGCCGACGCTGACGAGATCCGGTCGCTCGCTGGCGCCTTATCCTCCGCTGCGTGTGTCGAGCGTCTCTGCCGAGAGCACTCGCTCGAGTTGCCGCTTCAGCGCGTCCTTGGCCGGCTCCGCCGCCTCCAGGATCTCGCGGAAGCGATGGAACTCCAGCACGCCCACGCCTTCGCTCGCCGTGTCGACGAGGATGTCGGGCCGGTGCGATCGCAGCTGTGCCCGCACGATCGAACGCTGGAGGATCTGCGAGGCCGAGAAGAGTGCCTCGAATGCGCGTGGCCCGGCATCGTCGTTCGGCTGCCGCGCCGCTCCGGAGACATCGACCGCGATAGTGATGTCGGCGCCGTCCCGGACCAGCTCGAAGGGCAACGGGTCGACGAGACCGCCGTCGAGCAGCGCCCGCCCTTCGACGATGACCGGACTGAAGATGACGGGAAGGGCGATGCTGGCTGCGATCGCACGCTTGAGAGGCCCGGTGCGCATGACCACGGCCTCCTGGGCATAGAAGTCGGTCGCGACGATTGCCAGCGGCACCTGCAGCTCCTCCATCGTCGCTGGCAAGCGCGACGGGAGCAGAAGCTCGAGCATGACCTCCGCGTCGAGGAGGGCCGAGCGCATCGGGAACAGATTGAACAGCCGGTCCACGGGCCGCGGCCGGGCCGAGAAGAGTTGCCGGATCAGCCCGTAGCGTTCCGACAAAAGCTCTTCGACATGCGCCCGCATGTAGCGCGCCGGCAGGCCGGCCGCCGCCCCAGCCCCGAAGATCGCCCCGATCGATGTGCCGGCGATCGTCACGGGCTTCAGCCCCATTTCCTCCAGCGCCTCGAGCGCGACGAGATGCGCAAGACCGCGCGCACCGCCGCCGCCGAGCGCCAGACCGATGCGTGGCTGCGGGAGCGTGGCTGGCGGTGGAGCTTGCCGTGTCGGAACCAGGCTCATTTCCTGACTATCCTCTCGAATTTCGCGTCCGAGGCAGGGCCGCTCTGAGGGATTCGTCAAACTCCGTCCTTGAGGAAGGGTAGTATCGCAGCCAGCGTATCCGCAGGCGCTTCCTCCGCGAGGAAATGGCCCGACTCGATCGGGCCACCGATCACATGCGGACACCACGGCCGCCACGTATCGAGCGGCTTGTTGACGAAGCCGCTCTTGCGCGAGGCGCCCCAGATGGCGAGCATCGGACAGCCGATCTGCCGTCCCGCCTTGCGATCTGCGGCATCGAGTTCGGGATCGCAACCCGCCCCCGCACGGTAGTCCTCGCAGCTGGCGTGGATCACCTCGGGCTTCGAGAAGCACGCCCGGTAGTCGGCCAGCGCACGCGGGTCGAAGGCAGAGACGTCCTTCGTCGCGGTCCACTGTGCCAGCAGATAATCGAGGAAATAGACCGGGTCGTGGCCAATCATGGTCTCGGGGAAAGGCGCCGGGCGGGCCAGGAACGGCCAGTGGAAGCGCCCGACGGCGTTCGCCATGTTCATGTCCGTCCAGGCGTCGAGCGTGGTCACGATGTCGAGCGTCACCAGCTTCGTGACGCGGTCGGGATGGTCCAGCGCCAGGCGATAGCCGACGCGGGCGCCGCGATCGTGGCTGACGACGGCGAAGCGCTCGTGCCCGAGCACACGCATCAGCGCCACCATGTCGGCGGCCATGGCACGCTTGGAGTAGGCGAGGTGCTTGTCGTCCGACACGGCCGGACCTCGGCTGCGTCCGTATCCCCTGAGATCCGGCGCCACCAGCGTGAAGTGACGTGCCAGATCCGGCGCGATCCGGTGCCAGCAGGCGTGTGTCTGTGGATAGCCGTGCAGAAGCAGCAACGGCGGTCCCGACCCACCGACGCGGGCATAGATCGTGGCGTCGCCCAGCGCATGCCGCTCTTCGCGAAAGCCGGGATAGAGGTCGCTCGTGGCTGTCATGTCGTTGTCTCCACGCTGACGAGAAACGGCAGAACTGCATCGAGCAATGCAGCCGGATGCTCCTCGGGAATGAAATGGCCGCAGTCAATTGCGCGCCCCGAGACAGTGAGGCACCACGGGCGCCACAATGCAACCGGGTCGGCAACGTCGGCGAGGCTGCCTGACGATCCCCACAAAACGAGTGTCGGGCACACGATGCGCCGTCCCAGACTCCGGTCTGCGCCGTCGTCCGAAAGATCGCAGCTCGCGCTCGCCCGGAAGTCCTCGCACGTCGCATGAACCCGGTCTCGATCCGAGAGGCCCTCGCCATAGCTGGCGAGCGCTTTGGGGTCGAAAGCCTCGAGCGAGCGCGCACGCGTGCCACGTTTGAGACGACCCTCCAGCCATGCGGTCGGGTCCCGACCGATCAGCGTCTCCGGAATCGGCGCAGGTTGCGCCAGGAACGCCCAATGCACGATGCGATGACGTGTTGCTTGTTGATCCGGCTGCCACTGGTCCCACGTCGTCATGATGTCGAGAACGACCAGCCGCGCCACCCGATCCGAATGATCCAGCGCCAGCCGATAGGCGACCCGCGCGCCCCGATCGTGGCCCATGACGAAATAGCTGGTGAAGCCGAGCGCGGCCATCAACCGTGCCATGTCGTCGGCCATGGTGCGCTTGGCATAGGCCCTATGATCGAGATCGTCCGGTGGACAGGAGCTGCGCCCGTAGCCCCTGAGGTCCGGGGCAACCACGGTAAATCGCTCGGCGAGCGGACCCGCAACCTTGTGCCAGACAGCGTGCGTCTGCGGATAGCCGTGCAGCAGCAGCAGCGGCGGCCCGGTCCCCCCCGTGCGAACGTGCAACTTGACCTTCCCGGTATCGATCGCGCGCGTGTCAAAACCAGGAAACAGATCGGCGGCACCGTTCATGAGACGCGGCCCTTGCCGGCAGCGCGCCAGCCGATGTCACGGCGGCAGAAACCCTCGGGCCAATCGATCAGATCCACCGCGCGATAGGCTCGCGCCTGGGCCTCGCCGATGGTTGGCGCGCGCGCGGTGACGGCGAGCACACGCCCGCCGTCGGCCAGAATACGGTCGCTCTCCCGGCGGGTGCCGGAATGAAAGATCTCGACACCCTCTACCTCGCCCGCTTGCGTGAGCCCACGGATCTCGCTGCCGCGCTGGTAGGCGCCCGGATAACCCTTCGTCGCCATCACCACCGTCAGCGCCGCGTCGTCGTGCCAGCGGACGTCGAAGCTCGCGAGCACGCCGTCGGCGACGGCCAGCAGCGCGGCGAGCAGATCCGATTTGAGGCGCACCATCAGAACCTGCGTCTCGGGATCGCCGAAGCGCGCGTTGTACTCGATGAGCTTCGGCCCTTCCGTCGTGATCATCAGGCCCGCGTAGAGCACGCCCTTGAACGGTGTCCCGCGGCGGGCCATGCCGTCGATCGTCGGCCGGATGATCTCGGCCATGGCGCGCTCGACGAGGTCCGGCGTCATGACGGGCGCGGGCGAATAGGCCCCCATGCCGCCCGTATTGGGGCCCGTATCACCGTCGCCAACGCGCTTGTGATCTTGCGCAGTCGCCAACGCCAGTGCGGATCGCCCGTCCGAAAGCGCAAAGAAGCTCGCCTCTTCACCTTCGAGAAACTCCTCGATCACGACCTCTGCCCCGGCCGCGCCGAAAGCTCCGGCAAAGCACGCATCGACGGCAGCAACGGCTTCCTCCCGCGTCATCGCAACGACGACGCCCTTGCCGGCCGCGAGACCGTCCGCCTTGACGACGATCGGCACGGGCTGGCTTGCCAGATAGGCGAGTGCCGCCGCCCGATCGGAAAACCGGCCATAGGCCGCGGTCGGAATCGAGAGCTCCCGGCACAGATCCTTGGTGAACCCCTTCGATCCTTCGAGTTGGGCCGCTGCCCGCGATGGACCGAAATGCTTGATGCCTACCGCCGACAGGTCGTCGGCCAACCCTGCCACGAGCGGAGCCTCCGGACCGATCACCACGAAATCGATCCGTTTCGCGTGACAAAAGGCGATGATGTCCGTGTGCCGGCCGACATCCAGGGCGACGCACTCGGCCACTTCGGCGATGCCGCCGTTGCCCGGTGCGCAATAGAGTTTGCCGATCAGTGGACTGGCAGCGAGCGACCAGGCGAGGGCGTGCTCACGGCCTCCGGCGCCGATCAAAAGCACGTTCATTGACCGTTCCTCCCCACGATAGATTTGGATTGCACAGGCACCAGGTCCGCGGCGCGGTGCGGCGCGACTGGTGTAACATTCGCGTGAAACGTCACAAGAAGGAACGTCGCAACTTGCCCGTGTCGTTTCGGCGCCTGCGGCCTGACGAGGTGGGAAACATCTTGGGCGAGTTGACCGGCGCCGCAATGGGGTCCAGTTGTTTCGCGAGCGTCCCTGAACGACGCACGCGTCACGCGGCCGCCTGCCAGACCAATCGGGGAGTGAGGATGACCGTCGCCGAGCCCACCCGCACCGGCCGAACCGGCGCCAACATCGCCGAGCTGACCGTCACGGAGCTTTCGTCGGCGATCAAGCGCACACTCGAGGACGGTTTCGGCTTCGTGCGCCTGCGTGGCGAGATCTCCGGCTACCGCGGGCCGCATGCCTCAGGCCACTGCTATTTTTCACTCAAGGACGACAAGTCCAAGATCGAGGCTGTGATCTGGCGCGGCAACTTCACGCGTCTGCGCTTCAAGCCCGAGGAAGGCCTCGAGGTCATCGCGCAAGGCAAGGTCACGTCGTTCCCGGGCGCCTCAAAGTATCAAATCGTCATCGAGTCGCTCGAACCAGCCGGCGTTGGCGCCTTGATGGCGCTCCTCGAGGAGCGCAAGCGCAAGCTCGGTGCCGAGGGGCTGTTCGAGGAGACCCGCAAGCGGCCGTTGCCGTTCCTGCCCCGTGTCGTCGGGATCGTCACGTCGCCGACGGGTGCCGTCATTCGCGACATGCTCGCCGGATTCACGGAGCGATTTCCGACCCGCGTTCTGATCTGGCCGGTTCGCGTCCAGGGCGAGACGTCGGCCGGCGAGGTTGCAGCGGCCATCCGCGGCTTCAACGCACTGCCTGAGAGCGGCCACGTCCCCCGCCCCGACGTGCTCATCGTCGCCCGTGGCGGCGGCAGCCTCGAGGATCTATGGGGCTTCAACGAGGAGGTCGTCGTCCGCGCCGCCGCGGAAAGCTCCATCCCTCTGATTTCGGCCGTTGGCCACGAGACGGACTGGACGTTGATCGATCTCGCCGCCGACGCACGCGCGCCGACGCCGACCAAGGCCGCCGAATGGGCCGTACCGAAACATTCCGAGCTGGTCGAGCGCACCGGCGAGCTGGGCTTGCGGCTGATGCAGCGCATGCGCCGCCGCCTCGACGAGGCACGCGTCCATTGGCGTGCTGCCGTCAGGGGGCTGCCGCGCCCCGAGGAGCTGACCGCGCTGCCGCGCCAGCGATTCGATGCCGCCGAGAAGCGCCTCTCCCGCGCGCTGATGGCCAACACCCAGGCCCACGCCAAGCGCCTTGCCCGCATTTCGCCGCGCCTGCAGCCGCGCTTGCTCGCCGTCCGTGTCGAGCGCGAGCACGCCCGGCTCGAGCGCTGCAGCTCACGGGCAGTCGAGGCCCTCTCGCGTATCGCGGCCGTTCGCCGGCTTGGCCTGACGCGGATCTCCGGGCGCCTCAGTCCTGTCGGCGTATCAACTCGCCTTTCGCGCGCCGCGGAACGGCTGGAGGGCCTGGACCGGCGCCAGCATAGTGCTTTCGAGGCCCTGCTGGCGCGTCGGCGCCAGACACTCGAGGCGCATGGCCAGATGCTGGCGTCGCTCAGCTACCATAGTGTTCTCGGTCGCGGCTTCGCGCTGGTCCGCGATGCCTCGGGCCGCGCTGTGCGCTCGATCGCCGCCCTAACGCCGGGCGCCCACGTCGACATCGAGGTCGTGGACGGGCACCGCGAGGCAATCGTCACGGGCGAAGCAAGCGCGACCGGTGGCGGAAAGACTCGCGCCGAGCCCCCAGCAGCCGACCACCCGCCTGCGACCGCGCCGCTGGATGCCGCGTTGCGGCCCTCGGCCGATTTGCACATTCGGCCAACCCAGCGCCGGCGATCCGCCGGTGGCGACAAGGGCGGGCAGGGCTCGCTTTTCTGAGACGTCGTGCGAGACGTCGTGTCTGTCACAGAAGCGCGACTGGCAACCTTGCCCCGGTTTATGTATGGTGCCCCGGCTCGGGGTGACCCGCGGCCTGTGCCCTCGGCATCTCATCAGGTTGGATTGATGAATCGGTTCGAACGCCTGTTCGGTCTCAAGGGTGAGGCCCGCGTCGCCTACATGCACGGCGAGTTTCGTGTGGAGCAACCCGGCGACTTCGTGCTTTGCGCTGTCACCGGCAAGCCCATCGCCATCGCCGACCTGCGCTACTGGAGCGTCGACCTGCAAGAGGCCTACAGCTCGCCAGACGCGTCGCTCCAGCGACATCTCCAGCTGAACAAGCGCCGGGCCCGTGGGTCAGGGGAGACGCCCCCGACCGACGGCAAGTGACGCCTCGATCAGGCCTTTGAGCCGCAAGGCGTCCCGCTCGTCGAGTTCGAGCCGGATCGGGATCGTCCGCACCTCGGCACGCAGAGTGCCCATTGCGCCATGCGAAGCCAGCCGCACCCAGTCCTTCTCCGTGGTGCACAGGGTGGCGCCGTGCCGGCGTCCCGACGCAAGGAGGTCGCGCGCCTCTTTCTCCGTGAAGGCGTGATGATCGGCAAAGACACGCCGTTCGACGATCCGCCCGCCCAGCCGTTCGACCAGCCGGAAGAAGCGCTCCGGTGCCCCGATCCCGCTGAACGCGACGAGGGGCTGGCCAAGGACCCAGCTCGTATCCCCGGCCGGTCGCGTCCACGCCCGCATGACTGGGCCGCCGAAGTGATGTCTGAGCCAATCCGGGAAGTCGCTCTCCTCGCCGGTTTCTCCAGTTGCCTCGGGTCGGTTGACGACCACGGCATCGGCCAGCGACAGCTGAAACGCGAGTGGCGCCCGGAGCGGACCTGCGGGAATGACGAGGCCATTGCCTACGCCGCGCCGGCCGTCGACCACCGCAATCGTCAGGGCTTTCGCCAAGGCGCCATTCTGCAGGCCATCATCCATGACGATTGCGCCGTGTCGCGCCGCAGCGGCGACGATAGCCCGCGCACCAGACGCCCGGTCGCAGCCGATGAGGGTCGGCGCCGTCCGCGCCAGCAACAGCGGCTCATCGCCGACGTCGGCCGCCGTATCCCGACCCGGCACGACCCAATGGGGCCCCGAGATGCGCCCGCCGTAGCCCCGCGTCAGGAAGGCCGGCCGTGCACCGAGTGCGCCAAGCTCGCCTGCGATCAACAGCGCCAGCGGCGTCTTGCCCGTGCCACCCGCCGTGAAATTGCCGACGCAGATCACCGGCACCGGACAGCGATAGGCCTCACCGTTCCGGTAGCGGCGCTCCGCAGCAGCCCCCCACAGGCGCGATACGGGCACGAGCATGCGGGCGCCCCACGTTGGCGCGGAGCGATACCACCAGCCGGGTTCCGAGACGAGCAAGCTAGCCACCAAGGGCGGCGCGCCTGCCCTCTCCCTCGGGGAGATAGGGCAAAAGTGCCGCCGCTGTGCGCTCCAGTGCACCCGATAGCCCCGCGAGCGCAAGCGTCGCATTCTCGCGCATCGCCTCGACGCGGGGCGGATCCGCGAGGAGGGCCGCAAGCACTGGCGCGATCTCGCCCGGCGCCCCCACCTGCAACGCCCCTCCGGAGGCGAGGAGCGCACCATAGGCATCCGTGAAATTATGCGTGCTCGGCCCCGTGACGACGACGGCCCCATGGCGCACCGCCTCGATCGGGTTCTGGCCGCCATGTGGAATGAGCGACCCGCCCACGAATGCAACGGGCGACGCGGCGTAGAAAGTTCCAAGCTCGCCGATAGTATCGGCGATGTAGACGTCGGTATCCGGGGCAGGCAACTCGCCGAGCGCCCGGCGCCGCACCGTCAACCCGACCCCGGCTATCGCCTCGGCCAGAGCCGCACCCCGCTCGGGGTGGCGAGGTGCTACGATCGCGATCAGACCGTCGAACTGCGAGCGGATCGCCATGTGCGCCTCAGCAATCGCAAGCTCCTCGCCCGCGTGTGTACTCGCTGCGACCACGCGAGGCCGCCCGGCCAGCGCCTCCTGCAAAGCTGCAAACGCGGCGACGCCGACAGGCGGTGGCGGCGAGTCGATCTTGAGGTTCCCGACGACCATGGCCTGCGACGCTCCGATCCGCTCGAAGCGCTGCGCCAACTCCGCGTTCTGGGCGAGTACGATATCGAAGTGCGAGAAGAGCGCCGCCGCGAGGCCCTGCCGCCTCTGCCAACGGTCGAACGAGCGATCCGACATGCGGGCATTGACGAGGGCCAGCGGAATGCCGCGTGAGGCAGCCGAGAGGACGAGATTGGGCCAAACCTCCTGCTCGGTGAAGATGCCGAGCACGGGCCGCCAATAGTCGAGGAACGCAGCCACGTACGACGGCTCGTCGAGCGGCACGTATTGATGAACAGTCGATGATCCGAGCCGGCTGGCCGCGAAATTGGCCGATGTGACCGTACCCGTGGTCAGCAACACCGTCAGGCCCGGCCGCAGCTGCTTCAGCCGCTCCATGAGCGGAAGCACCGCGCTCGTCTCTCCGACGCTGGCAGCGTGCACCCATGCCACGGGTCCGTCCGGCCGCACGATCGAGGCGCGTCCGAGGCGCTCGCCCCTTCGTTGCGGATCTTCTTTGCCCTTGCTCTCCCTGAAGCGGAGGATATAGGGCACCGCCGGCCGGGCGAGGCGCGTCAGCATGCGGTAGGCCCGCAGCTCCAGCCGATCGGTCGCCCCACTCGCTTGCCGCGGCAGTGGCCCGGTAAGACCGGTATGGAGCATCGGGCCGGCCATGTGACAATCTGGAGTTGTTTTGAGGAGCGAACGCGACCATTCGGTTGCTCGTTAACCTCTATAGGCAAGCAAGCCCGAGTTTGCCAAGCGCTTCTGTGGGTTTTCCGCCGCAGATCGCGACCAATTTTTCATCGGTTGCGCTCCACGTCGCTACGTACATCATAAGGTTGTGTGTGCGCCCTGTGGTCCTCTTGCCTTTTTCCATCGGTCTTGCGCATTGTTCGGCACGATTGCATGAAGAGGCCGATGCCCCCGAATGGGAAAGATCGCGAAGCATCAGCGGCGCGCTGTGCGCAATGTCGTCCGCACGTGGCGGCAGGGAATTGCGGAGCATTCGCCGGACTGGGCGAAGGTTTCGCTCGGTCCCGCCGTCAATTGGGCCGACATGCTGCTCGTCGATCATGGCATTTTCCGGCTCGCCTACCTCAATCTGCATCGCCTGGGCCGCCATGCATGGCGCTCGGCACAGCCGGCGCCGCATCAGATCGAGCGAGTCGCACGTCTCGGCGTCAAGACCATCGTCAACCTACGCGGCCCCCGCGTCTGCGGCAGCTACTGGCTGGAGCAGCAGGCCTGCCGCCGCCATGGCGTGCGGCTCATCGACTATCAGGTTCGTTCCCGTGCAGCTCCCACGCGCGCTGAGATTCTCGGCGCTCGCGACCTACTGCGAAGTCTCGAGCCGCCGATCCTTTTTCATTGCAAATCCGGCGCCGATCGCGCCGGGCTGATGAGCACGCTCTACCTCATCGTCGTCGAGAAGGTGCCGGTCGAGGCGGCGCGCCACCAGCTCGCACTGAAGTTCGGCCACATCCGCCAGTCCGATACGGGCGTTCTCGACTATTTCTTCGAGCGCTACCTCGAGGCCAATGCCGCGTCCCCGATCGATTTTTTCGATTGGGTCGAGCACGTCTACGACGCTGACGAACTCAAGCAGTCCTACGTGGCAAGTGGCTGGGCGAACGTCATCACCAATCGCATCCTGCGGCGCGAGTAGCGGCTCCTCGCCGACACCGTCGGCGGCTCAACCGTCCGCTGTCAGGCCACCGGGATCAGCACATAGCCGTTGCCGTCCTTGGCGATCGTCCCCGCACCGGGCATGCCCCAGTGATACCCCGTGCACACGGTCTTGCTCGCCACCACCTCGTCGAGCACCTTTCTCCGCGTCGCCTCCGCAAGCACGGCATCCTGGTCGAAGGCAATATGCCAGCCGGGATTCCTGAGATTGACGGGTGGTATACTCGTCAGATCGCCGAGCACCATCAGGCTGCCGCTTCCCGACGTCACCCGATAGCTCGTATGACCGGGCGTGTGGCCCGGTGTGGCAACAGCACGAATGCCCGGGACGGCCTCGGCGCCGTCGGCAACCTGGCGGACGGTCTTCCATTTTTGCAACGAAGCCTGGACCCGGCGTGCGATGCCGCGCCGCGCCTCTGCCAGCTTCTCGATGACCGCCGGATCGGTCCAATATCTGTACTCGGCCTCCGGCACGACGATCTCGGTCTCCCCGTAAAGCGGCTGATCGTCGTTGCCATACAGCCCGAAGATGTGGTCGGGATGGAAATGCGTGACGACGATGGCGTTGAGCCGCATCGGATCGAGCCCGGCGGCCTTCATGTTGGCATGCAGCAACCCGACGTCCGGCGAGCGGCCCGCCCCATTGCCGGCATCCAGCATGACCGTGCGGTCGCCCAGCTTGACGACGGTCACGGTGTAGCTGTTCGGCACCTTGTCGTCGGCCATGCCGGCGGACTTCAGCGATGCCTTGATCTCGTCGACGGAAGCATTCTTCACGAAACCCGGCGCATGTTCGCGCCAGATCGCTCCTTCATAGATCGTGAATACTTCCGCGTCGCCGATCTTGAACTTGTGGAACTTGAGCCCGTTCGGGTTGAGCGGCGACGCAGCAGACGCCTGTGCCAATGCCGACGGCAAGATCTCGAGCGAGCCGCTGATGCCGAAGGCCGCGCCAGCCACAGCCGCCGAAAGAACCTGACGGCGATTAAAGTGTACCATGCCGAATCTCCCGCCGGACCGCGCGTCCGCGCCCCTATGAGCCCGCGGCCACTATATTTCCATGCAGCCGCGCGTCCGCGCCGAAGTCGGTCTGATCACGACGATGTGAGACTTGGCTCACCCCTGCAACCGATCACGTATCGCGCCTTCAGACGTTGCAGGTGGGGGACCCTTTTGGTGCTTCAAGGGCTGCCTTCCTGGAAGGGCTTGAAGGGATTGCGCGCCTTGGCCTTCGGAGGCGCGCTGGTCGGCGCGGGCCGAGGCAAGGGCGATGGCTCGACTGCGGCAGGTGGCGAGGATGCGGACTGAGCTTGCGTAGCGTCAAGCTGCCCGGAGTTCGTCTGAGCCGATGCAGCAGCGCCCTGGCCAGTGGCTTCCCCAGTGGGTGGGTGCGGTGGCAAGGCCCCACTGGCAGGCTTTGACTCTGTCGGGCGCGCCTGCGGTCCACCCTGTTGGCCCTGTTGAATGGCTTCCAGCCTCTGCCGTTCAGCCAACTGCCGCTCGGCCTCCTGGCGCAGCGTCTCGTTCTTCGCACGATCTTCGTCGAGCTTGCGCAGGCGCTCCAGCTCGATCACCTCGCGTTCCACTTTCCGAACCGCCACCTCGCGCTCGAGCGCTTCCATGTCGAGCTTGGGCGTGAGCGTCGAGAATGCGGCGAGCGGTCCGGTGAAACTGACCGTCACCGCCGGCAGCTCTGGCTTCAGGGGCACTCCCGGGACCTGCGGCGAGTTGCGTGGCTCCATCCGCCATTCGCCATCGACGAGCATATGATCCAGATCGACGGCGCCACGTCCCGTCAAGCGTCCGAGCGGCAGATTGACCACCAGTGGCTGGGAGCGGAGTGCTCCGTCCGCTACCGTTATGGGAATTCGTGGCGAGCCGACGCCGATCCCTTCCGCCTGCATGGCAAGCTCCAGCTGCGCCCGAAGCGCGCCGGGCGGAATTTCGCCCTTGAGCGCCAGGACGGTCTCGGCGGCGCTCGCAACGGCCGTCGGCGTCCATCGGTTGAGCCGCGCCTGCGTCAGACGGACCTCGCCGCCACCAGCCAAGGCAACCACCAGCCCGCGTGGCGAGAGCGCCGTGCTCTGCAGTTTGAGATTGGCCGAAAGCCCGCCACTCGCGGTCGCTGCTCCCTGAACTACCTTCTCTAGCCTGAGGCCAGTAATCATCCCTTCTACGAGGGCTTGAACGCCAGCAGAAACCTTCTCCAGCGCGATGATGCCGGACACTTGTCCGCCGTGCAACTTGCCATCTGTGACCCGGACATCAAGCCCTCCCGGCCGCGCAACCAGCTCGAGACGCGCTTCGCCGATCTCGAGACCCGGTGCCAGAGCCAAGCGCGCAATCTGAAGCTGGAGACGGCTGCCGGCGATCGGATCGACGACGGACAAATCGAGCGGAGCTTCGGTCCACGGTGAGCGTCGCTCCGTTTCCCTGCGCTCCGAAGAGGTGCCCGAGGTCAGCACCGCGAACAAGCCCTGCAATGAGCCTTTGTCCAGCTTGACGTCGCCGGTCACACGATTGGCCCCGGCGGCGGCCTCAACGGCGATTTCGCCACCCGCTTCGACTCCGGCGATCCTCAACGTCGAGGTCGTGAGCTTCAAGCGGCCGCCCGTGCGCTCGATCTGCACGGTGCCGCTGACCGGACCCTCGAGGCCCGGTCGCTGAGGAATACCGCCGAGGGCGAGGCCGCGTGCCACGTCGGCAAGCGCGAGTTCGATCTCACCTTGCAGCCCGAGCGACGCCTGATCGTCGAGGAGGACCCGGCCACGGTAGGCCGCGCTCAGCCCGACGCCATCGACGGCGGCGAGCATCGCCATGCCGGTTTGCGGGCTGCCGATCCCGCGCACGGTGAGCCGCGCCCCGGAACCCGCCACACCCGCGTGTCCCGCCCCCACGGCCTTCCCGATCGCCTTCGACACGACGCGCCGAACCGCGTCCCCTTCGAGCGTCATGGCTATGTCGGTCGGACGGTCCCGCCAGCCTGCCTGCGACTTGCCGAGCCTCAAAGTGCCGGCGATACGGCTTTGCGCCAGCAACCCATCGACAGAGAGATCGTGGGTATCCGGCCCCTTGAGGCCCACCTGCAGCCGCCCGGCGAGGCGCAAAGGCGTCATAACGGCCGCATCGTCGCCGGCAGGAACGAGATCCGATGGCAGCCCCGCAAGCCGCGCCAACGCCGCCAACCCGGACGCCGTCTCCGCTGTTACCAGCCCCGTCAGGGCGCCCTTGGCCGCCGGCCGGGCCAGATCCGCGATATCGCCCCTCAGCTCGACCGCATACCCCTCCGCCGAGGCGAGCCGCAGCTGAGGCATCGATAGATTCCCGCCCGCGAGCCGCAGCTCGGTCAGCGTATCGCGGAAAACGGCCGCGCCGACGACGAGCCGATCGAGCCTCAGCTTGATGTCGGCATCCGAGGCCCCGACGGCCACATTGGTCTGTCCTTTGACGCCGGCGAGTCCCCCGATCAAGTCGCGCAGAGCCTGTGCCGGGTCGGCGCCCGCGGGAACGAGAGGCGTGAGGTCCAGCTCCGATCCCTCGAGATTGAGGCCGATCTGTTGCGGCTGCCCAGCCTTCCAGCTCGCGTCTCCGGTCAGCATGTTGCGCCCGATTTCGAGCGTCAGGTTGCGCCCTGCCACCTCTCGCGAGCCGATGGACAGATCGCCGACGACCGTGAACGGCCCGTCGCGGGCCGGAAGCGCCAACTTGCTGTCGCGCGCCAGCCAGCCGGCGAAACGGGTGACGCTCGCGCCGCGCAAATTCATCCGCCCGCTGTAGCGGAGATCTGGCGGCGTACCTTCGAAAGCGCCCGAGGTGACCAGCCGGGCGCCACCCGGGAGACCCGCAGTCAGGCTTTTGATGTTGAGCCGGCCCTGCGTATGCTCGAGCGTGGCGGCGAGGTTGCTCACCACGTCGCCGCCGAGCGTAGCTTGATCGACGGTCAATGTGGCCTCGGTTCGGCCCTCCGTCGCCAGAATGCGCGATACCGCCACCGCCACGCCTTGCGCCAGCTCCAGCGGCGAGCCTCCGGTGCCTGCGCCTGAGATCTTGTCGAGATCCAGCCAGTGCGAATTGATGTTGACCGTGACGTCCGTCCGCTCGGCCCACTGCACTTGCGCGCCACCGGTGGCGAGCTGTGGCCGCCCCTCCTGCTCGAAGGACAGCGCCAAATCCGTGAGCGTGAAGCCCTTGGTGTCGCCTTTGAGCGCGGCCCTGAGGTCGAACTCGCCGCCGGGTTTCGGTGCGCCGGCTGCTAGCACCCCTCCTGACTGTGGTTGTGCCGCCAGCGATGCCGGCAGCGGCAGGCGTGCCGTCAGGTCCCCCGCGACCTTGATGTTGCTAAGCACGTCGGTCGCATCGCCTTCGAGGCTGTAGCTGACCCCACTCTCGGGAGCGCGTACCGTGCCCTTGAAGCGCACGCTGCCGCCCTGCGCGGGTTTGGCCGTCGAGAGGCGGATCTCGCGCGGCGCGCCGCCGACCGCGAACGCCGCGGCCACGCGATATGGCCCCTCGAGCGCCTGCGCCGACAACTCACCGTTGATGTTCTGGAAGGATGTCTTGGGCACGCCGTCGGGGCCAAGGATATCAAGCGTGCCGTCGCTGATCCGCACCGCGTCGAACACCACGCGCGCCGGAATGAAGCTGCCGCGAAAACTCTCTGGCGACAGGCTCGACCAGTTGCCGCCGCCCTTGCCGTCGAGCACCAGCGTGACCGTCGGGCGCCTGACCTCGATGTCGCTCGCCTCGATTCCGCCCGACAGCAGCGCCCCAACCGACAGCCAGATGGTGAAATCGTCGGCCATGAACAGTGGCCGTCCGACGGACGCGGTCGTGTCCGCGACGCGCACCCGCTCGAAGCGCACGAAAGGCACCGGCAGCAGGCGTAGGTTGACCTCTCCGCCGACCCGCACCTCGCGGCCGAGGAAGCGCGTCGCCTCCTCCTCGAAGATGCCGCGGTAGCGATTCCAGTCGACCATGGCCGGCGCGGCGAAGAGCGTCGCGAGCAGCCCGACCAGGAGACCACCGATGGCAAGCAAGACCCGGTTCATGCGCCGTCCACGTCTTGCGGCCGCCCGCCTCGGCCGGCCCGCAGTCCACCGCATCGGCCAGTTGGTACCGACCGATTCCTACCCGCGAGTCTTATGCCACAGACGGGACGGCTTTTGGATCGGCAAATTGCCGTCGGCCGCTTTCGGCCACGGCAATCGCAGAACGTCGAACGTCAGACGACGGGGCAAAGCCCGCCGTCGACATTGATCGCCGTTCCCGTGATGTAGGAACCGGCGTCCGAGGCCAGGAACAGCGCGGCGTTGGCGAACTCCTGCGACGTGCCCAGCCGCCCCATCGGCAACGACTTGCCCA
>LNFM01006285.1_pt1 | contig 19686 bp, 18 predicted proteins | sample 596031 | NCBI WGS metagenome assembly LNFM01 (sample SAMN04254537, study PRJNA301005) | activated carbon metagenome | isolation source: dual media filters at the Ann Arbor, Michigan drinking water treatment plant | place: USA: Ann Arbor | reverse complement strand
TGCGCTACGCGCTCAAGCTGATCGCCTTGACCATGGTGCGGCCGGGCGAGCTTCGGCTAGCGGAGTGGACCGAATTCGACGAGGCGAACCGGGTTTGGCTGATCCCCGCCGAGAAGATGAAGATGCGTGATGATCACGAAGTGCCTCTTTCCCGCCAGGCGCTCGCTATCCTTTCCACACTGCGGCAGTTGAGCGGCCGATGCCGGTACCTGTTCTCGTACGATGATGATGTGCCTATGTCCGACAACACGCTCAACAAGGCTCTACGGATCATGGGCTACGATACGGGTCCGGGAGGCGACCACTGCGCGCATGGCTTTCGCTCGACCGCGTCAACCTTGCTCAACGAGGAGGGCGCGTTCGATGGCGATGTCGTTGAATCCCAGCTTGCCCATTCCACGGAGGAAAAGAAGCGGCGGCGGCGCGACGAGGTGGTGCGGCGCCAACTTGGCAAGGGCGACAAGAACAAGATTCGCAGCATCTATAACCGCGCGGCTTATTGGTCCGAGCGTGTGCGTTTGATGCAGCACTGGGCTGACCGGCTCGACAGCCTTCGCGACGGGAGGCTCACCGTCTCGCTAAGCAAATCCGCGGCCTAGCTTGCACTCGATTCAACCCTGGGCAACGAGGCGTGAAACTCGTCCACACTGTCGAGGTCGATCATGGTCTTTCCTCCCATTTTATATGCCCTGATCCGCTGTTGGGCGATCAATTCGTAAGCCTTGGTCCTTCCGAATTTACCGTAGCGGCAACCGTCCTTGAATTCGACGAGACGACGCTGCTTACCGATCTCATCGTTGGCCATGGTTCGCGCAAGTACGTCGAGAATTTCCGCCATGATCGGATGATCAGGCCGAGCTGCACCGGCGGACTTTTCCATCTCGCGACAAGGTGTTGAAGTGCACCCGCTAGAGAGACGGCGTCCGAGGTGACGCTGATCGCGCTCCGGGTGATGTTGTTTCGACGTCATCGACACGGCTCCCATCGCCTAGATTTGTCGATCTACGTCTTCGACGGTTACCAAGCCAAGCGCCTGTGTTGTTGGCGCTAGTTCCAGCGTGGTGTGGAGTGCAATTCGGACGGATCGGAAGCTTGAAGCGGACTCGTTGCCGCGAGATCGTTCAAATCCCGCCCCCGCAACCACTTCTGTCATAACTCACTCACCGTCCCGATCTAGCGATCGGGGCGGTGTTTGCGTTCTGGATAGGGTGAGTTATGGACCTTTGGCAGCCCCATATTTGAGGTTTACCCAAAGGCCCGACCCCACAGGTTATGGCGGTTCGGATCGCCGACCGCTATCTGCGCACCACTCGACCATTCCGCCCTTAATCCAGAAATGGCAGCGACAAGCAGTGAGCTGATGGACCGAGGGCGTCACGCTTGGGCGTCGCAGCCAGTCAAGGGCGATAGCCCATCGGGGACGGCGCGCGGCGTTGAGTGAGAGCTGCAATCTGTCGCCACAGCCGCCCGGACAGCGCAGGCAAGCCCATTTCTGGCGGCCGGCATCCTGAACGACAACAAGGAGCCCGGCCGGCAACTCATCCGGACTCGGATGCCTGTCACTCAGCCGTGCGACCAGATCAGGTGGGCGAATGAGGCGGAGGTTGACCAGCACCCAGCGGAGAATGTCGCACCACATCGTCTTAGCCCGCGCGATCGAGAAACGGGTCGATGTCAGCACGTCCCCAGTAGTTCGTTTCGACGCAGATCGGACAATGAGGATCTTGTATCGTGCCAGGGCGCCGGTCCTGTAGAAGGTCGAAGCGCCGCGACCGCTGCCAAGCCCATCCATCAGGGCCACGAAATCCGACCAATCCTTGAAGCAATTCGTCGACCGCGAGACAGGCTGTCGCAGTCGTGAAGGTGACGACGGCCGGAGCTGGGTTGCCCTCGCCACGGACGTAGGCCTCTCGCTTGCGCCGCTCGTACTCTTCAGGTTTGCGCCGCCGCAGCTCCTCGTCGCGAGCCGTGACCGGATCGACGATATGGCGGCACAGCAGACAGGGTGATCCCGGTGTCAGCACCGTCACCCGCCCCGTCAAGTCTCGCAGGCCGGCGCCAGCGGGTGCGGGATCAATGGCCAACCCCATATCGAGTACCGGGATCAGATAGAAGTAGGCGAGGCGGTTGAGCAGCAGCCGACCATCATGATCGTCGGTGCAACCGAAGATCACATCGCAGGCCTTCAAGACATCACGAAACGCGGGATCACCTATCCATCCCCGAACCGGCACAACCCTTGTCCCAAGGCCCAGTTCGGTGATTTCCCGCGCGACGACTTCGACCTTCGGCCTCATGGCGTCGGCATCAGCACGGCGAGCGCCGTGCAGGCGGTTGAGGTTGGTCACCTCCACAATGTCGTCGTCGAACAGCACAAGCTGGCCGACGCCCAACCGCGCCAAAAGCATGGCAGTGGCGCTGCCAGTGCCGCCACATCCCACGACTCCAATTCGCATGCTGCGAAGCCGTAGGTTCATTTCGGGGCCGAAGGCGAGTGCTTGGCGGGCAAACGCATCGAGTTCCTGGACACGCGACAATGAACCATTGAACGTCAGCCGGCGACCAACGACCCGTACGGTGTCCGCATCGATTGGACCGTGCGGGTCGGGCCACAACCGGGCTCTAATTTGAGCGTTGCTGCTCAATAGAACGCTAAGAAGCGCCCCTTTTTCGCCATTGCGGTTTTGAGCCAAACGCACGAGCTCCTGCTCGTTGCCGTCGTCTTGCTGCGAGAAGGTTGCAGGACCACAGGGGTGGGTATGGACGATGCCGACGGTCAAGTGGTCCTCCTTCGCTTGCTTCAGCAGGCGAACGAAGGAGGCTGTCGACCAAGTCACGTGCCTGTTGCTCGCTGAAACGGCGTCCTCGGGTGGAATCGGCAGGACCGCATAGGACGTCAGGCGCCGTCGCGCGCGACGCTCCCAAGGATCGCTGCCGATCTGGCTCTCACCGCACAGCAGGTAGGCCGCGGCCTCCATGCCGTCGGCACGCACGACCTGCTCACGCAGCGCCTCGAGATGGCGTTCCTGAAGAGTGAGGTCGACGAGGGTCATGCCGCCTCCTTTAGCGCCGTCTCAATGCGCTTCAGCATGGTCCAAATGCCATCCACTCCTGCGCGCCAGGCGTTGTTGTGGCGTGACCACCGCTGCCAGTTCTGACCGGCGAACGACACCGGCTGATCGGCGGCTTTGGGATACTGCTTCGCCGGTGCGAGCCGGAGCCAGGGCAAGGCATGAAACATATCCGGTGGATTGTCCGGATATCCCGCCGGGAGGAGGATCAGAATATCCGCTGCTGGAACGTCGAACCGACCCGGCGGCAGAACGAAGCTGCGGAGGATGACGCCCTTCGTGCCTCCGTCCTCAGCTTCCTCGAAGTTGATGCCGCGTTCCACCAGGTACCGCCGGCACTTCATCGGCAATACGGCCATGGCTTAGCCCTCCGTGGTCTGAACGATGCCGGTGAAGAAGCGCTCGATGCCCGTTGCAGCGAGATCGACGAGCTCGGTGTCGGCAATCGGCCGATCGTCAGCCCCTCGTACCTCCAGCCAGACTCCATAGGTGGCCGGATCGACGCCTGCGAGCTTCTTCAGTGTCAGCCCGGAGATCAGCGTGCCTCCCCATTCGAAGACGCGGCCGTCGAGCTCGAACCGAAACGACCGGTCGTTCCGGAACACCAGGAAGCGTTCGACGCCCTTGGTGCGCAGGTCCGTGGTTTCGTCCGGACGCATCTCTTCCAAGAGCCCGTTCTTGAGCAATTGAAAGACCAGGTGCTCGTCCGCAGGGTGCGCACCCGCCACATCCAAGATCTGGCGGCCGGTCGGTACCGGGTCCTGAATCACCGCCGGCCGGAATTCCAGGCGCTCGTCACCGATCTGGATGCGGTACGGGCCGTGCGGCCTCGGCGGCCGTCCCGCCCTCACCGCCGACTCAATATCGTCAATGTCCTCTTCGACGTTGGTCATCATGGAGCAAATCCTTTGCGCATCGCCGTTGCCGGCTGTTGTGGTCTGCATATAGTAGCTATTATTTAGCTATTCAAGGGCTATAAAATAGCCTATATTTATTGACAAAACCGGGATTGACGCGCATATAGAGGTCTGACGGGCATGGAGACGACATGACGAAGCGGACAATGACGCTCAACCTTACGGACGCTGAAATGCAGGTCCTGGAGGACTTGTGCGCCAAGAAAGACCTGAGCAAGACGGCTCTGCTGCGCCAAGCACTTCGCCTCTATCAGCTTGTCGAGGCACGCGTGGAGAAGGGTGACAAGCTGTTCTTCGAGGACGACAGGACCAAGGAGAAGGCTGAGGTGATGATGCTATGACCGTCACCGTCAGCCCGGTTTACCTTCTCAACGTCCAGGGCGGCGAAGCTGCAGCGGCCGAGCTGTGGGACGCCATTACAGAGCGCCAGCTTGCCGACTGGGAAGCCGAATGGCTGCCGGAACTGTTCAAGGCGATCCAGGGCCTGCACCGCGCCGGAGTGGAGCGTCGGCTGTGGCCTCAAAGCCGGCAGTGGAACTGGCGTCAGAAGGTCCAAGTCTTGCAGGGCATGCTTGCTCATCCGGGGTTCAGTGTGGTCTGCGAAAGCGTCACACAAGGCATGATGATCGTCGATACGACAACGAAACGCTGTCGCATCGACAGCCAGAAAGGCCAGCATCTGGTCTATGTGGAGTTTGTCGAGAACGCGCCGTGGAACCGGCCGGAGCTGGCCAGCCCACCGCGCTTTCGCGGTATCGGAAGCGTCCTCATCCGGGCCGCAATCGCCTTGAGTCAGGAGGAGGAGTTCAAGGGACGAATTGGCCTACATTCACTGCCGCAGGCCAATAGCTTCTACGCCAACACCTGCGGCATGACGGATTTGGGCGTCGATCCCAATTACGAGGGTCTGCGCTACTTCGAGATGACACCTGAGCAAGCGGAGGCCTTCATCGCAAAAGGAAACCAGCCATGAAGATCGAGATTACGAAGGAGTGGTGCCTCCGGATGGCGCAGCGTGAAGCTAACGCTGAGATTGGTGCTGGCCTGTTGGCGGTCGACCCGGCTTTTGATGGCGCGGCGTCGCTCGTCACGGAAGCCGCCGAAGAGCCGAACATCGCCTTTGGACGTTTCGTCCACCTAATGCGGCGACACCGTGGCTTGACGCTCGAGAAGCTCGCGGACGACGCTGATGTTGAGATCGCGGAACTGGTCGAGATCGAGGATGATTCGCGCCACAAACCGAAGTTGCGAACGGTCTATCAGCTCGCGAACTATTTCCGGGTGCCGCAGACCAAGCTGCAGCAAGTGGCGGGACTGACTGTGCCTAGAGATTCGCGTCTTCTAGAAGAGGCGGTGCGCTTCGCGGCTCGCTCCGAATCTGTGTCGGCGCTTACCCCAGAAGAGCATTCAGCACTCGAAGCATTCGTTGCCGTGCTGAGCGAGCAGAAGTAAGGAACGAGGCAAGCCCCATTGGCAAAGAACTATCTTCTTCCCCCAAAAACTGCCCAGGACATCGACCAACGCGTCGAACGCGTTTTGCGGGGGCTCGGCAATCCCGAGCCTCCGTTGCGCCTAGATGACGTTCGACAACTGCTCAAGCTCGATCGCGCCTTCTACACCGCCGACGATCCCAGCCTTGCACGAGAGGCCATAAGCAGGATCAGAATCGCGACCATTCAGGTATACCAGCGACCGACGCTTATCATCGATGCGATCCGCAAGTTCTCACTTAAAGCGCTGTACTTGCCGGATCGTAGGCGCATCCTTCTTGACGGGTCTCTGCCCGCCAAGAAGCACCGCTGGAATGAAGCGCACGAGATCGGCCACAGCCTGATTCCCTGGCATGAAGACATGATGCTGGGCGACAACGCCCATACCGTCTCTGCCGATTGCCACGAGCAGGTTGAAGCCGAAGCCAACTTTGCAGCCGCCCGCCTGCTCTTCTTGCGCGAACGCTTCATGGCCGAATCTCGCAGCCTTGAGATCACGATCGCATCCATCCAGCAGCTGCATGGCACCTTCGGCAATACCTTGTCGACAACGCTTTATCGCTTCATCGAGTTTGCCGGCAGTGAGCGGCCGATCGTCGGGTTGATCACCGGACATCCGCACGTCACGCGGAGAGGCGCGAGCTACGACCCCGTCAAACCTTGCCGGCATTTCATTCAATCGCCCGCTTTTGCCGCGCGATTTGCTCGCATGTCAGAAGTCGCTCTTTTCGAAGCAGTAGTCGGCTATTGCGGCAGCCAGAGCGGAGGCCCGCTGGGCGCCGCCGAGCTGATCTTGATCGATGACAACGGTGATCAGCATCGGTTCATTTTTGAGACTTTCTTCAACCGCTATGATGCCTTGACGCTTGGGGTTTACCTTCGTCCCGAAGCGCGGGTTCTCGCGGTTCCCGCTTAGGCCCAGATCCAGATGCCGGAGACTCAGCTACCGTAAAACAAGTTGCTGCCGGATCGATCCGCCGTGACGACTGGCCCTTTTTCTTCCCCCGACCGGAGAAACTACATGCCGATTAGGCTGACCTCACTGACGCATCTGTTGCTTGAAATCAACGCTGCAGCCGACACGGGCCAGTACGACCACATCACGGTCAAGGATGTTCATGGTGCGATCAAGCGCGGCCAAGTTCTTCGTTTCCTGAAAGATAGCTGCAAGACGGATATCGACCTTAGCTTGCTCCTGGACTCAAAGGACCCTGAATTCGAGCGATGGTACGAAAGGAGCTTACAGGACATCTATGGCGGTTATGCCGGAAACGAGCGCCGCAAGTGGGGCGTAGAAAACCGTGGCATGAACCTGTTGATTGCCTGGACAACCGAGATCATCCAGCAGCGCGAGGGGATCGTCTTCGAGCGGTCTGTATAGACAGTGCCCGCCGGGCGCTTGCTGCATCAAACGAGTCACAGCCACTTGAAGTAGCTTGGTAGCATGCAAACCGTCAGACATAGCGGCGTCCGACGCGACGGGAGAGCATGAACGAGACGCCGAATGCGGCGAGCGAGAGCACCAGCAGCAATGCCGAATCGTAGATCGATATCGCGATGGTCTTCGTCTAGCCGGGAATGCTGCCGCCGACCATCAGGACAACACCGAATTCGCCGAGCGTATGGGCGAACGCGAGCACGAGACCTGTGATGATACCGGGCCACGCGAGCGGCAGCTCGATCCGCAGGAGCACCTGCGTGGCGATTTACGCATCCAGCTAGGAAGGAGAGAGTGAGAGAGAACGAGGGAATCTCGTGACGGATTGGAGGTCGAGAGAAAGTCTCCCGGCCGTCCGTCGCGGAGTGTTTCCCATGGCAAAGGCCGTTCAGAAGGTCATCCTCAGCGCCTCGCGCGACATCCCTTTCAACAAGCTGGTGCTCAGCCAGTCCAACGTCCGGCGCCTGAAGGCGGGTGTCTCGATCGAGGACCTGGCCGAGGACATCGCCCGACGCGCGCTCCTGCAGAGCCTCAACGTCCGGCCGGTGCTCGACGCCAAGGGCGCGGAGACCGGCATGTTCGAGATCCCGGCCGGCGGGCGCCGCTACCGGGCCCTCGAGCGATTGGTGAAACAGAAGCGCCTGTCGAAGACGGCGCCGGTCCCCTGCATCGTACGCGACCCCGGTGTCGACGTTTCGGCCGAAGAGGATTCGCTGGCCGAGAACCTCCAGCGCGTCTCCCTGCATCCGCTCGATCAGTTCCGCGCCTTCAAGGCGCTATGCGACCAGGGCGCCGGCGAGGAGGAGATTGCCGCTCGCTTCTTCGTGGCACCGGCCGTGGTGAAGCAGCGGCTGCGCCTGGCCTCCGTCTCCGAGAAGCTGCTCGGAGTCTATGCCGAGGATGACATGACGCTGGAGCAGCTCATGGCCTTCACCGTCAGCACGGACCATGCGCGGCAGGAGCAGGCCTGGGAGGCTCTGCAGCACTCCTACAACAAGGAACCCTACCTGATCCGCCGTCAGCTCACCGAGAGCGCGGTACGCGCGTCGGACCGCCGGGCGCGGTTCGTCGGACTCGATGCTTATGAGGCAGCAGGTGGCGTTGTCTTGCGAGATCTGTTCGAGGAGGACGGAGGCGGCTGGCTTCAGGACGTGGGCCTGCTCGATCGCCTGGCCACCGAGAAGCTGGCGACCGAAGCCAAGGAGATCGCCGCCGAAGGCTGGAAATGGATCGAGGTGGCCGTCGACTTCCAGTACGGCCATGTCCGGCATCTTCGGCGGCTGGACGGCGTGGAGGTCGAGCTCACGCCCGACGGACAGGCGACGTTCGAAGCTCTGACCGCCGAGCAGGGCAAGCTCGAAAGCGAGTACGAAGGTGCCGACGTGCTGCCGGACGAGGTCGACGCGCGGCTGGGCGAGATCGAGGAAGCGCTTACCGCCGTCAACAGCCGTCCGATTCGCTACGAGCCGGCCGAGATCGCGCGTGCGGGTGTGTTTGTCAGCATCGACGTAGACGGACACCTCGCCGCCGATCGCGGCTATGTCCGGCCGGAGGACGAGCCGATGCAGGTCGGCAGCGAAGACCAGCAGGAAGGCGAGACCGGCGGGGCGGATGAGACATCGTTTGCCACTCCCGCCCAGCGTACCGTCATCACCATCGGAGGCGACCAGCCGGAGGACGACGGTGACGACGACACGATCAAGCCGCTCCCGGAACGGCTCGTGAGCGAGCTGACGGCTCATCGCACCCTCGCGCTGCGGGACGCGCTGGCGAACAACCCACAGGTTGCCCTGACGGCGCTGCTGCATAAGCTCTGCCTCGAGACCTTCCGGCACAGCGCCCCCGGCGCCTGCCTAGAAGCCTCGGTGCGGCATGTGTTCTTCCCCGCCCAGGCGGTGGATTTGAAAGACAGCATCTCGGCCAAGGCAGTCGCCGCCCGACACGAAGCCTGGAAGGCCGAGCTGCCCAAGGACGACCAGGCGCTGTGGGATTGGCTCGCCGCCCTTAGCGACGGCCGCCGCGCTGCGCTGCTTGCACATTGTGTCTCGTTCGGCGTGAACGCCCTCTACGAGAAAGGCGACCGCTACGGTGGGCCGGGTGTCTCGGCCCACGGTGTGCAGCAGCGCATCACCCAGGCCGACCGGCTGGCCCGTGCCGTCGGTCTAGACATGGTCGAGGCCGGCTGGCGGCCCACCGTCGACAACTACCTCGGCCGCGTCACCAAGCCCCGCATCCTTGAAGCGGTGCGGGAGGCCAAGGGCGACCAGTCAGCGCAACTCATCGATCACCTCAAGAAGGGAGAGATGGCGAAGGAGGCCGAGCGGCTGCTCGATGGTACGGGCTGGCTTCCCGAACCGCTGCGGCTCGCCGACAGCACGGACATGTCGGACACGCTCGCCGCGTCGGCCGAAGAGCTTCCCGCTTTCCTCGCCGACGGCGAAGGACAAGACCCTCTGACGGTCGAGGCCGAGCCGACTGCCATTGCTGCCGAGTAGCTCGAACGCCGCGGGGCGGCGTCGGCCGCCCCGCGTTCTTGCCGTCAGTCGTTGGATAAACCCGGCCGCCGTGCCGGGCTTTTTCATTGAGGGATTCTTCACCTTCGAGGCGCACGGGGAGAGGGAGAGGACGGCCGGGACGGGTTTGAGCCGGCTGGGTCCAGAGAGAGCGCCTTCCGGTCCGGACCGTTCCCGCTCTCCCGAGGTCTTTTCAATGTCGAATGTCTCCATCCCGGCGGCCGCGCCCGCGCCGCTTCGCTCGCTCGCCGGCGATCCTGCGGATTCGTCCGCCGGCATTACCGCCGCGGCACACCTTCTTCTCCCTCACCTCGAGCGTGGCAACCGCATCGATGCGGTTGCCCTGCGCGCCGCCATGGAGCAAGCCTTCGGCGGCTCCGACGCGGCCGGCACCTGGGACTGGAAGACCGCCTACGACGCCTGCGAGGCGGCGACCGTGCTGTTCATGCGCAAGTTCGGCCCGGCCATCCGGGCACGGGCTGGCTCGTCGGCTGCCGAGCTGTCCATGCTCGGCAGGCTCGCTGCACTGCTACCCACCCATACGCGACGCTCCGAGGAGAGCCTGGCGCTGCAGCAATTCTCGACGCCGCTGGCGCTCGGATTTGTCGCCGTCACCGCTGCTGCGATTGGCCCGGCCGACCTCGTGCTCGAGCCTTCGGCCGGCACGGGCCTGCTCGCCATCTTCGCCGAGCTCGCGGGGAGCAGACTGGCCTTGAACGAGCTGGCGAACACTCGTGCGGCCTTGCTCGGACGGCTGTTTCCCGATGTCGCGACGAAGCGCCACGACGCGGCTCATATCCACGACCATCTCGACGATGCCGTGCTCCCGAGCGTCGTACTGATGAACCCGCCCTTTTCGGTCGCGGCGCATGTCGACGGAACCGTGGTGGACGCCGCGCTGCGACATATTTCGTCGGCACTTGCTCGCCTCGCCTATGGCGGGCGCTTGGTCACGATCACCGGCGCCAGCCTCTCGCCGGACGATCCGTCATGGCGCGAGGCCTTCGTCCGCCTCCAGGAACGCGGCCGCGTCGTGTTCAGCGCTGCTGTCGATGGTCGCGTTTATGCCCGCCACGGTACCGCGGTTGAGACTCGGCTGACGGTCATCGATCACGTACCTGCCGATGATCCGAGGGCGTTTCTGGCATCACTCGGCATGGCGCCCGACGTTGCCACCTTGCTCCAATGGGTGTCGTCACATGTGCCACCGCGCTTGCCCGTGCACGGCACCGCGCTTCCTGCCCCAGTTGCTCCCGCCACCGTCATGTCGAGCCGAAGGCTTGCAAGGCAGCCACGCGCTATTGCCCGCGATTCATTTGAACCAGCGGGAACTGAGCTCGGCTACGAGACCGTCGACTGGAAGCCGACCGAGGACGGCGACCTCACCGAGGCGCTGTATGAAGGATACGAACTGCAGTCGATCCGGATTGCCGCGGCGCAGCCGCATCCGACGCGGCTCGTGCAGTCGGCGGCGATGGCGTCTGTTGCCCCGCCAAAGCCAAGCTACCGGCCGCGCCTGCCGGCCAATGTCGCCGGCGACGGCCTGCTGTCCGACGCGCAGCTCGAGAGCGTCATCTATGCGGGCAAAGCCCATGGCGGACATCTCGCCGGATCGTGGGTGGTGGACGAGACCTTCGATGTCGTGTCAGCCGCGCCCGACGATGCACCGAACGCCGTTCGCTTCAGGCGCGGCTGGATGCTCGGCGACGGCACTGGCGCCGGCAAGGGTCGCCAGGTTGCCGGCATCCTGCTCGACAACTGGCTGCAGGGCCGGCGAAGGGCGGTGTGGGTGTCGAAGTCCGACAAGCTGATCGAGGACGCCCAGCGCGACTGGTCGGCGCTTGGCATGGAGCGCCTGCTGATCATGCCACTGGCGCGCTTCCGGCAGGGCACACCGATCCGCCTGCAGCAGGGCATCCTTTTTGCCACCTACGCCACGCTACGGACCGACGCGCGGGCGGAAAGGGTTTCGCGGGTCCGGCAGATCGTCGATTGGCTGGGATCGGACTTTGACGGAGTGATCGTGTTCGACGAAAGCCATGCCATGGCCAATGCGGCCGGCGGGAAAGGCGAGCGCGGCGACCAGGTGCCTTCCCAGCAGGGCCGTGCCGGCCTGCGTCTGCAGCATGCGCTGCCCAACGCCCGCGTCGCTTACGTGTCCGCGACGGGCGCCACGACAGTGCACAACCTCGCCTACGCCCAGCGGCTCGGTCTGTGGGGCGGCGAGGACTTTCCGTTCGCCACGCGCGCCGAATTCGTGCAAGCCATCGAGGCGGGCGGTGTTGCCGCCATGGAGGTGCTGGCTCGGGACCTCAAGGCGCTTGGCTTGTATGCGGCCCGCTCCCTGTCCTACGAAGGTGTGGAGTACGAGCTGGTCGAGCACGCGCTCACGCCGGAGCAAGTCCGCATCTACGATGCCTATGCCGGCGCCTTCCAGGTCATCCACAACAATCTCGACGCTGCCCTGCAGGCTGCCAACGTCTCCGGCGAGCGAGGCACGCTCAATGCGCAAGCGAAGTCAGCCGCGCGCTCGGCCTTCGAATCCGCCAAACAGCGCTTCTTCTCCCACCTGATATCCTCGATGAAGACGCCGACTCTGATTCAGTCGATGGAGCGCGATCTGGCAGCCGGCCATGCCGCAGTCATCCAGATCGTGTCGACCGGCGAGGCTTTGCTGGAGCGCCGCCTAGCCGACATCCCGACCGAGGAGTGGGGCGACGTCCAAATCGACATCACGCCGCGCGAGTATGTGCTGGACTACCTCGCGCACAGCTTCCCGACGCAGCTGTTCGAGCCCTACACGGATAGCGGGGGCAATCTCTCCTCGCGGCCAGTTTATCGCGACGGTCAGCCGGTGCAGTGCCGCGACGCCGTCGAGCGCCGCGACCGGTTGATTGAGCGGCTGGCCTCGCTCGCGCCGATCCAGGGTGCGCTCGATCAGATCGTGCAGCGTTTCGGGACCGACTTGGTCGCCGAGGTGACCGGGCGATCTCGGCGGATCGTGCGCAAGGGTGAACGGCTCTGCGTCGAGAACCGTCCCGCCTCCGCGAATCTCGCCGAAACGCAGGCCTTTATGGACGACGACAAGCGCATCCTGGTGTTCAGTGACGCCGGCGGCACCGGCCGTTCCTACCATGCTGACCTTTCAGCCCGGAACCAGCGCCTGCGCGTGCACTACCTGCTTGAGGCAGGCTGGAAGGCCGACACCGCCATCCAGGGGTTGGGCCGCAGCAACCGCACCAACCAGGCGCAGCCGCCGCTGTTCCGGCCGATCGCCACCGACGTAAAGGCCGAGAAGCGCTTTCTCTCGACCATCGCCCGTCGGCTCGACACGCTGGGCGCCATCACCAAGGGCCAGCGCCAGACCGGCGGGCAGGGATTGTTCCGCGCCGACGACAATCTCGAATCGCCCTACGGCCGGGCGGCGCTACGTCAGCTGTACATGTTGCTGTTCGCCGGCAAGGTCGAAGGCTGTTCGCTGGAGGCTTTCCAGGCAGCGACGGGCCTGAATCTGACCGGCCAGGACGGCAGCCTGCGTGAGGAGCTGCCGCCGATCACGACGTTCCTCAATCGGCTGCTGGCACTCACCATTGGTCTTCAGAACACGCTGTTTGGCGTGTTCGAGGATTTGCTGCGCGCGAAGATCGACGGGGCGCGGGTTTCAGGGACCTACGACGTCGGCGTCGAGACGCTAACGGCCGAGAGCCTGAGGGTGACAAAGCGTCAGGTGGTGTATGTCCATCCGACGACCGGCGCCGAGACGCAGGTGTTCACCATCCGCCGCAAGGAGCGCAATCAGCCTCTCGCCCTGGCCGATGCATTGGACCGGGCCGGCGATCCTCGCGCGGTCCTGCTTGTCAATGTGCAGTCGGGCCGGGCGGCGGTACAGGTGCCGGCGCCCAGCGTCATGCTAGACGATGGCGAGGTCGAGCGCCGCGTCCGGCTCGTGCGTCCGATGGAGCGGACAGCGCTTTCGGTCGCGGCCCTCGATCAGTCGCACTGGCAGCGCTCGGATAAAGCTGCCTTTGCCCAGGCCTGGGCACGGGAACTCGCCGAGATACCTCCGTTCGCCGAGAGCGAGCTCCATATCGTCACGGGCCTGCTGCTGCCGATCTGGAAGCGCCTGCCGGAGGAATCCACGCGGGTCTACCGCCTGCAAACCGATGCGGGAGAACGCGTCATTGGCCGGCTGGTCTCGCCAGCCTGGGCGGCGCAAGCCGTCAGCGCCGATGCCGTTAGTATGGCGCCGGCGAGCGCCTGGAACGCCGTGCTCGATGGTCGGACCATACTCGAGCTGCAGGACGGGCTGAGTGTGCGCCGCTCCAAGGTGATGGGCCTGTTCCGTGTGGAACTCTGCGGCTTCACCGACGGCATGGTCGATCGCCTGAAGGCGATGGGGCTGATCTCCGAGATAATTGCGTGGAAGCTCCGTCTCTTCGTGCCGACCGGCGCCGCCGGCCCTGAAATCCTGGCGGCCTTGATGGACCGCTATCCGATCGTGCGCATCGCCGATCGAGCCGCGGCGTGAGGGGGGCGGCCGTGTTGTCGCCTGCTGCGGACTTGGCTCGCCGCCTCGCGCGCGACGCCGAGGCAGTATGTCGTCACTATCTCTCCAACGGCCGTCGTGAGGGCCGCTACTGGCTGGTCGGCGATGTCGCCAACACCCACGGCCGCAGCCTGTTCGTCCGTTTGAGCGGTCCGGATCATGGCAAGGGCGCTGCCGGAAAGTGGACGGATGCCGCCTCGGGGCAGCATGGCGATCTTTTGGATCTGATCGGCCTCAATCGCGGGATGGATCGCCTGCGCGATATCCTCGATGAGGCACGCGCGTTCCTGGCCTTGCCGCCGGACCCGCTCCAACAGCTGCAGCGTCGGCTGCCGGCGCCGCGAGGTTCTCCCGAATCTGCGCGGCGTCTCTATGCCATGTCTGAACCGATAAAGGGCACTTTGGCACAGGATTATCTACACGGCCGCAGAATTACGACCCTACCTCACGGCGATCCGCTGCGCTTTCATCCGCGCTGTTACTACCGGCCCGACGAGGACAGCCCGACCGAGACCTGGCCGGCTCTGATCGCCGCTGTCACCGATCTGGATGGCACGACCACCGGCGCACACCGTACCTGGCTCGATCCCTCGGGCCACGACAAGGCGCCGATCGCTTCACCACGACGGGCCATAGGGCACCTTCTCGGGCACGGAGTTCGCTTCGGCATCGCCGCCGATGTCATGGCCGCCGGGGAAGGGATCGAGACCATGCTGTCGCTTCGCATGATCCTGCCGACTCTGCCAATGGTAGCCGCACTCTCGGCCAACCACCTCGCAGCACTGCTGCTTCCACGGACACTGCGCCGTCTTTATGTCGCTCGCGATACCGACCCGGCCGGTGACGCGGCGACGGCCAGCCTGTGCACCCGCGCGGAGGCCGCCGGGATCGAGCCGTTCGTCTTGTCGCCCTGCCTCGACGACTTCAATGATGATCTCCGCCGCCTGGGTATTGAAGGGCTCCGGACATCGGTGCGCCGGCAGCTCGCCCCGCCGGACGTGGTTCGCTTCCTGGCCTCGGCCATGACGAGATGAGCCCGGGCACGTGAATCGATTCGTGCTCGGTCGCTCTTCTGCCCTTCGGACCGGACGGGAGCGCGCCCCGGCCTTCTAGAGGGGCGATCGGACGGCAGGCAGCCCGGTCCCGCAACGGCGGTCCTGTGGCTTTCTTCCCCTGCCGGCTGCGCCGGCATTCCTCGCGAGGCAAGAAAGCCTTAGCCCGCCGTCCTCCGCTGCGCTTCGGCCGCAAGCGCGGTGCGGGCCCGTTCCGCCCGCCGTCTGTCGACGCCCACGAAGGCCGCGATGGGCGCGGCCGATCCGACAAAGGACACCATCATGCCGACCCACAACGATCCTGACTTCGAGCCCGTGCACGGCTCGTCCCCGACCGATCACGTCCTCACCGAGCTGCAGCTCTTTGGCCATCGTCCCTTCCATGACGAGCCCGACCCGCGGCCGTTGCCGGAAGGCAACATCATCACCGGCGCCGTCGTCGACATCTTCGATGCGCTTGTCTCGACGCTTACCGATACCCGCCTCGAGCCCGATCTCGAGGACCTGCTGTGGTCGACCGTCAACCTGTTCCACCGCGCCGTCGACCGCATCGAGCGCGAGCTCGACGGCAACGAGCAGGCGCAGCGTCGCAGCCAGAAGGAGCAGAACGGCTCGGAGGTCCGCTCGGTCGAGCTGGAGCGTCTCGTCGCCGAGGGCCTGACCCTAATCGAGCGTCGCAATGCCATGGAAATCTTCCGCGACCAGGCCGCCGATCGCTTTGAGGTCCATACCGGTTCGACCTGGCGGCCGCGCACCGGCTCGATGGTCAATCACCGGGCTCTCACTGCCGCCATGATCGACAGCCGCGAGTTCCTGGCCGCTCGTCGCCGCGCGGAGACCGAACTCCTCGTGCCGGCCGGTCCCAAGATCGCCTTTACCGGCGGTGCCGACTTCAACGACCACCAGCTCATCTGGAGCACGCTCGACAAGGTCCGCGCCAAGCATCCCGACATGGTGCTGCTGCACGGTGGTTCGCCGACCGGTGCGGAGCGCATCGCCGCCCGCTGGGCCGACAGCCGCAAGTTGACGCACGTTCCGTTCAAGCCCGACTGGACCCGTCATGCCAAGGCAGCACCCTTCAAGCGCAACGATCAGATCCTGGAAATCCTGCCGATCGGCGTCATCGTGTTCCCGGGCTCCGGCATCCAGGAGAACCTCGCCGACAAGGCGCGGAAGCTTGGCATACCGGTCTGGCGCTTTGGTGCGGGTGGCGCGTAAGCGCCACCTCCTTCTTGCGTCCCCCGGCAGCCGGATCCGTGCGAGCAAGAGGAAGGCCGGGAGCGGGTGAGCCGCCGGGCCTTCAGAGAGAGCGGGCGGCGGCTCGCCCCTTCCTGCTCTTCGGGACACGATCCATGTCGGCTTCAGCTTTTCCTTCTGCATCCGCGTCGCTGCGCCAAGGTCTCGTCTTGAATGGCAATCTTGCCGTTCTGCTGTCGGCAGAGACAACGGAGCAGGACTTGCTCGCCGGATTGCTCGCTTCAGCGCAAGGTAGCGAACAAGCTTCTGCTCTCTTGCAGCACTTTCCGAGCATTGGCCATGTTATCGCAGCCGAAGCGGCGCAGCTTCGCGCCTTCGGATTGAGGGGCCGTGACATTGCTGCGTTTCGGCTTGTCCGCGAGATCGCGTGCCGCATGGCTAAAGCCGAGGTTCGCAGGCGTCCCGTGCTCAGCAACTGGCAGGCGCTGATCGCCTACCTGCAGACGGCAATGGCCTGCGAGCAGGTCGAGCAGTTCAGAATCCTGTTGCTCGATACCAAGAACAACCTCATCGCTGACGAGGTGCAGCAGCGGGGTACCGTCAATCACACGCCTGTCTACCCACGGGAGGTCATCAAACGAGCGTTAATTCTAAACGCTTCCGCTTTGGTCGTTGTCCATAATCATCCGTCCGGCGATCCAAAGCCGTCGCGAGACGACATCGAGATGACGCGGGAATTGAAAGCAGCTGCCAAATCACTCGAGATCGAGCTGCACGACCACGTCGTGATCGGTCATGGGAGTCATGCTTCATTCCGGTCCCTTGGACTGCTGTAGAATCGCCGACTCCTACAGCATGCCCGGTCTGAACTGCGATCGCCGGCTGATGACCTTGCCGGCGATCATGAACACGCCGTCACCGGTGTAATGGAGCGTCTCGGGATGCTTGGGCGAGGCCGCGACGTGCGCCTTTACGACCTCGAAGATGAAGAAGAAGTAGTTGGAGATGAGGCTGCCATCCGCCAGCCGGCATTCGAAGCTGGCATGGCATTCGGCGATCAGCGGTGCGTTGACTTCCTGCGCCTTATGCGGGGTCAGGTTGAACTTCTCGAACTTGTCGATCTCTGCCCCGGATGTGTTGCCTATTCCGACCACCTGATCTGTGAGCGCCGTCGTCGGAAGGTTGATGACGCATTCCTTGCTGCGCCGGATCAGGCCGAAGCTGTGATTGCTGGCGGCGATCACACAGCCGACCAAGGACGGCGTGAACTCCATTACCGTGTGCCAGCCCATGGTCATGATGTTGCGCTGGTCGCCATGAGCCGAGGTGACCAGTACGATAGGTCCAGGTTCCAGGTAGCGCCGGATTCCGGAGACCGGCAGGTCGATCTTGCGACGGGGGCTCGCCATGTTTCCTCCCTTCGCTGGAATGACGTTCCTCGGGTTGATCAAGGTCCAGCGTCTCTCATTTGCAACCCAAAGTCTCTCTTCTGCCGCGCTCGATGCTGATAAGATCCGCCGGCGCCATGGTGGTGGTGGAAGGCGCGACCGTTCGACCCTGGTCACGGAGACCCACCATGCTTGCTACCGGTATCGTTCTCAGCATCGTCGGCCTCGGCTTCTTCTGCTGGCTGCTGTTCACGCTGGCCATCTATGCGCTCCCCACCTTCGCCGGACTCGCCGCGGGATTGGCGGCCTTTCACAGCGGGGCTGGTGTCATCGGTGCGGTCACTGTCGGATTCCTGATGGGCGGCGCGACCTTGGCACTTGGACAATTTGCTTTCGCGGCCACGCGCACGCCCCTGATCCGCGCCATTGTGGGTGTGCTCTATGGCGGCCCGGCTGCAATCGCCGGCTATCAGGTGTCGTTTACCCTGGCGGGCCTCGGCATGCCGGGCAGCGTATGGCAGGCGGCGTTTGCCGTGGTTGGCGCCGTCGTCTCTGGCTGCACGGCCTTCGCGCGGCTGGCACTGTTGGCGTCGCCGCCGGACGGACGGGGTACCGGGGGCGTTTACTCACCTGCTGATGGGCGGCTGCACGACCAGGGCCGCTGACGCTTTTGCCTCTCCATCATCGAACAGATTGGCGAAGATCGGGGCGGTGAATGCCTGCCTCGATGCGACAGGCGAACGCAGCCCTCCATGACCACTTCGAGGAGGCGTCCCTCAGGCGAGCCGACAGGGCGCAGGCGAGATGCGCTGTCGCCGACCGGTTGGGCTAAGACGATACCGTCCTTTTTCTACGCTATGGCTGCCGTCTCTTCGCCCGGTGTGCCGGTCCTCTTGCGCAGGAACCTTCAGGTTGGCCACGACGTCTCCCGAGGAGCTGTTTGGCGCGCGACCCACGCCTCTCTTTGGCTTGATCTGGCCAGAGGACGGCTGCACCTCGATCGCCTGAGCCGCAACGGCGGCGGTTCGACTTTCTTCCCCTGGGCTTCGCCCATTCCTCGCGCGGCAAGAAAGTCGCCCCGCCGCCATCCTCCGCTCTGCTCCGGCCCGTGAACGGGTGCGGCGTCGATCGCCTCCGGCCTGCAGATCGCCATCGAGGCCGCGATGGTCGCGGGGCTCGAAACAGCACAGGAGAAGTCACATGGCCAACATCGGTTCCTTCAAGAAGTCCGGAAACGAGTACCAGGGCGAGATTGTCACCTTGAGCGTCCAGGCGAGGGGCGTCCGCATCGTCCCCGAGGCCAACCGGTCCAACGACAACGCGCCCAGCCACCGGGTGTTCGTCGGCCGGGCCGAGATCGGGGCCGCCTGGTCGAAGCGCTCCAACGAGGGCCGCGACTACCTCTCGCTCAAGCTCGACGATCCGAGCTTCAACGCCCCGATCTTCGCCAACCTGTTCGACGACGAGGAGGGCGAGGGCTTCAGCCTGATCTGGTCGCGCAGCCGCAAGAAGAGCGGCGAGTAAGTCGCCGCCCCCGACGCCCCGCCCGGTTCGCCGGGCGGGGCTTTTCTTTGCTCGGGCGGCCTTGTTTTTGGAAGGTCAGAAAGCTGTCACGGGATAGCGCTGTCAGCGATTGATGTTCCTTCGTTCGTCTTTGAGGACTGAAGGGATTGGGCGCATCCGGCTTCGCCGGACCGGGCTCTATGCGGCCGATTGGGAGGGAGGCGGCCGCACGAAGCCACCCTTCGGCTGAAGCGAGGGAAGGGTATCTTCGCCTGACGGTAACGATCCCTTGCGCTCACGACCGTGATTTTTGAGCCGGCTCCAGAAGCAGGTCAGCCGGACGCACGTTCAAGGACTCGGCCACTTGTAAGATCGTCAGGAGAGTAACGTTCTGCAGCCCTCGCTCGATCGCACTGATGTAGGCCCGGTCCACCCCCATGCGAGCGGCGACGGCCTCCTGGCTGAGGCCCGCGGATCGTCGATAGACACGGACGTTGGCGCCGAACACCTTGCGAATGTCCATCCGCAGGATAGGAGGCAATCGCGTATTTTGGCGCTACGTACTATAATA
>LNFM01010388.1_pt1 | contig 19687 bp, 18 predicted proteins | sample 596031 | NCBI WGS metagenome assembly LNFM01 (sample SAMN04254537, study PRJNA301005) | activated carbon metagenome | isolation source: dual media filters at the Ann Arbor, Michigan drinking water treatment plant | place: USA: Ann Arbor | reverse complement strand
TCCAGCGAGATGTCGCCGGCGGCGATGCTCTCCATCACCCCGACGGCCTGGTTGTGCACGGTCGTGAGGACCTTCGCGGAGATCGTGATGCCCGACGCCTCGTCGTGGGCGAAGAGGTCCGTGAAGGTGCCGCCGACGTCGATCCCGACTCGCAACATGCGCTGTGCCCGCCTTCGGTTGGTGTGCAACCGGACACTCCCGCACCGCCCCGGGGCCGGGCCACGGTCACATGTACAAATATGTACAGCGCGTCTTGGCCCGGTGGCAAAGCCTCAGCCGCGGGGGCGCGGCCACGCCAGGATCCGCTTGGGCAGCGGCCGCTGGTAGGCCCTGGCGCGGCTGGTGGTGAGCCCATAGTCCACGAGCGACTCGGCCAGCTTCACCGCGGCCACCAGGCCGTCCACCACCGGGACGCCCACGGCCTCCGCCAACCCCTCGTCGAGGCCGCTCATGCCGCCGCAGCCCAGGCAGATCACCTCGGCCCCGGCCTCCTCGACGAGCCGGCGGGCCTGCGGCGCCATCGCCGCCACCGTGGCGGAGGTGTCGTCGTCGACGTCCAGCACGCACACCCCGGATGCCAGGATCCCCGCGCAGCGGCCCATGAGGCCGGCCTCCCCCAGCGCGATCTCGATCTGCGGCACGCAGCGGTCGAGCGTGGTGACCACCCCGAACCGGTGTCCGATGAGGCACGCCATGTGCGCGGACGCGGAGGTCACGTCCAGCACCGGCACGTCCATCAGCTCCATGGCCCCCTGCAGGCCCGGCTCGCCGTAGCCCGCCATCACCACCGCGTCCACCGGCTCGGTCCAGGTGGCCAGGCGCTCCAGCACCGCGGCGGCGCTGAGGAACCCCTCGAAGAAGCCCTCGATCGACTCCGGGCCCCACTCCGGCTCGATCGCGACGATCTCGGTGCCGGGCCGCGCGTACCGCTGCGCCCCGCGGCGCATGGTCTCGGTCATCGACGCCGTGGTGTTGGGGTTGACCACCAGGATCCTCATGCGCTGCCTCCTCGTGCGTGCCGGTTCACCGGGCGGGGACGTACCCGTCCAGGAGGTCGCGCTCGATGAGCTCGGCCGGACGCTGGTCGGGCGGGCCGTAGCCGCCCCCGCCGCCGGTGCGGTGCGAGATGCGCGCGCCGCGCGGCACCGGGCGCGCCGAGACCTTGTGCGCCGCCTGCTCGACGCCGTCGCCGTCGTCCACCCACAGGCCCGACAGGGCGCCGTCCTCGCCGCCGAACACCCCCGGAGGCGCCACGCGGTACCGGTCGAGCGAGCCCGACAGCGTGCACCCGTCGTCCAGGACGCGCACGTCGAACCGCACGCCCAGGCCCCCGCGCATCCGCCCGGCCCCGCCGGACCCGGGGATGAGCTCGTACCGCTCCACCCGCAGCGGGAAGGCGGCCTCGATGACCTCGCACGGCACGTTGTCGTTGTCGCCGTTGATGATGGGGCACAGCGCCGAGAGGCCGTCGCGGACGGCGCGGGCGCCCCAGCCGCCGGCGAAGGGCGCGAAGTAGATCCAGTCGCGCCCGTCGCGGGTGCCGTTGATCGCCATCGCGTCGACGTTGCCGTACAGCCCCCCGATGGCCCGCGCCGGGTCGGCCTGGCCGACGGCCCGGATGACCGCCTCGATGATGGCCCGCCCCACGTCGCCCCAGATGGTCACGGGCGACGGGCTGGCGGCGTGCGTGCACGACCCCTCGCGGGTGATGACGGTGAGCGCGGCGTAGGAGCCCTCGTTGGTGGTGGCGTGCGGCAGCGTGAGGCACTTGAAGGCCACGCGGGCCGCCGCGACGCTCGAGGTGCGGGTGGCGTTGCCGCAGGCGCCGGACCGCTGGTCGTCGCTCTCGGACAGGTCCACCACCATCCGGCCGCCGTCGATGGTGACCACGGCGACGACGCGGAACGGTTCGTCCACCACGCCGTCGCTGTCCACCCACTCCTCGGCGCGGTAGACCCCGTCCGGAATGCGGCCCACCTCGGCGCGCACGGCGCGCTCGGCGTAGTCGATGAGCCCCGCGACGTGCGCCCGCAGCTCGTCGGCGCCGAACTCGTCCAGCAGTTCGTGCACCCGGCGCTCGGCCACCACCAGCGCGCCCATCTGCGCGGAGAGGTCGCCCGCGTTCTGCAGCGGCACGCGGGTGTTGGCCAGGATGAGCTCCCGCACCTCGCGGTTCTCCTCCCCCGCCCGCACCAGGCGCAGCGGCGGGATGCTCACGCCCTCCTGGAACGTGTTCCGGGCGTCGGGTGACCAGCTGCCCGGGTCCTTGCCGCCGATGTCGGTCCAGTGCGCCTTGTTCGCGGCGAACAGCAGCGGGGTGCCGCCCGGCCGCCGGGGGTCGAAGACCGGGCGGATGAGGTTGACGTCGTTCTTGTGGGTGCCGTTGGCGGCGAACGGGTCGTTCGAGACGTAGACGTCCCCCGGGCGCATGTCCTCCAGGGGGTAGCGGGCCAGCACGGGCGGCAGCAGCGGGGCCATCGCGCCCAGGAAGGTGGGGATGCCCTCGGCCTGTGCCACCAGTGCCGCGTCCGGCCGCAGCAGCACGTTCGAGAAGTCCTTGACCTCGGTGATGATGGGCGAGAAGGACGCGTGCGCCAGCGTGTGCGACATCTCGCGCACGATCGAGACCAGGCGGTTCTCGACCACCTGCCGCGTGATGGGGTCGGTGCCCGGGGCGCTCACGCCGCCACCCGCTCGAGCACGAGGTTGCGGTGGTCGTCCACCTCCGCGCGCCAGCCCTCGGCCACCCAGGTGGTCGCGCCCGGCTCCTCCACCAGCGCGGGCCCCAGCAGGACGTCCCGCGGCACGAGGTCCGCCCGCTCGTGGGCGCCGCCCTCCAGCGTCACCGGCCCGCGTGACGCGGGCTCCGGGACCGGCGCGATGCCCGGCGTGGCCTCCACGACCGCCACGCGGATGCGGATGACCTCGACCGGGTGCTCCTCGCGGCTCACCCCGTACAGGCGCAGGTGCTCGCGGTGGAAGGCGTCCACCAGCCGCGCCACCGCGCCCTCGCCCAGGTGCGGCACGGGCACCGGGACCGTGGAGCTCTGGCCGACGTAGCGCACGTCGGCGCCCAGCACGCACGCCATGCCGGACGCCCCGGCGCCCAGCTCGGCCGCGACCGCCGCGAAGGCGGCCTCCAGCTCGTCGTCGCCCAGGCCGTCCGCCTCGCGCAGCACCATGACGCGGCGGTCGTGGCGGATGTCGGCCTGCAGGATGCCGTAGGCCGACAGGGTCCCGGGGTTGGGCGGCACGATCGCCCGGGCGAGGCCCGCCTCGTGCGCCATGGAGCAGGCGTGCAGGCCGCCGCCACCCCCGAAGGCCAGCAGCGAGAACCGGCGCGGGTCGTACCCGCGCTCGGTGAGCACCTCGCGCAGCAGCCGGCTGGTGATGGAGTCCATGAGCTTCACGATCCCCTCGGCGGCGCGCTCCAGGCCGATGCCCAGGGGCTCGGCGACGTCGCGCAGCACCGCCTCGCGGGCCGCGGAGACATCCAGCGGCATCTCGCCGTCCATGAACCGACCGGGTGTGATGCGCCCCAGCACCACGTTGGCGTCGGTGACGGTGGCGCGGGTGCCGCCCCTGCCGTAGCAGGCGGGACCCGGGACGGCCCCCGCGCTCTCGGGCCCCACCAGCAGCGCGCCGTGCGGGTCGATGCGGGCCAGCGACCCGCCCCCCGCGCCGATGGAGCGGATGTCGACCATGGGCACCAGCAGCGGCCAGTGGCCCATGCGCCCCACCTCGGCGTGCACGGGGCGGCCGCCGTCGATGACGGCCACGTCGGCGCTGGTGCCGCCGATGTCCACGGTGATGAGGTCGGCGCCGCCGAGGGCTGCCGAGATGGCCTGCGCCCCCACCACGCCGCCCACCGGGCCCGACATCAGGGTCGCCACCGGGCGGCTGCGCGCGTCCGCGACGCTCATCACGCCACCGCTGGACTGCATGATCATGAGGCGGCCGCCGAAGCCCGCGCCGGCCAGCCGGTCCTCCAGCCGGTCCAGGTAGCCGCCCAGCACCGGCAGGGTGGCCGCGTTGACGGCGACGGTGCTGGTGCGCTCGAACTCCCGCCACTCGCGGCTGAGGTCCACCGAGCAGGTCACCGGGACGCCCGGGGCGGCCTCCGCGATGAGCTCCGCGACCCGGTGCTCGTGGGAGGGGTCGGCGTAGCCGTTGAGCAGGCACACGGCCACGGCCTTCACGCCGTCGGCCAGCATCCGCGCCGCCAGCGCCCGCACCTCGGCGGGGTCCACCGGGGCGAGCTCCGTGCCGTCGGCCGCCATGCGCGCGCCGATCTCATAGCGGCGCCGGCGCGGCACCAGGGGCTCGGCCGCGAGCTGCTGCAGGTCGTACATGACCGGCCGCGAGGTGCGGCCGATCTCCAGCACGTCGCGGAAGCCCGCGGTGGTGACCAGCCCGACGGGCGGCGTGTTGCCCTGCAGCAGTGCGTTGAGGGCGACGGTGGTGCCGTGCACCAGCAGCTCCACACCCGCCGCGGCGGAGGGGCCCAGGCGGTCGAGGCCGGCCATGATCCCGGCGGTGACGTCCCCGGGGGTGGTGGGCACCTTGTCGTGGATCACGACGCCCCCGTCCAGGCGCACCACGTCCGTGAAGGTGCCGCCCACGTCGATCGCGACCCGCATGCTCATGCGGTGCCCACCGCGCGCGTGCCCGCGGCGTACGGGGGCAGCTCGGCGGTGAGATGGCAGGCGGCGATGTGGCCGTCGCCCACCGGCACGGGCTCGGGACGCCGCTGCGCGCAGACCTCGACCTCCAGCGGGCAGCGCCCGCACAGCACGCAGGAGTCGCCGGCGATCTCGTCGTGCTGCAGCTCACCGCGCAGCGCGTACCGGTCGTCGTACCGGTGATGGGGGTCCGGGACCGGGGCGGATGCCAGCAGCGCACGCGTGTACGGATGCCGGGGGTCCTCGAAGATCTGCTCGGTGGGCCCCTCCTCGACCACCCGGCCGCGATAGAGCACCACCACGCGCTGGCTCACGAACCGCACCACCTCGAGGTCGTGCGAGATGAACAGGTACGACAGCCCGCCGGTCTCGCGCAGCTCCACCAGCAGGTCGAGCACCCGGCTCTGCACCGACGCGTCGAGCGCGGAGGTGGGCTCGTCGAGCACCAGGAAGCGCGGCTCCACCGCGATGGCGCGGGCGATCACCACCCGCTGGCGCTGGCCGCCGGACAGCTGGCGCGGCAGCCGGTGCATGACCTGGGCGGGGTCCAGGTGCACGCGTTCGAGCAGGTGGGCGACGCGGTCGGCACGGTCCTGGCGGTCGCCGATGCCGTGAATGGCCAGGATCTCGCCGATGGTGCGCGCGACGGTGAACCGGGGGTCCAGCGCCAGGTCCGGGTGCTGGAACACCATCTGCACCATGCGCCGGTACTTCAGCGGGGTCTCGGACACCCACGTGCTGATGTCCCTGCCCTCGAACTGCATGGACCCGGAGTCCGGCGTGGTGAGACCCATCACGCAGCGGGCGAGGGTGCTCTTGCCGGAGCCGCTCTCGCCCACCAGGCCCACGACGCTCCCGCGCGGCACCTCCAGCGAGACGCCCTCCAGGGCCGGCACGCGGGCCGGGGGCTCACCCAGCAGGCGGGGGCGGCGCAGGCCGCCGAGCCAGCGCTCGCCGGTGGCCGGCGGCGCGGGGCGGCGGGCCGCGCGGGACCGGAACGTCTTGTTCAGGTCCTCGATGCGCAGGATCACCGGACGGGGTTCGGTCCTCATGCCGCCTCCCCGTCCCGCGCCGAGCGGAAGCGACGGGACCCGATGGTCTCCGACAGCAGCTTCGCCGTGTAGGGCTCCGCGGGGGCGTCGAAGATCTGCCGCACTTGGCCCGTCTCCACCACGCGCCCGTCGCTCATCACCACCACCCGGTCGCAGTACCGCGCCACCATCCCGAGGTCGTGGGTGATCACCAGCACCGCCAGGCCCTCCTGCTCGCGGATGCGGGTGAGCAGGTTCATCACCTCGGTCCCGATGGTGACGTCCAGGCCGGTGGTGGGCTCGTCGGCGATGAGCAGCCGGGGCGAGCAGGCCAGCGTGATCGCGATGGCGACGCGCTGGCACATGCCACCCGAGAGCTCGTGCGGATACGCCTTGGCCCGCTCCGCGGGACGGCTGATGCCGACGCGCTGCAGCAGGTCGATGACGACCTCCTGGGCGGCGCCCCGGCCGCCGCCGTGCCGCGCCCGGTGGGCCTCGGCGATCTGTGCGCCGATGCGCATGCAGGGGTTCAGCGAGGCCTTGGCGTTCTGGAAGACCATGGCCATGCCCGCCCCCCGCACCGCGGCGAGCTGCGCCGGCCCGGCGCCCACGATGTCGGTGCCGCCGAAGCCGATGGCGCCGGCGGTGACCCGGCCCCCGGCCGGCAGCAGCCCGAGTGCGGCGCGGGCGCTCATCGTCTTGCCGGACCCGCTCTCGCCCACCAGGCCCACGATCTCGCCCGGATCGACGTGGAACCCCACGTCGCGGACCGCGACGACGGGTCCGCGGTAGGTCTGGAACGTGACCTCGAGCCCCTCCACCTGCAGGAGGTGGCCGTCGGCGGTGAGATCCCGTGGTGGTGGTCGTCATGTGGAACCTCCCGCTACGAGCGTCGCTCGGGGTCGAGGATGTCGCGCAGGCCGTCGCCCAGGAGGTTGAACCCCAGGACGGTGATCGCGATGAACAGGCCGGGGAACAGCGAGACCCACCACTCGCCGGTCACCACGAGCTTCGCCCCCTCGGCGACCATGACCCCCCACTCCGCCTCGGGCGGGCGCACCCCGATCCCGATGAAGCTGAGCGCGGCGGTGTCGAGGATCGCCCAGCCCAGGGTGAGGGTGGCCTGCACCATGGCGGGGCCCGCCACGTTGGGGAAGATGTGGAGCCCCAGCACCCGGGGGGTGCTCGCGCCCGCGCACCGGGCGGCCAGCACGAAGTCCTGATCGCGCCGGGCCAGCGTCTCGGTGCGCACCACGCGGATGAAGAACGGCGTGTAGGCGACGGTGAGCGCGATGATCACCGAGCGCAGCGAGTTGCCGAGCGCGGCGGCGATCCCCAGGGCCAGGATGAACGACGGGAACGACAGGATCGTGTCGACGGCGCGCATGATGACCCCGTCGAGCCGGCCGCCGACGTACCCGGAGATCAGGCCGATCGACGCCCCGATCAGCAGGGCGAGCCCCGTCACCACGAAGGCCACGAACAGGTCGAGCCGGGCCGCGGCCGCCACCCGGGAGAGGATGTCGAAGCCGAAGTTGTCGGTGCCGAAGGGGTGGTCCAGCCCGGGCGCCAGCAGCCGCGCCTCGGCGCTGCCGTCCTCGGGGCCGTACGGGATGAGCAGCGGGCCGATGAGCGCGAACAGCACGACCGTGCCCACGAGGGCCAGGCCCACCAGCGACAGCGTGCTCTGGCGCAGCGTCCACCACGACTGGCGGAACCGCTCCCGCCCGAGGCCCGCGGATGGGGCGGCGATGGAGCCCGGTGAGATCGAGGCCATCGGTCAGTCCCCCGTTCCGGCGTAGCGCACGCGCGGGTTGAGCCAGGCGTACACCACGTCCAGCACCAGGTTGAGCAGCAGGATCGCCAGCGCGGTGATGAGCACGAAGGCCTGCACCGGGGCGAAGTCGTTGTTGCTGATCGACTCGAACGCGTACCCGCCGAGTCCCGGCCAGGCGAAGACGATCTCGACGAGGATGTTGCCGCCGATGAGGTAGCCCAGCAGGATCCCCATCATCGTCAGCACCGGCAGCATCGCGTTGCGCAGGATGTAGCTGCGCAGCACGACCCGCGCCGGGATCCCGGAGGTGATCGCCATGGTCACATACTCCCGCCCGCGCACCTCCAGCACCGCCGAGCGGGCGATGCGGGCGATGGGCGCGGCCACCACCAGGGCCAGGGTGATCGAGGGCAGCACCAGGCTCTTGGCGCTCGACCAGAGCGCCGCCATGTCACCGGTCAGCACCGAGTCGAGCATGTAGAAGCCGGTGATCTCCGTGGGCTCGGTCCCGATCTGGGCGCGGCCGGTGGGCGGCGGGGCCCAGCCCAGCTCCGAGTAGAAGAAGTAGACGAGCAGGAGCCCCACCCAGAACACCGGCAGGGACACGCCCAGCACGGCGATGAGCCGCCCGCCGTGGTCCCAGAACGTGTTCTCGCGCATGCCCGCGAGCACCCCGAGGGGCAACCCCACCAGCAGGCCCAGCAGGAAGCCCACCACCGAGAGCTCCACGGTGGCGGGCCACCTCGCGGAGATCTCGTCGGCCACCGACAGGCCGGTGAGCGCGTTCTCACCCAGGTCGCCCTGGAGCAGGTTGCCGGCGTAGACCCGCAGCTGGGTGTACCACGGCTGGTCGAGGCCCATCGACGCCTCGGTGCGCTCGATCACCTCGGCCGAGGCGTACTGCCCGGCCCGCAGCTCGGCGGGGTTGCCCGGGAGCACGTTGGTGATGAGGAACCCGAGCAGGATGATGGCCACGAGCACCAAGGGGATGGTGGCCAGCCGCCGCACGACGAATGCGGTCAACCGGCCACCTCCCTCGGGCGGGCCTCACCCGGCGCGGTGACCATGCGCCGCTGCGTCGGACGCGTGGTGAGGCCCACGGGGTCAGGCCTCCTTGTACATGAGGTGGTAGCGGAACTGCTCGTCCTCGTAACGGGTGAAGCCCTTGAGGTCGCTCCGCATCGACACCAGGTACTCGGGCTGGAAGAGGAAGAGCCAGGAGGCCTCCTCCACCACGATCCGCTGAGCCTCCTTGCTCTTCTGCTCGCGGACGGCCGGGTCGATCTCGTACAGGCCGTCGTCGATGAGCTTGTCGACCTTGGCGTTGCTGTAGTTGTTGAAGGTGGCGCCCTCGCCCTTCTTGGGCTCCGTCTTCACCAGCCAGGTCATGTGGTAGTACGGGTCGTTGACCCAGGAGATCCAGTTCTGGACCGACATGGTGTGCTTCCGGGCCGCCAGCTGGCTCTGGTAGACGGAGTCGGTGAGCTTGTTGATGTTCAGCGTCACGCCGATCTCCTTGAAGCTCTGCTGGAGCCACACGGCGATCTGGTTGTCGTCGTCCACGAGCTGACGCACGCTGATGTCCAGCGTGGCCTTGTCGACCCCGGCCTCCTTCATCAGCGCCCGCGCCTTGTCCAGGTCCGTGGAGTAGACGAACGCCGAGGGGTCGTGCGTGGGCATGCCGTTCGGCACCGGGCTCTTGAGCTGCTGGCCGAAGCCGAACAGCACCTCGTCGATGATCGTCTGGTACGGGACCGCGTACGACAGGGCCTGGCGGAACGTGACGTTGTCGAGCGGCTTGACCTCGACGTTCAGCGGGATCCACACGCAGTTCACCGACGGGAAGTTCATGACGGTGACCCCGTCCGCGTCGGCCAGGCGCTCCTTCACCGCCTTGCGCGGCAGGCCCCAGGCGAGGTCCACGTCTCCGCGCTCGAGCAGCAGCACCCGGTCCTCGGGGTTGGGCACCACCTTGACCGTGACCTGGTCGTTGGAGGGCCGCATCTTCCAGTAGTCCTGACGCGCGGTGAGGACGTACTGGTTGCCCGGCTTCCACTCCTTGAGGCTGTAGGGGCCGCCGCCGGAGGGGTTCTTCCGGACGAAGTCCTCCGCCCAGCGGGCGGGCGCCGCGGTGCCCGCCGCCGCCGGAACCTTGCTCTTGATGTACTCGTAGTCGAGCACGCCCGAGAGCGGCATGTTGAGCAGGCCCAGCATGAAGACCTCGGGCACGGGGCCGCTCGGCGTGACCTCGAAGGTCTTCGCGTCGATCTTCTTGATCTGGCTTTCCTTGGTGACCCGGCCCAGCCGCATGAGCGTCGGCATGAAGCCGATGTTCACGCCGCGCTGCAGGGTCCAGACGAAGTCCTCCACCCGCATGGGGTTGCCGCTGTTGAACACGACCCCGTCGCGGATCGTGAACCGGTACCGCTTGCCGCCGTCGAGGACCTCCCAGCTCTCCAGCAGGAGCGGGCTCACCTTGTTGGAGAACGGCGCGTCGATGAGCGCCTCGTCGACCTTCTCCGTGATCTCGTACTCCACCATGGTGTCGACCTGGTTGAGCATCGCGTTGAAGCCCTCGATCGAGTGGAACGAGTGCGGGTCGAAGTGGTCGGGCTCGCTCTGGGTGGTGACGATGAGGTTCGCCGTCGGGACGCCGGGGATGAGGGTCTTCGGCACGGTCTGCAGGCCGGACCGCGCGGCCTGGCCGCCACCGCCGCCGCCCGTGCTGGTGGCGACCGTGGCCGCCTGGTCGGAGCCGGATCCGCAGGCCGCGAGCAGCGCGCCGAGCGTGGGGATCGAGAGGCCGATGGCCGCGGTTCGCACCATGAAGTCGCGACGTGAGACGCGCGCCTCCTCGAGCGTCCGGGTGATGGGATCGACGTCACCGTCGCGAGTCATGCTCGACCTCCTGGGTCGCTGACGGCCTGTGGGCCGAGGGGTTGCGGGAGCGGGGCCACCGTGGCGGCCCCCGTCGTGTGGGCATGGGGCCGCATGCCGTCAGCCGGTCGTGTCGTCGGCGCCCTGGGCACGGCCGGCGCCGACCTCCAGCGGGTCGGGGCGGGGCGTGGGCTCGGCGGCGCCGGTGATGCCGCCCTTGAATTCGCGCAGCCCCGATCCGAGGCCGCGCCCCACCTCCGGCAGCCGCTTGGCCCCGAAGAGCACCGCGGCGATGGTCATGAAGATGAGGATCTGAACCGGCGAGAGTCCGAACATCGTCCGCTCCGAGTCGTCGTGCGATGCCGGGCATGCTCGTTTCCAAGGGTCAAATGGGGCAATCGACGCCTGGCCAATCCGGCATTGAACATATTTGTCCTTTCGGCCAGTCACCCTCCGGGGTAGCGTCACAGCAGATGAAAACCGCACCCCCACGCCAGGCCCCGTCCAAGGTCGACGACGCCGAGCGATCGCTGCGCGAGTGGCTGGTCCCCGGGCGGTTCCGGGTGGGCGACCGCCTGCCGCCGGAGCACGACCTGGCCGAGCTGCTCAACGTGTCCCGGGGGACCCTGCGGGCGGCGCTCGCCCGGATGGAGCAGAGCGGCGTGATCCGCCGGCGGCGTGGGAGCGGCACGTTCGTGGAGCACCCCGTCGGCTCCGACGGGCGCGGCTTCAGCGCCGGCCTGGAGGTGCTCGAGAGCTACAGCCTGCTGGCCGAACGCGCCGCCCTGCGACTCGGCTCTCGCGATCTGACGGTGCGGCGCGCCGCCCTGCCGGGCGCGGCGCGCGAGGCCCTCGGGCTGCCGGACGGGGCACGCGGCCTCACCATCGAACGGGTCCTGCTGGTGGACGCCCGCCCCGCCGCGTGGATGAGCGACACGCTCCCGGGCGATCTGGACGTCCCGCCGAACGCGGAGATCCGGGCCGGCCTGGAGGGCGGGCGGATGCTGCTGGACGTCCTGCGCGCCGCGGGCATCCCGATGGCCTACGCGCGCACCGAGGTGGGCACCCGGCTGGTCACCCCGGAGCAGCGGATCGGACGCGCCCTGGAGCTGCGGGAGGCGACCGCGCTGCTGGAGCTCACCGAGACCATGCACCTGTCCGACGGCACCCCGGTGCAGTGGTCGGTGAACCTGTTCCGGCCCAACAGCCTGAAGGTGCATGTCATGCGGGCGCTCCCGCCCGGACCGCCGCCCCAGCTGGGCGAGGGCCGCGCGGCGGGACGCCAACCGGACTGACCCACCCGGCTCTCGGATCCAGGAGGAACGGGCTTGCGCCCGGCCGCTCCTTCGAGCACACACTTGTGCGAGATTCAGCAACTCGCGGGGGTGGGCGATGCTCGTCGGCAGAGGCGCGGAGCGCAGGACCCTGGATGCCCTGTTGGAGGCGGCCGGCGGCGGCACCGGTAGCGCGGTGCTGCTGCGGGGCGACCCGGGGATCGGCAAGACGGCGCTGCTGCGCTCCCTGGACGACCGCGACGGACTCACGAAGCTGTGGACGCGGGGCTTCGAGGCGGACGCGACGCTGCCGTTCGCGGCCCTGGTGACCCTCCTGCGTCCGGTCATCGAGCACCGGGACGGAATCCCCGACGGTCCGCGGGCCGCGCTGGAGGCGGCGCTGGCGATCGGCCCGCCGCGGTCCCCGGACCGCTTCGCGGCGTATGCGGGCGTGCTGGCCCTGCTGGAGCGGGCGACCGCGGCCCTGGGGCCGGTCCTGCTGTCGGTGGACGACGCGCACTGGCTCGACCCGTCGTCCGCCGAGGCACTGGCCTACTGCGCCCGCCGGCTGGAGGACCTCCCCGTGGCGCTGGTGGTGGCGACGCGCATCGGGGAGGGCGTGGAGCCCCTCGTCCCGGGGGCGCGCGTCCTCACGCTGCCGCCGCTGGCCGACGCCGATGCCCGGGCGCTGCTGGACGCGGCGGGTGCCCTGGCGGCCCCGGTGGCCCAGGAGGTGCTGCGCGTGGCCGAGGGCAATCCGCTGGCGCTGCGCGAGATCCCGGGGGCGCTCACCGACGAGGAGCGCGATGGGCGGGCGACCCTTCCCGACCCGCTGCGTGTGACCGATGCCATCGACGCCGCCTTCCGGCGCCGCATCGAACGGCTGTCGGACGCCGCGCGCCGCGCCCTGGTGGTGGTGGCCGCCGGCATCGACGAGGCGGTCGACGACGTGCGGGCGGTGTGCGCCGGCCTCGACGCCGGCGAGCACGCGATCGCCGAGGCGGTCGCCGCCCAGGTGCTCGAGGAATCCGACGAACGGCTGGGGTTCGCGCATCCGCTGCTGCGGGCGGTGGTGCTGGACGGCGCCCCGGCCCCGGAGGTCCGTGAGATCCACCGGCGGCTGGCCGCGCGCTCCGCGCCGGACCGCGCCGGGTGGCACCTGGCCGCCGCCGCGATGGGACCGGACGATGAGGCCGCCGCCGCCCTGGACGTGGCGGCGCAGTCGGCGGCCGCGCGGACGGCCTACGCCACGGCGTCCGACGCCTTCGCGCTGGGCGCGGAGCTCACCGGAGTTCCGGACGCCCGCGCCCACCGGCTCCTGCAGGCCGCCGGCACGGGGCAGATGGCCGGCCGGTTCTCGCAGGCGTTCGGCCACCTGGAGGCGGCCGCCGCCTTGGTGGACGACCCCACGTTGGCGGCCGAGATCGACCACCTGCGAGGGATCGGACAGACCTACGCGGGCTCGGTCTCGGAAGGCGCCCGGCTCCTGCTCGCGAGTGCACGGGCGGCCGCGGATGCCTCCGGTGCGGCCCGGGCCGCCCGGATGTTGGTGGACGCATCGATGACGCTGGGGATGGCCGGGCAGCCGGGTCGCTGCATGGTCACGGTGCGCCTCGCTCGAACGCTCGGGCACCTTGATGAGATCGGATTGGCGAAGTTGGAGCTCGCCGACGGAGTCGCCCGGTACTTCGCCGGAATGGGACGCCAGGTTCGCGGACGCGCCGCGGCCATCTCCGGTGCCTGCAATGCGCTCACTCCGGGGGGCCCAGACGACCACGCGATCGTCTGCGGGGCGATCCTGCGGATGTACATGGGCGATTTCGTCCGCGCTCGCGAGTTCATTCAGGCGGCGATCACGGCATGCCGCCTCACGGGCGCGCTCGGCCCCTTGCCCTTTCACCTGGCGGCTCTGGCCGATGTCTGCTGGCGCACCGCCGATTGGGCCGGCGGGCGTGCTGCAGCGGACGAGGCTGTGGAGATCGCCTCCGAGACGGGCCAGGCGCCGATGGTCGCCTTCGCGCTGTGCATCCGCGCCCGCTACGACGCGGCCATGGGCCGATTCGACGAATGCGCCGGCGCACTCGCCGCGGCCGAGCCGATCGTGGAGGCGGTGTCCACCGATGCGCTCGTCGTATGGCTCTCCCACGCGCATGGCGTCATGTGCATGGCAAAGGAGTCACCGGACAGTGCCATCCCCGCCCTTGCCGATGCGGCGGCAGCCTGGGAACGCGGCGAGATGCGCAGCGCCGAGTCCGTGGCGTGGGAGCACGATCTCGTGGAGGCGTACGTGGCCGTGGGCCGCAGCACAGAGGCACGCGCCCGGCTGCGCCGACTTGCGGAGGAGGCGCACGGGTCGGACGGACCCCAGACCCATGCCTTGGTCGCCCGATGCCGTGGCCTGCTGGGCCCCGACCACGAGCGGCACTTCGAGGAGGCGCTCACCCACCACGCGCGCCTGCCGGTGCCGTTCGAGGTTGCGCGCACGCAGTTGCTCTACGGCGAGATCCTCCGACGCGAGCGGCGGCGCAGACGGGCCGAGCACCAGTTGCGCGCGGCCCTGGAGACGTTCGAGGCGCTCGGCGCCAGGCCCTGGGCGGAGCGAGCATTCCGGGAGCTGGAGGCGGTGGGCGCCGTCGCCGTCCGCTCCCCGCCGTCGGCCGTCGCCGACCTCACCCCCCGGGAGCTGCAGGTGGCCGTGGGCGTGGCCACCGGGGCGACCAACGCGGAGGTCGCCGCCCGCCTGTTCATGTCCGAGAAGACCGTGGCGCGGCACCTGTCCTCGGTGTTCGCCAAGCTGGGCATACGGTCGCGCACGGAGCTGGCGGCGCGGTTCGCGCGCATCACCCCAGGGTCCGGATGAGGCCTTCTTCCCATATCCCGGGCGGACGGCGGCTCGTAGCGTCGGGTCATGCCCAACATCTCCCCCACCCCATCCTCCCGGCCGCCCCTCGCTCCGCTGGGCCCGCCCGGTTTCCACGCCTTCCAGGAGGCGCGCTCCCGCTACCTGCGCCGGTTCACCCCGGCGGCGGAGGCTCCGTCGGCGGCCCGTCCGGCCGGCGCGATCCACCCCGCGCCTCCGGGAGCCCGCCCCGGCTGACGCGGTCCATGACCGCCCCGGCGCACGAGGGCACCGGGGCGGCGGATCACCAGCCGGCCACCAGGTGGCCCACCACGTCCGCGGCATCCTCCAGGTCCCGCAGCGTCACGGATTCGTCCACCGCATGGGCGGCACGGGGATGGCCCGGCCCGAACACCGCGCAGGATCGCATCCCCAGCCGCGCGGCCACCAGGGACGCGTCCGTGTAGGCCTCGCGGCCGTCCTCGCCGCCGGTCTGCAGCGACCGTCCCAACGCCGCGCGCATCGCCGCGTCCAGGCCGATGACGATGGGGGTGTCCATGCCCGTCGATGCCGGCGGACGGGTCGCGCCCACCGGGGTGACCACCGCGGACGCCTCCGGATGCCCGGCGAGCGCGCGCGTCACGGCGGTCTCCGCCAGGGCCCGGGCCTCATCGGGCCCGAATCCCGGGACCAGCCGGAGATCGACCGTCGCCATGCAGGTGGGGGCCACCACGTTGGTGGCGATGCCCCCCTCCAGCGTCCCGACGGTCATCCGGGGACGTCCCAGAACGGGGTCCTCCGCCTGGACCGACGCCATGGCGCGCTCCATCTCGACCACGATCCGGGCCATCACGTGGTTGGCGTTCACCCCGAGGTGGGCCCGGCCCGCATGTGCCATGCGCCCGGTCACCCGCACCGAGAGCCATTGGACCCCCACCTGGGCCGCTCGCAGCCGCAGGTCGGTGGGCTCCAGCGCCAGCACCTGGTCGTCCCGGCGGAAGAAGCCCTGGTCGATGAGCGCGCTCACACCCCGCATCCCCGCGGTCTCCTCGTCGACCGTGAGCGCGAGGACCACGTCCCCGAACGGCGTGCGGCGTGCGGCCTGGCGGATGCCGTGCATCGCCACCGCCAGGCCGCCCTTCATGTCCGCGGAGCCGCGGCCGTGCAGGCGGCCGTCCTCGACGCGTCCGCTCAGCGGGTCGTCGCTCCAGCCGTCGCCGTGCGGGACGGTGTCCATGTGCGCCATCAGGACCAGCCGCGACGCCGTGCCCGCGCCGGGAACGGTGACCAGCAGGTTCGGGCGGCCCGGCGCCACCTCCCGCAGCTCCACCGCGAACCCCTCATCGGTGAGGCGACGCCGCACCCAGTGCGCGACCTCCGCCTCCCCCGGTCCCGGGTTCCGGCTGTCGATGCGCACCAGGTCGGCCGCGTCCTGCACGACGCGCGAGTGGTTCACGGTGCCGTGCCGGCCTCCGCGCGGGCCGCGCGGACCTCCCGCACCATCCGCTCCAGCCGCGCCGCCAGGCCCTCGGCGCACACGTCCGCGATCGCCATGCCCATCTGCGGCGTCGGGGGGTCGGCGATGCGCTCGGACACCCGCCGCGGATCGCCCCACATCCCGGGGGGCGCGGCCTCCTCCACCAGGGCGGGGTAGGTCATCGCGGGATCCGAGAAGCGCATCGCGCGGTCCGGCGGGTACGCGTCGGCGTGCGCCAGGTCCACCAGCGCGGCGTCGCGCGCCATCACCAGGGCCGCCTCCACGGCGCCGGCATGCGAGTAGAACGCCGACCAGTCGAGGTCCTCGGCCGCGTACCCGAGCCGTTCCAGGACCTGGCCCTCCAACCCGGCCAGGTAGCTGGAGACCCCCACGATGGCGCCGGTCGCCTCCACGATCTGCCGCGCGGCAAGCTCCGCGGGGGCCCGGTTCCCGAAGTGGGCCACCAGCAGCACCTGGGTGGTGAGTCCCCCGCGGGCGAGGCTCACGCCGATCTCGGTGACGGCCGCGATCATGGTCGCCGCCTGCAGCGTGACGGTGCCGGGTACCGACACATGCTCCTGTGAGCAGCCGTACGGCAGGGCCGGGGCGACCACCGCGCCCACGCGGGCGGCGAGCGCGTCGGCGACGACCTCCCCGATGATGGTGTCGGTGCCGAACGGCAGGGCCTCGCCGTGCTGCTCGGTGGCGCCCAGCGGGATCACCACCGTGTCGAGCCCGCCGGCGATGCGCTCCCGCAGCGCGCGGCGGGTGAGGTCGGCCAGGCGCACGCTCACGAGGGTCCCTCCCCCGGCGGGTGCGTCCAGCGCACCAGCTCCCAGACGGTCCGCACGGCGTGGCGGAACGCCCGGTCGTCCATGGCGTCCAGCTCGGCGGGCGTCCACACCTCGGCGAGCCGGCGGGCGACCTCGGCCACCTGCGCCGGGCGCGGCTCCACGCGCACCAGCTCTGGGCCGGTGGCGAACTGCGGCTTCAGCGGAACCTCCGCGAACGCCTCCAGGATGCGGTTCTCGATGCCCATCAGTGCTTCGCCCAGCCGCCGTCGACCAGGATCGTCTGGCCGGTGAGGAAGTCGCTGTCGTCGCTCGAGAGGTACAGCAGCGTCCCCACCAGATCCTCCGGGTAGCCGGGGTGCCGGATGCACTGCTCGGCGACGTGCTCGTCCACCCACTCCCGCACCTGCCCGGGGCGGATGCTCTCGTGCACGTCCACCAGGGCCTTCTGGGTCATCGACAGACCGGGACACAGGCAGTTCACGCGGATCCCCAGGGGCCCCACCTCGATGGCGAGCGCCCGGGTCATCCCGACCACCGCGCCCTTGGTGCCGACGTAGTGCAGGTAGTTCGGCCAGCCGCTGAAGAACGTCTGCGAGCCGATGTTGACGATCTTCCCCTTGCCCAGCTCGCGCATGGCCGGGAAGCAGGCGAGGCTGGCGAGCCACGTGCCCTTCACGTTGACCGCGTACATGCGGTCCCATTCGGACTCCTCGATCTCCTCGAACGGCGCGGCCGTGTACACCGCGGCGCTGTTGACCAGCACGTCGATGCGGCCCCAGCGTTCCAGCACGGCGGCGGCCATGGCCTCGGTGGAGCCACGGTCCGACACGTCGACGGCCACGGGCATCACCTCCAGGCCCTCCTCCAGCAGCTCGGCGGCCGTGCGCTCGCGGGCCGCGTCGTCCCAGTCGGCCACCGCGACGCGCGCGCCGTGCTGCGCGAGGCCGCGGCAGAACGCCACGCCCAGGCCGTTCGCGCCACCGGTGACCACCGCGACGCGGCCGGCGAGCCGCCCGCTCACCCCAGGTCCTCGACTTCCCACTTGGTGACGACCGGCTCGTCGGCGGGGATGCCGTCCATGAGCTGGACGTTGGCGGCGCCCGCCGGCCCGGCCGCGTACGCGTCCAGGGCCTCGGTGCTCTCCCACAGGGAGATGCCCTGCCACAGGGTCGGCTCGTCACGGTTGCGCTGCAGGCGCATGTCGATGAAGCCGGCGCTGTCGCGCAGGCTGGGCATCATCGCCCGGTAGGCCGCCACGATCTCGCCCTCGCGGCCGGGGGCGACGTGGAAGGTGTACATGCGTGAGACGGTCATGGCCTGCACCCCAGTCGTTCGGATGTCTCCTCGAGCAGCGGCCGCAGCACCGCGACGATCTCCGCGAACTCCTCGGGACCTGCGATGAGCGGCGGCGCGAGCTGGATCACCGGGTCGCCGCGGTTCTCGGCCCGGCAGAACACGCCGCGGCGGAACACCTCGGCGGTGATGAAGGCGGTGAGCTCGGCGGCGACGGCCCGGCTGAAGCGCTCGCCGGTGGACTGCCGGGCAACCATCTCGACCGCCATGAAGTAGCCCGCCCCACGCACGTCGCCGACGATGGGGATGTCGCGCAGCCCGTCGAGCGCCGCCCGGAACGCCGCCTCGTTGGCCAGGACGTTGTCGATCACGCCCTCGCGCTCCATCAGCTCGATGTTGGCGAGGCCCACCGCCGTGGCCACCGGATGGCCGCCGAAGGTGAACCCGTGGGCGAACAGGTTGGTCGACCCGAAGGCGTCGGCGATGCGGTCCGACACGATGGCCGCGCCCAGGGGCGCGTACCCGGAGGTGATGCCCTTGGCCGTGGTGATGATGTCGGGCTGGTAGCCGAACCGCCCGGCGCCGAACCACGCGCCCAGCCGTCCCCACGAGCCGATGACCTCGTCGGAGATCATCAGCACGTCGTAGGCGTCGCAGATCTCGCGGACCCGCTGGAAGTACCCCGGCGGCGCGGGAATGCAGCCGCCCGCGTTCTGCACGGGCTCCAGGATCACCGCCGCCACCGTGTCGGGCCCCTCGAACTCGATGGCGTCGACGATCGACTCGGCCAGGGACTCCACCGGCACGCCGGGCGGCAGCCGGTACAGGTTGGTGTTGGGGACGTGCACGCCGCCGGGGACCATCGGCTCGTACGGCTCCCGCAGGCCCGTGATGCCGGTGGCCGACAGCGCGCCGTAGGTGGTGCCGTGGTAGGAGGTCCGGCGCGCGACCACCTTCGTCTTGCGCGGCCTGCCGGTGATGCGGTGGTACTGGCGCACCATCTTGAGGGCCGAGTCCACCGCCTCGGAGCCGCCGCTGGTGAAGAACACGCGGTTCAGGTCGCCGGGCGCCAGCTCGGCGACCTTGCCGGCCAGCCGCGCGGCCGCCGGGTGCGGATGCCACCACACCGTGGCGAAGTCCAGCTCGGAGGCCTGGTCGAACGCGGCCTGGGCGAGCTCGGTGCGGCCGTGCCCGATGTTCACGGCGAACAGCGACGAGAGCGCGTCGAGATAGCGGCGGCCCTCGGAATCCCAGAGGTAGCAGCCGTCCCCGCGCACGATCATGGGGACGTCCTCGGGCATGACCGCCGGCTTGAAGTGCAGCCACAGGTGGCGGTGCGCCAGGCGGCGCGCCTCCTCCAGGTCGGCGGCGGTGCGGAGGGCCTCGCTCATGCGGCCCTCCTGGCCCCGGCGGGCAGTGAGGGCGCACGCACCGGCTTGCCGCTGCGGGCCGCCAGGGTCGAGCGGGCCGCCGCCGCGGCGGTGCGGTCCACCCAGTCCAGGATCTCGGCGGCCCCGGCCGCCTCCACTGCGACCAGGGTCGGGGTGACACGGGCGAGCGCGTGGAGGGCCTCCTCGCTGAACGCGAAGCCGATGACGTTGACCAACCGCATCTCGGCCATCACGCGGAAGCCCTCCGCGACC
>LNFM01018900.1_pt1 | contig 19691 bp, 18 predicted proteins | sample 596031 | NCBI WGS metagenome assembly LNFM01 (sample SAMN04254537, study PRJNA301005) | activated carbon metagenome | isolation source: dual media filters at the Ann Arbor, Michigan drinking water treatment plant | place: USA: Ann Arbor | reverse complement strand
AACTCCCGATAAATATTCTAAAAGGCATATTCTAACGTATTTTTAGCGCAGCGTTGAATCACGGCAGTATAAATAGACTTCTCATCAGAAGATCGATTATCAGTTTGTGAAAACTTTTCTCGAATATCCAACGCATAACGGGTTTAAGCGGGAATTACATTGCTTGCCCTATTTTTGCCGTGGCCCATGAGAAGAATTTTAAGATGGCTTGTCGTATAGTTATAGTATAGGCATTAGACTATCAATTCAGTATTGATTGTGTTAAATAAAAGCTTCTCAATCGATGACTCATCAGGATAAAGTGGATATCAATCCAAATACACAAATGGAAACATTCCCAATAGTGGGTATCGGCGCCTCTGCGGGGGGATTAAATGCATTTACCCAATTGCTCAAAGCGCTTCCCATCGACACCGGCATGGCTTTTGTTCTGGTCCAGCATCTTGATCCTAAACATGTCAGCCTATTATCTGTTTTGATAAAACGTACCACGGCAATGCCCGTGATCGAAATAAGCGATAATCTGCGTGTTGAACCCAATCATATTTATGTGATGCCACCGACATATAGCTTGGCACTGTTGCATGGTGTATTGCAATTGCTCCCGCGTCCGGAAGTGCGGGGCAAATTCCTGCCGATTGATGATTTTCTAATCAGTCTGGCACAAGACCGGCAAAATCGTGCCATTGGAATTATTCTTTCAGGTACGGCATCCGATGGCACTTTGGGTATACAAGCCATCAAGACAGCGGGCGGTATCACTTTTGCACAGACTGAAGATTCGGCGGAATATGAAGGTATGCCGCACAGTGCAATCGCTAGCGGGCAGGTGGATTTTATCCTGCCACCTAAGGAAATTGCCCGTAAATTGGCGCAAATAGCGCATCATCCTTATTTAAAACAACAGTTAATCAATCTTGCCGAGGATGTGCCAGCCAAAGAAACAGACCTCGGCAAAATTTTCGTTCTGCTGCGCGCGCGCACCGGTATCGACTTTACTTACTACAAGCACACGACCATCATGCGCCGTATCAAACGGCGCATGATGCTACACCAACTGGATGAAATGAAAGATTATGTCAAGTTTCTGCGGCAGCACCCAAAGGAACTCGACATATTGTTTCAGGACATGCTGATCAATGTCACGAGCTTCTTTCGCGATCCGGAAACTTTTGAAGCACTTAAAAAAGAAGTATTTCCTCGTCTCATTGAACAACTGGCAAATGAAAAAGCACTTCGTATTTGGATACCTGCTTGTTCAACGGGTGAAGAGGTTTACTCTATCGCCATTGCGCTATTTGAATTTCTCGGTAATCAAGTTAATGCCATGCATATTCAGATCTTTGCTTCAGATATCGATAAGCAAGCGATTGACAAAGCGCGCCAGGGGATCTATTCACATCACATCGATGAGGCTGTTGGAGTCGAGCGGCTCGCGCGGTTTTTTATCAAAACAACAAACGGTTATCAGATCTGCAAAAGTATCCGGGATGTCTGCGTATTTACGATACAGAATGTTATCCAAGATCCCCCTTTCTCCCGGATCAATCTGATTTGCTGCCGCAATCTATTGATTTATCTCAATACGTCAATACAGAAAAGAGTATTAAATACTTTTTTTTATGCGCTACGTCCGAATGGTTTCCTAATATTAGGCACTTCTGAAACGATTGGTAGCGAGGCCGATCTTTTCTCATTGATTGACAGGAAAAATAAAATTTATTTGCGTAAATCTCAGGCAAATCCACCTAATACTGATTTAGCCGAAACGCGCTCTACACCGCAATCATTCTCGGCATTTCATTCTCGCCCAAAGGACACACCACCGGCAATGCAAGTGCAACAAGCAGCTGAAAATTTAATTTTGGAGAAATATGGGCCGCCGGCGGTAGTAATCGACCAGAATATGCATATACTCTATTTTCGTGGCCAAACCGGCCCCTACATTGAGCCCGCTACTGGGAGTGCCAGCCTTAACTTGCTGAAAATGGTGCGTCCGGAATTGATAATAGAGCTACGAACTCTTGCTCATCAAGCCATCAAGGACAACAACAGCGTTCGTAAGGAAGGCTTGCGCATGCATCATAATGGGAACTATAAAAATTTAAATTTGCAAATAATGCCCCTCGCCAGTTCAAAAACTATTGTGCCAAGTTATCTGGTCGTATTTGAACCTGGCGTAGAAATCCCCGCCAGGCAAGGTCCATTGCAACCAGAAGATGTGTGTAAAGATGCTAAGGATCTTCGCATTAGTGCTTTGGAAAATGAATTACTTACTGAACGGGAGTATATGCAATCGATTATTGAAGAACAGGAAGAAACCAATGAGGAGTTGCAGTCTGCGAATGAAGAAATCCAATCCGCCAACGAAGAATTGCAAAGTATTAACGAAGAGTTAGAAACTACCAAAGAAGAATTACAGTCCACCAATGAAGAACTGACAACCATCATCGAAGAGCATGAAAATCGAAATCAGGAATTAAATCTCATTAACAACGATTTAATCAATCTACTGGCAAGTATTGATACGCCCATTGTCATTCTACACAAAGACTTATCGATCCGGCGATTTACTCCGGCTGCAAAGGTGCTGCTGAATCTTATTGATACCGACACCAATCGGCCGATCAGTAATATCCGGCCCAATATCGTTATCCCGGATTTGGAAAGCGAACTCAAACAAGTGATAGAATCGGCTGTCACGAAATCGATGGAGGTACAAGATGATAATGGGCATTGGTACTTATTGCGGCTACACCCTTACCAGAAACAGGATAAAAACATCGACGGCGTCGTCATGGTATTTATTGGTATTGATGCAATTAAAGATATCGAACAGTTACGTAATGCGCTTCAATACGAACGCCGTTTGGCTGCGGTAGTCCGCGATTCTAACGATGCAGTAACAGTCCAGGATTTTAACGGCCATATTCTGGCATGGAACCAACGTGCGGCAGAAATGTTCGGATATACCGAGGACGAAGCACTACAGCTCAATGCCAATCAATTGGTCCCAGACATAGCCCGTGAGGAAATGCGTATTTTGTTGGAGCAACTTCAACACGGCCAAAAAACACCCCCTTGCGAAACCACACGTTGCACTAAAGAAGGCCATTTGCTCAAGGTGTGGATGACGACATCCATCCTGAATAACGACGCGGGTAATCCCGCAGCCATTGCGATCACCGAACGGGAGATCCTATAAAAATATGGATAATGAACATAGAAGAGCAGATGATAATATCGATTATAGCAAGTTGGAACTGCTCGTGGAGCTTCAGATTCATCAGACAGAGCTGGAAATGCAAAATCTGGAACTCAAGGAAGCGCAGCAGCAATTGGAAGAATCGCGCAGCCATTATGCAGATCTCTATGACTACGCTCCCGTAGGTTATCTTACCCTAGATAAAACTGGTGATATCCGATCCATTAATTTGACCGGCGCCAGTGTATTGGGAAAAGAACGTGCATTTCTTATCGGCAAGCCATTTACAGCTTGCTTTCCACATATCGACCATCAGGCCTTTTTCCATTATCTGCACGATATTTTTAATAATTCCAGCAAAGCTATGCTTGACCTAAAAGTCGGCAATGCGCAAAATCGAATCCGCTTTATTCATTTAGAAAGCAAAGCAGACGAAGATAACAACATGTGTCGTATGATCATGTCCGACATCAGTCAACTCAAAGAAACAACTGTCAATAATCGCGAATTATTAAGTGAGAACAGGCGCCTCATGAAAGAGCTATTTCATACACAGGAAAAGGAGCGGCGCGCACTGGCTTTCGAGTTGCATGATGAGTTAGGCCAATGGCTTACTGCCATTCGCGCAGAGAATGAGGTAATTCTCAATTCCGCAGAGAATAACGTAAACATTACCCCCAGTGCCCAGGCGATTAAAGTTTGTACTCAGAAAATGCATGAAGTGATACACACCATGCTACATCAACTGCGCCCGGCACTACTGGATGCACTGGGTTTACCCAACGCACTTTTAGAATTAAAAAAACAATGGTGCTCGCACCATCAGCATATCGTCCTTGAATTTAAACTGCAGGGTGAATTTACAAAGCTTGGTGAACCATTAAATATTGCTGTATTTCGCCTCATTCAGGAAGGTCTTAATAACATCTGTAGTCATGCTGAAGCCACCTGGGCCCAAATCAGCTTGGTCCACGAACCCATTGAAAACTCTCCAGTTGACTATCTGTATCTGAAGATAGAGGATAACGGCAAAGGCTACGATGTCAGTCAACCATCGACAGGTTTGGGCTTGTTGGGTATGCGTGAACGCGTAATCTCCATGAACGGCACGCTGTCGATACGGAGCGCATGTAACGAAGGCGCAGAAATTAACATTCGATTACCCATTGAAAACTCAAACAATGAAGAAACAAATATCCATTCTGTTGATTGATGATCATCCAGTCGTACGTACCGGATACCGTCGCTTACTTGAAAGCACGCCCGACATGTGTAGGGCTACCAACTTTATGTAGAACATCAACCAGATGTCACAATTCTTGATTTGAATATGCCAGGGATCGGCGGGCTTGAAACAATCCGTCGTATTAAAGCTTATAACCCTGCTGCAGGTATTCTGGTTTTTAGCATGTTAAATAATATAATGATGGCCCAGCGTTCATTTGAAGCGGGAGCGCGCGGTTTTATCAGCAAACAAACCGGGATAGGAGAAATGATTCATGCAGTCCAGCAAGTAAATTCAGGAAAAAAATATATTGAATCAGAACTGGCTGCATTACAGTCAGTGAATGCAGTGAATGCAGTGAATGCAGTGAATGCAGTGGATAAGGATACGAGTAAAAGCGCTATAGATAGACTGACTAAGCGAGAGTTCCAAATATTCAAACTGATTGCGGAAGGAAATTCCAATGCACAAATTGCGAAGAAACTGACCATCAGCCATAAAACTGTCGGTGTTCATCATGCCAATTTGATGCGTAAACTGCAACTACAAAACTCGGCGCAACTCGTTCGCGCAGCACTTGATTACGAAGTCATCATAAACACTTTGGCTTGAACCGTTTGATGGATACGATAAGAAATAGAAAAAGAATTATTATTTATCCTGTTCCGGAAAATGTTTTTTTGCCTTATCAAATGCTTGTTGCATAGATTTTAAAGATTTTCTAAGTCCAGTTTGAATGTCTTCCCATGCGCCTTCTGAATTTTTTTCAAACTGATCCCATTTTTTCTTTACCTGGCCCAACTCCAGCTCGAGTTCTTCAAGGTGAGGTCGAATATTATCCTGCGCCTCTTTCGCGCCAAGGTGCATTTGCAACTTGACTTCATCGACTATGGATTGCAGATTTGCCAGTTCAGCTTGCAATTGTTCTTTCACTGTTTTTTCGTTCATTTCGATTTCCTCTTTCCAGAATTAGTGATTTGACATCAACATTACTATCTTTTTGTAAGGGCACCTCTAAAAATCCAAATTTCGTCACAACACTTTGTTGCTCACAAAAAATGTTTCCTTACATACCAATTATATGCTGCGTCACCATTTTTTGCTCGCGCCTCGTTTTGTTTGGAACTTTGAATTTTTAGAGGCGCCCGTAACTTTATCTGCTTCAAAGTGATTGGGTACTCACTTTTAATATGATACAGGAAGCATGAGTCAATCTGCCATTTTACAAGGCATTATCTATTAACAAAGGTCGTTCAATAAAAATAATAACAAGGTCACAACTCTTTTTTGCTCGTGCCTCGTGTTGTTTGGAATTTTGAATTTCTAGAGGGGCCCTCAAGATATTCATCGAATTTCAATCGGATGTTGTGTGGATTCTGTGCAATCGTGTCGATCAATTGAAGAAGTGGATAGTTTTGTGTATTAATTAACTGATGTTGTTTGATCATCTTCAAGGTATGCGGTCCTTCACCGCAAATGTTTTGTGTTTCTTCTCTGGCCAATCTGCGTCCTAATTCATGATGATGCGAGCTTTCGCTAGTCGCGGTAGTGATTAAATCTCCCAATCCCGCCAAATGATAAGGACTGTCTGATTGTCCATTCATTGCGTGCACAATCTGATTCAATTCTTGCAAAGCGGCAACCGCAAGATAACCGCGCATATTGTCGCCCAGCTTGAGTTCATCGGCCATGCCAAACGCCATGGCATAAACATTCTTTAAAATCACTGACCAACTGATACCAGGAATGTCGAAAGTATGGTCGATGTACAGTTTGGTGTGATGAAAACAGGTTTTCATCGTATGGAATGCGGCAAGATCCCGACAACCCAGCTGTCCAAAGGCATATCGGCCTGCGCGAATTTCCTCGGAAATCATTGGACCATAAAGCAGGGCAAAGGGCTGATGTTCGACTAAGTTTTCCGAAAAGATTTGTGCTGCGGTTTTACCCGTTTCATCCAATCCTTTGGCAATGCTGACGCAGAGGCAAGTTTTTTTGAGTAAAAGCGCGATTTGCTGAACGACTTTTTGGTGCGGATTAACCGGTAAGCAGAACAACACGATATCCGCATGCGGCGCGCTTTCTTCTATAACGGCTGAGGAGAAACCATCAATTGGAAATTTTTCCCAAATAGCCAATTGATAGTGATCTTTGAGCAGATATTCCATCGCATGCCCCATTTCTCCGTAACCCAGAATAAGAATTTGAAAGGATGCAGTCATTACTTTTTGCTCTTCTATTTCAGGCGCGATTTGTCAATTGGCTGTTGCTTCATGCCTTATAGCAGATTGTGATTTCATTATCCATTCGGTTGCGACAATTTGCCACATTGCTAACGAAAAAATTATGGCTGACAATTCGATCCATCCTTCAAGACGGTATTTTTGAATAATATTATTTTGCTTCTGGCTTTTTCAATCAAATTTAAGTGGCATCGTTATCGCTAATCACATGAAAAATAAATCACAACCATACACGGGAAACCAGAGTATGGCACGCACCATTCAACAACAAACTTCAATACTCCAACTCGTATTGGCGATGTTTAACACTTCCCCAGGTGCGGCCAATCTGAGGATTCTTAGTTCACAGTTGACGAATGATCAATCCTTGGTAAATTTGGCGCAATCCTTGGCGGAAAGTGCCCTATTTATTGGCAAGGATTATGCGGCGTTGAGCGCTGCAGAGTTTGCGGCTACCTTTGTTGACGATCTGTTCGGTGACCGGGTATCAACCATCAATAAAACCTTGATATTCGATTTTATTGCAAATCAAATGGCTATTGGCGTTACTCAAAGTGAATTGATATCAGAGCTGACTGGTGTTTTTTCTTCCATTCCTCCATCAGATCCCAATTGGGGAAAAGCCGCTTTGCATTACAACACCTGCAATGCGGCAAAGATTATCGACCATTTGCTGGCCGACACGTTTGTGCCAGCGGATAAAGCAATCGTGACCGATCATATGGTTGCACAGATGGCTGCCGGTAAAACTTTCGGTGCTATGATCGTGTGGGCTATCGACACATTGGATCGCGCCGATCACGACAATCTTGTTTGGGGAAAAGCGGCAGCGCTTTTCAAGAATCGCATTGAAGTCTCGAAATATTACTCGATTGATGAGGCGAGCAATGCTATTGATCTAGTAGCATTGCAACAAATCTTATCAGGGGTAACGGTTGATGCCGACTCGATCGGTGCCGCCAAGGCTGCAATTGACAATCTAATCAACCTTAATATTTGCTTGTTAGATACTGATAATAAATACTTTCAATTGAATAAAGTATTTAAAGATAAAGAAAGAAACTTAGTGGTAATGTCGCGAAGAAGATCAATGGCAGCGGAATTGATTACTTGAGCAATAAAATCGAGTTTCTTGATTGAAGCGCAATAGCAAGAGACGATGCAATGAAAAATTGAGGAAATATGAACCGCTGTCCCATTGGCGCAGTAGATTGACCTTTAGTCCGGCGGACTCCTCGCATGGGATCTGAGAAGCACGACCCGGCGATTCTTTGGTTAAAATGCCAGTTACTCTCAATTTAAGAAATTTTTACGTAACGTAACATGGAGTTTTCTTAATCTATTTTTGGTACTATTTGCCTGCAGCATTCTGGTTAGAAGTTTTGAATGATCTGTTGCTAATAGGTAAATAGGCTATGCCAAGAATTGAAGCAGTATTTAAGAGTCTGCAAGGCGAATCTTTATCGGGTTTGCTGGAAATGCCATCAGGGGCTATTAAATCCTATGCACTATTTGCCCATTGCTTTACCTGCTCCAAAGATAATCCGGCTGCCGCACGAATTGCATTTTCCCTCGCTGCTCAGGGGATTGCGGTGCTGCGATTCGATTTTACCGGGTTAGGGAATAGTAAAGGCGATTTCTCAAATACCAATTTCTCGTCCAATTTGCAGGATTTATTAGCCGCTGCTAATTATCTTGAACAGCAATATGCTGCGCCGTCCCTTTTGATCGGACATAGCCTGGGTGGCTCCGCCGCATTGGCGGTAGCTCAAGATTTGCCAACGGTGCAAGCAGTGGTCACCATTGGCGCTCCAGCAACGGCGGCGCATATCAAGCATTTATTCGCGGATTCATATCGTGAACTGCGGGATAAACAATCCGTGCAAGTTGAACTAGGTGGAAGAAGCTTTAATATAAAGCGCCAATTCATTGATGATTTAGAGAAATATAATTCTTCTGCGCATGTTAAGGCGTTAAAAAAAGCCCTGCTGATATTTCATTCGCCTGTAGATGCTGTGGTTTCTATCGACGAGGCAGCACGAATATATGCCGCAGCCAAACATCCCAAAAGCTTTGTGTCGCTGGATCGCGCGGATCATCTGTTATCCAATCCTGAGGATTCCCGATATGTGGCAGAGGTTTTATCCGCATGGGCGAGCCGTTATCTGAAAATGGATCAGATACCTAATAAGGAAATGGAAGCGGAAAAGCCACCAATCGGGCAGGGCAGCGTGATTGTGCGAGAATGCGATAAAAAATTTACGCGAGAGATTCTGACACAGCATCATCGCATCATCAGTGACGAGCCGATTGCACTCGGTGGTGCAGATCTGGGATTAAACCCTTACGAATTATTACTTGCGGCACTGGGCAGTTGTACTTCGATGACATTACGTATGTATGCAAATCATAAGCAAATAGATTTGCAGGCTATCCGAGTCGAATTGCATCACAGTCGGATTCATGCGGAAGATTGCGCCGGGTGTGAGAAGCAGACGCTTCTCATCGATGCGATTAAACGTGATATTCATTTGACAGGTAATCTGGACGAAGCGCAGCGCGCCCGGTTGCTGGAAATCGCCAATCAATGCCCGGTTCATAAGACTTTACAAAACAAGATTCAAATTAACACTAATCTAATAGATTAACTTTGCAATGCAACAAGACGAGAATATAGAGAAACATCGTATTGATAAATGGCTGTTTGCAGCGCGTTTCTTTAAAACGCGCTCATTGGCAGCCGAAGCAATTGACCGTGGGCGGATTACTGTAAACGGCCATCGCATCAAGCCTGCCAAGGTAGTTGCAATTGGAGATATGTTGACAATTCGCATTAGTAATTATCAATATAACATTGAAATATTGGAATTATCTAATAAACGTGGTTCTGCAACGCAGGCACAGCAGCTCTATAAAGAAACCGAAGAAAGCCGAAAACAACGGGAATTGCTGACAGCCAGATTAAAAACGCAACCGCAGCCATTTTTTACCAAAAGCCGTCCAACCAAGCGCGATCGACGTGAAATTGAACGGTTTATTTCCATTCAAGACGATTCTTGAATTTACGAGAGAAGACCAATGCTTCGTTTTGATTAATAAAAATAAATCAAGTGAGAGAACATGAATAACAAAACTTTTAATCTGGATAAAGAACAGTTGATCAAGCAATCCTTGGTTCAGATGGATACGCATCTTCAAGGAACAAATTACACGCAAGCACAGAAACTGGCGCTGACTTGCCGTATTTTGTTTGAGAATGGGCACGATTCGGGATTGGCAGGACAAATCACGGCACGGAGCGAGAAACCGGGAACGTATTTAACCCAAAGATTGGGCATGGGTTTTGATGAGATTTGCGCGAGCAATCTCCTGCTGGTTAATGAAGACCTGGAAGTTTTGCAAGGAAACGGTATGGCAAACCCGGCCAATCGTTTTCATTCATGGTTATATCGTGCCAGACCTGATGTGCAATGTATTATTCATACGCACGCCGTGCATACTGCTGCACTCAGTATGTTGGAGGTACCGCTGGAAATATACGACGTAGCTTTCTTGCCCAAGTGGCCGGGTATACCGGTAGGAAACGAAGAAGGCGAGATGATTTCCAAAGCCATTGGCAGCAAACGCGCCTTGCTGTTGGCGCATCATGGCTTGTTGGTTGCCGCTTCGAGTATTGAAGAAGGCTGTATTTTATCCATTGCCTTCGAAAGGGCGGCGCGCATGCATTTGCTGGCCGCTGCTGCGGGTAAGATTCAGCCGATTAATCCTGACTTAGGGCGAGAAGCCCATGATTGGATACTTCGTGGACAGCGAAACGCGGTAGGTTTTGCGTACTATGCGCGCCGTAGCTTGAAAAAAAATATCGATTGTTTGGAATGAGAGAAAGATCCATGAAATCAGTGAGAGATCGCTTAAAATCCCATATTTGATTTTTAAATATCCTGAACTACTCAGCCTCTTTTCTTGGGATCCATACGGCAGGCAAGCAATCGTGTTTCTCTGTAGAGGCTCTATTCTTTTATTGACTCATTTCAATAGTGGCATAGATTTTGTCTAGTTTTCTTTGAGGGAAGCATGTAAAATTGAAAAATTTTTCCATTCTAAAATTTAGTGGATAGTTGATCTGTGGCATTTTACGTTCAAAAATATGGCGGCACATCGGTTGGAAGCACTGAGCGGATAAAGAATGTTGCGCGCAGGGTGGCGAAATTCCATTCACAAGGGCACCAAATTGTAGTTGTTGTTTCAGCCATGAGCGGTGAAACCAATCGCCTTATTGCTCTTGCGCACGAAGTTCAGGAAAATCCTGATCCGCGTGAATTGGATGTGATGATTTCCACCGGTGAGCAAGTATCCATCGCACTATTAGCCATGGCATTGATGGAACTTAACGTCAAAGCCAAAAGCTATACCGGTCCGCAAGTGCGAATACTGACCGATAGCACACATACTAAAGCCCGGATATTGAGTATTGATGAAGCGAAAATTCGGAGCGACCTAGAAGCCGGCTATGTGGTGGTAGTCGCCGGATTTCAAGGGATCGATGAGAAAGGCAGCATCACCACACTAGGTCGTGGCGGATCAGATACTACCGGAGTAGCTCTGGCAGCTGCCTTAAAAGCCGATGAATGCCAGATTTATACGGATGTGGATGGGATCTATACGACGGATCCTCGCGTAGTCGCTGAAGCAAGAAGACTGAATACAATCACCTTTGAAGAAATGCTTGAGATGGCAAGTCTTGGCTCCAAGGTTTTACAATTAAGGTCTGTTGAATTCGCAGGAAAATATAAAGTAAAGCTGAGAGTTTTATCCAGTTTTGAGGATGCAGGTCAAGGTACTCTGATTACTTTTGAGGAAGATGAAAATATGGAACAAGCGGTCATTTCAGGAATCGCATTTAATCGTGACGAAGCGAAAATTACTGTATTAGGTGTTCCCGACCATCCTGGTATTGCTTATCAAATTCTTGGGCCTGTGGCTGATGCTAATATTGATGTAGATATGATTATCCAAAATGTAGGCCACGATGGTTTGACAGATTTCTCCTTTACCGTTCATCGCAATGAATTTAAAAATACGATGAATATCCTGAAAGAAAAGATCCAGCCTCATATTGGCGCGCGCGATGTACTGGGAGGTGATAGAATTGCGAAAGTCTCGGTAGTTGGGGTTGGCATGCGTTCTCATGCAGGTATAGCCAGCAAAATGTTCCGTGTGCTGGCAGAAGAAGGAATCAATATTCAGATGATTGCTACTTCAGAGATAAAAGTATCCGTTGTTGTCGATGAAAAGTATATGGAACTCGCTGTCAGAGTGCTGCACAAAGCATTCGATCTTGAACAGGCACTTTAACAAGATTAATCGTCTCGGAGAGATGGCCGAGTGGTCGAAGGCGCTCCCCTGCTAAGGGAGTATAGGCACAAAAAGCTTATCGAGGGTTCGAATCCCTCTCTCTCCGCCAGGATATAAATTTAAGTAATTGAAATTAAATATAATAATATTTTTAATTTTATTATACCCATCTTTATACCCGTCTTTATACCCATCTTTTAGTAATGGCTAGTGGCGGATGCTACCGGATAAATCCGGAGCAAGCGTTGCCGAATGAGCATAAAACTAAAGTAATCGTAATTTTCTTGTGAACAAAATGTTTAAACTAAAAAATGTATGGTATACCCGGATTTTCAAATGATCTGGTCAATTAAATCCGGACACATCTGTTAATCAATTTCAGCATTTTTTCAGCTTCTGTTTCATATTGGTTAGGGCTTTTTTTGGTCCAGGTATGAATGCATTCTTTGGTTATTATAAAATACCGCAATATATTGCAACACATCCTGCTGTGCTTCATATCGGGTTTGGTAATGCCGCCACTGGCAACGCACTGTTTAAGACTACCAAAGAAAAGCTTTCAGTCACTGAATTTTCTCAACAATTTCCTAAAACAATTGCCAGATACAGACAGCCTTCCTGCATCCAGATATACGTTATATCGCAAAAATAGATTTGATCCCGTTGGCAACATCAAATTGCCGATTCAATCTGTTCTCGAATACCGGTAGTTGGTGATTACTGTCCGCTGTTACCTTGTATTTCTTCCGGCAGCTTACCACTTGTATCCCAACTTCCTGCATTATAGATCCGGAACGGATTATCCATGAATCTTTTTACAGATAAGAACTTGTTCTGTATGTATATAGAAAACACATAAAATCATGAATAATTCGTTCCGGAAGCATTAGTTTTCTCACCTTCCAGCGGCTAACAGGATAGCCTAAGGCATTTAGCGCCTGCTTATCCTGCGGCTACCATAAGTGTAATTACACAATTTTTCGATATTCAGCACTGCATCAAGCAATTGCCGGTGATACAAGTCATCAGACCGATCTCGGCGGCAATGCTCATATTGATAAGTGGGCACTACGACTAACATCCAATAGTCGGCAAAATAGACCCATCGGGTAGGTCTTCTTCTTTTGGGTGATGAACGAATACTTCACTTCGTTTCTTTCACAAAAAGACCACTCCTTTAATATTTGACGCTCAAGTTTTAGTTGTTTGTTTTCTATCTTAAATCGCCGAATTTCTTCCTGCTCCAGCGTCAGCTTCCCATTACCTCGGAATGCCTTGCCATTAATATCCAACTGGTTTTCTTTGATCCATCGGCCAAGCATGCTGGCTCTTATTCCCAGGCTTCTAACTACTTCTCTGTCGTAATTCCCTGATCCAGAACCAAGCTGATTGCATCTAGTTTGAATTCCTTTGTATATTGTTTCCTTATTTCCATTTATTCCTCACTTAAGACTATTTCTCTTAACTCGAGTGTCCGGGTCTATTTGCCCGCATCAGTGATGGGCAGTTACTTACGCAGCACCACCTTGCCGTTTATATCCATACCGTTTAACTTGAAAATACTTCATTTGCTAAATCAATGCCCAGTGTTGTAATTTTCATAGCGGACGCTTCTGTCTGTTTTGTAAGTTTTATTGCAACACTACTTTAGTACTTCGAGGCATTCAAGGATGTGGACGTCCATTTCCACAGTTATGCTGCGATACATGAACGGGTATATATAGGGGAGTGAAAGTGAGAAGAGTAACAATGTAAGATGCTTAACATCAATACATATAAAAAACGTTGTTCAGCCTTGGTTTGGGCGAAATTTTCTATTACGAGCTAGCAAAGCTGGTGCAGCCAGCCCTAGCGCAAAAGCTCCATAAACAAAGAATAAAGAACGTTTTGAAAGACGATTTTCAAACCCGGGTGTCAAACGTTTCGGGATAAGATAAAAATCAACTGTATATGCAGCAACTGCAGTTACTACAGCAGGTGCAAGCACAGCAGAAGTCGTTTCAGGTGACCGTAGGCATCGTCGAATCCCTTCGTATCCAATAGCCCAGAAAATAGATGCCGCGTGGTGGATAGTGTAACCCACAAAAGTATAACGAAAACTTAAACGATTCATATATGGGGCATGTCTTCCCCATATCCACTGACTTGGACCGTTAAGGGGAGCTGCGAATCTATTCAACTCGCTCTTGCCCAGTAGCGATAGGGCAATGGCTGAAGCAATACTTGCCACGCTACCTGAAATCAGCATAGTGCGAAGTATATTATGCCATTTAGTTATACTCATCATTTGTTTAACTATACTATATTATGGTTCATAATGAAATCTTACTTAGAAAGAAACTAACGTGTTGATGTGTAAGGTAAATCCAAAACAGGCTTTCCTAAAATGTCCAAAATATTAATTGTCGGTGCCAGTGGTTTTATCGGCAGCCATTTGGCCGTCGCGCTAAATAGGGCTGGCCATGAAATTGTATGCGCAATAAAACATTTCCCACCACCCGAAGACTTAAGTGGATTTACCTGTATTCGTGTCGACTATACCTGTGACTTCAACGTCGACGTGTGGCGAGAAAGGGTATCCGGCATCGATATCGTAATCAATGCAGTAGGCATAATCCGAGAGCATGGGGAGCAAACATTTGAGGCTCTCCATGAATGGGCCCCCAAGGCGCTTTTCTCAGCCAGTGCTGCAGCGAATATATCAATAGTGCAAATTTCCGCTCTTGGAGCGGATGAGAGGGCAAGCAGTCGGTATCATCTTAGCAAAAAAGCTGCTGATGATTACTTACTTTCCATAACTGCCAAAGCGATTATCGTTCAACCTTCTCTCGTATACGGCGCAGGCGGAGCGAGTGCCGGCATGTTCAATTTCATGGCAAGTCTTCCTTTGATTCCTCTTCCGGGCGCAGGTGACCAGAAAATCCAGCCTATTCATATTGATGATCTCACTCAAGCCGTTGTGGCCTTAGTCGAAACTGATCAATACTACGGGCAACGACTTTCTCTGGTGGGTCCGAAACCCATAACGCTTCAACAATATTTGGATGAACTGCGAGATTTAATGGGACTGGGCCCTGGAAGGTTTATGCACATCCCTGTAATGTTTGTTAATATTGTCGCGCAGATTGGTAAATGGTCAGGTAAAGGTATGCTCGACATTGATACTTGGCAAATGCTCCAACGTGGAAACACCGCGGATTGTAGTACAACACGGGAACTTTTAGGCCGCGAACCTCGCCCAGTAAGGAAATTTGCATCTGGGAGAGAAGCGAAACACTTGGCCTTGTCGGCGCTTCTTAGCTGGTTACTACTTGTATTGCGCATGGCGCTTGCTGCAGTATGGCTTGTAGCAGGTGTGGTTTCTCTAGGAATTTATCCTGTAGAAGAAAGCTATGTTCTGCTAGCGCGTGTTGGAATTTCGGGGACACTTGCCCCAATCACCTTGTACGGTGCCGCTGCGATGGATATAGCATTTGGCCTTGGAACTTTATTTTTGCAGAACCGTAGGCTTCTGTGGATTGCCCAAGGTACTCTGATTGGAATTTATACAGTTACGATCACTTTTTTCCTTCCAGAATTCTGGTTGCATCCATTCGGACCATTAATAAAAAATCTACCTATACTCGCAGCCATTCTTCTTTTATATAAGCTAGAGAAGTTCTGATGGATTATATAACAGCAAAATGGCTCCATATTCTTTCTTCAACTCTGCTTTTCGGTACGGGTATTGGTACAGCATATTTTATGATTGGCGCAGTCTTCACTCGTGATCCTAAGATCATCGCGGCGGTAGGAAAAAAGGTTATCGTTGCTGACTGGCTATTTACGGCTACTACCGTTGTTATTCAACCTGTTACAGGTTTTTACCTTGTATACCTTGCAGATATTCCGCTTACAAACCGTTGGGTATTGTGGTCAACTGCTTTGTATTTACTCGCAGGAGCATGTTGGCTCCCGGTAGTATGGTTGCAAATAAAAATGCAACAACTTGCAGAAAGCGCAAATCTCAACAAAAATGGTTTAACTTCGCTGTTCTGGCGTTATTTTTGTCTCTGGATTGCACTGGGAGTACCTGCCTTTATTGCACTCATTATTGTATTTTATTTAATGGTTGCCAAGCCAGTATGAATAAATTCAACTTTATGAATAATATACTAGATTAAGTCGAACCAAGACGTTCTGTCGCAAATAACTCAATAGATTTTCCGCTTTGGTACTTTATTAAAGAATTATACTGAATGTTGGGAAACGAACAGACTCTATTTAGCATACATAATTATAATTTATCCATTACAAATTGGAGAATTTTCATAATTCAATCAATTCTGTCCTAATTATTCTTTTTTTGTAAATACTTCAGCGTTCATTTTGTTAATGACAAGAAAAAATATTCTGATAAAAATAAGATATCACCTCATAAATAATAATTGAGCAATATCATCTATCTAGATGTGGATCTTTTTTGTTTTTTACCAATATCAGGATTTAACTTGCCACGCTAGAAATGAGGTGAGTAACACAATACTTAAGACTTCGATACTTATAAAGGTAAAAATATGCCATATACTAGAAAAGGTTCTTCTGTCTCGCTCTGGCAAGCCACTACCAAACTTCCGACTTTTCCGCCACTTGAAAATGATATTGAAACTGAGGTATGCGTGATAGGTGGTGGTATCGCGGGACTTACTACTGCTTATCTACTTTCTAAAGAAGGCAAGAAAGTGCTATTAATTGAAGCCAAAACCATTGGTGCAGGCGAAACCGGTCGAACGACAGCGCATTTTTTTCCTCCCGATGAGTGGTATCACACTATTGAAAACACTTTTGGTATTGATCATTCGATTTTAGTGGCTGAAAGTTTTTCAAAAGCTGTTGATTTAGTAGAATCTATTATTGATAAAGAACATATTGAGTGTTCATTCGAGCGCCTGAATGGATATCTATATTCACTCTCCGATAAAGAACTAAATGCTATTGATAAAGAATTTGAGGCTGCGCGTAGAGCAGGTATTACTGTTCAGAAGTTGGAAGAGGTGCCGGGAATAAGTTTTGCCACTGGCCCTTGCGTCAAGTACTTCGATCAGGCCCAATTTCATCCACTGAAATACTTGAATGGCTTAACACAAGCTTTTATTGAGAACGGCGGTATCATCCATTGTGATACTAGAGCGTTGAAAATCGATGGCGATAATTCAATGCAAGTAGTGAGCACTAATGGAGGAAAAGTCAGAACTAAAGCAGTTGTGGTAGCTACCAATACTCCTTTTAATGACACGGTTGTGATGCATACCAAACAAGCTGCCTACATGACATATGTCATCGGCTTACGTGTTCCTAAGGGCAGTATACCCCGCATACTCATATGGGATACAGGTGATCCTTACTATTATTTACGCCTTGAAACGCCGGATTTTAAAACTGACTATGAAATACTTGTTGTGGGTGGAAGAGATCATAGGGTAGGACAAGATTTGCATCCAGAGCATCGTTATGAGGAAATTGAACAGTGGGTGCGCGAACGCTTCCCGATGGTTCAGTCAGTTGAATACCAATGGTCTGGTGAAATCATGGAACCTGTGGATGGCTTAGCATTTCTTGGGCGCAATCCTATGGACGATAACAATGTATTTGTGATCACAGGCGATTCAGGTAATGGGATGACGCATTGCACTATTGGAGCAATGATTGTAAATGATCTTATTATGGAACGGTCGAACCCTTGGACTTCAATTTATAATCCGCAAAGAACAATTATTCATGGGATTTCTGACTTTGTCAGTGAACAAACTAATACTCTCACTCAGTATAGCGACTGGTTAAAAGGTGGTGAAGTAGCCGCCATTAACGATATTCCATTAGGGCAAGGTGCTATTGTTCAGATTGGAGTTCGCAAAATTGCAGTTTTTAAGGATGAGCAAGGTAAATTACATCCTTTATCACCCAAGTGTCCTCACTTGGGATGTATTGTTCACTTTAATTCTGCGGAACGTTCATGGGATTGCCCTTGCCACGGCTCACGCTTTGATACGGATGGTGAAGTATTGCACGGACCAGCTTCAACTTCATTACCAATCATATCCTTGTAATAAAATTGTATGTTCATAACGCAAATGTTGGATACCGTACCGACTCTCTCCAAAATTTAGAAGAATATATTAATGATTCATTCAATCATAAATAAGGAGTAGAAAATGTTTAATTGGGCTCTTACATTTTTAATTATTGCATTAATTGCAGGTGTTTTAGGGTTTAGTGGGATCGCAGGTACTGCAACCCAAATAGCCTGGATTGCATTTGTAGTCGGTATCATCATGGCTATCATTTTCTTTATAACAGGTAAACGTACTCCGTCCCCTTAACAATTTCATCAGTTTTCCTTAATCTTAAATTGTTATATTAATCTGAGATGTTGAAAAACATCCAAATAACTGGAAATCTTCAGACCGAAGAATTGCTGGATATCCCATAGTGATAGAGAGTCTTGATGTATCTGACCAACGATTATTACGAAGAAGCGTGGAAATGTTGTTAATGAAAATTTAGTAGTTGTAGTCAACATCGATAATTACATATTGAAATTGTAGAGGATATTCCATCCGAATAATTGTTAATTGACGAACATTGTCAGCTTTATCAGATTTCTTATTACCATTATTTTTGTTATTAAAGTGTTTTACTATTAGGATATTAAATGAGTAATGAAAAAATAATTAGCATGTTAAATGGGCTTCTCGAAATTTCTCGCGATGGAGCAGAAGGATTTAGGACATGCGCGAACGATGCAAACGATCCATCATTGAAAATGTACTTCGAAGATCGCGCACTTAGTTGCGATGAAGCAATACAATCTTTAAGTGAAGAGATTTTGCGTTATGGAGGCGAGCCTGAGACGCGCGGAACTACGGCTGCAGTAGTACATCGCACTTGGATAGATATTAAAACGGCACTCACGAACGTGGATAATCTTACGGTACTTGAAGAGTGCGAACGAGGCGAAGATGCCGCTGTAATTGCCTATGAAAAAGCGTTGCAGGAAGAAATGCCTGACAGTCTAAGAGAAGTTGTGAACCAACAGTACGAAGGAGCAAAAAGAAATCACGAGCGCGTCCGTGAACTTCGTGATGAAGCCCGTGAAAATCCAGATCTTGTTTAAGAATAGGATTGTATGTTTCTTTTATACTCTGCATCAGAGTGGATCGCTCCGCGGGTTCTTATTTACATTAAATTATTAAAATGAAATAACGAACAGAAATTTGATTGATGTAAAGTGGATAATAATAAAGCACCCCGCCGTAAGCAGCGGGGAACTAAACCCGAAAGAAATTAATCTGTTATTTTTTAGCAGGAATAATTATGGTAATGAATCAATCTAATATTAAAACAGATGAGGCAAAAATCATTCGCATCATAGATCCCATCGCCGAAGTTGAAGAATTATTTTATGAAAAACAAAAATATAAAAACTTAATTTCTGAAGAGTTATCAAAAGAATATTTTGAATCCATTAATTCTTCAGTTTTACCTTTTTAAATCCTCGTCCGTTCAACAAAAATACTATCATGGTAAAGCGGACCCCGCAGTCAAGACAATAATAGAATGAATTTAAGAGGGCACCCTATTCATGCAGCGGAACGGCGCTGCCCCGATTTTTTGTTTCTATTTC
>LNFM01006282.1_pt1 | contig 19691 bp, 17 predicted proteins | sample 596031 | NCBI WGS metagenome assembly LNFM01 (sample SAMN04254537, study PRJNA301005) | activated carbon metagenome | isolation source: dual media filters at the Ann Arbor, Michigan drinking water treatment plant | place: USA: Ann Arbor | reverse complement strand
GCCGTCGAGGTGATGCGCGGCGCGGAGGCGATCGACGAGTACGTCGCCCTGCCGCAGCAGGAGGCCTTCGACATCGAGTACTGGCGGCTCGAAGAAGCCAAGCTGCAGCGCATGCCGGCGGAGAAGGCCATGGCCCGGCGCGTGGTGATCGTCGTGGGCGCCGGCAGCGGCATCGGCAAGGCCGTGGCGCATCGCGTGGCCGCCGACGGCGCCCATGTCGTGTGCGCCGATCTCTCGGCGGAGACGGCCACCGCCACCGCCGCCGAGCTGACGACGCGGCACGGGCAGGGCATCGGCGTGGCCGGCAGCGGTCTCAGCGGGTGCGGCCCCGCGGTGGGCTCGGTCGTGGACGTCACCGACCGGGCCAGCGTCCGGGGACTCGTGCACGACGCGCTGTTCGCCTACGGCGGCATCGACCACGTGGTGGTCACCGCCGGCATCTTCCCGACGCCCGACGCCACGGGACACGTCACCGACGCGATGTGGCGCACGACCTTCGACATCAACGTGATGGGCGGGTATCTGATCGCGGACGAGTGTCGGGCGGTGTGGGAGGCCCAGCAACTGCCCGGCAGTCTCGTCCTCACCACGAGCGTCAACGCCGTCGTCGCCAAGAAGGGATCGGCGGCCTACGACGCCTCCAAGGCGGCCGCCAACCATCTCGTGCGCACGCTCGCCGTCGAACTGGCGCCGCTGGTCCGCGTCAATGGCCTGGCGCCCGCCACCGTGGTCCAGGGCTCGACGATGTTTCCGAAGGAGCGGGTGATGGCGTCGCTGGCCAAGTACGGCATCGCGTTCGACCCGGAGGCGTCGGGCGATGCGCTCAGGGCTCTGCTGGCCGGGTTCTATGCCCAGCGCACCCTCACGAAGCAGCCGATCACGCCAGAGGACCAGGCCGAGGCGGCGTATTTCCTGATCTCGGACCGGACCGGGCGGATCACCGGGCAGGTACTGCACGTGGATGGGGGATTGGCGGAGGCGTTTGTGCGGTAGGGGCACTGTCAAAGGTCAAAAGGGCAAAAAGGGCAAAAAGGGCGAAACGACACTGCCGAAGGGGAAAGGGGAAAGGGGAAAGGGGGAGGCGGAGGCGCAGGCGGAGGTGAGAAGCCTCGGGGATCGGAGGCTTCTCGGTGTCAATGCGGTCTCGGCGCAGGCTGGGCAGCCTGCAGTCGTGAGCCCTGAGCCCTATTTCACGGCGATGTCGCCGCTGGCCGTGCTGAGGCGCAGCGTGGGACCGCCGCCGCGCACCGCGCCGGCGGCGCGTCGGCGTCCCGGCGACTTCTCGACCGTGACGCCCTCGGCGCCCACCTCGAGGCTGCCCGACGTGGTGCGCGCGTCGAGCGTGAAGCCCTGGTCGGCCGGCACCGCGATCCGGACGTCGCCCGAGGCCGACGACACCTTCCACTCGCCCGTGGGCTTGCCCTCCACCCCGATGCTGCCACTGCCGGTGCTCGCGCTCAGGAGGCCCACCACGCCCTTGAGCGAGATGTCGCCACTGCCCGTCGACGCCTTGACGGCGCCCGATCCGTTCAGACTCGCCACGATGTCGCCCGAGCCGGTCGAGAGGCTGGCGCCCTTGCGTGCGTCCGTGACGCTGATGTCGCCGGATCCGGACCTGGCATCGACCTCGCCCCCGATGCGCGCCACGGTCACGTCACCGGAGCCGGCCGTCGCCTTCACCTGCCCGTTGACGCCGCTCACCGAGACGGCGCCCGACCCGGAACTCGCGGCCACGCTCGCGGCGGTCGGCACCGTGATGTCGTAGGAGATCGACACGGCCTTGCGCGTGGTCTCGTCGGTGAGACGCCCGACCTGCACCATGTCGCCCGCCTGCGTGATCGGGGGATTGGCCGCGACCTGCCTGGCCAGCTCCGCGGCATTGGCCGGGGCGCCCCAGCCCGAGTTCACCGTGACGGTGCCCTTCACGACGATGGTCGGCCCGCTGCCGGCCCGGACCGTGACCTGGCCGCTGCCGCTCGCGACATCGAGCGACGGAGACGCGCCCACCTGAAGCGTGCGCTCGAACGGAAAGGGCTGCGCGACGGCAAGAACGGGCGCAAGCGTGAACAACGAGGCCGCCACCACGGGCGAGAGACGCATGGACATGAAGGCTCCTTCGAAGTGACTCAGGCCCTTTGACGGGAAGGTGCGGTCGGGAGTTCATCCGCCTTCGCGCCTTCGGCGCTTCGGCGGACAAGTCCCAGCCGCGACCGCTGGAGATGTCGCGACGGCTCCGCCGACGACTGTAGCCGTCGACCTTCAGGTCGACGGAACGCGCACGGACCCAACGCGTGAGGCATCATGCGGCGTGCCAGACGCGCCCCGCGGCCACGCCGGCCTCATCCTGCTGCTCGGCAGCCTCACGGCGATCGCGCCGATGTCGATCGACATGTATCTCCCGGCCTTCCCGGCCCTGCAGGCGGCGCTGGCGACCGATGCGGCGGCCGTGCAGCGCACCCTCTCGGTGTTCTTCATCGGGCTGGCCATCGGCCAACTGTTCTACGGGCCGCTCTCGGATCGCTACGGCCGACGACGACCGCTGCTGGCCGGCCTCGCGCTGTACACCGCGGCGTCGGTGGGATGCGCCCTCTCCACCTCGGTCGATCAGTTACTCGTGTGGCGAGGCCTGCAGGCGCTCGGCGGCTGCGCCGGCGTCGTCACGGCCCGCGCCGTCGTGAGGGATGTCTTCGGTCCGCGAGAGGCCGCCCGCGTGCTGTCGTCCCTGATGCTCGTGATGGGCGTGGCGCCGATTCTCGCGCCGCTGCTCGGGGGCTGGATCCTGACGCACGCCGGGTGGCGGGGGCTGTTCGGCGTCCTCGTGGCGTTCGGCGCGGCAACATGGGTGGCGGTGGTTCGCGGCCTCCCTGATACGACTCCCGCGTCGCGTGCGACGAGTCTCACGGTGGCCAGCGTCGCGGCGGCCTTCGGCCGCGTCGCCAGGCACGGGCGGTTCCGTCGCTTTGCGGCGGCTGGCGCCCTGGCGCAGTGCGTGCTGTTTGCCTACATCGCTGGTGCGCCGTTCCTGTACATGCAGGTGCTCGGCCTGTCGCCGACGGGCTTCGCGGTGATGTTCGGCCTCAACTCCGTCGGACTGATCGCGGCGTCGCAGATCAACCGCGCCTTCCTGGCGCGCGAGGAGACCGGCGTCGTGCTCACGCGCGCCCTCGCGGTGCAGTGGCTGGCGGCCATCGCGTTCCTGGGCGTGGCGCTGACACAGACGCCCGACGTCCTGCGCGTCGCGTCGCCGGTGCTGCTGCTCGTGCTGCTGCTCGGCTTCGTGCTGCCCAACACGACGGCGCTCGCCCTGGCGCCGTTCGACCGCGACGCCGGCACGGCCTCGGCGTTGCTCGGCTCGCTGCAGTACGGCACGTCGGGCCTGGCCACCCTCGGGGTCTCGGCGCTGTTCGATGGGACGGTGCGGCCGATGGCCGCCGCCATCGTCGTCTTCGTATTCGCCGCGCTCGTGCTGAGTCGTGGTGGTCGACCCGACGGTGTCACCACGCCGTGACCAGCATCCCCACGGTCGCCGACACCACGTTGGCCATCGCGACGACGACGAGGTCGCTCCGCGTCCCACCCCAGACCTTGCGGTAGAGGAGGCACTCGCCGGTGATGGCGAACGCCTCGGCGACGCCGACGTAGATCGCGTACGGCGCCCGCGGCCAGAGCACCAGTGGCAGCGCCACGGCGACGATGGGATAGGTGACGGCGGTCAGCCAGACAGCTGCGGCGCCGCGCTGACCGACGGTGGGGTGCGGCGGCGCGGCACGCCAGCGGGATCGCCCCCAGCGCGACAGCCCCACCAGCAGGACCGGCAGTTCCAGTGCCACCGTCAGCACGAAGCCGAGGGGCACCCAGCGCCACAGCGCCTCCGGCGATGGGATCGGCAGCATCATCCGGCGCTCACGCGAGCCGAATCAGGAAGGGCACCTCGGCCAGGACGTGGACGATGGCGACGGTGAAGTACACCTGCCTCGTCGTCTCGTAATCGACCGCGAACGCGATCCAGAGCACGCCGACGGCCATGGCGCCGACGCCGAGGACGATGGCAAGGACGCGCCGCCAGCCGCGCGATCGCATGGCGAGTGGCACGCGCCGCAGGTGCCACGGTGCTGCGGCGGTCACCAGCGGGATGCCGACGATCCAGACCAGGTAGTGCAGCGATTCGAGGAATACGTGCGTCGCGAGCACCGCCGCCGCCGCGCCCGCCGGCAGCAGGAAGGCGCCGGCCTGCGCCAACTCCGGCGGGGAGGCCACCGCGGCCGCGCTGGGCGTTGCCGTGGTCCACCAGAGTCCGACGAGGAGCAGCGGCACGCAGGCCAGCGTGGCGCGATACGCGCCATGCCAGGGCACACGGCGCACCGCCAGTTCGCGGTCGAGGAACACGAGCGCCAGCAGCGGATGCAGATAGACGAGCGCGACGCTCGCCCAGAGCGGGACGGCCCACGCGGCGGCCAGGAACACCAGCGCCGGTGGCACCATCCCTCCCCAGTCCGGGGCGTGCGGCAGTCGCTGGCGCAGGGTCACCAGCAGGGCGATCCAGCCGACGAGCGCCGTGTGCCAGACGCTGAGGGCGAGCCACACGGCGTCGGTCGACGCCTGTCCGTGCGTCGTCGCGACCGCCATGGCGATGAAGCTCGCGGCGAGGAGCGCGACCCCTCCGCCGCCCGCCAGCACGTAGGGGCGGAGCGGTCCCCATCGGGCCGGCATCCGCGCGAGGAAGTAGCGCGCCTCGCACCAGTTGTGCGGCCCCGCGCAGAGCAGCACCACGGCCACGGCCATGCCCGCCGGCCACGCCGCGCACGCCACGGCCAGCGCCACCACCAGCGGGCCGAGTCTCGTCATGGCCGTGCGTACGTGACCTGCACCTGCACCGGACCGGCGCCGGGCACGATGACGACTTCGACGGTCTGGGGCGTGCGGGTGGGGGCGGGGCCTGGCGCGGGTGGGGCGGGTCGGGGCCGGGGCACCGCGATGTCGGCGCGGACCAGCGCCGTGCCGGCGGTCACGGTCAGAGCCAGTGCCACCACGGCGCTCCGCCGCAGGCGCCGACTCCAGAGCCACGGCACACTCAGCACGGCGAGGGACAGGAAGGTGGCGGCAACCACATGGCGGAGTGCGCCGCCGGAGGGCGCATCGACGGGCGCCGCCTGACCCACGGAGACCGGTGTCCTCAGCACGGAGGCCAGCCGATCACTCGGGATCGTGACCACCAGGTGGGTGGGCGTCGCGCCTCCGGGCGGGGTGACCTGGATCACGGCGGGCATCCGGCCCGTGCGTCGCGCCGGTGGCGGGTCCATGGCAGACGGACGCGCCGTCTGGCCTCGAGGGTGTGGTGCGGGGGCATCACCGCGCGCCGGGGCCACGCCCAGCGCGCACAGGACGACGAACAGGAGCGTGAGGCGCATGAATGCTCGAACGCTGGGCGGCACGCAAACGAACCATTGCCCCCGGGGAACGCGTGTGCGCCGGCCAGGCCCGGCGAGGCCGGGACTTTGGACGCCGCGGTCGGGCTGGTGGTCGGGCCCTCTGACCCAGCAGGATTTCCACGGAAAATTAACAATCTTCACGTACCTGGTCTGTTACGCTCAGCGACTGGATGCACACCGACCTGAGCCACCCCTCTCGCCGCGCCCTGCTCCTGGGCCTCATGACCTCCGTGACCGCGGCCGCCTGTGGCGGCAGCAGCTCGACCGCACCGTCGGCCGTCGATCAGACGTGGGTAGCCAACGTGCCGCTGACGGCAACCGATCTCACGGCAGGGACCGGAGCCGAGGCCGTCAACGGATCACGTATGGTCGTGGATTACTTCGGCTGGCTCTACAGCACGGCGACGACCGACAACAAGGGCAACCTGTTCGACACGTCGCTCCAGACCGGCCGGACGCCGTTCCAGTTCGTGCTTGGGGCTGGGCAGGTGATCCAGGGCTGGGAGCAGGGCCTGCCAGGCATGCGCGTTGGCGGCGTCAGGCGGCTCGTGATTCCTCCGGCCCTTGCCTATGGGGCGACCGGGAGTGGCTCGATTCCGCCCAACGCCACGCTCGTGTTCGAGGTGCGCCTCAACGACATCGTGATTTCCGCGACGTAGGTCGCCCCTGCGTCCGGTCCCCGTCGGACTGTGTCGCCGACCGCAGAGACGTAGCCGTCGGACTTCAGTCCGACGGTCCCTCGCAGGCCCCGCTACCTGTGGCGGCCAGCCCCGGTTTACAATGCCGGGACCCCCGTGCGGCGCGCACTCATCCTGCTGTTCGTGGCTGTGGCCTCCCTGGCCGCATCCGCGTCGTCTGGCCCCCCGGCCAACGACCGCGAGCCCGATCGCGCGGCCTTCGATGCCGTCGTCAAGCCCTTCCTCGAGAAGAACTGCACCGACTGCCACAACAACCGGCGGCAGAAGGGCGGCATGAACTTCGAGCGGATCGAGTCGGCCGACCTCGTGGCCACCCATCTCGATGACGTCGAGCACATGCTGCTCAAGATCCGGACCGGCGAGATGCCGCCCGAGGACGAGGAGCGGCCCGACCCGAAGGACGTCGAGGCCGTCTCGGCGTGGATCGAGCAGGAGTTCGCGCGCCTCGAGCGCGTCACCCCACCGGACCCCGGTCGCATCACGGCCCGCCGCCTCAATCGCACCGAGTACAACAACTCGGTCCGCGACCTCTTCGGCATCGACGTCCGCCCTGCCGATGACTTCCCGCAGGACGATGCCGGGTATGGGTTCGACAACATCGCCGACGTGCTGTCGCTGTCGCCGGTGCTGCTCGAGAAGTACATGGGCGCGGCCGAGAAGGTCGTGCGCACGGCGATGTTCGGCTACGAGCCGCAGGCGCCGACGCTGGTCCGCCTGAAGGCACCGACCGCCGTCGTTGCCCCTGTGCGGGCCGTGCTCGCCACCTACGACACGACAGGCCTGAGCCTGCCCAACTCGGCGCATGCGACACATCGCGTGGCCGTGCCGGGGAAGTACCTGGTGCGGCTGTTCCTGAACGGTCGGCGGCCGCTCGGATCGATGCCGGTGCGCATCGGCCTGCATGTCGATGGTGTGCTCGTCGCCGAGCAGACACTCGACCCGGCCGCGCAGGCGTCGTTCGACGAAGACGAGCAGGAGCTCGACGGCAAGACGCTGGAGTTCACGGTCCCGCTCGCCGTCGGTGAGCGGTGGATCGCGGCCACCATCCTGCACCTGTACGACGGGCTGCCGGCCCGGTTCAACGGACCGAACCCGTCGGCGCGTCCCGAGCAGCATCGCGTGCCCGAGTTCACGCCGCCGCGCAACGCGACGCCGGAGCGGCTCGAGCAGGCGCGCAAGAACTTCGACCAGCGCATGGCCGCGCTGAAGACGGCGGCCATCAACACCGCGCGCGTCGGCCGCCTCGAACTGGCCGGGCCCTTCGAGCCAGAGACCAGGCCTGCGGCGGCAAGCCTGAAGGCCATCTACGCCTGCGGCCACGTGCAGACGGACGTCGTCAAGGGGAGGGCCGGCACACCGGGTAGGGCCCGTTCTCCGAACGGGCCGTCAGCGGCACATGAGGCCTGGTGCGGGCTGAAGAACATCTCGGCGGTGGCGCAGCGCGCGTTCCGCCGCCCGGTGGCGCGTGAGGAACTGGCGCCGTACGTCGCGGTGATGGCGCGGGCCCAGAAGGCGGGGGAGTCGTTCGACGAGGCCCTGGCCATCGCGCTGCAGGCGCTGCTGGTGTCGCCGGACTTCCTCTTCCGCATCGAGCAGGATCGCCCGGCGGTGGCCGGGGCACAGGCCGTGCCGGTCAGCGACCACGAACTCGCGTCGCGACTGTCGTACTTCCTCTGGTCCAGCCTCCCGGACGCCGAACTGCGACGCCTTGCGGATCGTCGCCTGCTGCGCAAGCCGGCCACGCTGGAGGCGCAGGTCCGACGCATGCTGGCCGACCCGAAGGCGAAGGCCCTGGTCGAGGAATTCGGCGGCCAGTGGCTGCAGTTCCGCGCCCTCGAGTCGGTCGTGCCCGACCGCGACAAGTTCCCGACCTTCGACAACTACCTCCGCCTCTCGATGCGCAACGAGACGCAGCTCTTCTTCGAGCACATCGTGCGCGAGGATCGGAGCGTGCTCGAGTTCCTCGATGCGAAGTACACGTACCTGAACGAGCGGCTGGCGCAGCACTACGGTGTCGAGGGCGTGGCCGGGCCGACGTTCCGTCGCGTCGAGCTGACGGGCGGCCAGCGGGGCGGCGTGCTGACGCAGGCCAGCGTACTGACGGTGTCCTCGTATGCGACGCGCACCTCGCCGGTGCTGCGCGGCAAGTGGGTGCTCGACAACCTGCTGGACGCGCCGCCACCGGATCCGCCGGCTGGTGTGCCGGCCCTCGACGAGACCGCCGTCGGGCAGACGGCGTCGTTGCGCCAGCAGATGGAGGCGCACCGTGCCAACCCGACCTGCGCGTCGTGCCATCGGCGCATGGATCCGCTCGGCTTCGGTCTCGAGAACTACGACGCCATCGGTGCCTGGCGGGCGATGGACGGCAAGTTCGCCATCGACCCGACGGGCGAACTGCCCGACGGTCGCACGTTCCACCAGCCGTCCGAACTGCGCACCATCCTGCTGCAGGACCGGCAGGACTTCGCCCGCGCGCTGACCTCGAAGCTCATGATCTATGCGCTCGGACGCGGCCTCGAGCGCCACGACAAGCCGACGGTTCGCGGCATCGTGCAGCGGCTGCCGCAGCACGACTACAGGTTCTCGGGGCTCGTGCTCGAGATCGTCACCAGTTTGCCGTTCCAGATGCGGCGGGCCGCGCCCGCCGGAGTGACTGCGCCATGATCATCACCGGCACGCACCTGCCACGTCGCACGTTCCTGCGGGGCCTCGGCGCCGCGGTCGCCCTGCCGATGCTCGACGCCATGACGCCGGCGCTCGCGCGGGCCGTGCCGACCGGGGCCGCACCGAAGCGCCTCGTCTTCACCTACGTGCCCAACGGCGTGTCGATGACCGGCTGGACGCCGCAGGGCACCGGGTCGGCCTTCGAACTCTCGACGGTGCTCAAGCCGCTGGCCGCGTACAAGGACGACATGCTCGTGCTGAGCGGGCTGGCGCAGCGCAACGGCATGGCACTCGGCGACGGCCCAGGCGACCACGCCCGGGCGGCGGCGTCGTATCTCACCGGCGTCCATCCGAAGAAGACCGCCGGCGCCGACATCCAGAACGGCATCTCGGCCGACCAGATCGTCGCGCAACACATCGGCAAGGCCACCCGCTTCGGCTCCATCGAACTGGGCTGCGACGACTCGCGCACGGTGGGCAACTGCGACTCCGGCTACAGCTGCGCCTACAGCAACAGCCTGTCGTGGCGCAGCGAGACGTCGCCGATGCCGCCCGAGACCAACCCGCGCCTCGTCTTCGAGCGCCTCTTCGGCGCCGACGCGCACCTCGACCCCGCCGCGCGCCAGCGTCGCCTGCTCGCCCGCCGCAGCATCCTCGACGTCGTCGGCGAGCGCACGAAGCAGCTGTCGAGCACGCTCGGCGCGAGCGACCGCCGCAAGGTCGACGAGTACCTGCACGCCGTGCGCGAAATCGAGCGCCAGATCGAGGTCGCCGAGAGCGACATGCGCGACCTGCGTCCCGGCATCGACAAGCCGACGGGCATTCCGGTGGCGTTTGCCGACTACGTCAAGCTGATGTACGACCTGCAGGTCGTCGCCTTCCAGACCGATCTCACACGTGTCGTGACGATGATGGTGGGACGCGAAGGGTCGATGCGGACGTACCCCGAGATCGGCGTGCCCGACCCGCACCACCCGCTGACGCATCACCGCAACAACAAGGACTGGATGGCGCGGGTCGAACAGATCAACGTCTTCCACGCCGAGCTGTTCGCCTACTTCGTCGGCAAGATGAAGGCCACGCCGGAGGGCGATTCCAACCTGCTCGAGCGGTCCCTCATCGTCTACGGCAGTGGCCTCAGCGACGGCAACCGCCACACGCACGAGGACCTGCCCGTGATGATCGTCGGCCAGGGCGGCGGCCTCCTCCGCACCGGCCGCCACGTCGTCTACGACTCGCAGACGCCGATGAACAACCTGTACCTCACGCTCATGGACGGCATGGGCGTCCCCGCCGAGTCGCTCGGCGACAGCACAGGGAAACTCGAACACCTCACGGGTGTCTCGTAGTCAAAGGTCAAAAGGGCAAAAACGTCAAAAAGGGCAAAACGACAGAATCGAAGCCTGAAAGTGTCGAAGGCCTGAAGGACAAAAGGGGCGAAGCCACGGTGCGGCTTCGCCCCTTCTTCCTTTCTGCCGTTGGCCCTTCGACCTTCGGTGGTGTCGTTTCGCCCTGTTTGCCCTTTTCGCCCTTCTTACTTTGACGCGAAGCAGTAGAAGAACCCCGCGCCTCCGGTGGCGACGAGGTTGGCCTGGCTGCAGCCGCGCGAGGGGTGGGCGGCGTTGAGCGACGTGGGGGCGGCGCCGCCGCCGGTGCGGTCGAAGTGGCCGACCGTGGCGCTGCCGCTGCCGTCGGTGCTGCTCGTCCAGTTGCTGCAGGTCGCCGATGCGGCGTCACCGTCCGAGAGCGTCCCGTCCTGCTTGCTGCCGGTCAGGATGTCGTGCATGTTCGGCGTGTCGCCGCGGCCGTTGACGACGCCGCCCTTCTCGTTGAGGGCCGTCTGCTTGGTCCAGAGCGGCGCCTCGCCGTGGAGGTCGGCGAGGTCCTTGGCGACGACCTCGCCCTTGGCGTTGTGCCAGGGCCCGGTGCCGATGCGGTCCTTCGCGTGCACCGCCGGCTTGCCGTCCGCGGCCGTCGCGCTCAGATAGGCGTGCCAGGTCTTGCCGCCCGCACCCACGGCCTTCGCAAGCGCCTGGCAGTGCGCATCGGCACCGGCCAGACCACCGAGGTCGGCACCCTTGCCCGAGCCGACGCTCGTGATGAAGAACGACATCTGCGGCGACGCTTGCGCGTGCACCAGCACCGTACCGGCCGTCGCGATCACGGCCACGACCATCATCGGAATCATCTTGCGCATCGTGTGTTCCTCCAAGGTGACGGCCGGCTCGGAGAGCCGACCCTGCCCAACTGTCGTGCCTCGCCCCTCAATGTCGAAGATCACTGACCGTCGACCTGAAGGTCGACGGCTACAGTTCCGACTCCAGTTTTCGTATCCCCTGGAGAACGCTTCCAGGAATGTCCCGACTCCCGACTCCCGAATCCCGAGGAGGCTGCCGGACAAGTCCGGCAGCTACGAGAGACTGCGGAGCTACGAGAGACTCCGGCAGCTACGACTGGTAGCTGATCTTCCAGATGGTGCCGTTGCCGTCTTCGACGACGAGCAGGGAGCCATCCTGGAGCTGGGTGAGCCCGACCGGGCGGCCCCACACCTCGGGCTTGTCGTCGCCGAGCATCCAGCCGGTCGCGAAGTCCTCGTAGCCGCCGGTCGGCTGGCCCTTCTCGAACGGGATGTACACGAGCTTGTAGCCCGTACGCTTGACGCGGTTGGACGACCCGCGCAAGGCGGCAAAGGCGCCGGAGCGGTAGCGCGCCGGGAAGGTCTTGCCCGTGTAGAAGGTCATCGTCATCGCCGAGGCGTGCGGCTCGAAGATCACCTCGGGCACGGCGGCCTTCTTCACCACGTCCGGCATCTTGCCGGCGTGACGCGGATCCTCATGGGCGCCGATGTAGGCGTACGGCCAGCCGTACGTGCGGCCAGCCACCACCTTGCCCATGAAGTCCGGCACGAGGTCGTCACCGAGGCCATCGCGTTCCTGGACCGTCACCCAGGCTTCACGGGTGGTCGGGTTGACGGCGAGGCCCGTGCCATTGCGCACGCCGGTCATCACGGTCTTGCGGCCGGTGCCGTCGGCGTTGAACTGGAGCACGGTCGCGCGCAGCGGATCGGGATCCACGGCGATGTTGTCCGACGAGCCGACGGTGACGTAGAAGGTGCGGCCGTCGGGCGCGAAGGCGATGTTGCGGGTCCAGTGTCCGGCCGGCCCGTTGGGCAGGTCGGTGATCTTCGTGGCGGGCGCGGTGGCCTTCTGGTCGCCGGCCGCGTAGGGGAACTTCACGACCTGATCGGTGGCGGCCACATACAGGGCGCCCTTCGTGAAGGCGAGGCCGAACGGCTGCTTGAGGCCGGTGGCGAACTCGCTGCGCTCACCCTCGTCGATGGTGCCGTTCTTGTTGGCGTCGCGGAGCACCCAGATCGACCCGGGGCCGGAGTCCACCACGAAGACGTCGCCGTTGGGGGCCTGGGCGAGGTTGCGCGGACGCTTGAAGCCGCCCGAGGCGAAGAGCGTGGCGGAGAAGCCCTGCGGCAGCGTCAGCGTCGCGCCCTCGGGTCTCGGAATCAGCTTGGCCGGGTTCGGATGCGGGTCGGACGGTGCCGGGAGATCGGCGGCGGAGAACTTGTAGGTGCGCGGCGCGGCTGGACCTTGCGCCGACAGCGCGACGGTGAGCGCGAGGCCGCTGCCGGCCACCACGACGAGACCCGTCAGGCGAGAGAGGGACATGAACGTGCTCCGTGAGGAAGTGAGAGTGACGCGGGGATGATACCGGGAATCGGGATCCGGGAACCGCGGGCGTGGCCTACGCGAGGCTCTGGGCGCGCGTGAGCAGGAACCGGCGCACGCTCGGGTCCGTCGTCAGGCCGGCTGCCCGTGCGTAGGCCTCGCGGGCCGACACGGTGTCGCCGAGTTCCGCCAGCAGGTGCGCGCGCAGCGCCCAGTACGGCTGATAGGTCCGCGTCAGCCCCTCGTCCAGGCCCGCCAGTGCGGCCATGCCTTCGCCAGCCCCCCGAGCCTGCCCGATGGCGGCGGCCCGACTCACCATGACGCCGAGCGACGGCGCCAGCGTGGCGAGCGCGTCGTGCAGGTCGGCGATGACGCCCCACGGCACGGCGCCCCCGTGCCGCCGGAAGCCGTGGGCCGCCTGGATGGTGGCTTCGATCTGATAGGGACCCGGGTGCCCGAGTGCCGCCGCGGCCTGGAGCTGGCGGTCGGCCTCGTCCATTGCCGCGTGGTCCCATGCGGCGACGTCCTGCTCGCTCAGCGGCACGAAGCGTCCGCCGTTATCGCGGCGGGCCGCCCGGCGGGCATGGCTGTGCCGCAGCAGCGCGAGCAGCCCGCGGGCCTCCGCGGCGTCAGGCATCAGGGAGACCAGGAGGCTGGCCAGCCAGATGGCCTCGTCTGCCACGTCCATCCAGCGCTCCGTGCCGTGCACGACTTCCGACCAGGCGATGCCGAAGGCGGCGTAGATCGCGTCGAGGACGTCTCCCAGTCGCTCCGGCACCTGCTCCGGCTCGGGGACGATGAACGGAATACCCGCGGCGGCAATCTTGGTCTTGGCCCGCACCAGTCGCTGGCTCATCGTCGCGGGTGCCACGAGGAAGGCGGAGGCCAGTCGGGCCGCGTCCAGGCCGAGCACCACCTGCAGCATGAGCGGCGCGCGGACGCTCGCCTCGATGGCCGGGTGAGCGCAGATGAACAGCAGCTTCAGGCGTTCGTCGGGGAACGTGTCAGCCGCTGGCGTGGCCGCCAGGGCCTGCAGGTGCGCGACGATGGGCTCGGCCTGCGTGCGGACGCGCTGCCGACGATGACTGCTGACGAGGGAGCGCCGCGCCGCCGTCAGCAGCCACGCATCGGGAGACGCGGGCACGCCGCGCGCCGGCCAGGTGTGCAAGGCGGCGTGGAACGCGTCGGCCAGGGCATCTTCGGCCGCGGCGACGTCGCGCGTCCGAGAAGCGAGGTACGCCAGCAGCCGCCCGTATGAATGGCGCGCCGCCTCCTCGGCGGCGCGCCGCGCCAGATCGGCCGACATCACGCCATCGGCAGCAGCGCCGGCCGCACCTCGACGCCCGCTGTCTCGGCGCACGGGGCCCGCGCCGCCCAGGCGAGGGCGTCGTCCAGATTCGGCACGTCGATGATGAAGAACCCCGCGAACTGCTCCTTGGTGTCGGCGAACGGGCCGTCCTGCAGGCGACGCGTGCCGCCCTGCACGCGAACGGTCGTCGCCGTGGCCGGCGCCTGCAATCCCTGCCCGCTGGCGACGATCCCGGCGGCGTTGAGGGCCTGGATGTACGCCGTCCAGCCGGCCCAGTAGGCCCCCGCATTGGCGGACTCCCGGTCGGCGAAGGTGGCCTCGGTCTCGTAGAACATCAGCATGTACTTCATGGTCGTCTCCTGCGAGGCGGTGCCTCGATGGTGGCCCGAGCGTATCGGACGCGGCCGGCTGCCGCGCGGTCACAGGGGCCCTGCACCGGGATGACGCGCGAGGTCCGGCCATTTCGACAGGGCCGGTGCCGCGCCCGTGGACGGTCGTCGCCGGGTGCGATACCGTGGCACCGTTCGCATGCCCACCGTCGCCCGTCGCCCGCGTCAGAAGCCCGACCTCCGCCGCGAGATCGTGACGGCGGCGCGAGCGATGTTCGCCGAGGAGGGGTTCGAGGCGGTGACCATGCGCAAGCTGGCCGCGCGCATCGACTATTCGCCGACGGCCATCTACCTCCACTTCAAGGACAAGCACGCGCTGCTCGAAGCCGTGTGCGAAGAGACCTTCGCGCGGCTCGCGGCTCGTCTCGAGCGGCTCGCGGCCAGGCCACAGCCCCCGCTGCAGTTCCTCCGCGACGGCCTGCGCCTCTACGTGCAGTTCGGGCTGCAGCACCCGTCCGACTACACGCTGACCTTCACGATGGGCAGCGGACAGGCCGAGCCCGATCCCGACGGCTTCGCGGCCTCGGCGGGCAACCGGGCCTTCGACGTCCTGCGTGTCGCCCTGCGACGCGGCATCGAGGCCGGCGACCTGCCGGCCATGGACGTGGACATGGCAGCGCAGGGCCTCTGGGCGTCCACGCACGGGCTCGTGGCCCTCTTCATCGCTCACCCGCACTTCCCCTGGGTTTCCAGGAAGAAGCTGACCGAGCACCTCATCGACACCATGATCGCGGGGTTGCGCCAGGCCTGAGGTCGCCCCGGAGGGGCCTCCCCCACGGTGGGGGAGCCGCGCGCCGGCGTCGTCTTGACAGTCCGGGTTAACGGCGTTAACTTAACGTTGTTAAGTGGAGGAACCGATGGCCATGACCGATGTGACCCCGACCGACGCCTCGACGGCCCTGCATGTGGTGCTGGGCGCTGGCCCTGTCGGCGTGACCCTGGCGAGTCAGCTCGCCGGCCAGGGAGAGCAGGTGCGCCTCGTCAGCCGCCGCGGGCTCGGGCCGACCCTGCCTGGCGTGTCTCTCGTGCGGGCCGACGCCTCGAGCGCCGCGGCGCTCCGTCACGCGACGGCCGGGGCGGCCGTGATCTACAACGCCCTCAATCCGCCCTATCACCGCTGGCCGGCCGAGTGGCCCACCCTGCATCGTCATGTCCTGGACGCCGCCACGGCGCACGGCGCCACGCTCGTCCTGGTCGACAACCTCTATGCGTATGGCGACGTCGACGGCGCGCCGCTGACCAGTGCGCTGCCGCAGTCCGCGACGTTCTCGAAGGGCCGCGTGCGGGCCCAGATGGCGGCCTCGCTGCTCGCCGCCGGTCGAACGGGCGACCTGCGGGTGGTCATCGTGCGAGCGAGTGATTTCTTCGGTCCGCACGTGCGGGTCTCGTCGTTCGGTGAGCGGACCGTGCCGGCAGTGCTCGCCGGCCGCAGCGTGGGCGTGATCGGCTCGGCTGACGTCCCGCACTCCCTCACCTACGTGCCCGATGTTGCGCGCACAGCCATCACGCTGGCCGCCGACCCGCGCGCGTGGGGGCGGATCTGGCACGTGCCGTCCCCGCCGCCCCTGACCCAGCGCGAGGCGATCCAGGCGCTGGCCCGCGTCGCAGGCACCATGCCGGCCCGAGGGTTCGTGACGGTGCGGCCCCTGCCGCACGTCCTGTTGCGCGCGCTGGGGCTGTTCTCCGCGCCGATGCGCGAACTGCTCGAGGTCGAGTACCAGTTCACGAAGCCGTTCGTCATCGACGCCACCGACACCGAGACGACCTTCGGACTGCGCGCCACGCCGTTGGACGAGGCGCTGGCGGCCACCGTCGAGTGGTACCGCAACACGGCCTCCGTCACCCCTCCCGGCCCCGCGCCTGCGGCCGCCTGACAGGACGTCCCCTCATGCGTTCTCTCGCTCTGCGGAACCTGCTCCACGACCGCATCCGGTTCGTCGTCACGCTGACCGGCATCGTCTTCTCGGTCGTGCTGTCGGCCATCCAGCTCGGCTTGTTCGTCGGCTTCACGCGGGCGACCTCCGACGTCATCCGCCACTCGGGCGCCGACGTGTGGGTGATGTCGCGCGGCGTCGGCAACCTCGAGAACGGGGTGGAAATCCCAGAGGTGCGGGCGTATCAGGTGCAGGCGGTCGACGGCGTGGCCACCGTGCAGTCGCACCTCGTGGCCTTCGGTAACTGGAAGCGACCCGACGGCGCGCAGGAGGGCTGCCTGCTGATCGGTCTCGAACTCGGCGGCGTGATGGGCCAGCCGTGGAACCTCGTGGCCGGCTCGATCGCCGACCTCGCGCGCCCCGACGCCGTCATCGTCGACGAGCTGTACCGCGACAAGCTCGGCGTCACGCACCTCGGACAGGTCCTCGAGATTCGCGGGCACCGCGTCCGCGTTGTCGGGTTCACGCGAGGGATCCGCACCTTCACGACGGCGCCGCCGGTGTTCACCTCGGTCGAGCGGGCGCAGGACTACGCCGGGCTGCGGTCCGACCAGGCGATGTATCTGCTCGTGAAGGGAACACCGGGCGTCGACCCGGAGGCACTCGCGGCCCGCATCGAGGCGACGGTGCCGGACGTCACGGCGCTCAGTACGGCGGCGTGGAGCCAGAAGCAGCAGGACTACTGGATGTTCGGCACCGGGGCCGGCATCACCGTGCTGATCGCCGCCGGGCTCGGGCTGCTGGTCGGCGTGGTGGTGGTGGCGCAGACGATCTACGCCGCGACCGTCGACCACATTCGCGAGTACGGCACCTTGAAGGCGATGGGCGCCACCAACGGCTACATCTACCGGGTCATCATCCGGCAGGCGACGATCAGCGGCCTCATCGGCTATGCCATCGCCATTGCCATCGCCACCGTCGTGTCGCGCGGGTCGCTGGCTGGCACCACCGCCATCATCATCCCGGCACCGCTGGCCGTCGGCCTGTTCGCGCTGACGATGGGCATGTGCATCGGTGCGTCCATGGTCTCGATCAACAAGGTCACGCGGATCGACCCCGCGATGGTCTTCAAGGGGTAGGCGACGTGTCTGCAGCCATTGCCGTCCGCCGGGTCGTCAAGTCCTACGGTGCGGGAGAGACCGCGGTCCAGGCCCTGCGCGGCGTGGACCTGGACGTACACGCCGGCGAGGTCCTCCTGATGATGGGCCCGTCCGGATCGGGCAAGACCACGCTGCTGTCGATCATGGGCGGCATCCTGCAGGCCACGGGCGGGAGTGTGGCGATTGCTGGCCGCGAGATCGTCGGCCTGCCCGAGCGGGCGCTGCCAGAGGTGCGCCTGCGGCACATCGGCTTCGTCTTCCAGGGCTTCAATCTCTTTCCGGCGCTGACCGCGGCGGAGAACGTCGCCATCGCGCTCGACCTGCGCGGCATTCGCGGGCGCGAGGCCGATCGTCGCGCCCTCGCCGCGCTCGACGCGGTCGGACTCGCCGATCGCGCGCATCACCGTCCGGGCGACCTGTCCGGCGGTCAGAAACAGCGCGTCGCCATCGCCAGGGCCCTGGTCGGCGAGCCCGACATCGTCCTCGCGGACGAACCGACGGCGGCGCTCGATCACACCTCGGGCGAGCGCGTGCTCGACCTGCTGCGCCGCGTGGCCACCGAGCAGCGACGGGCCGTCGTGCTCGTCACGCACGACCCGCGCACCTTGCCGTACGCCGATCGCATCGTGCACATCGAGGACGGCGTGCTCCACGGCGAACCCTCCCACGGACGCCTCGGGGAGGCGTCCCTCCCATGAGCCTTGCGAGACACAGGATGAAGACGATGAGAACGATGGTGGCGACCGGACTCGTGCTGCTTGGCGCGAGCGGCTGGCTGATGTGGGCGCGGTCGGGCTCGTCGGCGGCCGGCGTCCCCGCCGCGCGCGAGACCGGGGGGCCGACGACGAACGTCGCGCGCGTGGTGGCGCCGGCACGTGTCGAAGCCGTCTCGGAGGAACTCGAGGTGGCCGCCGAGGTCTCGGGACGCCTGTCCGCCCTGCAGGTCGAGGAAGGCGATCGTGTCGAGGCCGGCGCGGTGATTGCCCGGCTCGAGGACGCCGACTACGCCGCCCGGGTCGCCAGCGCGCGGGCGGCCCTGGCCGTCGCCGAGGCCGAAGAACTGCGCCTCGTGAACGGGGCGCGTCCCGAGGAACGGCGCGAAGCGCGGGCGGCTGCGGTGCAGGCCGAGGCGTCGCTGGCGCAGGCCGAACGGGAGCACCAGCGGCGGGTGCGCGCCGCCGACGTGATTCCGCGCGAGGAACTCGACCGCGCGGCCAGCGACGTCGAGGTGGCGCGGGCCCGCCAGGCCGAAGCGCAGGAGCGCGCTCGCGTGGTGGATGCCCCGGCACGCGACGATGAACGGGCGCGAGCGCGGGCGGAGGTGCTGCAGGCGCGTGCGCGCGTCCGCGAAGCCGAGGCGATGCTCGCCAAGACGGTCGTGCGTGCGCCGATCGCCGGCACCATCCTCCATGTCGCCCGGCGGCCCGGCGAGAGCGTCTCGGTCGAAGGGCCCGACGGCGCGCATGTCGTGACCATCGCCGACCTGTCCGTGCTGCGGGTCCGCGCCGACGTCGACGAACGTGACGTGGCCCACCTGCGCACCGGCCAGTCGGCGTACGTCACCGCCGATGCGTACGGCACGCAGCGCTTCACCGGCCGTGTCATCCGCGTCAGCCAGTTGCTCGGCCGCAAGAACATCCGCAGTGAGGAGCCCACCGAGAAGGTGGACACCAAGGTGCTCGAGACCCTCATCGAACTCGACCCCGGCCAGCGTCTGCCGATTGGCCTGCGCGTCGACGCCTACATCGCGCGCTGACCGGGGGGCATCGCCTGGGCGGCCGAGCTGGCCCCGCCCCTGCCGGCGTGGCCAGCCGGGCCATCGGAGACGGGGCTCGGGACGGACCGTCCGGGAGGCGGTGCTAGCATGGCGGTGGCTTTAAGGAGAGTGAATGCCGAGATCTGATGTACACCGGGTGTCTCCCGAGGGCGTGGCCAACGCGGCCGACGTTCTTGCGCGCGCCTTCCAGGACGACCCCCTTCAGAAGTACACGTTCCCGGATGAGGACGAACGGCGCCGCGTGTCGCCCGCGCACTTCCGCGCCGCGCTCGAGTACGGGCTGGCGTTCGGGATGGTCAACGCCGTCCCCGGGAGCGGCGCGATCGTCGCGCTGCCGCCGGGGCAGACCGAGGTCACGCTGGAGCGCGCCGAACAGGGGGGCCTGACCCGGTTGCCCGAGCTGATTGGTGCCGACGCGGCGGGCCGCTACCTGGGCGTCATGAGCGCCGCCGGACCGATGCACGGCCGACACGCCGCCATGCCGCACTGGTACGTGATGGTGCTGGGCGTGGACCCGGAGGCCCAGGGCACCGGTATCGGGCAGGCGCTGCTGTCGAGCGTGTTCGCGGAAGCCGATCCCACCCGACTGCCCGTGTATCTCGAGACGACCCAGCCGTCCAACATCGCGTTCTACGGACACATGGGCTTCGCCGTCGTCGAGCAGTTTCGCGACCCGGTCAGCGGCCTCGATGTTTGGGGCTTCCTGCGTCC